>Ga0160441_100047_pt1 | contig 163051 bp, 146 predicted proteins | sample HID1971K_E1MG_FD_108260 | JGI IMG/M metagenome (GOLD analysis project Ga0160441, IMG submission 108260) | Enriched millipede-associated microbial communities from UW Madison campus, WI, USA - HID1971K_E1 MG | ecosystem: Host-associated > Arthropoda: Insects > Digestive system > Unclassified ... | reverse complement strand
TTTGTATATTCTTTATTCAGTTCCATCTGATAAGTATTATGTAGGTTATACCGATGATACCGAAAGGCGATTGCATGAGCACAATACTTCAGAAAGGAATACTTACACATCGAAACATCGGCCCTGGATATTAAAGAAACAAATTGCTTTAGGTAATGAAAGAGACTTTGCAATGAAAATTGAAAAGGCGATTAAGAAGACTAAAAGTAGAATAGTAATCGAAAAAATAATTTTAGAAATAGATTCTGTTGAGGAATTAGCTCAGCTGGTTAGAGTCCTGATGCATCGGGATTAATCAGAGGGTCGCTGGTTCGAGCCCAGCAGAAGGAGCAAAACCCCATTCCGATTTAAAGGATGGGGTTTTTGTTTATGTACTATTTGTATATTCTTTATTCGGTTTCTTCTGATAAGTATTAAACCGGATCAATTCCAAAAGCTGTGGAGTTGGGCTAAAAACTTAGGTTTGCGTTTTTGTTTCGATTTCCATCAATATTAATATTAAAAACTAATGCTTAAATTTGTATAGATGATTTGTTAAAACTTGTTTTCAAAAATAAAAGCTATGACTGTGCAACTTGTTTCAGATATTAACGGTAAAGTTACCGCCGTGCAGATTCCGGTTAAGGAGTGGAAAAAGCTCGAAGAAAAATTAGAGTTGTTTGATATTGCTGAAAGCATTAAGGTTGGTCATAAAGAAATGCAACAAATTGAGGATGGTGAACTAAAAGCTAAATCTTTTGAAGAGTTTTTAAATGAGCTATAATATAATTCCAACACCTAATTTTCAAAAAGAGTTTAAGAAACTTAATAAAAAATATTCTTCTATTAAAGCGGACCTCATTGAATTAGGTAAATCGATAGCCGAAAATCCTACACAAGGTAATGAAGTTTTTAAAAATTGTTATAAAATTAGATTTGTCATAAAAAGTAAGGGAAAGGGTAAGAGTGGTGGAGCTAGATTAATCACTTACGTCCAAATAGTTAATGAGCGGGTCTACTTGTTGAGCATTTATGATAAATCTGATAAGGAAACGGTAAGTGATGATTTCTTGAAAAAATTGCTTAAGGATTTATAAATCCACTTTTTGTTTTTTAATAATTTAGTAAAAGAGATATTCATTATATCTATTGAAAGAACGCTATATTGGTTATTCTAAATTAAGTGTGGGTAATACGGATTCTTACTTCTATTTTCACATCATAAAAGGACAATTTATAATGTTTATATTTTTTGGCAATCGATCTGTTGAAAGTTGTATAACATATTCGGGATCAATTTTTAGTTCTTTTAAATGCCATTTATGCCCTTTATAAATACCGATACCCTCTTCGATCTTGATTTCGCGTAGCCCTGTGCCTAAGCCTTTTCCAATTGCTTTTGCTATAGATTCTTTAGCGCACCAATAAAAATAGAAGCTGGTAAAATCATTTTCGATTAGGTTTATTTTTGCCCATTCAGAATCTTGGAATATTGATCTGAATCGATTTAAATTCAATTCCATAATTTTCTCTACGTCAATACCCAAGTTGATTGTTTTGGATACTGCGCAAATCACAAAGCTATCGGAATGAGAAATGCTAAAATTGATGTCTTTGATGCTTGGTTTTCCAAATTCATCATATCTTAAATCACTTAAATCGCCTTTAATGCCCAAATCATTCAAGCCTCGCATTAACATCAATTTGCCTATTAAAGATGTTTTTGCGTCTAGAGGAAGATTAAATCTTGAAATTTTATTCTTTATTTCAAGGGGCATTAAATTTAAATAGGATGAATATAAACTATGCTCATTTTCTTTTTTGATTATAGAGTAATAGATATACACCATCAGTGGATTTTTGTTTTTTTTGAGAAAAATACCATTTTTTTATAAATAGGTGGGATGAAATTTTTGTATATGGTCAATCGTGACTGGCCGGACTACCAAAAAAAGCCAGATTCAAGGTGTGGAATTTTGGGGATTTGCTCTGTAGTTAAATCGTTTAATCTGATTCTAGCATGCTATTTTTTGTAATATTAACGATACATCATTGGAATAATTTCGCTCAATAGATTTATCGAATTGTACGAATGTCGAAATAAATGCAAAAAGCTGCTTATTATATGGCAAATACTATCAAAAAATAAGATTAAGAATTGCAGCTTATGACGAATTGAGTTTTGTTTCCGGATGCAAAATGCCTTCTGAAACCAGAATGGTATAGTTATTGCAAGCGATGGAACTTAGTGCTAATGTTGAAGAAGCTAAACAGGAGTTAATCGACACGGATTACCTCAGCAAAGTTGAAAGAAAAGTACCTTTAATTTTTTATTACTTAAAAAAAATATTTAACGCTATGACTGAAATCCGGGATCAATTTTTAAATATAATTACTGAAAATTTAAAATCTTTTGAATCTGAAGATGTATTGGATTGGGATGCGGAACTGAAATTTTTAGGGTTGGATTCAATTTCTAGTATTAATATCATTATGGCCATAGAGGATGAATTGGGAGTAGAAATTCCAGATGAATATTTGAATGAAGAAACATTTAAGACAGCCAATACACTTTTTAATGTGGTGCTCTCATTAAAATAAAATGGTAATTAAAATTCGAGATGAATATTTATAGTTTATTTGAAAAAAGCGCTTCGAAGTTTCCTGATGATCCCTGTTTAGTGATTGATAAAATCACCTTTTCTTATTCAGAAGTACAAAAGGAACTGGGTCTTATATCAAATCTTTTAGTTGCTGTTAATAAAGGCGAGTTTGTAGCTGTTTTAACAGAGAAAAGTTTGGCTACCTATTCCGGAATATTGGGGATATTGAAAGCTGGTTTCGGTTATGTGCCCCTGAACTCAAAATTTCCGGTTAAAAAAAATCGTTTAATATTACAAGAATCAAATGTTTCTACAATAATCGTAGATAAGTACTGCTTGGAGCTGGTAAAGTCGCTCACCAAAACCGGAAACTATAATGTAATTATTCCTGATTGTAGCCGTACAGAGTTGCAACAGCTTGATCAAAATCAAAATGTCAATTATTTCACATCTGAAGATTTAGCAGTAGCACATTCGGCAACCGAATCAAAAAGTAATAACAAATACGCCTATCTTTTATTTACATCAGGCAGCACAGGCATACCTAAAGGAGTACCGGTACGTCATACCAGTGTTTTAGATTATGTTAAAAATGTTCAGGATTTATATTCTTTTAAGCAGACAGATCGTTTTTCTCAAATATTTGAGCTGACTTTTGACCTGAGCGTTCATGATTTATTTATTTGTTTTGCAGTAGGTGGTTCTCTCTTTATTCCACCCAGAAAGTATTTTTCTCCTCTTCAATACATTACTAAGAACGCGATCACAATATGGTTTTCAGTTCCTTCCTTTATTGGGTTAATCATAAAAAATAAAATATTTCAGCCCAATTTGTTTCCAAGTATTAGAAAAAGTTTCTTTTGTGGAGAGGCATTACCTGCATCTTTTGCAGATAATTGGCAGATTTTGGCTCCGAATAGTGAGATCAGTAACCTGTATGGGCCAACCGAAGCTACCATAGCGATTTCAAATTATATTAAAAAACCGAATCAGCAGGATAAAACCAGGTTTGGTTTTCTTTGTATCGGCAAGATTTTTTCTAATCAACAGTATTGCCTGATTAATGAAGAAGGTAAAGTTGCCGAAACAGGAGAAAGCGGGGAATTGCATTTAGCCGGAACCCAGCTTACGCATGGTTATTGGAACAACAAAACGGCAACAGAAAAGAGCTTTGTAACACTTCCTGGTAGTAGTATTTTATGGTATAAAACTGGCGATTTAATGGTTAGTGACGCCGAGAAAGATTTGTTTTATATAACCAGAAAAGATTTTCAAGCCAAAATCAGAGGTTTTAGGGTGGAGCTTGAAGAGATCAACTGTATCATTAAAGATGCTTTCCAGTATTTGAATGTTATTTCCCTTCCGGTTCTTAATGAAGAAAAATTATACGACAAAATCTATACCTATATAGAAACGGATGAGCCGGTTGAAGAGGAGAGGATACAAACTACCTGTAAAGACCATTTACCATATTACATGGTTCCGGATAAGGTCTTTTTTATGACTGAGTTCCCTTTAAATGCCAATGGAAAAATTGATAGGGGGGCATTGATGGAATTTTCTAATGAACTCATATAGTTAAAATCAATTATACATTTATTAAGTCGCCTATTCAAAATCGATACTAAGAAACTGTTTAAATTTCGTTTTATTTTATGGTCTGTTGTCCCGATTTATCAGGATATGATTTAGAGAGATGCATGATGTATATTTTTTAAACAAGAAGTTTAAACAGTCTCTGAATTTTCTATAAGAAAGTTCTAATTGGATATGTTTATTAAAAGTATAAATAAAAATGTTAGATCAAGCTAGCCATATAGCGCCTTTATTAGCTGCAAATGCATCAAATGTCGATGTTGATAATTTATTTCCTGTTGAAAACCTGAATATTCTAAAAGAAGCAGGCCTTATGAGTGCAATTATCCCAAAGGAGTTTGGTGGTAATGGAATTGGCTTAAAGGAAACCATTGAAATTGCTAAAATTATAGGAGGTTCTTGTCTTTCAACAGGTATGATTTGGGCCATGCATTGTCAACAACTCGCTTGTGTTGTAAATCATACGGATAATCCATTTAGAGAAACATTTTTGAGAGAAATCGCTGAAAAAAACTCTTTTTTGGGTTCTGTAACAACCGAAAGGGGACAGGGAAGTATTCTTTCCTCTATGTCACCGCTAATTTACGGTGAAAATACGGTGGAGGTGAGTAGAATGGCTCCCATTGTTACTGGTGGACTGAATTGTGATGCTTATTTGATTACCATGCAATCAGATGAAAATGCTTCAGCAACTGATGTTAAACTTGTGTATGCATGGAGAGATCAATTAGAAGTTTCAGCCCTAAAAGATACCGTTGATACCATGGGTATGCGGGGAACAAATAGTATCCCATTATCCTTCAAAGGTTCTGTACCTCAAAGTCAGATTATGAATAAGACTTTTAACTTTGATGTAATCGCCTATGAAACCATGATTCCTGTTGGACATCTGGTATGGGCATCATGCTGGCTAGGTGGAGCAACAAAAGCACTTAAAGAAATGATCAAGATTTTTAGAAGCCCTCAAAATCGAAATAAGTACAACCTGAATTCAGATTTATTCTTAGAGAAAATAGCCAGAATCCGGATAGATTTAGGCATTGTTAGCGCGGTAATAAATGATACGTTAATCAGTTATGAGAAACATTTATCAGAAGACGTTAGTAAGCTACGGTCGCCAGGATTTCTAATTAAAATTAATAACTTAAAAGTGATTTCATCAGAAACCTTATTTAAGGCCATGAATGATTTGATTGAAATTTCCGGAGTATATTTTGGGTACATAAAAAATCCGGAAAATCAGTTGGAAAGAGTTTTCAGGGATTTAAGGTCAGCCAGCCTAATGATTAATAATGACAAATTGTTGGTTGCAAGCGGAAGACTTTCTTTAATTGATAAATCAGAAATATAAAGAAGCTGTTGTCATTACCCTTATTGTCAGCCTAAGGAACGAAGGATCTCTAAATCGCATACCCAAAAGAGATTCTTCATTGCATTCAGAATGACAAAAGACTTTTCGTTGTTTTTTTACCACCAAGCCATAAAGAACACCAAGAAATGGGCTTATATGTTCTTACTGCCAAGGTTCGTGTCCTCAGGAACCAAACATATTTCGTTTCTTGGAGATACGAACCGGGGCAATGTGCATGACAAAATAAGTTTGAAAAACTTGTCATCCTGAGGCACGAAGGATCTCTTTAGCTAACCCTGCTTATGGGATTCTTCATTGCATTCAGAATGACAAAAGGTTTTTCGTTGTGTTTTAACCACCAAGCCATAAAGAACACCAAGAAATGGGCTTATATGTTCTTACTGCCGAGGTTCGTGTGCTCAGGAACCAAATATATTTCGTTTCTTGGAGATACGAACCGGGCAATGAGCATGACAAAATAAGTTTGAAAAACTTGTCATCCTGAGGCACGAAGGATCTCTTTGGCTAATCCTTGTTTATGAGATTCTTCATTGTATTCAGAATGACAAAGGATTTTTTAACCCAAGCCACAAAGAGCACCAAGAAATGGACTTGTATGTCCTTAAATGCCTTAGATGGTTCAGAAAATATTGTTATTGTAAATAACCTAAGTCGAGGGCTGGTGGATCAGCTAAAAAAGCCATTAACTTTTTTCGATCTATACATTTAAAATTCAAACTCCAATTGGTTGCTTTCTGGTTTTTCGATGCGGTTATCATCGTAAAAACGAGAAAGGGTTATCCCTAACAACCGTACTTGTAAATATCCAATATCTGCCTCTTCCAATAATTTTATAGCTTCTGCATAAATGATTTCGGCTTTATTTATTGATGTGCTAAAAGAGCGGCTGCGGGTAATTAATTTAAAATCGGCAAATTTTATTTTTAGTGTAATACTTTTCCCCTTAAGCTGATGTTTTTCCAGTCGTTTGGCAACGATTTCACTAATTTTTCGTAGTAAAGCATGCATGATCGATTTATCGTTGGTATCTTCTGATAAGGTATCTTCTGCACCGACAGATTTTGTTTCCCGGTGGGCTTGAACAGGCCGCTCATCAATGCCACGAACAACTTTGAAATAGAATTTTCCCGATTTGCCAAATTGAGCGATAAGTTGTTGTTCAGTTAAGTTTTTTAAATCGGCACCCGTATTAATTTGCATGGCCTTCATTCTGCCCGCGGTTACTTTACCCACACCGAAAAACTTTTCTACGGGCAGTTTTTCCATAAAGCTTTCCACCTTTGATGGACCGATAAAGGTTAATCCATCAGGTTTATTCATATCGGATGCAATTTTGGCAACAAACTTATTGATAGAAACCCCTGCAGATGCAGTTAAGTTCAACTCATTTTTTATGGCATCTTTTATCGATTTGGCAATATCTATTGCTGAGCCAATACCGAGTTTATCTTCTGTAACATCCAGATAGGCCTCATCAAGAGATAAAGGTTCTATTAAATCTGTGTATCGACTAAATATCTCCCTGATGGATCTGGAAACTGCCGAGTAGGCATCAAACCTTGGGTAAACAAAAATGGCTTCCGGACAAAGTTGATAAGCTTTACTGCAAGACATTGCAGACCTGATTCCGTATTGTCTGGCCTCATAACTGGCTGTTGCCACTACGCCACGACTATCGGGTTTGCCTCCAACAACAATGGGCTTGCCACGATATTCAGAAAAATCACGTTGCTCTACCGAAGCATAAAAAGCATCCATATCAATGTGGATTATTTTTCTTAAAGCAGCAGGATTTTGATCAGACATTTTTTAATCAATATAAAAATAACCACAAATAAAAATATAGGCGCAAATCATAAAGCAGAAATATCTGCGTTTATCTCTGAACATCTGTGGTAAAATGTTCTCTAATATGGAGAAACGCTAAGCTTTGCAAAGATGATTTTTAAATTTCGGAATTTTTATCCTGATTATTGAATTTAAACCAGTGTAAAAATAACTACAGATCATAATGAATAAACATTTGTGTTTATCTGTGCGCATCTGTGGTAAAACATGATTGTTGGACTTAGATTTAATTAACCACAAATAAACAGATCAAACTATAACGAATAAATAGTTGTGTATCTGTGGCAAATATGACATTAGGCTTAGGTTAAATAATATAGAAATAACTACAGAGCGAAAATATAAATCAGTAACTATTTGTGATAAATGTTTTCTAATATTGAGAAATGATAAACTTTAAACAAGTATGATTATTGATTGTAGGTTTTCATTTGCCAAACACCCCGCTGTATTTAGAATTTTTATAGTTTATATTTACATCTTCAATTAAAATTAATCAGGTTTAATAACCAAAATGGATAGTATTAATATTAAGAAATTAGCAGAGGCATTAAATTTATCTACTTCTACAATTTCCAGGGCTTTTCGGGATAACAGCGATATTAATGCGGTTACCAAAGAGCGTATACTCGCCAAGGCTAAGGAATTAAACTATCAGCCAAATCACTATGCCAGCAATTTAAGGGAACAAAAAAGTAAAACAATTGCCGTGATTGTTCCTGAGCTTGCCAATAATTATTTCTCACAGGCCATACATGGCATTGAACGTGTAGCGAGAGAAAACGGATATCATATTTTAATTTATGTAACCGATGATGACTATAAAAAGGAAGTAACTTTTATTCGTCACCTGCATAATGGTAGGGCCGATGGTATTGTGATGTCAGTTTCTGGTGAAGCCAATGACCATAATTATTTAAATAAGTTTGGAACTAAAAGATTGCCTTTGGTGTTTTTTGATCGGATTTATGAGGATATAGAAACGCCAAGAGTAATTACCAACGATTATGAAAGTAGTTTTTCTGCCACAGAACATTTAATAGAGCAGGGCTGTAAACACATTGCTTATTTGGTGGTAAACAAAAGTTTATCCATTGGTAAAACACGTATGCAAGGTTATATAGATGCACTTGCAAAACACGATATTTCTTTTGAAGAAAATTTAATTATAGACTGCAGCAACAGTTATAAGGAAAATAGTGTCATTATTAAACGTGCATTAACACAGCTTAAACCTGATGGTGTTTTTACCTCGGTAGAGCGTTTGGCTTTTGCAACTTATTATGCCTGCTACGATTTGAATATTAAAATCCCTACAGATTTAAAGGTCATCAGTTTTTCGAGTTTGGAAATCGCGCCATTATTAAACCCATCCTTAACTACAATAACCCAGCCTGCTACTAAAATAGGAGAGGAAGCGGCTAAATTATTATTTAAGATATTGGATGATAATGCAGACAAAAATTTACCTAATGAAGTGGTTTTAAAGTCGAAGATTATCCCAAGAAATTCGACTTCAAAAGAGGAAAAATAGAGCTGAAAATTCATGCTTTTATACCCTCAAAATTTTCAAAAAATTTCGGAACTTAGTGTAAAATACGCAGAATTTTAACAAATTTTCGGGAACGTTCCCGAAAATTCTATGAAATTTACTTCGGTTTTTTTGGGAACGTTCCCAAAAAACAGACAAAAAACAGCTTAGTGTAAAAATTACACTCTAGTTTAAAATTTATTATTTTTAATGTATTGATTATCAATTTATTAAAATTTATAATATCAATTTTTAAGATTTTAAGTGTATATGAAAAAACAACTTTTTGATGAAATTTTTATGTTCGGGATTGAACGTAAAATATATTTTTTAAATAAATTTTGAATTCTCATTAAGTGCTGTAAATTAGGCCTATGTGTAAATCACTATGATATTTAACTAAATTTTTATACTTAAAAGAGCTTCGAATATGAAAGTATTTTACCCGTTAAAGCAAGGGCTTTTAGTGCTGTTGGTTTTTGCGGCATTAATCGTAAAAGCACAAACCGGATCAGTTTCCGGAAAAGTGCTTGATGAAACCGGTTTACCCTTACCCGGCGCTTCCGTAATTGTTAAAGGAACAACCAGAAGTACATCGACAGATGTGACTGGTAATTATCAAATTTCTGGTCTTAGTGGAGGAAGTATAACACTATCCGTAAGTTTTGTCGGTTATCAAACCCTGGATAAAACCGTTACGGTTTCAGGAAAATCAACTGTAGATTTTCAGCTGGTGCCCGATGCGCAGAAATTAAATGAAGTTGTGGTTATTGGTTACGGTACCGCAGAAAAGAAAAACTTAACAGGATCTATTACAACGGTTAGTTCAAAGGATTTTCAAAAGGGTGCCATAACAACTCCTGAACAGCTAATACAAGGTAAGGTTGCTGGTGTTAACATCATTTCTAACAGCGGTCAGCCCGGTGTTGGAAGTACAATTCGTATCCGTGGCGGAGCATCTCTTAATGCAAGTAACGATCCTTTGATCGTAGTAGATGGAGTTCCATTCAGTGGTAATTCAATTGATAATGCTCCAAGCCCATTATCATTGATCAATCCTAATGATATTGAAACTTTTACGGTTTTAAAGGATGCGAATGCTACCGCAATTTATGGTTCAAGAGCATCAAACGGAGTAATCTTAATTACCACTAAAAAAGGTGGATCAGGTGCACCTGTTATTAATTTTAGTACAAATAACTCCATTGCAATAGTGGCTAAAAAGGTTGATGTGCTATCCGCTGATCAAATCCGAAATTTTGTTAATGCGAATCCTAATGCAGCCTATGACGTGGGTAAAACATATGTGTCGTTGTTAGGTAAAGCAAATACCGATTGGCAGGATGAAATCTTTAGAAGAGCTTTTTCTACAGATAACAATTTAAGTGTTTCAGGTAATTTTCATGGTGTTCCATATCGGGTATCCGGAGGCTATTTAGACCAACAAGGTTTATTGATAACCGATAAATTTAATCGTGCAACGGGCGGAATTACCGTTTCCCCAAAATTATTTACAGATCATTTAAAAATAGATTTGAGCTTAAAAGGTTCACTAACCGAATCGCATTTTGCAAATGACAATAATAATGCAATTGCTGGTGCATTACAATTTGATCCAACTCAATCTGTTAATGCAACCAATCAATTTGGTAATTATTTCGAATGGTTAAGAAGTGATGGTACTTTAAATCCAAATGCACCGCGTAATCCGGTTGCATTAATTAAGTTAAGAGATAATAATGGTAATGCGGCAAGAAGCTTTGGAAATGCAAGATTTGATTATTCTTTTCATTTTCTTCCGGAATTGCATGCTAATTTAAATTTAGGTTACGATGTATCCAAAGGTTACGGAAATATTTTTGTTCCGACTTATGCCGCCCAAAGTTTTTCAACAAATGGTTCTGCTACACAATCATTGAGTACTGCTCGTAATTTGGTTTCTGAATTTTATTTGAATTATGCCAAAGATGTAGCCAGTATTCGCAGCCGTTTTGATGTAACAGCGGGGTATGGATATTATGATAATGCTCAAACTACCTATAGTTTTAACGAATACAGCGGAACAGGTGTATTAAGAACAACCCCTAAATTCCTCTTCAACGAAGAACGTAATAAGCTATTATCATATTATGGACGTTTGGTTTATACGTTGGCAGATAAATATATTTTATCAGGAACGATGCGTGCCGATGCATCATCCAGATTTTCAGAAAAAGACCGTTGGGGTTACTTTCCATCTGCTGCCTTTACCTGGAGAATTGTCGGCGAAAATTTCTTAAAAGATAGCAAAGCAGTATCTGATCTTAAATTGAGATTAAGTTATGGTAAAACAGGAAATAAAGATGGGACAACCATTGGTAACTATAGCTATTTAGCTAAATATTATGCAAATAGTAATACAGGTCAATACCAAGTTGGAGATGCTTTTTACGATTATTACGCACCTTCGGCCTATGATCCGGATTTGAAATGGGAAACTACGACTACTTATAATGCTGGCTTGGACTATGGATTTTTACAAGGCAGAATATATGGTACTTTAGATGTATATTATAAAAAAACAAAAGACCTTTTAAGTACCATAAACATCCCGGTGGGTACCAACTTTAATAATACATTAACAACCAATGTGGGTAACATGGATGTTAGAGGCGCCGAGTTCAGTTTGAATTTTGCCGCAATCAAAAATGATAATATACGTTGGGATTTCGGTTTTAATATGGCCTATAACAAAAGAAAGGTAACTAATTTAACCTTAAATCCTGACCCTGCCGGAAAACAAGGAGCAGGAGACATTGCAGGTGGAACAGGTGTGACCATTAAATACAATGCTGTTAATCAAATACCAGGTTCATTCTTTGTGTACAAACAGGTTTATGATGGTAATGGTATGCCCCTTGAAGGTGTTTATGCCGATTTAAATAGTGACGGAGTAGTAAATTCCAGTGATCAATATTTTTATAAATCTGGAGATCCCGATTTTACTTTTGGTTTTAATACAGCCTTCTCTTATAAAAAATGGACTTTAAGTACAATTTTGAGAGCTAATTTAGGCAATTATGTTTATGATAATGTTTCATCAAATTTTGGCATTAAAAATAATGTATTAAGTACAGCCGGATTAATTAATAACACAGGGGCAGACTTTCTGAATACCAATTTTGTTACCAGCCAATATTTAAGTGATTACTATGTTAAAAATGCCTCGTTCTTAAAAATGGATAATTTAGGATTGACTTATGATGCGGGAAAAATATTTAAAAATAGAAACACCAATTTACGCATTACTGCAAACTGCCAGAACGTATTTGTAATTACTAAATATAAAGGCGTTGATCCGGAATTAACTGATGGTATAGACTTTAAGTTATATCCTAGGCCAAGAACATATACTTTAGGTTTAAATGTTGGTTTTTAATTAAGAAATAGAAAAAGAAGACCATCATGAACTGTAAAATAAAATCATGCTGGCTTTTATACCTATTAAAGAAAATATACTAAAAATGAAAAATTCATTTAAAATTATATTGACATCTGGTGTTTTGCTGTTGTCATTAAACTCATGCAAAAAGGGCGATTTAAATTTAACGCCTACTAATGATGTAACGGCATCAATAGTATATGCAACCCCTGCGGGTTATAAAGCAGAATTGGTTAAACTCTATGCAACTTATGGGCTCACAAGTCCTACAGGATCAGATGCAAGTGATATTGGCGGATTAAATTCAGGCTTTGCCGATTTTTTAAGGCTATTCTGGACCTCTCAGGAGTTGGTTACCGACGAGGCAATTTGTGCATGGGGAGATACAGGGATTCCCGAATTGGATTATTCAACATGGAATACCGATAATCAATTTCTTAGAGGATTGTACTCAAAAAGTATCCTGCAAATTACGATATGTAACGAGTTTCTTCGCGAAAGTACAGCCGATAAATTAGCAAGTCGTGGTATTACAGGTGCTGATGCAACGAATATCCAACGCTATCGTGCCGAAGCAAGATTCTTGCGTGCATTTCAATATTGGGTATTGTTGGATGGTTTTGGTAACCCTCCTTTTGTGACAGAAGATGACCAAATTGGAAAAGTTTCTCCGAAACAAATTACAAGAGCAGCTTTATTCTCTTATGTAGAATCTGAATTGAAAGCAATTGAAGGAGATTTAGCAGAACCTCGTACCAATGAATATGGCCGTGCTGATAAAGGTGCTGATTGGGCTTTGTTGGCCAGATTGTACTTAAATGCACAGGTATACACAGGTACAGCTAAATATACAGAAGCGATTACCTATTCAAGTAAGGTTATTGCTGCCGGCTATGCTTTAAAAGCTAATTATAAAGATTTGTTTTTAGCAGATAATCATTTGAATAATAATGAAACTATTTTAACCATTAATTATGATGGTGTACATGGAACAAATTACGGAGGAACAACTTTCCTGGTTAATGCAGCGATTAATGCGGATATGAGTCCTGCAACTTATGGAGTGCCTTCTGGTGGTTGGGGCGGTAACAGAACCCGTCAAAACTTACCGGCTTTATTTCCCGATCCGAATGGTACTTTAGATAAACGTGGTATTTTCTTTGGAGCGAAAAATACAGTAGATGAAATTGGTGTGTTTACAGATGGTTTACGTGTTACTAAATTTAAAAATGTTACTTCCGAGGGAACGACTCCAGCCTCGTTAAATGGCACATTCAGCTCTTTAGATTTTCCTTTGTTCCGACTAGCCGAGCAGTACCTGATTTATGGAGAAGCTGTTTTAAGAGGAGGTTCGGGAGGAAGTATGACCCTAGCGTTAACTTATGTAAATAATTTACGTCAACGTGCTTATGGCAATACATCAGGTAATGTTAGTGCTTTAACTACTGACTTTTTCCTGGATGAGCGTGGACGCGAATTATATTGGGAAGGTCACCGTCGTACAGATTTAATCCGTTTCGGAAAGTTTGCCGGTTCTACTTATTTATGGCCATATAAGGGCGGTATAAAAGCAGGAACCGCATTGCCGGAATATCGGAATCTATACCCGATTCCAGCTGCAGATTTAATTGCAAATCCGAATTTAGTTCAAAATCCAGGTTATTAATCTTAATATTTTATAAGATATGAAATCAATATTTTTTAAATCTTTAGCCTTAAGTCTTCTGGCCTTATCGCTATGGTCGTGTAAAAAAGATGAAACCCAAACGGTTTCGAACATAAGCCCGGCTGGTGCACTGACCGCATCTGCAACAACGCTAAGTCTGGCACAAGTAGATGGGGCAAAATCTGCACTTACATTATCATTTCCAGCACCAACAGTAACGGGATATACTGTGCCCGTAACTTCGACCTTACAATTTGATATTAAAGGCAAAAATTTTGCTACAGCAAAGGAAGTTGTGGTAAATACAACTTCTTATTCGCCAACAGTAAATGATTTTAATACGATGTTGCTGGCACTTGGTGCCACAATTGGTACGCCTGCTCAGGTAGAAGTTAGGTTAAAATCAGGAGCGGCTGCAAATGCATTAACCTACTCAAATGTGATTACCTTAAATGCAACTCCTTATTTGGCATCGGCTTGGGTTTATGTTCCCGGAGCCTATCAAACGGCCCCGAATTGGACTCCATCTACAGCAGACAGTCTGGTTTCATTAACCAGCAATGGTATCTATACAGGTATTATCAATTACACAGCAGGCAATTTTGAATTTAAAATTACACCTGGAAAATCTTGGGATATTGCATACGGTGATGCTAAGGGTGGAAATATAAGTACATCAGCTCAAGATAACTTGAATTCCGGAACAGCTGGTCTTAAACAAGTAACTGTAGACCTTAACAAAAAAACCTGGAGCATTACAGATGTTTTGCAACAATGGTCTATAATAGGCGATGCTACAGCAGGAGGTTGGGATAGTGACACCGATATGAAATTTGTTAATGATGGAAAAGCTAGCTGGAAAATAACAACCAATTTAAAAGCAGGCGCGTTTAAATTCAGGGCAAATCACGATTGGACTGTTAATCTGGGTGGAGGTGCTAACTTAACAACAGGTGGAGCTGATATTGCGGTTGCTTCCCCTGGTAATTATACCATTACCTTGAATGTTACCCCTGGTGATGCAACACAAATAGCAAAATCGGTTACCGGAGGTACATTTACCATAGTTAAAAACTAATTTATAATCTGAATACCCTGCTAAACTGGTTTTTGCAGGGTATTTTAAAACCATTTCAGAGTATAATTTTCCCCCTGTTCTCAATTAGTTAATACCCTGGCCGATCCTTATTCATCTATTTAAGATGTTTCAATTTACGGATCATCAAATAAGTTTGAAGTTAAATATTAATCTCCTGTCACTCTGGGTATGATGAGTCTGTAGGTACAAACAAGCTATCTTATCTTCAATTAGGGCAAATTCTAAAGAAATGAAAAAAATATCCATCATCTTATTTGTAATATTAAGTAACATCAATCTCTTTGGGCAAAAACTCGAACGTATTGAACCAATGTTTTGGTTTACAGCTATGCACAATCCAAAATTGCAATTGCTTGTTCATGGCGAAAATATTGCGGCAAGTACAGTTTCTCTAATTTATCCGGGCGTAAAGTTGGTTAAGGTTAACAAAGTAGAAAATCCAAATTATTTGTTTCTTGATCTTGAAATTTCCGCATCAGCTAAAGCAGGCAAATTTCCGATCAATTTTTCATCCAACGGAAAAAAACAAACGTATTCGTACGAGTTAAAGAACCGGGATAAAAGTACGAACCGTTTTCAGGGGGTAAGCAATAAGGATTTTATTTACCTGATTATGCCTGACCGCTTTTCAAATGGCGATAAAAGCAATGATGTGATACAAGGGATGGAAGAAACGGCCCTAAATCGGGATAGTATGTACTATCGTCATGGCGGAGACATTCAAGGCATTATAAATCACCTCGACTATTTAAAAGATTTAGGAGTTACAGCACTTTGGTTAAATCCTGTTTTGGAAAATAACCAGCCTAAAACTTCTTATCATGGTTATGCAAATACCGAAAACTATAAAATAGATCCTCGTTTTGGAAGCAATGAATTGTATAAAAAATTGGTTGATGAATGCCACAAGCGTGGAATGAAAATGATCAAGGATTTGGTACACAATCATATAGGTACAGAACATTTTACAGTTAAAGATATGCCCATGAAAAACTGGGTACATCAATGGTCGGTTTTTACTAAAACAACTTACAGGGAGCAGGTTCATATGGATCCCTATGCGTCAAAAAAGGATAAAGATTTAATGGTTAACGGTTGGTTTGATAACCACATGCCTGATATGAACCAGGAAAATCTCTTTGTTAAAAACTACATCACTCAAAGTCATATCTGGTGGATTGAATATGCCGGACTAGATGGATTTCGCCTAGATACCTACGCTTATAACGATCTTAAATTTATGGCAGAATGGGGAAAAGCAATAAAGGCCGAGTATCCTAAATTTACCTTTTTCGGCGAAACCTGGGTTCATGGTGTTCCAAATCAAGCTTATTTTACTCAAGGCAATAAAATTAACCAGGGTATTGATACACAACTTCAGGCTGTAACAGATTTCCAGGCACTTTGGGGAATTAACGAGGCTTTAAATGGGAAATTCGGCTGGATGGATGGTGTGGTTAAGCTATATAATACTTTTGCCAATGATTATCAATATGAAGATCCTACACGGAATGTAGTTTTTCTGGATAATCACGATTTAAGTAGGTTTTATTCGGTTGTAGGTGAAGATTTTAATAAATATAAATCAGGCCTTGCCTGGCTTTTAACCACAAGGGGTATCCCTCAACTGTATTATGGAACTGAAATTTTGATGAAAAATTTTGCCAATCCCGATGGTTTGGTTCGTGATGATTTTCCCGGAGGATGGAATGGCGATAAGAAAGATAAATTCAGTGCCGATGGCAGAACGGATAAAGAGAATGAGGCTTTTAATTATTTAAAAACCCTTGCCAATTACCGTAAAAATAATCCTGTACTGCAAACTGGAAAAATGATGCAGTTTGTACCTGAAGATGGTATATATGTGTATTTCAGGTACAATGGCACAAAGACAGTTATGATCGTTATGAACGGTAATGACTCAGAAAAAACAGTTAAAACAGACCGTTTTCAGGAACGCATCCTTCATGCGAAAACCGCATCGAATATAATTTCCGGTGAGACATTAAATAACATTAAAGAAATAAAAGTACCCGCCAAAACAACTTTGGTATTAGAACTAAGATGACCAAAGGCTTTAGTGGATGGCTTTAGAATAAAAACAATGCAAGAACAACTCAACACTCAACACTCAACACTCAACACTCAAATAAAGGCCTGTCTCTTTGATTTGGATGGTGTATTGGTAGATACAGCAGTTTACCACTACAAAGCCTGGAAACGTTTGGCAAATACCATGGGTTTCGATTTTACAGAAGAACAGAACGAACAGCTTAAAGGTGTTAGTCGAGTAGAAAGTTTAAATAAGATTCTGGCTTGGGGAAATGTAGAAAAAAACGATGCTGAAAAAGCAGAACTGGCAACCTTAAAAAACAGCTGGTATGTGGATATGATTACCAAAATGACACCTGCTGAGGTTTTACCCGGAACGGTAGATTTTTTAACAGCCATCCATAAAGCCGGTTATAAATTGGCTTTGGGCTCGGCAAGTAAAAACTCAGCCATTATTTTAGAAAAAACCAATCTTGCCCATTTTTTTGATGAGATAGTGGATGGAAATATGGTTACGAAATCGAAGCCGGATCCGGAAGTATTTTTAAAAGGAGCAGAACTTTTGGGCTTCCCCGCAAATGAATGTGTGGTTTTTGAGGATGCAGTTGCAGGAGTAGAAGCGGCGAAAGCAGGAGGCATGAAGGCCATTGGTATTGGTGAAAAAAGTGTGCTTAGCCAGGCAGATGTGGTGGTAAGCGGATTGGATAAATTAACAGTAAAGGATTTAGAAGCTTTATAAATTTAAGGCTTAAGGTGTAGGGTTTAAGGTTTAGGACCAATGTCTCAAATCTCGAATCTCAGTACTCAATACTAATTATGAAGAATTACATTAAAGCGGATGAGTGGAACATTATCGAAGAGGGCTTTGATCCACATTTAAATAAAATTTCAGAAAGTATTTTTAGCTTGGGCAATGGCCGTATGGGCCAACGTGCCAATTTTGAAGAAACTTATACTGGCGATACTTTAACAGGCAATTATGTTGCGGGGGTTTATTATCCCGATAAAACACGTGTAGGCTGGTGGAAAAATGGTTATCCCGAATATTTTGCTAAAGTACTTAATGCCGCAAACTGGATAGGTATTGAGGTTAAACTGGAAGATGAAATTTTAGACCTGTCTACTGCAGAAGTGATTGATTTCAAGCGTGTTTTAAACATGCGAGCCGGTTATTTGGAGCGTACTTTTACAGCTAAACTAAAAAGTGGTAAAACGGTAAAAGTAAAATCGACTCGTTTTTGCAGCATAGCTGATGACGAAGTCGGTGCCATTCGCTATAGTATTACACCATTAAACTTTGCCGGTAAATTAACATTAATGCCTTTTATTGATGGAGATGTTAAAAACCAGGATAGTAATTACGATGAGAAATTTTGGAACCAGGTTTCGGATGAAATAAATGGAAAAGAAGCATACCTTAAATTAAGAACCAAGAAAACAGAATTCGAGGTTTGTACCGGGAGCAGCATCGAAGTTTATAAAAACAAAGAAAAATTAAATATCAATACTGAAACTGTTCGTAAAGAAAAGTTTGTTGCTCAGATTTTTTCTGTTGATGTAAAATCAAATGAAGAAATAACTTTAATCAAAATTGCGGCTAACTTATCATCCGAGAATTACCCAAAAGAAGAGCTTTTGCAACATTGCAAATCGGTTATTGCTAAAGCTTCAGCTAAAGGTTTTGACACTTTATTAAAAGAACAAACTGAGGCTTGGGCAAATAAATGGGAAGAGAGTGATATCGTTATTGAAGGCGATGTTGCCGCCCAGCAAGCAATCCGTTTCAATATATATCAGCTTTTCCAGACCTATACAGGTAAAGATGATCGGTTGAATATTGGTCCGAAAGGATTTACTGGTGAAAAATACGGAGGTTCTACCTATTGGGATACAGAAGCTTATTGTGTGCCATTTTACCTGGCTACAGCTCCGCAGGAGGTAAGCAAAAATTTATTGATTTATCGCCATAAACAATTAGGAAAAGCCATAGAGAATGCGGAGAAACTAGGCTTTAAAAATGGGGCGGCTTTATACCCGATGGTTACCATGAATGGCGAAGAATGCCACAATGAATGGGAAATTACCTTCGAGGAAATCCACCGGAACGGTGCCATTGCATTTGCTATTTTTAATTACATCCGTTACACTGGTGATGAAAGTTATCTGTTCGATTACGGTCTGGAAGTATTGATCGGTATTGCCCGTTTTTGGAAACAACGTGTAAATTGGAGTACGGATAAACAACAATATGTAATGTTAGGCGTAACGGGGCCGAATGAATACGAAAACAATGTAAACAACAACTGGTATACCAATATTCTGGCCACCTGGTGCATGAAATATGCAAAAGAGGCAGCTGAAATTGTAAAAAATCAACAACCGGAAAAGTATAGCGGTATAATAAAAAGCTTGAACTTTACTGAACAGGAATTTGCCGATTGGGCTGATATTATAGAAAAGATGTATTATCCAAAAGATGCTGAGAAGGGAATTTTCTTGCAACAAGATGGCTATTTGGATAAAGAACAAGTTTTAGTTAAAGATTTGCCCGCAAGCGAAAGGCCAATTAACCAGAAATGGAGCTGGGATCGAATTTTACGCTCCTGTTTTATTAAACAGGCTGATGTTTTGCAGGGATTATATTTCTTCGAAGAGGATTATGATTTGGATACCTTAAAACGGAATTTCGATTTTTACGAACCCCGTACTGTTCACGAAAGTTCCTTGTCGCCATGTGTACACAGTATTTTGGCCGCTAAATTGAACGATGAAGCCCGTGCCTACGAATTTTATCTGCGCACAGCGCGTTTAGATTTGGATGACTATAACAACGATACCGAAGATGGTCTACACATCACATCAATGGCTGGAACCTGGATGAGTGTTGTGGAAGGCTTTGCGGGTATGCGTGTTCGTAATGGTAAATTACAATTCAACCCTTTCTTACCTGGAAAATGGAAATCATTTTCTTTCACTATTGGTTTCAGAGGTGCAACCTTAAAAATTAAAATAACAGGAAATGGGATCAACATTAAAAATAATGCAGACGTAGAATTGGAAATCGGAATTAGAAATCATCAGTATAAATTGTCTGGTCATGCTGAAATTGAAGTCGATAACGCTGAGCTGGTATGAGAAAGGTGGAAGGTTTAAAGGTAAAAGCTAGAGGGTTTAATAGCCGAAATACTACACAGCCAAACATAAATGCGTCATTGCGAACTGAAGCCAAAGATTTAGTGTGGTTGGGTGAAGCAATCTCATTTTTTAGCAAAAGTATTAAGATTGTCCCAAAGGGATTACTTTTAACTTCGTACCTCGCAATGACGATTGTCTTAATCCCATCCTCAACTTTTGCACAAAAACAGCGTACAAAAATCAATGATCAGAAAATTGTGGTTTACCAGTTACTACCTCGTTTGTTCGGCAACAAAAACAACGCAAATATTCCTTACGGTACAATAGGACAAAATGGTAGCGGTAAATTTAACGATATCACGGATAAAGCTTTAGATGGTTTAAAAGAACTGCATGTAAACTATGTTTGGTACACCGGAATCCTGGCACATGCAAGTTTAACGGATTATTCTACATATGGAATAAAGGTTGATGATGCTGATGTAGTTAAAGGAAGAGCAGGTTCGCCCTATGCCATTCGGGATTATTATGATGTTGACCCGGATTTGGCAGTTGATGTTAAAAATCGAATGAAAGAATTTGAGGCTTTGCTGGAGCGTACCCATGCTAAAAAATTAAAGGTTATCATCGATTTTATTCCGAATCATGTGGCCCGAGGTTATCACTCTTATGCAAAACCCACCAATGTAATTGATTTTGGTGCCCAGGATGATGTTACCAAAGGTTTCAGTCCGAAAAATGACTTTTATTACATTCCAGGGAAATCCTTTTTGGTGCCCATTGCTGAATCAAAACAAACATTGATATCTGCTCTGCAGGATGGAAAGTTTGCTGAAAATCCAGCCAAAGCCACGGGGAATAATGTCTTTTTAGCTCAACCTAAGGTCGATGATTGGTATGAAACCATAAAGCTGAACTATGGAATTGATTATCAAAATGGCGAAAAACAACATTTTAATCCTATTCCTCCTGTATGGATTAAAATGCGCGATATTTTAGTCTATTGGGCTAAAAAAGGAGTCGATGGTTTCCGTTGTGATGTTGCCGAAATGGTTCCGGTACAATTCTGGAGTTGGGTAATCCCACAGGTTAAGAAAACAAATCCAGATTTGATTTTTCTTGGAGAAGCTTACAATCCGAAAGTATACAAACAGTATTTAGCCGAGGGTAAATTTGATTATCTGTACGATAAAGTGGGTTTGTACGATGGACTAAAGAAATTAATAAAAAATGAAAAAACAGCCAATATAAAAGACATCAAACACGTTTGGCAAACAGAAAGTGCTGGTTTTGAAAAACATATGTTGCGCTTTTTGGAAAATCACGACGAAGAACGTATCGCATCTGCAGGATTTGCTGGGAAAGCAGAATTGGCTCTACCTGCAATGGTGGTTTCCGCAACCTTGGGTTCCGGGCCCGTAATGCTTTATTCTGGTCAGGAAGTTGGAGAACCCGGAAAAGGTATCGAAGGCTTTGGTGTAGATGATAACCGGACTACTATCTTCGATTATTGGGGTGTACCCAATCATCAGAAATGGATGAATAATGGCTTGTTTGATGGAGCTCAGTTAAACCCTGACCAACAGAAATTGAGGGCTTATTATCAGCGACTATTAGAAATATCAACACAAAGCGATGCCATAATTTATGGTGATATTTATGATGTGCCACAAACGGGTAATATGAATAATCGTATGTATGCCTTTATTCGTTATTCAGGTAAACAACGTTTGCTAATTGTTGTAAACTTTGATAGAAAAGTAACTTTAGATACGAAAATCGAAATCCCAAACAGCATTTTGAAAGTTAAATCGTTGTCTACAGGCAGGGATTTATTGACAGATAGAAAATTAAATATCCCTGCAGGAACAAGCATCCCGATAAAGATTGCCCCGGTTTCGGCACAGATTATAGAATTTTAAAGAATTTAAAAATAATGGTTAACCGCAAAGAACGCTAAGTTTTACGCAAAGAAAAGTTCGGAATCTTGTCGTCATTGCGAGGAACGAAGCAATCCTACTACTATGGGTTGGGCAATTGTTGCTCTCTTTCGATTTAAGATTGCTTCGTTCCTCGCGATGACGGATGTTCTAAATCTTTTACATTATGGTTAATAGCGATAAGGCAAAATATAAATAACTAAACCAAATACAATGAGTCTGAAAACAATATTCGAAAATCCCAGATTAACCTTAGTACAAATCATAAACATGAGTGTAGGTTTTTTTGGAATCCAGTTCGGTTGGGATTTGCAACGTGCCAATATGGGGCGTATTTATGAAAACCTTGGCGCCAATCCAGATCAGGTTCCATTATTGTTTTTGGCTGCTCCTTTAACTGGTCTTTTGGTGCAACCTGTTATCGGTTTTCTGAGCGATCGTACATGGCATCCGAAATGGGGAAGAAGAAGACCCTATTTCATGATTGGAGCGATAATCAGTTCCATTGCCTTAATTTTTATGCCACACAGCAGCGTTTTGTGGATGGCAGCAGGATTACTTTGGGTTTTGGATGTTTTTGGTAATGTTTCCATGGAGCCTTTTCGTGCTTTCGTTACGGATAAATTACCGGATAGCCAGGTAAATCGGGGCTTTATTATGCAAAGCATGATGATTGGTTTAGGAGGAAGTGTAGCTTCATCATTACCCTGGCTAATGAATAATGTTTTTCACCTGACCAATACAGCAGAACAGGGAAGTATTCCTGAAAATGTGAGATTCTCCTTTTATATCGGTGCCTTTTTCTTTTTTGTAGCGGTTTTATATACAGTCTTAACCACAAAAGAATATCCTCCACAAGATGTTGATTATAAGGAAAAAATTTTAGAAAGTAATAAAGGCTTTGGTGGCGGGGTAAAAGAAATTTTCAGCGCCTTGGCTAATATGCCTAAAAGGATGCAGATTGTTTCCCTGGTTCAATTTTTTACCTGGCCGGGTCTATTTTTAATGTGGTTTTATTATACCACGGCTGTGGCAGTAAATGTTTTTGGAGGTAAAGATGCAAGCGATCCAATATATGCGCAAGGAGCTGATTTTGGGAGTTTAACCCTTGCATATTATAGTGTAATTACGTTTTTGTTTGCGCTTGTTTTGCCGAAAATAGCCGATAGCCTCGGTAGAAAAACTACGCATGCCTTATGCTTATTGTGTGGAGCATTGGGTTTAATCAGTGTGGCATGGGTACAGGATAAAAATATGCTTTATCTGTGTATGACAGGCGTTGGTATTGCCTGGGCAAGTATTCTTTCTATGCCTTATGCCATGTTGAGCGGTTCATTGCCGAAAGATAAAGTGGGTATTTATATGGGCATCTTTAATTTCTTTATTGTATTACCAGAGATTATCGCATCCTTAGGTTTTGGCTGGTTAATGCGTAATGTATTAAATAACGATAGGCTTTTGGCTGTGCAACTCGGTGGCGGATTGATGATTTTAGCAGCAATTATTTGCTATATATTTATCAGGGAACCTAAAAAAATAGATGAAGTTTTAACAGCTAAATTAGAAGTAGAAGAAGGGCGGCCGGTATAACCCTTTACAATTGCGAGGCAAACAACGCGTCATTGCGAGGCTGGGCATGAGCGAGCCGAAGCAATCTCTTTTACAAGGGCAGGGCATTCCCAATAAACATGGGAGATTGTCCCAAAGGGATTCCTTTGGAACTTCGTACCCCGCAATGACGCGTTGTAGTACCTCACAATGACGAATCATTAAAAACTTGTCTAACCAAATGAAAAAAATAATCTACCTATTCTTGCTCCTTACAGTCTTTAACACGGCTTGTAAAAAAGCAAACCAGAGTGATGCTCCGGGTATAGATCCGGTTTCTCCATCATCAGATTTGCCGGCAGGAGCCAAAGATGGTGTAGCTTTTATTAATAATGGAACATCGGCAATTATAACCTTATATGCGCCAGGCAAAACCTCGGTTTCACTAACGGGCGATTTTAATAATTGGCAGGCATCAGCTTCGAAAATGGAAAAAACACCAGATGGAAATACCTGGTGGATTCAAATTGATAATCTTGATCCGAACATAGAATATGCCTATCAGTTTCTGGTTGATGATGATTTACGCATTGCCGATCCTTATTGTGAAAAAATTTTAGATGAGAGTAACGATAAGTATATTTCTACGGCAACCTATCCAAATTTGAAAGCTTATCCAATAGGAAAAACTACCGGAATTGTAAGTGTAATGCAGGCCAATCAACCAGTTTATACCTGGAAGAGTTCTGGTTTTGTTCGTCCGGAAAAAAACAATCTCGTTATTTATGAGTTACTTATTCGCGATTTTACCAGCGAGCATAATTATGCATCAACCTTACAGAAATTGGATTATTTAATAGGTTTAGGGATTAATGCAATAGAATTAATGCCTGTTAATGAGTTTGGGGGTAATTTAAGTTGGGGTTATAATCCATCTTTCTATTTTGCAGCAGATAAATATTACGGAACAAAAACCGCCTTTCAAAATTTTATTGATGAATGCCATGGAAAAGGAATTGCTGTAATTCTCGATATGGTCTTAAATCATTCATCTATGCCATCTCCAATGGTTCAATTGTATTTTGATGGGAAAAAACCAACATCAGAAAGCTCCTGGTTTAATGTTGATCCAAAACACCCATTTAATGTAGATTTTGATTTTAATCATGAAAGCGCCACTACCAAAAAGTTTGCAAAAGATGTAATGAAGTTCTGGATGCAACAATATAAAATTGATGGTTTCCGTTTCGATTTATCCAAAGGGTTTACCCAAAAGTCATCAACTGACGATGCTGGGTTCAGATTATATGATGCAGGTAGAATAGCCATCTGGAAAGAATACAACAACTTCATTAAAAGTATAGATCCTAATAATTTTTATGTGATTTTAGAGCACTTTGCCGAAGAGTCAGAAGAAAAAGTATTGGCTGATGAAGGCATGATGTTTTGGAACAACATGAATTACAATATGAATGAGGCGACTATGGGCTGGCTAGGTAACTCTGATTTTTCATGGGGATTTTATACTAAACACGGTTTTAGTAAATCCGAAAACCTGGTTGGTTATGGAGAGAGTCATGACGAAGAACGTCTGAACTATAAGAATATGAGCTTTGGAAATATTTCCGGTAACTATATAATAAAAGCAAATTTGCCTACTTCTTTAAAAAGAGAAGAGCTAATTGCCGCTTTTCTTTTCAGTATTCCCGGGCCTAAAATGGTTTGGCAATTTGGAGAACTGGGCTACGATATTGATATAAACTATAATGGAAGAACGGGCGAAAAACCAATTAAATGGGATTACTATACGGATGCAAATCGCAAAGCTTTGTATGATGCTTATGCCAAATTCATCAGGTTGAAAAAGAACAACAACATTTTTAACTCAAGCAATTCGACTTATAACCTGGCTGGCGGCATAAAATATATTAAACATACAGAAGGTACCAACGTGGTTGTGGTTGTTGGAAATTTTGATGTTGTAGATCAAACAGCAAATGTAGATTTTGGATCGTCAGGCAATTGGGTAGATGCAGTAGGAAGCAACATTAACCTTTCATCTAATACTTACTCTGCAATCCTGGCGCCAGGAGAATATCACATTTTTAGTAAAGTGACACTAAAATAAGTAAATAAAATTCAGATAGCCTGGCTGCTAATTTGTAGATTAAAAATTTTGATCTATGAAGCTGTTTAAATTTCGATTAAAAGTTTTACTTGTCAGTCTGAGTTTATCGAAGACCTTAACAAAAATGTTTCGACAGTCTCAACCTGACAAGAGTAGTAGCAAGTTATTTGATATGAAATTTAAACAGTTTCTATGAATTGGGGTTTTATGTTTTTGTTTTCGAAATTGTATAAAAATGTAAAGTTTGGTAAATCCGAGTTGGCAGAAATGCCTTTGTAGGTCTGGATCTGTGAACCTAAACTGTATACCTGTAAAATTGGGATATCAATTTTAAACAGTTCTATACATCTTTCTCTAAATCATTGTAATAATCTTGTTGTTTTTAGTTAATATTGTGTTAATCTCTCTATTAATTTATATGGACAATAAATTGGCGCATCACCTATTGTGGGAACGGTTACGGATTGGGGATAAAGATGCTTTTTTTGATCTCTATAGGGCACTTTATTATCCATTGGTGAATTTTGGTATCCGGGTTTGTGCAGATTCAGATACCTCCAGCGAATCAACCGATCTGGTGTTTACAACCATCTGGGAAAAACATGAAACCCTTAGTCGGGTAGATAATGTTGAGGCTTATCTCCGCACATTTTTAAAACGTAAACTTCTTCGAATATTGGAACGCAAACGCAAAATCAATGATGCCTTGTTTAATGCAGAGGCTGATGGCGATTGGAAAGAAATGAGTTACGAGGAATTTATAGTCAAGGTGCAAAGTGATGAATTGGTAAAACATCAATTGGAGAATGCATTGGAAAAACTTACTTTTCGCCAAAAACAATTGATCCATTTGAAATTTTTTGATGGATTAAGTTACGAACAGATTGCAGCTCAAAGTAATCAAACCATTAAAACTGCATACAATACCATTTACGATGCACTTAAAATCTTAAGAAAAGAATTTAAGACGAATTAACAATATACTTTTGGCTTTAGTCTTTGTTGAGTTTGGAAACTCTACCAATTCGCTAATCCTTAGAGATTCTACACCTAACTCTAAGGATAGAGGGAAAGAGTTTAAAGCTATAGTTAACCGTAATAATGCTTTTGGCTTTAGTTTTTCAGCTTTAAGCTTTTTATCGTGCTGAGTAACGAAGCATCCCTATAAACTAAACCCTCTTAAGGGATTCTTCATGCGATCGGAATGACAGCATTTAAAAAAAATAAGATTTCCTTAGGAAAAAACAAGCTTTTTAGGCACTGATATATAAAGACTAATAATGATTGATAGAAGCCGGTTTGATGTAGAGGATTTTCTTATTGATAATACATTTCAGTTGTTTTGTGCAGGTACTGATAAATTGTGTGTAGCATATTGGGAAAAATATATAGATGCCCATCCGGAGCAGACAAAAGTGATTACAGAGGCCAAAAGATTATATGTGATATTGAGTGGAAATAAAAAGGCATTAAATAATCAGGTAGAAAATTTAAAAGAAAGCATTTTTCCATCAGTTAAGAGCATTAAGATTACTAAAAACTATACCTGGTTGAAAATTGTAGCTGCTATAATTTTAAGTGTTGGGATCGCTTTCCTATATCACCATTATAGTTTGGATAAGGCTATTATACATGATGATTTAAAGGCTCAGGTTTTTACAACAAAGAGTGGCGAACGTAAGAAAATTACACTTCCAGATGGTTCTGTGATTTTGCTGAATGCAAAAAGTTCTTTGTCAATAGGAAAAGAATTTAATGATAAACGCCGGGAGGTAGTTTTAAAAGGTGAAGCTTATTTTGATGTAGTACACGATAAAGATAAACCCTTTCAGGTCCATACTGAAGATTTTAATATTAATGTTTTGGGCACAACTTTTAATGTAAAGGCTTACCCAGATGAAATTACATCAGAAGCAACTCTAATTCATGGATTAATAATGATGGAAGCTTTGAATGGAAATGGAGGAACTATAACACTAAAGCCGAGTCAGAAGGTAATTTTTTATAAAAATAATATTCCGGTTAAAAAAAACACCAGGATTGTAAAAACATTAGGTCTACAGCCAGAAATCATAATTAATCATTACAGGCTGATTAAAGACAGCACCATTGTAGAAACAGCTTGGACTCAAAATCGTATAGAAATTTACGATCAGGATTTCGCTGAAATAAGAGGAGTTTTAGAAAAATGGTATAATGTAGAAATCAAATTTATGAACCCTGAGATAGAAAAATATCGTTTTACGGCAACCTTTAGCCATGAAACTATTGATCAGGTTTTGAAGGCTTTACAAGATGTAGAAAATTTTAAATATGAAATAAAAGAAAATCAAATAATCATCTCAAAATAAGAAAAGAAGGACGGTGTTGGAGCACCGTCCTTACGGATTCTTTTTTGATTAATTAATGGCAGTTTATGCGCAAACAGATTGCTGCCAAGAACTATGCAACCAAAAAAACAAAAATATGATTTATTATTACTTACCGCAAGGGCGCCCGAAATACAGGGCGGTCTTAAAATTCATTATGCTAATGAAACTAATTTGTATCATAGTTTTCATTACCTGTTTTCATGTTTCTGCATCAACTTTTTCCCAAGAAAAAATTACGCTTGATGTAAAGAAAACGAAACTAGCCAGGGTTTTACAGATTATAGAGCGGCAAAGCAGTTATCATTTTGTATACAGCTCTTCTTACGTTCCGGTTAATAAGGATATAAGCATTACCGTAATCAATACTTCGGTTACCGATGTTTTAGCCACTATCCTCAACAGAACAAACTTAAGGTATTCTGTTTCCGAAGGAGGGCTGATCGTAATCAGTAGAAATAAAGATGTTCCAATATCGGGAACAGTCAAAGATGCTCTTGGAGAAGCTTTACCCGGTGCAACAGTCAGGGTTAAAGGAACGGGCATTGGGACATCAACCGATGTTAATGGGAAATTTGCTTTAAATGCACCCGAAAATGCGATTTTAGTAATTTCCTATGCGGGTTTTCAAACCCGGGAAATCCCAGTTGGTACACAAACAAATTTAGATATCGTTTTAACAGAAGATACCAAACAGTTAGCCGACGTTGTAGTTACCGCATTGGGTATCAAAAGAGAAAGAAGAGCCTTAGGTTATTCGGTTACTCAGGTTAGTGGCGAAACCTTAACCCAGGCCAGAGAAAATAATATTGTAAACTCACTGGTTGGTAAAGTTGCGGGTTTAGATATAAGCTCAACTTCCGGTGGGGCTGGTGCAGCATCCAGCGTAATCATTCGGGGCGTTTCAAGTTTAGGGCAAAGCAGTCAGCCTTTATATGTGGTTAACGGAGTACCGATGGAAAGCACACCTGTAGGTGTAAATAATGTTAACCCTAACGGTAATTCAGGAGGACAGTATGATAATGCTCCCGATCTGGGGGATGCGATCGGAAACTTAAATCCCGACGATATTGAAAGTATTTCGGTGTTAAAAGGTGCAGCAGCATCAGCACTTTACGGTTATCGCGCTAAGGCCGGTGTTATTCTAATCACTACAAAAAGTGGAAAAGGAAACAACATTGAATTTAACAGTAACTATGTGGCTGAGCAAGTTATGGATAGAACCGATTGGCAATATGTTTATGGCCAGGGGGCAAATGGTCTTAAGCCTACCACCCAACTTGAGGCAGGAACTTCAGGAGGATCGAGCTGGGGCGCAAGATTAGATGGAACAAATGCAATTCAGTTTGATGGAGTTAGTCGGCCATATACCGCACAAAAAGATAATGTTAAAAATTTTTATCGTACAGGGGGAAGTTGGACGAATACCTTAGCTTTCAACAAATCATTTACAGGAGGGGTAATCCGCGTTTCGGCAAGTGATTTGGATAATAATTCTGTGGTGCCAAATTCTGGTTTGGATAGACAAAATTTTACACTTGCAGGTACTGTAGATGCGATTAAAAACTTAACTATAGACGCGCGTTTTAATTACATATTAGAACAGGCAAAAAACAGACCGATGTTATCTGATGGAGCCGGTAATGCAAATTACAATGCAACTTTTCTACCCACCAGTGTACACATTGAAACTTTACAGCCAGGGAAAAAACCTGATGGAACAGAATTGTCATATAACACCAGCAACGGTTTTGCAACCAATCCTTGGTTCGCGGCTTACGATTTTATACACAATACCAAAAGAGAACGTTTGTTAAGCTCATTCAATGCTAAATATACTTTTGATAACGGATTATTTTTGCAAGGCCGTGTAGGTAGAGATGCATACAACGATAACTATACAGCAGTTACACCATCAGGAACGGCATATGATGCTGATGGTGGCCTTACTGAGCAGTTTACAAAGTTTAGTGATTTAAATGCGGATGTTTTGGTCGGTAAAAGCTTCAAACTGGATGAAATTTCTATTACTCCAAATGTTGGTGCAAGTTACAGACGGACAAAAATATCGCAGATTACCAATAATGGGTCAGGATTTGCGATTTTTGGGGTATATAATTTAGCAAATGCCAATAATAGATCAGTTGGCATATCTCAACCAGACCAGGAAGTTCAGTCCGTTTATGGTACATTAGAATTGTCCTATAAAGATATCATATACTTAACGGGCAGCGGCAGAAGCGACTGGTTTTCCACCCTGGCAACACCTGGAAAGGATAATAAACTAAGTGTTTTCTATCCATCTATAAGTGGTTCATTCGTGTTCTCTGAGCTTTGGAAACCCTCTTTTCTGAGTTTTGGTAAACTAAGAGCTGGTTATGCCATTGTTGGTCAGGGTACTGTACCTTTCCAAACTCAGCTGTATTACAATTTACGCAGTGAAACCGTTGGAGGTATTCCAATTGGAAATATTGTAAATGTATCTATTCCGAATCCATCATTAAAGGCATCAAAAGCAAATGAATTGGAAATTGGTACAGAAATGCGCTTTTTTGGCGATCGACTAAATCTTGATGTAACCTGGTATAGTAAAAAATCTAAGGATGAAATACTTCCTGTTCCAACATCAACAACAACCGGATATAATGGAGCGGTTTTAAATATCGGTGAACTTCAGAATAGAGGAGTCGAGGCATTAATCTCCGGTATAATCATAAAAAATGCAGATTTTAGTTGGACATCTACCCTAAATGGATCATATAATGATAATAAGGTTTTGACACTTGCCGAGGGAACGTCTTCTCAGCTTCTTGCCACATCCAGAAGTAATGTTGGCTTTTTGCAAAATCTTGCTGGTAAAGCTGTAGGCCAGGTTATGGCCTACGATTTTAGATATGATGCGAGCGGAAATATTGTAAAAGATGTAAATGGTGCACCAGAAAGAGGCGAATTAAAACCCTATGGTTCTGCCTATAATAAATATGGAGCTGGCTGGAACAACGAATTTTCTTATAAAGGTGTAAATCTCTCCTTCTTAATTGATGGCAAATGGGGCGGAAAGATATTTTCAGCAACAGACTACTATGGATATATTTTTGGCTTACACCAGGCAACATTAGAAAACAGAGAGGCACTTGGCGTAAATGCAGCTACTTATTATAGCTCCTATGCCAACAACGTCTCCAGGCAATTTGTTCAGGATGCAAGTTTTATCAAATTCAGGCAGTTGACCATTGGCTATAATTTCCCGTCAAAAATGTTCAACAACAAAATTAAAGGCTTAAACCTAAGCTTTGTTGGTCGCAACTTATTTATCTTAATGAAGAGGACGGATAATATAGATCCCGAATCGAGCTACAATGCAACATTTCCGGGTTTAGAATTGGGAGGTGTACCTCCGGTGCGTACCTATGGTTTAAATTTAAGTGTTAAGTTATAATCCTTTAAATGAATTGAAAATGAAAACGATCATAAAATTATACGTACCACTTTTATTATCTGGCCTAGTCCTAATATCAGGTTGTACAAAAGAATATCAGAAGATTAATACCGATCCTGTTTCAGTTGGACAGGAAAAATACAATCCAAATTACTTATTATCTACCGCACAGCTGGCTTATACTGGCAGTATCGATTTTGCTTATGAAACCTGGAGGGGGAATTTAATTTATGCATCTACTATGATGCAGGGCTTCTCCTCAGTTATTGGTTACTGGGCTGGAGATAAGTATATGCTAAATGAGGGTTATACTGCGGCTTATTGGGAAAAAGCCTATCCTGATCAGGTTAAATATGCCGTTGATTTGGTAGAATTTACCAAAGATAAACCACAATACAATAACGTTTATCAAATGGGTAGAATCTGGAAAGCCTTAATTTTTGAGAGAATAACAGATTTGTACGGCGATGTTCCTTATTTTGATGCCGGACGCAGCTATTACACTGGAAATCTATACCCTAAATATGATGCCCAACAAGCTATTTATACGGATCTCCTGAAAGAAGTTGATGAGGCTGGTAATGCATTAAGCCCAGGTGGCGATGCGGTTGCCGGAGACCTGGTTTTTGCGGGCGATATTGCGAAATGGAAACGCTTTGCAGCTAGCTTAATGTTGCGCATGGCAATGAGGTTAACCAAAGCGGATGCTACCTTGGCTCAAACTTATATCAATAAAGCCACCGGTAAAACCATGATTGACAATGCCGATAATGCATTGGTAAAACATGACGCTACCGGCGGTCGGGTTACCCAAAATAGAAATAGTCAGGTTTTGGCAGGCGATGGAGGACAAGAAAACTTCTACACCAGGTGGAGTAATACTTTTATCAATTACTTAAAAAATAATAACGATCCGCGTTTAAGTAAAATTGCAGTAACCAAGTTGTTTTTAACTGATGGAACTAAAACTCAGAACCCAGCTTATATCTCTACAGTAGCTGTTCAAAAAGGAATGCCAAATGGGAAAGACTTAAGTGGTATTGCAGGAAGAGATGTTCGTCAAGACCCATCCTACACAGATTTTACCGATTATTCTTCTCCAAACCCTGGAATGATTAAGAAAGATGGCAATACCTTTATCTTAACTTATGCGGAAACAGAATTGCTTTGGGCTGAAGCTGCTCAACGTTATAATATAGGCGGCTCTGCCGCAACACATTACAATGCCGGTGTAACTGCAGCGATGACTTTCCTTTCGCAATACGATGCCGCGATGGCTGTAAACCCTGCTGATGCCGCAGCATATTTAGCCGCACATCCTTATGTTCCCGCAAATGGTTTGGAAATGATATCCACCCAATACTGGGCACATACCATTACCATGTTGGATTTTTATGAAGCATGGTCAAATTGGAGAAGAACAGGTTTTCCAGCTTTGGTTCCAATTGTATATCCCAATACAAATACAGGAGGTTCAATTCCCCGTCGTTTCCCTTATCCTTTATCAGAAGGCGTATCGAATGCCGAAAACTATAGAACTGCATCGGCAGCTGTTCCAGGTGGCGACAGATTAGCAGGAAGAGTTTGGTGGGACAAATAGATTAAAAACACAAATTATTAGATAAGACTCTAAGCCAGTATCGCTTTTCGCGATACTGGCTTTTTGGTTTTTTAATAAACAATATGTGCTTAGACAAACGTTTGTGCTGTAATTTGTCTGTATTTGACCCTATAATTTTGGCTTCAATTTTTTCTGCTTGTTATCCCGATCATAATTATTGTTAAGCAGGTGTTAATTAATTGTTTATCTGTTTAATGCTTTTCAACCAGTAAGTTTAATCCAACGTTTGCGCACTGATTTGTTAAAAAATGTTAAATCTACAGCCCTATCTTTAAGTGACAAACTATTCAGTTACCTCAAGGATGTTTTTCTATGAGGCAACTATTAGAAGCGAAACTAATCTTTACTAACTAAAATATTTCTATGATTAAATTTTACACTCGAAAAATTGGTTTACTGGCCGTTTTTCTACTGCTTGTTACATCCGTATCAGCGCAGTTAAAAATTACCGGAATTGTCAAGAGTTCCGACGATGGTCAAACGCTTCCAGGGGTATCAGTAAAAGTTAAAAATGTATCAACAACTGTAAGTACTGATGATAAGGGGAGGTCCTCCATCAATCAGAATATCAACAAAGGTCAAGTGGTAACACTTATTTTAAAAATCATATCACCAGTAAAAACATCAGTTCTTAGAGAATTGAAGCCTTGATTATAGAGCCTGGTCTCCCTAGTGGCACTTTGAACTTGTTTTAGAGCCTCTCAGATAGATGCTGAAATAAATTCAGCAAGACGAAAATCTCCAGATGATATTCATTATAGGATAAATTATTTTCAAATAAATCTGATTGTTGATATATGAATAAAATTATCCTTAAATTTACCGCCCAGTTATGCAGCAAATAAAAACATCATTCGATTTTGAAAAACCTATTGCTGATTTAGTTCAGCAGATGGAAAAGGTTAAGCAAGTTTCTGAAAAAACAAAGGTAGATATGTCTGCCACTTTAGAAGAGCTTGGGAGTAAATTAGATGAAACCACGAAAAACTTATATCATAATTTAACCGGTTGGAACAAGGTTCAAATGAGCCGTCACCCAGACAGGCCGCAAACTCTTGATTACATCGACATGATTTGCGATGATTTTATTGAGTTGCATGGCGACCGAACAGTTAAGGATGATAAAGCCATTATAGGTGGTTTTGCTACCATAAATGGTCAAACGGTAATGATTATCGGCCATCAAAAAGGTAAAAATACCAAAGAGCGCCAATACCGTAACTTCGGTATGGCAAACCCTGAAGGTTATCGTAAAGCCTTACGTTTAATGCGTTTGGCAGAGAAATTTAACAAACCTGTTATTTCTTTTATTGATACGATGGGTGCTTACCCAGGTTTGGAAGCAGAGGAACGTGGACAAGGTGAAGCAATTGCCAGGAACTTACTGGAAATGTCGGTACTTAAAGTACCCATTATTTGTATAGTAGTAGGAGAGGGTGCATCGGGCGGTGCTTTGGGTATTGGTATCGGCGATAAGGTTTATATGCTTGAGCACACCTGGTATTCGGTTATCTCTCCTGAATCTTGTTCATCTATTTTATGGAGAAGCTGGGATTTTAAAGAGAAAGCCGCTGAGTGCTTAAAATTAACTTCTGATGATATGTTTGGAAATAAGCTAATTGATGGCATTATTCCTGAACCTTTAGGTGGTGCTCATCAGGATCCGGAATTAATGGGACAAACTTTAAAAGATTATATTGTTAAAGATCTGGCTTCATTAACTAAGGTAAAAACAGATAAACTGATCGAACAAAGAATTGATAAATTCTGTGCGATGGGTGTTGTAAATGAATAATCGGCATAAATTATAATTGGAAATCCTGTTTAGTTTCGGTTAAACAGGATTTTTTGTTTAGTTAGACTTACAAAGTTTTGAGCAGTATGTGGAGGGGAGAACTTTGTAAGTCTTATCGGTTTAGAAACATTTGAGAAATTCTGCTACACTCTGATCCTTTGAGATTTCGCAAGAGGGGCCGATTTTAAATTGTCTGTCATCCTGAGGAACGAAGGATCTCTAAGCGATTGAACACAAGACTTAACTATCACCTTGAGCTTGGAGTGTTTATAATTCATTTTATATTATTTCTTTATAGGGATCCTTCGTTCCTCAGGATGACAAAAAACTCAGACTTACAAAGTTTTGACGGATATGTGGAGGGGAGAACTTTGTAAGTCTTATCGGTTTTTTTAAAACCTTGCGAAATTCTGCTGCGCTCAGGTTCTTTAAGATTTCGCAAGTTGAGCTAACATAAAAAAAGCAGCTGTAAATGAATACAACTGCTTCAGAATATTGATTTAAACTCTTGTTATTGAGGAACCTGTTGTGAGTAATAAACAGAGAAACGACTCTCTAAACCAGAAAATATCTTTTCTAATTGAGTACTTACTTTGTCTTGCCCGGCAGCTTTGCTTGTTTTGATCATTCTATCCAGGTAATACAAGCCTGTTTGAACATTTTGAGAACCGGTTATACTGCCTTTAGATTGTGAAACATTCGCCAAATGAGTCAATTCTTTATTGATGTAATCTCCTGATTTGGTTAAAATATCATTCGCTTTTGCTGTTTCACCAAGCTTATATAAATTTTCTGCCATATAGAATTTTACCACCACTGTACGAATACCATAAAATTTCTCTGGCATTACTGCAAAATATTTATCAATCACTTTCTTAGCTTCAGCAGTTTTGTTTTCTTTAATTAAACTTCCGGTCAGACTGCTGAAAATGTTGGTGAAGATAAAGGTATCATCCGATGATTGTGGATCCAGGTAAGTGGCAGTTTTCATATTGCCCCATTTAAATTTGGTCATCACGTTATGATATAGAACAGGTGTATTTAATAATTCTGGTCTTTCATCTGTTGCTGTTGTATCCGCTTTTAATGGCAATAAACGTAAAGCCAAACCTTCACTATATAAATACTTATCTAAACCATTATATTGCTCTGAAGGAACTGTAGATGCGAAATAAATCGGGCGTTTCCAGTTATTATGTGCTAAAATATCGAACATGGCTAAAGTTCCCTTGGTTACATAACCTTTGTTGAACTTCCAATCCATTTCAGTTGTAATTTTAGCAGCATCGGCAGCAGGAACAGTTCCGGTACTGATTACCTGTTGAGGATTTACTGTGATCTTAAAGTTTTTAGTAGGTAAAAAATTCGATTTTGTTCCATCTTGCATCGGCACTTTATCACCCTCATCATCAGATAATAAAAGATCTACCACATTTTTAAGTTCAACATTACCGGCAATTTTATAATCATCGTAAGGCATAATATCTCTTTCTCCCTGAACATATTGAGAGGGTTTCATGCTGATTGGCAATGGCTCAGACTCGTTCTGTTTTTGCTTCATGCCATTGATATACCAATCGGTATCAAATAAACTTAAGTTTACAATACGAACATCCGGACGGACATTTTCAACCTCCTGGAGGTACCAAAGCGGGTAGGTATCGTTATCACCGTAAGTAAATAATATAGCGTTCGGAGCACAAGATTGTAGATAATCCAAAGCAATATCATGGGCAACAAGTTTCGTAGAACGATTGTGATCGTCCCAGCCTTGAGTTGCCATAATAATTGGTGCGGCAAATAGGCCGATAATCGTAGCGCCAATTGCTCCGGTTGTTGGAGTCAACTTTTTGAATATCCATTCATTTATTGCTAAAACGCCCAAACCTATCCAGATAGCAAAAGCGTAGAAAGACCCTACATAAGCATAATCTCTTTCACGGGGTTCCAAGGGTTTTTGGTTCAGGTATAAAACAATCGCAATACCTGTAAAAAAGAACAAAAGAGCTACAATTCCAGCATCCTTTTGATTACGCTTAAAATGCCAGATGACGCCCAATAAACCAATAATTAGTGGTAAGAAGAAAAAACGGTTATAAGCTTTATTGTCAACTGTTGATGGCGGCAAATGAGTCTGATCACCTAAACGCAAAGCATCTATATTTTTAATTCCACTAATCCATTCACCTTCGTATCCGCTTCCCTGACCTTGTTCATCATTCTGACGACCAACAAAATTCCAAAGGAAATAGCGCATGTACATATATCCAATCTGATAACTTGCCAGGAAGCCTACATTATCCACCAGGTTTGGTTTTTTAGCCTCGTCAAAATGCATCCATTCTTTGTAGAACTCAACATGTTTAGGATCATCACTATACATGCGGGGTAATAAAGTATTGTTGCTGTATTCGTAATCGTTTTTCTTTCCGGCTATTTCATATCGCTGATCCCCTTTACGATAAATGTTTTTGCCCTCGGTTACTCCAGATCTTTCAGAATTATAATTTGGCCCGAACAGTAAAGGTCTGTCGCCATATTGCTCACGGTTTAGATAGCTTAAGAAAGAGAAAGCATCTTTCGGAGCACTGTTATTTAAGTTAGGCTCTGCTTTTGCCCTGATTACAATCATTGCAAATGAAGCATAACCAAATATGATTAAAACAGTGGAAATTAAACCTAAGTTTAATAATTTCTTTTGATGTTGAATGGAGTAACGAATAGCGAAAACGAATGCCGCGATTAATAAAACAGCGAAGAATAACACACCTGTTCCAAAACCTAAGCCTAAAGTATTAACAAAAAATAAATCGAAATATGCACCAAATGAAACCAGGTATTGAATAATTCCGTATTGAATAACACCTAATATTAGTATACCAACAATTAGGGTTTTAAAGATGCCGGATGTTGTAGCTTTATTTGTTCTTTTGAAATAATATACAAAAGCTAATGCAGGTATGGTTAGCAAGTTCAATAAGTGGATGCCAATTGACAAACCCATTATATAGGCAATGAACAATAACCAGCGATCTGCTCTGGGTTCATCTGCATGAGCTTCCCATTTCAATATGGCCCAAAATACAATAGCGGTAAATAATGATGATTGTGCGTAAACCTCAGATTCCACAGCAGAGAACCAGAAACTATCAGAAAATGTATAAGCCAATGCGCCTACTGCTCCGGCACCCATAATGCTGATTAATTTTCCTGTTGTAAGTTCTTCTCCTGCCTTGATCAAGGTTTTTTTGGCCAATGCAGTAATTGTCCAAAATAAAAATAAAATAGTTGCTCCACTTGATATAGCTGAACCTATATTCATCCAGTATGCGATTTTAGTTGCATCGCCCATTGCAAAAATGGAGAAGAAACGTTGGAGCATTAAAAATAAAGGTGCACCCGGTTGGTGTACCACCTGCATTTTATATGCTGATGCGATAAATTCTCCACAATCCCAAAAACTGGCAGATGGTTCTAAGGTTAAAACGTAAGTTATTGTAGCAATTAAAAAGCAGATCCAGCCTACTATATTATTAACTTTTGAATAATTCATTGGTTTGTGATAATGATAATTAAATTTATTTTGACATAAAAATGCTGCCGAAATTAACTATTCTAGTCGATAAAATGGGTAAGTTTTTGTATTGATTTAACAATTTTTAACGGCTATAGGATATTTGTGAAAGGATTAAGACGATTTAAAATGTAAAAACCCATGAATAAATTTTTAAAATTTGTTCACGGGTTTAGAGTTTGATGAATTGTTAATTAGCTGCCAATAAATGGCGAGAAACGGGATAGGAACAACGTATATTGCCTTTCCAGTTTTTTACTAAGATCATTTTGTTTGTAAGCTTCTGTTAATTTCACCATCTGCCCCAAATAAGTCATATAAAACTGAATATCTCTTTCTGAGGCAAGATAATTTTTGCTTATCGAAACATTGGCAAGATGGGTCAACTCTTTATTCATGTAGTCGGCAGATTTATTAACCAATGCGTTTGCCCTTTCTGCATCGTTTAATCGATATAAGTTTTCGGTAAGGTAAAATGTACTTCCAACCTGACGTATGTTGTAAAATTTGTCAGGAATTACCTGGAAATAACGATCAACAACTTTTTTACTTTCCGCAATTTTACCTTCAGCTATCAATCCATTTAATAAGCTGTTGAACATATTGGAAAACATGCCTACATTATCTGCTGATTGCCTGTCTAAATGATTTGCATTTTTGATGTTTCCCCAGTTGTAAACATTCATCATGTTATGGTACATCGGTTTAACGTTAACCAAATCTTGTGTTTGCTTAGTTAAACTGTCGGATTTTAATGGTAGCAATCTTAAGTTTAATCCTTCAGAATATAAATATTTGTCTAAACCAATATATTGTTCCGTTGGCATGGCATTGGTAAAATATATGGGTCTTTTCCAGTGGTTATGAGTCAAAATATCGAAGAGTGCCAAAGTACCTTTGGTTACATAATCAGAATTGTATGTCCATTCCATACTGCTTGCAATTTTACCAGCATCCTCTAAAGGAACTGTTCCGGTATCTATAACTTCTTTTGGGTTGATGCTTAGTTTTAAATTCCTGGTTGGTAAAATATTGCTTTTTGAACCATCTCTCATCGTCATTTTATCTTCCTCGTTATCAGATAAAAGGACAGCCAAAATCTCTTTCAGCTCAATATGCTGGGCAATTTTATAATCCTGGTAATACATTATATCCCGTGTTCCTGCGACGTATTGTTCTGGTTTTATGGATAATGGTAAAGGTTCGGATTGATTTTGTTTCCGTTTCATCCCATTGATATACCAATCGGCGGTAAACAAACTTAAATTTACCACACGAACATCCGGACGAATATTTTCAACTTCCTGGGCATACCAAACCGGGAAAGTATCATTATCGCCATAAGTGAATAGGATGGCGTTTGGTGCGCAGGATTTTAAATAATTGATGGAAATATCTCTTGCTAAATGACTATCGGAGCGATTGTGGTCATCCCAACCTTGGCTACCCATAATAACCGGTGCGGCAAATAAAGCAATCACTGAGGCAAAAACACCAGCTTTTACAGGACTAAGTTTTTTGAAAACCCAATCTTTCAATCCAAACACACCTAATCCAATCCAAATCGCAAAAGCATAAAATGAACCCACATAAGCATAATCACGTTCACGAGGTTCAATAGGTACGGAGTTTAAATAAATAACAATGGCAACTCCGGTAAAAATGAACAATAAACCAATTATACCAGCATCTTTTTGATTGCGTTTGAAATGCCAAATTGCCCCAATTAATCCTATAATCAGAGGTAAGAAGAAAAAACGGTTGTATGCTTTATTATCAATTATTGATGGCGGCAGATTTTTTTGATCACCAAGCCGGATGGCATCAATTGGCTTAATACCGCTTAACCAGGCACCACCATTTCCCCCTTGTTGTCCATCCTGATTATCTTGTCTACCTACAAAATTCCACATGAAATAACGCATGTACATTTGTCCGGTTTGGAAAGAGAACATGTATTTCAGGTTATCCATTAAAGTTGGTGCATGGCTATCATCAAAACCCATCCAACCCTTGTAAAAGGAAATATGTTCTGGTTTATCGCTGTACATCCTGGGTACTAAAGTTTTTCGATCATAAACATAATCCAATTTTGTTCCGGCCAATTCATATTTTTGATCGCCCTTTCTATATAATTTCCCCGTTTCCTTTATGTCAATCTTATCCGAATTGTAATTTTCACCATAAAGCAAGGGCCTATCGCCATACTGGGAACGATTAACATAACTCAAGAAATTGAAAGCATTTTCAGGATCTGTATTGTTCAGGTTAGGCTTCGCATGTGCCCTGATAATCAAAAGCGCAAAAGAACTATAACCGAAAATTAACAGTACTGTAAACAGCATCACTAAATTTAAGGCCCTTTTATTGTTGAGGATGGAATATCGGATTCCGTAAACCAAACCGCCAATGATTAACATTGAAAAAAATAAAATTCCGCTGCCAAAATCTAATTCCAGGGTATTGACAAAGAAGTAATCAAAACCAGCGGCAAAAGAAATCAGATATTGAATTAGGCCAAATTGAACGAAAGCAAGAACAGCTATAGAGATTAAAAAGACCTTTAAAATGCTTTTCCAACTGGGAGAGGGATACTTTTTGAAATAGTAAACAAATATAAGAGCTGGTATTGCCAATAGATTGAGTAAATGTACGCCTATTGAAATCCCCATAATATAGGCAACAAAAAGAAGCCATCTATCTGATTTTGGTTGGTCAGCCTGCGATTCCCATTTTAAGATTCCCCAAAAAACAATTGCTGTACAAAGCGATGATATGGCATATACTTCAGCTTCAACCGCCGAAAACCAAAAACTATCAGAAAATGCATAAGCCAATGCCCCAACCAAACCTGCACCCATGATGCTGATGATTTTTGAATTGCTCATTTCTTCATTTTGCTTCATGATGGTTTTCTTTGCCAAGGCGGTAATGGTCCAGAATAAAAAGAGGATTGTACCCGCGCTTGCCAAAGCCGAAGCCAGATTCATAAAATAGGCCACTTTGGTTATATCACCCATGGCCAAGGCAGAAAATATTCTTTGAATCATAGAGACTATGGGTGCTCCAGGCTGATGAACAACCTCCAATCGGTAGGCCGAGGCAATAAATTCGCCACAATCCCAAAAACTTACCGATTGATCTAGAGTTAAAATATAGGTTAAAACGGCAATGAAAAAACATAGCCAGCCCGCATATGTGTTGATCTTTGAATAATTCATAGTTTAGGTTAGTGATTGATTGTAAATGATTTATAGGTTTAACCTATAAAGTCGGATTAAAAAAAAGAATGTTGCACGGCAGCATAAGATTTTTTCGCCGTTATTTTATCTGAGAATAAATTTCTAATTTTTTTAAAATCACTCTTGCATATTTAAAATAAGCTGCCTACATTTGCATTCCCTTTCGGGGATTTATCCTTGATAAGCTTTTGTCCGATAGTATAAGGGTAGTACAACGGTTTTTGGTACCGTTTGTCTTGGTTCGAATCCAGGTCGGACAACTAAAATTTAACATCGGGTCGTGTTTTTAAATACATGATCCGATTTTTTTTAACCGTAAACTACACACGGATCATGCCATTGCAGTTTAACCCGGTAAAGCTTTTTTCCGGAACAGGTTCCAGAGGATTATCACTTAAAATTGCTGAACATTACGGCAGACCACTTGGTGATGTAACCATCCATAAGTTTAGTGATGGCGAGTTTCAGCCTTCTTTTGATGAATCGATACGTGGCTGCGATGTTTTTTTAATTCAATCTACTTATCAGCCTAGCGATAACTTAATGGAGCTTTTGTTAATGGTTGATGCGGCTAAAAGAGCATCGGCACATTATATTACGGCAGTTGTTCCTTATTATGGTTTAGCTCGTCAGGATAGGAAAGACAAACCACGTGTAGCCATAGGAGCCAAATTGGTTGCTAATTTATTGAAATCTGCGGGTATTCACCGTATTATGACGATGGATCTGCATGCGGCACAGATACAAGGTTTCTTCGATATTCCGGTAGATCACTTAGATGGATCGGTTATCTTTGTTCCTTATATTAAAAGCTTAGGGTTAAAGAATTTAACTATTGCATCACCTGATATGGGTGGTTCATATAGGGCACGTACTTTTGCCAAGTTCTTTAATGCTGAGGTTATAATTTGTGATAAACGCCGTAAACGTGCCAATGAAATCGAATCGATGTCGATTATTGGCGATGTTGCTGGACAGGATGTGGTGTTGATTGATGATATTTGTGATACTGCGGGGACTTTATCAAAAGCTGCGGCTTTGATTATGGAAAATGGAGCTGCGAGTGTTAGAGCGGTATGTACTCATGCTGTTCTATCAGGCAAGGCCATTGAAACGGTAGAAAATTCTGCTTTGACAGAATTAATCGTTACGGATACGATTCCATTGAAAATGGAAAGCCCAAAAATTAGAGTGCTAAGCACCGCCAGTTTATTTGCAAGGGCGATTGCTAATGTAAACGAACATGGTTCCATTAGTGATCTTTTTAAAGTTTAAAATTAAGGTATGAGGTTAAAGGTTTAGGGCATAAGGTCTTGATACTCGATACTGAATACTAATAAAATGTATGAGGTTAAAGGTTTAGGGCATAAGGTCTTGATACTAGATACTAAATACTTGATACTAATAATTAAATAAATATAAAATGAAAACAATCGCAATTAGCGGTTCTCCAAGAGAGAACGTAGGGAAACGCGATGCCAAGGAACTTCGTTACGAAGGTAAAGTTCCGGCGGTATTGTACGGTGGCAAAGAGCAACAACATTTAGCTGTTGTTATTGCCGATTTAAGAGATGTTATTTATACCCCGGAAGTAAATTTTGTGGAAATCAATGTTAACGGTGCCAAAACTAAGGCTATCGTAAAAGATACTCAATTTCATCCACTTACCGATGTATTAATGCATATCGATTTTCTTCAATTATTTGATGATAAAGAAATCGTGATGGAAATTCCAGTTAAATTGACCGGAACTTCTCCAGGTGTTAAAATGGGTGGTAAATTAATCCAAAAATTACGTAAACTTCGTGTTAAATCTTTACCTGCCGACATGCCTCAAAATGTGGAAGTAAGTTTAGAGAAATTAGAAGTGGGTAATTTGTTCCGTGTTCGCGATCTTAAAGGTCAAAAATATGTAATCACCAACACTCCTGAAGATACAATCGTTTCTGTTGCAATGTCTAGAGCATTAAAACAAGCAGAAACTGAGGCTGCAAAAGGTAAAAAATAATCAGGATACTCTGATTATCAGTAATAAGGGCGGTAAAGAAGAAATTCTTTACCGCTTTTTTGTACTATGATTTTTGGGATTATAAGATTCCCATGATCTTGAAACGCTGAGCTTTTCGCGCTTTATTCTTTCAGCTATGATTTTGGGATACTGAGCTTTTTGCTTTAGTCCTTAATCTTTAATCCTTGCTCTTTATTCCTTGCTCTTTATTCTTTGCTCTTTATTCTTTAATCTTTGGTCTTTAATCTTTAAGCCTTTACATTTGCAACATGAAGTATCTTATAGTTGGCTTAGGTAATATTGGACCGGATTATGCACATACCAGGCATAATATTGGTTTTGATATTGCAGATGAACTGGTTAAAAATTTAGATGGAAGTTTTGAAAATATACGTTTGGCTTATCATGCTGAAGTAAGTTTTAAAGGTAGAAAATTGCATGTAATCAAACCCACTACCTTTATGAATTTAAGTGGTAAGGCCGTTAACTATTGGATGAAAGAATTAAAAATTGCTCTGGAAAATGTTTTGGTTATGGTTGATGACCTGGCTTTGCCTCTGGGTAAGTTAAGATTGAAACTTCAAGGGAGCAGTGCTGGACATAATGGCTTAAAAAGCATTGAAGAGGTTTGTGGTGGCCAAAATTATACCCGTTTACGATTCGGAATTGGTAGTGACTATCCCAAAGGCCGGCAAGTTGATTTTGTTTTGGGATTATTTGATAAAGAAGAACAACTGGAGCTACCAGCCTTACTGGATAAAAGTGTAGAGCTGATAAAAAGCTATGTAACCATTGGCCCGGCAAAAACCATGACGGCTTTTAATAAGTAGATAATTCTCAGACCTATATAAGGTTTTTAAAACCTTATATAGGTCTGCAGAAAAAATACCGGACTAAGAAGAGGAGGAAAGTTTTAACCATTTTCGAATGAGATTGCCTGTGCTTGCTCTATTCCGGCTTTGTAATGACGAATGCAAAAAAAAAGACCATCTTTCGATGGCCTTTCCCCTAATATAGTTATTTAATAATTATTTAACCTGTCCTTGTGCTCTGGCAATATAAGCGTCAACCAATTGTGCCTCTGCGCTTTCAGGATATTGAGTTTTAATTTTGGTATAAGCATCAACAGCGCCTTTAAAATCCTTAAGGTTTTCGTTTATCAGACCTAATTTCTTTAAAAACATAGGTGAAGTGAATTTGCTTGCTTTATCAGCCGCTTTCTTATAATAAGTAGCTGCTTGTTTGTAGTCTTTTAGCTCACTGTAAGCATCCCCCAATAAACCTAAAGCTAAAGGATCTGCAACCGGGCTACCTGTAGCGCTATACTTACTTAAAGATTCTACTGCTTTTTTATATTCGCCTTTGCGTAAATAAATACCACCTAAATATAAATTAGCTAAGTTAGCTGATTTCGTATTGTCATATTCCTCCGCGATTTTTTCTAAACCAGGGTAACCGCCTTCGCCTTTAATGGCTTTGTTTGATAATGAGTCTACACCTACAAATTGCTCAGCTTTAAACATTTGGCTTGCAGCTTCCTGGGCACGGTCTTTTAAATACACGTTTTGGTACCATAAATATACACCGATTAATAAAACTACGGCACCTGCTATAAATAGTAAGCTTTTATTATTTTCCTGTAAAAAAGAACCTTTTCTAATAGGTTGAGTTGTCTGGTTATCTTTTGTAGACATGTTTGTTTAAAAAATTAAGATTGCAAAAATACATTTTTCAAATGAAGTATCAATCTTATTTCGAAGTATTTACTCAAACATTAGTTATTTAGAGGCTAAAAAAAGGTAAATTGCACCATATTTATGTGGTTAAAGAATATTACGCTTCTAAATTTTAAAAATTATACTGATGCAGACCTCCATTTTTCGGATACTGTAAATGTTTTTACCGGTAATAATGGCTCTGGTAAAACCAATATGCTGGATGCAATTCACTATTTATGTCTTTGTAAAAGTTATTTTAATCCAATCGATGGACAACAAATAAAAACAGGTGAAGAAGTTTTTATGATACAGGGTGACTTTGAGCGCAATCATAAAAATGAAAAAATAAGCTGTGGCGTAAAACGCAATCAAAAGAAACAATTTAAGCGCAATAAAAAGGAATACGATAAGCTTGCAGATCATATTGGATTGTTCCCGGTAGTAATGGTTTCTCCTTATGATGTAAACCTGATTATGGAAGGAAGTGAGGAGCGCCGCCGCTTTGTGGATAATGTAATTTCTCAAACAGATTCGCATTACCTGGACCAGTTGATTACTTACAACCGCATTTTATTAAATAGAAATGCATTACTAAAGCAAATTGCTCTAACCAAAAAGTACGATGCCACGCTGCTTCATATTTTGGATGAACAACTTATTACAGCCGGGAATAAAATATTTGCTCTTCGAAAAGCTTTTATGGATGAGTTTATTCCTTTGTTTAATCAATATTATACCTACCTTACCGATAATAAGGAAAGGGTTGAATTGAGTTATCAATCTCAACTTAATGAAAGTTCTTTTGAAGAATTGCTGCAAAAATCAGTGGAGAAAGACAGAGTCTTAGAGAGAACAACCACTGGTATTCATAAAGACGAGCTGATTTTTGTAATTAGTGGAATGGCTTTAAAGAAATTTGGTTCGCAAGGACAGCAAAAATCTTTTTTAATTGCCTTAAAGCTTGCTCAATATGCTTATCTGGCTAAAAATAAAGGATTTAAGCCTTTGTTGTTGCTGGATGATATTTTTGATAAACTGGATGATAATCGTGTTCAAAAATTAATGCAAATGGTTTCCCATCATGATTTTGGACAAATATTTATTACAGATACAGGTATAGAAAGGGTTAAATCAATTTTTAAAAAGATAGAAGTTGATGTAACTTTGTTTGAAGTAGATAACGGACATATAAAAAATGCGTAAACCGAATGATGTTACCTTGAAAGATGCCATTGGCAAAATGCTTGATGTGTATCATTTGCGACGTAAGTTTGATGAAACTTCAATATTAGCCGTATGGCCTGAAATAATGGGAACTGCTATCGCCAACCGAACTACTCAAATCTATATCCGGGATAAAAAATTATTCATCAGAATAGAATCTTCGGTAATTAAAAATGAGCTGGTCATGGTTCGCCAGGGGATTATTCAGAAACTGAATGAACATGCCGGCAGTGAGGTTATAACCGAAATGGTCTTTTTGTAGGTTTTTAAAGTTATAAGTATAAAGTTGAGGTTTAAATTAGGGACTTAGACTCTCAGCTCAAAACTCCCAACTTATTCTTTCCCTCCACCAAATATTTTAGCCAAAATCCAGATAACCAACGCCACCACAACCATCAATGTTATAATTCCAGTCCAAACACCGGCTTTAAATATACCTTCTATCAGTTTGCAACTGCTTAAGGTACTGCATAAAAATGCAATGGGCATTAAAGAGAATATTCTTTTCATATCGATGTTAATTTTGTATAGCTAACATCAATACTTAAAGAAAGTTTTAGTAAACGGTTATTTACCGTTTACCTTTAATAATTCAATATCAAAAATAAGGGTGCTGTAGGGCGGAATATCCTGTCCTGCACCACGCTCACCATAGGCAAGGTTATAAGGAATAAAAAGTTTATACTTTGATCCTGCAGGCATTAATTGCAGACCTTCTGTCCAGCCTTTAATTACCTGGTTTAAAGTAAGGGTAATGGGTTCACCTCTATCGTAAGAACTATCAAATTGTTTTCCATTTAATAAAGTTCCCTTATAATGCACGAGAACTGAATCTGTGGCCTTGGGTTTCATTCCTGTTCCAGCAGTTATCACTTCATACTGCAAGCCGCTTGCTGTAGTTTGCACACCAGCACGTTTTTTATTGTTTTCCAGGAAAGTTTTTCCTTCCGCGATATTTCCTGCGAATTTGCCTTTATTGGCATTTGCCAGGGCGGCATTAATAACTTGTTGAGCCTGATTCTGATCTAAAAGCACTTTCCCTCCGGTCAAAGCATCTTTTAACCCTTTTAGGAGTACATCATAATTTAAGCTGGTTAAGCCCGAAGATTTTAATCCTGCGCCAATCGAAGTTCCGAAAGCATAACTGGCTGAATCCAGAGAAGATCTTAGCCCGGCACTTAGAACACTTGTTTTTGCAGATACAACCGTTTTTTTAGCAATAGGTTTTTTCGCGATTGTTTTGGTTTGAGCATAAGATGCAACAACGATACCCGAAATAAATATCGTTAAGAAAGTTTTTTTCATTTGTAATATTTGTGGTTTATTCCATTGCACAAACGGCAATGGGTTATGTTATTTAAGCTCGAAAGATACGAACTCTTTTAAAACAATAAAACCCCGAAATGCCGAGGTTTTATAATGATATTTTGAATCTGAATTTAGAAACGCTCCTCAGCTTTGAAGAAGAAATTACCTTCAATTTCTGCATTCTCGTCAGAATCAGAACCATGAACAGCATTTGCATCGATAGACTTTGCATATTTTTGACGGATTGTACCTTCCGCTGCTTCAGCAGGGTTAGTTGCACCGATTAATTTTCTGAAATCTTCAATTGCATTCTCTTTCTCTAAAATAGCGGCAACAATAGGTCCTGATGACATAAAGCTAACCAAATCCTTATAAAATGGACGCTCAGCATGAACAGCATAAAACTGACCGGCAGTTTCTTCAGTTAATTTAGTATATTTTAGTGCAATGATTTTGAAGCCCGCATTTGTAATGTCGTTTAAAATTGCTCCAATATGGCCATTTGCAACTGCATCTGGCTTAATCATGGTAAAAGTTCTGTTAGTACTCATTATGTTTTGTTATCAAATTTTTTGCGAAAATACACTTTAATTGATGAATATTAAAAGGATAACGTTAAATACACAGCATTTAATGTTAAAATTACTTAACTTCGCAGCGCGAAAAATTATGCTGACACTTACTGAGTTAAAATCCCTATTGGCTACGCCTCAACGAATTGTGATTACCACACACCATAAACCTGATGGTGATGCAATGGGCTCATCTCTTGGATTATATGGCTATTTAATTCAGAAAGGTCATCACGTTAAAGTGATCACACCAACGGATTATCCATCTTTTTTACATTGGATGCCTAATAATGCGGATACCATTATTTTTACAGAAGAACAAGAAAAAGCGGTCAGGTTTGTTAATGAAGCAGCCTTAATTTTCTGTTTAGATTTTAATACCTTAAGCCGGATAAACGAATTAGGAGAATTGGTTAGGGCATCGGAAGCAAAGAAAGTGATGATTGATCACCATCTTGATCCTGAAGATTTTGATGATTATCGTCATTGGGACATTAATGCCTGCGCTGCCGCACAACTGGTTTATGATTTTATTGTAAATCAACTGGAAGATAAAGACGGAATTAATAAAGATGTGGCCAGCTGTTTATATACCGGCATCATGACAGATTCCGGATCATTCCGTTTTCCATTGGCAACAGCGAATGTTTATCGCATAGCGGCAAACTTAATAGATTTAGGAGCAGAACATTGGAAAATCCATCAATTGGTTTACGATAATGCGAGTGAAGATCGTTTACGCTTTTTAGGGTATTGTTTATCCAATAAATTAGAGGTTTTAAGAGAATACAATGCAGCTATTATTTCAATTACTAAAGATGAATTGGCCAAATATAATAGTGCAACCGGCGACACAGAAGGTATTGTAAATTATGCGCTTTCAATTAACGGTGTTCGCCTTGCGGCCTTGATTGTGGAACGTACAGATAAAGTTAAATTATCACTCAGATCTACAGGCGATTTTCCTGTAAATGAGGTTTGTAAAAAATATTTTAATGGCGGTGGCCACAGAAATGCGGCGGGTGGAGCGACAGAAAAGCCTTTAAATGAAGTTATAGAACAATTTAAATCAGTTTTAGTAGAATATAAAAATCAATTAATTGCATAAAACAATAAATAAATAGAAATCAAAATAAGTTTAAAATAGAAATGAAAAAAGAAATTATTATCCTGTTTGCAGCAACCTTGGGTTTGGCTGCTTGTAACAAATTTGAAAAAGGTGAAGGAGATATGACCTACAAAATTCACAAAAGCGAAGGAAAGGCTAAAATCCAGGAAGGCGATTTTGTAAAATTAAATGGGGTACAAGTTGTCGAAACAAAATCTAATGGAGATTCTACATTAGTAAACACTTATGATAATGAGCGTCCTGCTTTTTTCCCAATCAGCAAATCGATGTTTAAAGGTGATATGGTTGCGGCTTTGAAATTGTTGGGAGAGGGCGATAGCGCAACTTTTAAATTGAACTTAGATTCAATGGCTAAATATTCTGGGCAACCAAAACCAACTGGAGCAAAGGATAATTATGCTACTTTTACGGTTAAGATTGAGAAAGTTTTGCATAAAGTAGCAAATGAGGCTGATTCTACTTTCGAGAAAAAGAAAAGAGATTTCTTTGAAACAGAATATAAAGCTTTAATAGCTAAGAATAAAGCTAATGAACCTGCTAAAATTTCAAAATATATTGCCGATAACAGTCTTAAAACCACAACTTCGGCATCTGGTTTACAGTACGTAATCGAAGCTGCCGGTAATTCAGAGAGAGCTGCTTTAACGGATACAGTTATGGTTGATTATACTGGCCAGTTCACCAACAAAAAAGGTGATGGAAAAATCAATGTTTTTGATACCTCTAACGAAAAAATTGCTAAAGAGGCGGGTATTTATTCTCCAATGGCACAATATGCTGCACGTCCTTTAGTTTTAGGTCAATTGGCACCAGGTTTTATTGAAGGAGTTCAATTAATTGGTGTAGGTGGTAAAATCAAAATTATTATCCCTTCTAAATTAGGGTATGGCGAAAATGGTGGTGGTCCAATCAATCCATTTACTCCACTAGTGTTTGATATTGAAGTAAAAGGCATTAAAAAAGGTAACCCAGCGGCGGCCAAGGCTCAAGCTCCGACCACTGCGCCTGCTGCCAGATAAGTATTAAATAAGAGTCGTTAAAAGCGCAAAGATTTAGATTTTAATTCTAAGCCTTTGCGCTTTTTTTATGTGCAGACCTATAAAGCTTTTAAAACCTGACAGGTCTCTTAATTAACGAGATTTATACATTCCATAATGAAGGAAATTATGGAGGCAAACAGACTTAAACTAAAAAACCGCAGCATTTTTAATACTACGGTTTCTTATTTAAATATGGTGTCTGGTCCTGTATCAATTTTCCAGGACTAGTCATTTTGGAAGCTTATGCCTGAGGCTCCAGGTATTGCGCATAGCAGTAACCTTCTTCACCATCATTGGTTCTTACCAACCACCATTGATCGTTGCTTCTGTTTACCAATGTAATGATTTCGCCATGAGCAGCCTTACCTACAATAGGTTGGTCGGTGCCTGGGCCTTTACGAATATTTAAATTGCTGCTTTGGGTAATCACTTTTGCATGTGTTACAGCTGCATCTACACTTACGTTTACATTTAAAACCAAGTCGCCAGATGCAAAATTCGGGTCAATTTGGTTGTAAACCTCCCAAAGATGATCTTTAGTCGCGCCATCGGCTGCGGTACCATCAACATATAAAACCCCATCTTGCTCGCGTACAGCTAAATCGCTTATTCCAGCAGCAGTGGCTGCATCAGTTAATGCCTTATATTTATCTTGTAATGCCATAATTCTGATTATTTAACAGTTAATTTATTGTCGATTTTTTTAGGTTTCAATGCGTTTAAGTGCTGCATTAAAGTAATTAAACTTGCTTTTTTAATTTCACCGGTTAAGGTCACTGTACCATCCTTAACTTCAGCTTTTACAGTAGGGAAATCTTTAATCGCATCAGTTACACCTTTTTGTAAAGGAGCATCGTCTGAAATTGTAACAGGTTCTGCTGCCGCTGCAACAGTTACATTATTCACAACAGATTTTACGCCTTTTGCTTCTTTGGCAATTTTCTCTGCTTCTGCCTTTGCGGTCTCATCTGCAGCTTCTCCAGATAAGGTTACAACACCTTCTGTTACGGATACTGTAATTCCGGCAGCTTCTTTAGCTTGAACAGCAGTCTGGATATCTGCATCTTTTGGTTTACAGCCACCAAAAAATAAGGTTGCCGCAATAACCGCACTCATTAAAAATTTAGTTGTTTTCATCATTTTGATTTTTTTGTTGATTGTTTTAATAATTATGTACAGAAAGTTAAAAAACTTTGAGGATAATTCTAAGTTTAAAATTTAAACAGGAATAATCCAATATGGCTAAGGTAAAAAATGTTTTTAGATTGGAAATGTGTAATGTAATTTTTTTATGCACATTTTTAATAGCTGTCTTACATACAGATCAATAAATCATTTTTTCAAAAAAGTGTTGTTTTGATGTGTTTTTCTATTGTTCCTGAATGTTTCAGTAAATCCAAGAGTAGATTTTCTAAAATTGATTGTTTAGCTTTTTATTTTGCAGGCAATTAAGGTGCTTTCAATCCACTGTCTCTTGTCACTTATTGCTCACATAATGATTTAAGTGCTTTAAGTGCTCTTGGCCACATTTCTTCGAACATCGGTTTATATTCAGCCTCTACCTGCATTTCAATTTTTAATTCTGTTTTGCCGTCATTTTCCGTAAACGTATAATTCTCAAATGAAGGGGTCCATTTTTTAACTTCTTCACTTGTGGTGTCAACAATTCCATTATTAATTAGTCCTAAATGCTCAATAGAGATAAATTGATATGCTCTATTTTCTTTTATCCTGCTGAACATACCTTGCAGTTTTCCGTCATCGTCAGGAGCTACAAAACGAATTTCGCTTCCCTCGTTCCAACTGCCTTGATAGAAAGAGCCTGTATGAAACTCTTTTGTCCATTCACGGTAACTTTTGTCGCCAATCATGGTATCCCAAACACGCTGTGTGTCCGCATTAATCAGGATTGAAAATTGTATGGTCTCCATATTTTTAAATATTTATTGGTGCTAACTCTTTTTCAGTTTTATGTTTCTTCTAATCTTATTGTTTTGTTTAACAATCTAAACGAATTAATTGTTCTTTGTTTTACTTTCAATGATGAATCACTGAGGTGATTAACAGTTTTTCTTTTTTCTTTGAAGTTAAACAATCCTCCAAATAGCAATCTAAATATTAATTGAAAACTAAGTTATTAAATGTTTCTAAATCATAAGCAGGTTACTTGCTGTATTTAAATAGAATTGGAAATTATTCAGGATGTTTCCGCATTACGGAATAGAGATCATTATAATAAAGGTAACCTTTTCTTTATTTTGAGAAATATCTGGCATTATGACCGGGGCCATTTTATTGCTCCAATTCATGGGATATCAATACACCTATTTAATTAATGGATATTATTTGTCATATCCCTTTTCATTTAGTTGTTTTTAAGAGAGCAGGGCTTGGTTTTTTAAATAATCTGTCAGCTCACAAATTATTTTCCCTGGTAATAGGATCAATGATAGCAGATACTTTCTTGACTGTGTTTGCCGGAAATCCACCCAGTCTGGCATGTTCACGAATCATTTCTTCATTGGGGGCTATGTAAACACAATAAATTTTATTATTCGTTACATAGCTGTGAACCCATTGTATTTGCGGACCCATTTTTTCCAGCACTTCACAGGAAGTTTGCGAAATGGCTTTCAATTGTTCGTTAGTTAATTTATCTGCATCGGGAGTTTCCCTTTCGATTACATACTTTGGCATATCATAATATTTTTAGTTCTTAAATCATTTGACTTTCGGTTAGGCTTCATTTTAGTAATGAGAAGAAGCCTTTAAAACTTTGGATAACAGCATGGGCTAAGGCTAAATTTCGGATCAGTCTCAGATAGATACGCTGTTAAACCTAAATTGTTTTCGTATCGTGAAGATTGGACAGGGTTTTACAAAAAACCACACAATTTGCACAAGTGCTTTACACTTTGTCTTGCTGTTAGAAGGTGTTAACAGGGCGCAACTCTGACTAATGGCTCAAATAGGAGATTATTTATTCGACATGTCCTGTTGAATATGATGGGGAGGGGTTAAGTAAATGAATTATTGTAAAATTGTTTTATACAGGATTCGTGCGTACAATTAAGCATAACTCCTTAAAAATAATTCATAATATTACTTCGCTCTCTTACTCAAATCTCCAACAGGAATGCTGATTAATCGCCCAATGGGTTGTTTGCCCCGGTAGGTAATTACACGCAACATACTTGCATCTTTTGGTGGAACTAATGCTGTGGTATATTTTGGGTAAAAGCGATCCGGAGTAGAGTTATCGAAACTATAATAAATGTCCAAACCATCAATTTCGGTTGTAAGTTCAATCATTAATTGTCTGTCAGCACTACGTTTTACAGTGAAAATTGGATCATAAATGGCAGGAGAGTATTTGGTTTCCGCTAAATCCAAACGTTTAAAGTGCTGTTGGGTACGATCAACAAAGTTGGTCCAGTTTTTCTTTTCAATTGGCGACCAAACCGATTCTGCGATTGCAAAACTGCGAGGCCAGGTCATATATTCCACTTGACGGATGTTATAAACCTGTTCGGTCCAAAGGTTTGCCTGTGCACCAATAATATACTTTGGATCTACACCAGCCGGAATAGGGTTAAACTGGTAAGTTTTATTCAAACGTAAGGAGGCATAAACTTTTGGTTCGGTAATCATATCTGCCTGCATATAATCCAGATAGGCAAATTCTGTCGGACTCATCACTACTTCATGTTTTTCTTTTGCGGCTTGGATGCCATATTTCATTCCCCGCCAGCTCATTACAGCAGCAGTTGGTGAAATGCCACCTTCTAAAATCTCATCCCATCCCATAAATTTTTTACCTTTTGAGATTACGATTTGCTCTACCCGTTTTTCAAAATAAGCCTGTACCTGTGGAATGGTTTTTAACCCTTCGCGCAACATCAATTGCTTAATCTGTTCATTCTTTTCCCAGAAGGTGTGCGAAGCTTCATCACCACCCATGTGTATGTATTCAAAAGGAAATAACTGTGCAACCTGGGTTATAACCGTATCCAGAAAGCTGTACACTTTTTCGTTTGCAGGACAAAGTGTATTATCAACCAAGGCAATAGGGGGGGCTCCACGACTCCAATCCATAATTTTTTCCCCAGAACGAACTTTGTAATTTATGGCTCCAGGTGTGCATGATAATTCGGGATAAGAGGCAATGGCCGCTAAACTATGGGCAGGGACATCAATTTCAGGTAGTATATTTACGAATCGCTCTTTGGCATATTGAACCAGTTCTTTTATATCTTCCTGGGTGTAAAAACCACCATAAGTACGAGGTTCATTAGGCGCAGGAGGGATAAAATCACCAAATGTCCCTACTTTTTTTACACTCCAGGCACCAATTTCAGTCAATTTTGGTAATTCTTTAATTTCGATTCTCCAGCCCTCATCATCTGTGAGGTGCAAATGCAACAGGTTAAATTTGTAGCGAACCATTGCATCTATATATTGTTTTACTTCTTGTTTGGTAAAAAAGTGACGGGCAACATCGAACATCAGGCCCCTCCAACCCAGTTTCGGGTAATCTACAACATCAACACAAGGTGCTTTCCATTTTATATGATCAACCTGTTCTTTACTTTCAATTTCGGCCGGAAATAATTGAATGAGTGATTGAGCACCGTAAAATATACCTGCAGGTTTGTTTGCTGTGATTACAATATGGGTTGGATTAACATTTAACTTGTAACCTTCGTTACCGAGTTGAGCATCTTCCTGAGTATTTAAAATCAGCTTTATGGTTGGGTGTGTAGAACTGCTTAAGGTACTTACAAATTTACCGGTTGAGGTTGTGATCTTTTCAGATAGAAATGCAATAGATTGTTTTAAATCCGCACTTTTTGATGTAAGAATGATTACATTTTCAGGTAGGGTAAACATTCCTGCTTTTTTCAATACTGAAACAGGCTCAGGAATGATGGCAACAGGTGTTGGCGATATGGTATTTTCAGCGTCTCCGATTTCGGTTTCGCTTACCATAGATTGTGCAAATGTATTGGCTGTGAAAATGCAGCAAGAGATAATCAGGAATATTTTCTTCATCAAATCTTTAAAAGGGGATTAACCGGTAAATAAGAACCCGCAATTTATTAAAAAAAGAGATTAATCGAAACTATTTGTAATTCATAGTCTTAATACCCCTATAGATATTAATTTTATTTATTCGTGTTCAATATCTTTCTCGGTTGATTAAATCTTTTTAAAATCGTTGTTAAAGCTCCATTTTGTGTTTCTAATCTTCTTAGTGAACCCGTATTCTCATCTATAAATTCATTTATAACTTCTTTACTATATTTTTCTTTTCTCAGAATCTCTATAAAATCAGAAATTAATGAAACAGGGGTTGCAAAAAGACCTTCCCTAGACCACCAGCCTAATGAGAGCGTTATAAGCATGCTCCTTAACCGCATTTTTTTTGCGCAACTAGAACAGATTATTTGAACTTTTTCGTCATGACTTAATGCAATTATAAAAGAAGTTAATGTATTGAATTTATAACCTTTTAGCTCTGTCTCCTCATTGCAATTGGTACAAACAGAGTTTTTGATATTATAAATTAATTTTTCTCTTTCTTCTCCATCGTAAAAATTTGTCTCGAACTTAACAAATTCAATTAAATTTATATTGATGTTTCGTTTTCGAATTTCATTGTTTAAAATCTCAACAACTTCTTTCCTCAGGCCTTTGGGATTTAATGCTATTTTTTGAATAGTTGGATCATCAAGTTTTTCGTAGTTCTTTCTTATTTCCTCAACAGGAATCATTTCAATAATTTATTAAAGCGTCATTAGATTAATAAAACTCTAGGAAATATACATTTGATAAATTATTTTACAAAAACTGCATCAACCATGCCCTGGCTTTTTCATCATCAGAAAAAGATTTCATTGGAATGGGCGGTTTCTGAAATTTAAAAAGGATATTCATAATCAGTTTGGCAAGTCCGGGTTTCGAAACCATTGCCATAGCAGTATAAACATTTGGCAATTGTTCTGTCGAAAATTTACGGGTTTCTTTATCGGGTACTGGAGAATTGTTTAGGTAAATGAGCAGGGGAACTTTCTTATTTCCTGTTATTTTTTTTACCAAAGCGATATTTTCAGAAATCGTTGCAACGGTTCGTAAGGTGCTTTTTGAGTAGGAATATAAAATGCCAGCCTCATCTAAATAATAATCGGCTATATTGCCTCTAATAAGTTCTGTATTTTCGGGAAGAATCATTTTTATGGGAACAGGTTTAGGAATGGACAATTGAATTTATAAAAGCTTCGTGCAGATTTTTGCTGAATGGACTTTGCTGATCTTTTAAACGTTCAGGATGCCATTGTACAAAACATAAAAAGGATTTTCCCTCCGGATATTTCCTTTCTATAGCTTCAGTAACACCATCAGCAGTGATTGCACTCACCACTAAATCTTTGGCAACCTTATCTGTACTTTGATGATGGTTGCTATTCACCAAACCCTTATCGACATTTACAATTTGACTAAACCACGACGATGGGTTAATGATAATTTCATGATAACGATCTGTATTATCAGGCATTTTGGAATGATTGAATTTTCCCCAAGATGGAATATCGGGTATTAATGTTCCACCAAAAAATACATTACCAACCTGAATACCACGACAGATTCCTAAAACCGGAATGCTATTTTTTTCGGTGTACTCCAAAATTTTAAACTCGAATTCATCACGCTGTTCATCAATATCATCTTCATAACAATATGGATAATATTCTGGTTGATTATAAAACCGGGGATGAACATCTTCACCACCAGTTAAAACAATACCCTGGCACTTTTTTATATCGTCAAAATTATTGAGCTTGTATCCCAATTGAATTACTTCAACTTTATTGTTGTAAGATAAAACCCAATCCCGATAAATTTCAAATTTGCTACAATCGGTTACGCCAACAACTATTTTATCAAACATGGTAAAAAATTTACGCTACTAATCTCTCTAATAAACAAAACAAAAACAATACCTGCACAATTTATTAATTATTAGATTAATTTAGCTACATGCAAACATTGCTTACCTCAGCTCAAATGCGCAAGGCGGATGAATTTACAATAACCAACCAGCCGATTGCCTCAATTGATTTAATGGAAAAGGCAGCTAAAGCTTTTGTTCAGAATTTTCTGCGGGATGAATTTGATGCCAATAAAAGGGTAGCGATTTTTTGTGGTAAAGGAAACAATGGGGGAGATGGATTGGCCATCGCACACTTCCTTTTAGCCAATGGCTATGAACATATAAAGGTTTATATTGTCAATTTCAGCAAAAAACACAGCAATGATTTTGCGATAAACCTGCAGCGATTGGATGAATTGCCCTGCAAAAAAATCGTAATCAATAACCCCTCCGAGCTGAGAAATGTTAAAGCTGATTTAATCATTGATGCCATTTTAGGCTCAGGATTAAATAAATCATTGGATGGAGACTATGCTGAGTTGGTTAGTCTGATCAACAAGCTCAATAAAAAAGTTTATGCGGTTGATGTGCCATCCGGTTTTTTTGCTGAAGGTAAATTGCCTGTGGATTATAATGGTATTAAGGCTTATAAAACCATTTCTTTCCAGCGACCAAAAATTAATTTTTTCTTTCCGGAATCCATCCAGGCAACTGAAAAATTTGAAGTTGTAGAAATCGGACTTGATGAAGATTTTATTCAAAAATTAATATCGGATTATTATTTAATTCAGTTATCCGATATTAAAAAAAATCTAAAGCCCAGAAAATCATTTAGTCATAAGGGCAGTTATGGGCATGCTTTAATCATTGCCGGAAATACGAATATCATGGGGGCCGCGTTGCTTACATCCATGGCTTGTTTACATGCTGGTGCAGGCTTAACAACAGCTTGCATCCCACACAGCGGATTAACTGCACTAAATACTGCATTGCCCGAAGTAATGGCATTGCCTCGGGATGAATACACCAGGATCGAACATCCAGCAAAATATCAATCCATCGCCATAGGACCAGGTTTAGGGGTATCCAAAGAGAACGAAAAACTGATAGAAACCTTAATTGCGGCAAACCAGCCTCTGATAATTGATGCTGATGCATTGAACATCTTATCTAACCGATGGGATCTGATAGAAAAGCTACCTAAAAACTCCATATTAACGCCACACCTAAAAGAGTTCGACAGGTTGTTTGGTGAACATGATAACTGGTGGGACAGGCTGCAAACAGCAAAAATGCAGGCCGAAAAATTGAAAATCGTTATTGTATTAAAAAATCAATACACTTTTATTTGCTTGCCCACTGGTAAAATAAATATTAATCCAACCGGAAACCCAGCGATGGCCCAGGGTGGAATGGGCGATGTTTTGACCGGAATGATTGCCGCATTTGTGGCTCAGGGATACTCATCAACAGATGCCGCGATTTTGGGCTGTTATCTTCACGGCAAGGCTGGAAATACGCTGGCGGAAGAAAGTTTTGTGGCTACCGCATCAAAAGTTGCAGAACAAGTATCGAAGGAAATAAAGGAATTGTTGTAATGGTTAAATTGTTTATTCACTCATTCACTCATTCACTCATTCTATCATTCAGTCAGTCATTCTATCATTCAGTCATTCAAAACTATTTAATCCCTTCAATTGGAAATAAATGTTTTTCTGCATGATAAGAAGAACGAACCAGAGGACCACTCTCTACATATTTCAGCCCTTTTGATAAACCAACCTCTTTGTACATGGCAAATGTATCTGGATGTATCCAATCCACAACCGGGTGATGGTTGCGGGTAGGTTGTAAATATTGTCCTAAAGTTAAAATGTGAACGCCGTTTGCAACCAAATCATCCATCGCCTCAAAAATATCCTCCTCAGTTTCACCTAAACCAAGCATAATCCCTGTTTTAGTGCGTAATCCAAATGCTGAAATTCTTTTTAAAGCCTCCAAACTTCTGTCATATTTAGCCTGGATCCGTACTTGTCTGGTCAGGCGTTTTACCGTTTCCATGTTATGCGATACCACTTCAGGTCTTTCCTCCAAAACACGATACAAATTATCCCATTGACCTTTAAAATCGGGAATTAAAGTTTCTAAAGTAGTAACCGGGCTTTCGCGACGGATGGCCTGTAAAGTTTCAGCCCAGATAATAGAACCGCCATCTTTTAAATCATCACGATCTACCGAAGTAATTACGCAATGTTTAACGCCCATTAATTTTACTGAGTTGGCCACACGATTTGGCTCATCGGTATCAACAGCTAAAGGCCGGCCAGTTGCCACAGCACAAAATGAGCAGCTACGGGTGCAAATATTACCCAAAATCATGAAGGTAGCTGTACCGGCGCCCCAGCACTCGCCCATATTCGGACAATTACCACTTTCACAAATGGTATGCAGCTTATGGGTATCAACCAGGCTGCGTACTTGAGCATATTCTTTACCAACAGGTAATTTAACACGTAGCCAATCTGGTTTGCGCTTAACTTCTGTTGCGGGTACTACCGGTAAATCAATCATGGTGCAAAGTTAAACAATCCGAATGAAATCCTGTAATGCTGAAATGTTGGAAGGTTGTAATGTTTTGCGAAGTTTTTCGGTCACACTTGACTTTGGAAACTTCGCAAGTTCGATTTACGAAGTTTCAAATAGGTTTGCGGGGCAGGGAAACTTCGTCAATCTTGCTAATGGAGTTTGATGATTTTAAAAACTTTCGAAGTCTTTCCTGACCTCAAACTTTTGAGAATCGCAAGTTCGATTTACGAAGTTTCAAATGGGTTTGCGGGGCAGAGAAACTTCGTCAATCTTGTTAAATGTAGTTTTTGATGATTTTAAAAGCCTTCTAAGTCTTTCCTGGTACAGGCTTTTGAGAATCAAAAGTTTTCGGGTTATTACTTCCAAAACCCCTTAGCCTTTTCCAGAAGTTCGTTACCTTTTTCGGTTATTTCTTTCTTGCCTTTTTCTTTTGTGTCAGGTTGTGTATAACTGCTCACCGAATTTGATAATTGTTTAAACTTATTTATACCAGCAAAAATTTCCTGGGTATGTGGAACACCTTTTTCACGCATTAATTTCTCCCAATCTATTTTCGATAAAATAGAGAACATATATTTGGTGGCTATTTTAGCCATAAAAGTCTTATCATAAACACCTTTTAGTGCAGCATCCGATTTTCTTTCTTTTACGTAATCAACTGTTTTTCCTATCGCTTCGCGTTCATCATCAGAAAAGAGTGGACTGGCCTTTAGTTTATTTAAGGCCGGAATTGCTTTTTCAGGTTTTTCCCTTTTGAGGTATAAATAACTTTCTATTCCCCAAACCAATTCATTTTGCAGGCCAAGTTTATTCATGTCTTTCAAAAAAGCCTCAAAATCTTCTAATGATCTTTCTTCATCAATCTCTCTTTCCATTCTCATACGGTCGAAACCTCTGAAAAGATAATTCATACCATGAAAAGCAGTATGTGTTTGTTCATCACTTAACCTGCTCCATCCAAAAAATGCTTTAGTATAAGGCAAAGGAATATCTTCATTTTTATCCAGCCATTTTATATTTCTCGAAATTCCATCTTCCGATAAGTAATATAAATTATTGCTGAAAAACAGGAATCCACGGACAAATTCGAGCAAGGTTTTTATTTCACCATCATCCAAAAGTTCGGGTTGTGTTTTAGAACATTCATAAAGGGCAAATGGCTGGCCTAAATCTCTGGTAGTCAGAACAGCCATACTCAAAATGGCATGTTCTACATTCTGGAAATATGTTTTGTCTATATTTGGCAAAAGGCCATTTGGCATTTTTTGACCAGTGTACAGGACATTAAAACCATCTGCCAAGGTTGGAAAAATATCCTCATCAGTTTCTTTAACGAAACTTTTTACGGAACGATATTCTTTATACATCAATAAGGCATCCACCATAGAAATACTTTCTTTACTATTCGCATCTATGGATTTCATTGTGTGCAATACACTTTGTGTCTGTTTGGAAAACTTCTGGTACTCAGGCATCGTTGTATTCTGAACAGCAGTGGATCGAACAGCAATTTTGGCAAATTTGTAAAAAACAATTTTGTCGTAATTTATATTTTCAGCAAGTTTCTTTTTATCCAGTTCTAATAGGTAAGCATCGGTTTTTTCTTTACTGCAACCGGTAATCAGCAGTAAAAGTAAAACAGTAATTCGCGTAATTCTCATTAAATAGTCAATTAAATACGGAATTGTGTCTATGCAATAAGGAAGAAAGGCCTAATGCCCTTTGTTTGGTAAACAAATATATAGAAATCTATAATGTTTCGACTTATATTTTCTATTTCTAGCATTTTTTTTAAGTTTTCTTCCGTTAAAATTCGTATGATATTTGAAATCATCTTAAATTTGCAACTTCTTAAAGATAAGATGACAAGAAAGAAAAAGACAGTTGGTAAAACTGACACAAATGTAATTTTGATCGGGGCAGGCATAATGAGCGCGACCCTTGGTGTATTGTTGAAAGAATTACAGCCAGATTTAAGCATAGAAATTTACGAACGATTAGATATTGCTGCCGCAGAAAGTTCTGATGCATGGAACAATGCCGGTACAGGTCACTCGGCATTTTGTGAATTAAACTATACTCCGGAGCAAAAAGACGGAACTGTTGAAACGAAAAAAGCGGTTCAGATTGCAGAACATTTTGAGGTTTCGAAACAGTTTTGGGCTTACCTGGTAGAAAAAGGTTTAATATCCGACCCTGAAAATTTTATCCGTAAAATACCTCATATGAGTTTTGTTTGGGGGAAAAAGAATGTCGATTATCTTAAGAGACGTTACGAAGCTTTGCAGAAATGCAACTTGTTTGGTGATATGGAATATACTGAAGATGCTGATGTTGTTAAGGATTGGGCTCCGTTGATTATGGATGGTCGTCGCAAAAGTGAGAAAGTTGCCGCAACAAAAATGGATATAGGTACTGATGTAAACTTCGGTTCGTTAACGCGTGATATGTTTAACAACCTTAAACAACAAGAAAACGTTAGCTTGCACTTCAATCATGAGATACGTGACTTGAAAAAAAATAAAGATGGTAACTGGATTATTAAAGTTAAAGATTTAGAAACCGGGGATAAACGTAAGCGTGTTGCAAAATTTGTGTTTATTGGTGCCGGAGGAGGTTCTTTACCTTTGCTAGAAAAATCTGATATTCCTGAAGGAAAAGGTTTTGGGGGCTTCCCGGTTAGTGGACAATGGCTAAAATGCAACAACGAAGAGATTATTGCCCAACATCATGCAAAGGTATATGGTAAAGCTGCGGTTGGTGCCCCTCCAATGTCGGTTCCACATTTGGATACCAGGATGATTAATGGTAAACAAGCTTTATTGTTTGGGCCTTACGCCGGTTTCTCCACAAAATTTTTGAAAAACGGGTCTTTCCTGGATTTACCAAAATCTATTAAATTCGCTAATATCCGCCCCATGATTTCTGCTGGTTTGCAGAATCTCGATTTAACGAAATATTTAATCGAACAGGTTAGGCAATCACCAGAAGACCGGTTAGAAGCTTTGAAAGAATATTTGCCAAAGGCAGAATTGAAAGATTGGGAATTGGAGTATGCTGGCCAGCGTGTACAGGTTATTAAAAAAGATGAAAAACAAGGTGGTGTTTTAGAATTTGGGACGGAGGTAGTCAGTGCTGCCGATGGTTCAATTGCAGCTTTACTTGGCGCATCTCCAGGTGCCTCAACCGCGGTTTCAATCATGCTTGATTTATTGGAGCGATGCTTTAAAGAAGATCTGGAAACATCAGAATGGCAAGCGAAAGTTAAAGAAATGATACCAACCTATGGACAGGCTTTGGCTGAAAATGAAGCCTTATGCAAAGAGATCAGAAAAAGAACATCGAAGATTTTAAAAATAGGAGATGCTCAATTGACTGCTTAATACAACTCATTTTGATGAAATAGAAATGGCCATGATTAGATTATCATGGCCATTTTTTGTATGCTAAGCGGTGTGCGGTTTTTTGAATATGATTAAGCTGCAATAACTTCTGCAACTTCTTCGGCAGAAATATCACTATGCGATGCTTCTAAAATACAATCCCCATCTTTGATCAATAAAATTTGAGGCGATTGATGCGCAACCTGAAATACTTCTGCAATTTGATTGGATATATCACGATAACTAATTAAATCTAAAAAATATAGTTTAGTATCGGCGGGAATTACATGCCAGTCAAACTCAAAATTCCTTTTTGCCATTATGCTGATGGAGCAACGTGTGCTGTGCTTGAAAATAAGGCTATAACCGCTTGAATTTTTAATTTCATCAAGCTGCTCTATTGAAGTTAAGTTAACCCAGTTCATCATATATTGGTGTTGTTTTTACACATCAATTCAGATGAATAACAAATGCTGATGGTTACTCTGAATTGATGATTAGTTAGAAATAGAAATTAATTCCTTTTGCGTTTACCCTCAGGATATGAGCTGTAAGCTGGGCAAAGTTTAGAAGAACAAGATTCTAAAATGGTAATGGTGCAAAACACCGCCAATAATAAGATGGCTACTTTTTTCATTGGAATATAATTATTGATTTTGTGTTTTTTAATTTATTGATATTAATGAGTCGCAAGCTAGGGTTACAAGTACTATAATTTTATAATCCACTAATTTACAAATACTTTGTTAAAATACATATTAAATGCTGGCAGAAAAATCGGCCATTTTAATAGCTGTAATAGCAGCTTCGTCTCCTTTATTGCCATGTTTACCACCAGCACGATCTTGAGCCTGTTCTAAATTATTGGTTGTTAAAACTCCAAAAATAACAGGCTTACTATATTTAATACCAACATTGGTGAGGCCTTGTGCCACGGCATCGCAAATAAAATCGAAGTGCTTGGTGTCGCCTTGTATCACACAGCCTAAGCAAATTACTCCATCTAAATCACTTTTTTTATTCAGCAAAATTTCTGCTCCTCCGGTTAATTCGAAACTGCCCGGTACGGATAAGGAAATGATGTTTTCTTCTTTCACCCCATTTTCCAGAAGCGTTTTCAAAGCACCATTATACAATGCACCAGTAATTCCGGCATTCCATTCGGCTACAATAATTCCAAATTTATAGTTTGCACCATTGGGAACCGTAGTATGAGAAAAATCAGATAGATTTTTTAATTGTGTCGACATGCGGGCAAAGATACTGCTAAGCTGGGAATGTTAAAAGTATAGAATGTTTAAATGGTGTAAGTTTTATGATTAAATTTTTTACTTTAATGGTGAAAGCTATCCTTACCAATTACTTTTTTTTAGCATGCATTTTTATTTTCTGGTGCAGTACATTAATTTTAAAAGGTTTACCTACAACATCATTAGCACCAGCTTTAATAGCGGTTTCTTTGTCTTTATCCAATACACCAGCAGAGAAGGTAATAATCGGAATCTGACTCTTGCCCGGAATATGGCCTAATCTTATTCTTTTTATGGCTTCTAAGCCATTCATAACAGGCATATAGGTATCCATTAAAATAATGTCGTAGTCATGGTCTTTTAAGATATCCAATGCTTCCTGACCGTTTTCCACAACCATGGTTTCTGCATCCCAACTATCTAATAGCTTAACAATGAGAAATTTATTGATGGGGTTGTCTTCTGCAACTAAAATCCGGATGCCCTTTAATGAGGTTAGGAAATCGGGTTCAATGATTTCTTTTTCTAATTTTTTGCCCTCCACAAATTCGTACCATCTTGTGAAGCTAAAAGTACTTCCTTTTCCTTCTTCACTTACTACATCAAGAGAACCGCCCTTTAACTCAGCTAGTTTTTTAACAATGGATAGACCCAAGCCTGTGCCGCCATATTTGGCTATGGTCTGGTCTTCCGCCTGCTCAAAAGACTCAAAGATTTTATGCAGATTATCCTGTGATATACCGATACCTGTATCTGTTATGGCAAAGTTAATCTGAACATTGTTGCTTTTTTTATTTACAACATGTACTTTGAGTGTAACGCTGCCTTCACTTGTAAATTTAATGGCATTGCTCAGCAGGTTCATTAAAATCTGGTTTAACCGCAATGAATCTGCTATAATAATATAGGGAAGGCTTTCGTCAATATCCAGAATAAGATCTATATTTTTTTCTTTAGCCCTGATGTTTAATAGGTTAATGGCTTGTTGAACGAGTTGCCGTACATCTGTTTCCGCAAAATTAATGCGAAACTTTCCGGCTTCTATTTTAGAAATATCCAGGATATCATTAATTACACCTAACAATGAATCAGAAGAAATGCTTAATAAATCTATAATCTCTTTTTGGCTTTCGTTAAGCTGGCTTTTTTCAAGCAGATGAACCAGTCCAATAATTCCATTTATTGGCGTACGGATTTCATGGCTCATGTTGGCTAAAAAATTCTCTTTGGCTCTTTTACCTTGCTCGGCCTCTTCTTTGGCTTTGATTAGTTCGTCCTGAAAATGTTCAAGCTGACTGTTTTTTCGTCTTATTTCCCGTTGGCTTCGAACCAGTTGAACAAAAGAATCTACTTTAGCTGAAGTAATATAAGGATCTAAAGGTTTGTAGAGGTAATCGATGGCCCCTACATTTAAGCCTTTAATGGCGTATTTTGTTTCTACGGATATCGCAGTTACAAATATGACCATTATTTCCTGGGTACGTGGATTGTTCTTGAGGATTTCTACAAGTTCGAAACCATCCATTCCCGGCATCTGAACATCAACAAGCGCTATTGCAATATCCTTTTCCCAACAAATTCTTAAAGCTTCATTGGGAGATGTAGTCGTGATGATGTTTATATCATGTTGATGCAACAAGGCTTCCAGGGCGACTATATTTTCCTGCTTATCATCTACGATCAGGAGATTAAGCTTGCTCATATTTTTTAATTAATGGATTAACTGATCTTTTGATAAATATTATTTTTTTTATCAATTAGTTTAAATTTCTTCGCAAGTTCGGTATTTCTGATGGTTTCTTTAGCACCAAGGCACAAAAAGCCGAAATTGGCAAGACTGTTATAAAATAGTTGAATCACTTTAAACTGTAATTCTACATTGAAATAAATAAGTACATTTCGACAGGAAATAACCTGAAACTCATTAAATGGACCATCTGATACTAAATTATGAGTGGAGAATAACACATTCTTTTTTAATGAGCGATTTATAGAGGCTGCATCGTATTTGGCTGTATAATAGGTTGCCAATGAATTTGTATTTCCAATTGCTCTGTAATTTTCAGAATAAAGTTTCATTTTCTGCAAATCATAAATACCCTCTTTTGCATGAACCAAAACTTCTGAATTTATATCGGTACCATAAAAAAAGCATCGTTTATATAAATCCTGTTCTGCAAATAGAATGGCAAAAGAGTATAATTCTTCACCTGTAGAACAACCCGCATTCCATATTTTAATATGTTGATAAGAGCTTAAATAGGGTATAACCTGGTCTTTCAGCGATTTATAAAAGGCTGGATCACGGAACATTTCTGTAACATTTACGGTAATTTCTTCCAGAAAATGTTCAAAGTAAGCGTGATCATTGGTGATGATGTTACACAGCTCGAAAAAACTCAGATTTTGCAAGTTTATTATCCTGTTTACCCTTCTTTTTAAGGAGGCAGTAGTGTAATGCTCAAAATCAAAACCGTGTATGTTTTTGATTAAGTTAATCAGTATCTGAAGCTCAGAAGTCGAGATCTCGGTTACAGGTTGTGTAAAATCCTTCATCATTAGCTTAACCAAACTCTAAGCATGGACAATAGTTTGTCGATGTCGACAGGTTTCGAAACATAATCATTGGCACCCGCTTCAATACATTTTTCGCGATCATTTTTCATTGCTTTGGCAGTAAGTGCTATAATGGGCAATTTGGAAATCTGCTTATTCGCTCTGATCTGACGCATGGCTTCATAACCATCCATTTCCGGCATCATGATATCCATGAGTACCAAATCTGTTTGTGGGTTTTCTGCAAGCTGCTTTAAAGCTTCACGGCCATTGTTGGCTATAATAATGTTAATATCGTAAACCTGGAGCGCACTGGATAATGCAAAAATATTACGCATATCATCATCAGTAATTAATATGGTCTTATTTCTGAGTGCTTTCTCCAACGTAGAAGCATGTTTTTTTATGCTAAGGTTATTGTCGTAGTATGAATGTGTACTTTTGGTCTGATTTTGAAGCTTATTCATAAACAAGCTAACTTCATCCAGAAGCCTGTCGTTAGATTTACTGGATTTTAACACCATCGCTTCTGTGTGCTTCATAATATGGGCCATCTTTTCCTTATCCAGCTCCATTGCGGTATTAATAATAACCGGTATATGTTGTAAATCAGGTTTTGATTTGATTTCATCCAAAAGATCAAAGCCTGAAATATCCGGCAGCTTGAGATCTAAAATGATGCAATCAAAAACTTGTTCATCCAATATTTCAAGAGCCTCTTTGCCTGTATAAGCCTGGCAAACTTTTGCTCCTTTTTGTATAAGCTGTTCCGTTAATGTATTGCTTTGTAAAACCTGATCTTCAATAATTAAAACATTGTTAAAGGTATATTCATACTGTTGGCTTAAAAGTTCGAAAGCATGATCAAGTTTTTCTTTCTCTACCGGTTTTTTCAGAAAACCAATAGCACCTTCCTGTTGTGCCTTGATTGCTTTTTCATTTCCGGCAGACATCATATGTACAGGGATATGTTTGGTTGCAGGGTTAGATTTTAATTTTTTTAGAATTGTCCATCCATCCATTACCGGAAGCATTACATCGAGAACTATGGCATCGGGCAATTCGGTCATTGCTATTTCTAAACCCCTGTCGCCACTATGTGCCAAAATTGGAGTAAAGCCCTTTTCGATGGCATAATCTTTTAATACATCGGCAAAAACCTCATCATCTTCAACAATTAAAAGCCTGTTTTTTTGATTTCCTGATTTAGATGGGATAAATTCCAGCGGCAATTTCTCTTCTTCCTGAACTGGTATCGAAAGTTTTTCGACTTTTTCTTCTTCTTTCTCTCCCTGCACCAGGTTTTGCGGCAAATAAAGGGTAAATGTGCTGCCCATTTCAAACTCACTCTGTACATGAATTTCGCCACCTAAAATATTTGCCAGCTCTTTACTGATAGATAAACCCAGGCCTGTGCCACCATATTTTCTGCTTGTGGAGCCGTCTTCTTGCTGAAAAGCTTCAAAAATTACATTTAATTTATCAGCGGCAATACCAATCCCTGTATCTTTAACTGCAAAGAAAAGTGGTTTTTCAATGCTTTCTTTTAGATTATTGTTGTATTTTATTTCTGATTGATTTGCCAAGCCAATTTCTATAGATATGGCTCCTTGTTTGGGTGTAAATTTAAAAGCATTTGATAAAAGATTCTTGATAATTTGTTCTAATCTACCCTGATCTGATGTAAAAGTAGCAGGTAAGTTATCAGCAAGTTTTACTTCAAAACTAATTTTCTTCTGATTGGCGATTTCAGAAAAAAGAGCCTCTATATTTTGCTTGATTTCTTTTGGACGTATGTTTTCAATATGCAGATCAATATTGCCGGATTCAATTTTTGACAGATCAAGAATATCATTAATCAGCGTAAGAAGATCGCTTCCGGCATTATAGATAACCCCGGCGTATTTAATCTGATCTTCAGTCAAATTATCAGGGCGGTTCTCTTTTAAAATTCTGGCCAGGATTAAAATACTATTCAATGGAGTACGTAACTCATGGCTCATATTGGCCAGGAACTCTGATTTATATTTACTGCTTGTTTCCAGTTCCTGAGCTTTTAAACTTATCGCTTCTTTGGCTTGGTTGATAGAAGCATTACGTTCTTCTAATTGTTGAGCCTTTTCTTCGAGTTCGGCATTAGCCTGTTGCAACTCTTCCTGCTGCACCCGTAACTCTTCTTCGGATGCCTGCAAAGCCTCGGTTTTATACACCAGTTCTTCGTTCGTGGTTCGCAATTCTTCCTGTTGGCTTGCCAGCTCTTCGGTTTGCTGTTGCGTTTGCTCAAGAAGGTGTTTTAATTGTAAATGAGCAAGAGAACTATTTAATGCAATGCCAATATTTTCAGCTATATTATTGATTAGATTCAGCTTTTTCTCCTGAGGCTCGTTAATAAAGCCAAATTCGGCAACAGCAATAGTTTCATTTTCAAAAACAATAGGAACCAGAAAAAGATAATTAGGCTCTGTATCGCCAAGTCCGGAATTTACCTTAATATAATCCTTTGGAACATTCGTAATCAGTTTTGACGTTTTTTCTATAGCACATTGACCAACAAGCCCTTCGCCAAGTAAAATATTTTTTTTGCTCTGTTTTTGGTATGCATAGGAGCCAGATAAATACAACTGTCTTTTGTATTCATCCATTAGAAAAAGCCCACCAATTGTAGCATCCAAGTAATTGCTTATTTTACCTATAATGTTGCCGGATAGTTCTTCTACCTCTTGTTGGCCACGCATAGCCTCATTAATTTCTGCCGCCCCACTTAAAAGCCAGTTGTTGTGTTCATTTTGGGCAGATATTTTAGCCAGTTCATTATTTGTTTTTAATATATGTTTTTCGGTTGCTTTTTGAAGATTAAAAGTAGCGCGTATGTAACGTAATAAAAATAATATCAGGCAAAAAATAATAAAAGCACTCGCTAAAACAATAATGATTGTCCGGTTACTGTTCTGTTTATTAGATTCTTTGCGTTCTTTTAAAAGTATTAATTCATCATTGATAAAACGATCGTTTAACCGTAAGAAATTAAGCTTCAAAATCTCGCCTTTTTCACTAATTGTTATATTTTTTGCTTCTTCAAAGTTTAGATTACTCGCTTTTAACACCGCCTGTTTCATGTTGTCAATTTTGAGATTGACATGTAATTCCAGGCTATCTATTCTTTTTAGCTGAGTGGGATCGTCGGCTGCTAGTTTTTTTAATTGGATAATATAAGGCATTACCTGGCTAATACTTTTGGTATAGGATATATAATGCTTTTCTTTTTTACTTAATAAATAACCTCTTAGGCTGGTTTCTGCATTAAGTAAGGCGATTTCCGCTTTTTCAGAAGTGTTAATAATCTCATGAGAATGTTCTACCCATTCAGAACTGCTTTTTAAGGAATGTATACTTAAGTATGAACTTAAGGCAGAAATAAACACAAATATCAACGATATTGTAAAGCCGGTTAATACCTGCTGTTTGAATGAGAGTTTAAACATTTTTTAAATGTTGAATCATAGGGTTATCTGCTTTAGACAACTTTTGTCTAAATTAATCAGTAAATATAATATCAGATTTAATATAAATTGAATTTTTGATAAAAAAGAACAGAAAAATTTTAAAGCTATATTGTCGATTTCAGACTATTCATGTAAGTTGTACCTATCGGGATCATTTTATCTCCAATCCAAATTTGACTGCGATCGAATTTAGTAATTTTACTTTTAGCAACAATATAGGCCCGATGACAGCGAACAAAATCTACTTTAGGGAGTAGATCTGATAAATCGTTTATGGTGATTCTTGAACTTATCAGTTTATGAAGCAATTGGATTTGAGTATAATTTCCTGAGGCCTCCACATAAAGGATTTCATCTAATTTTACTTTAATCTGTTCATAACCATCTTTTACAAAAATATACTCCGATTTAGGTTCTTGTTTTTGGTTTCTCAGATTAAACAGTTCCTGAGCCTTATTGCAGCCCTTTAGAAAGCGTGATAATGAAAATGGTTTTAACAAATAATCAAGTACATTGAGTTCAAAGCCCTGTATGGCATGTTCGGTATAAGCAGTAGTGAAAATTACCATCGGTGGATTACTTAAACTTTTCAGGAAATCGATCCCGCTGATATCAGGCATTTTAATGTCCAAAAAGATTAAATCAACCTGGTTTTGCTGTAAATAACTTATGGCCTCAAAAGCATTGGTGAATGTGGCTTTTAATTCTATAAAAGGTACTTTTGATGCATGCGATTTTATAATCTCAAGAGCAATGGGTTCGTCATCTATCGCAATGGTAATCATATTTAAGCGGGTGCCATGTTAAGCGCATAATCGAATACAATATACTTCGACTACGCCAGGCGTGACAATATACTAATAAGAATTTAATCCAGTTCTAATGTTAAATGAACAAAGAACTCTTTGGCATTTTCGCGGATAATCAATTCATGTTTTCCATAATAAAGTAGAGACAGGCGTTGTTTAACATTTTCTAGTCCGATACCGCTTTTTAACTTTTCAGGATCGTTATCTGCCTTGATGTAAATACTATTGCTGATATCGAAATATAAAGTGCTTTCTTTTGTTTGCAATGTGATTTTAATGTACGAAGGTTGCTGTAAACTTATGCCATGTTTAAACGCATTTTCAATAAATGGAATAAGCAACATAGGTGTAATTTGTAAATTATTCAATTGTTCTTCTATGTGGCTTTCAATCCGAATATCTTCAGAGCGGGATGTACGTAGCTTTTGCAGGTCGATATAGTTATTGAGGTATTCTACTTCGCGGGCTAATGAGATTTTATCCAATGTATTTTCATGGAGCATAAAGCGCATCATATCCCCCAATTTTTGAATCCCTTCTCCGGTTCTTTCAGCTTTTTCTTGTAGTGCCGTTCCAAACAGGGTATTTAAGGCATTAAATAAAAAGTGAGGATTGATCTGTGATTTTAAAAAGTTCAGATTAGCATCAGATTTTCCCAACTCCGTTTTTAACATTTGTATCTCCGTAAGTTTCTCAAATTTATGTTTGTAAACATACCAAGCTAGTGGGGTAGTGATGCAGATTAAACTAATAGAGGTCAATATTAATGTTATGGGGACAGCATTACCACCTCGCATAAAAGGTGCAAGCAAAAGTAATAGAGTTAAACAAGCCGCTATGGTTATACCAACATTACCCCAAAAATATCTGCCGAAACCTTTAAAGTTTTTTCTAAGTTTTGGAATGGTAAAGTAAATAGAGTAGAAGGCCAATAAAATATTTACAGGAGGTAAAATCAACCATAAAATCAAAATATCATAATCGAATCGAATGGATAGAACAACGCCAAAAATCATAAGTGTGATCAGCCAGATTTTGGTTGTTGTAAAAATTTCTGGAATGATATTTTTATAATTTTTTAGAAATGGGATCCTATCCAGAAGCTCTAAACCTCTTTCGTTAAAATAAGCATAAATATTAAATAACAAATATAGTGTGAAGATGTATGTAAAAGCCTCACCAAACAATACATCATAAGCACGGTCCAAATCTTCATATTGAACTAACCTATAAGCTTGCGAATAGGTATTTGCAATCATCCAGGTCACAATCGAAACTACCGTTACAAATACGGTTAATATAATGTTCAAGGCTATATTATTTCGCTTGGCCAATTGTGGCATGAAGCAAAAATTGAAGAGTAGAAAGCTGACGTATAAGATGCTGATTTTAAATAATTCGGGAATAAAATAATTTTGGATAATGCTATAATCAATATGCTTCTGGGTAAAAAGATAAGAATTACCAGAACCATAGGTGGTTTGAGAACAAATGCTGATTAAAGCTAATATATAAAGAGTAGTAGAAATCCAGAACTCGAGTTGATTGATGCTTTTCGTTTTCATTTTTAGCTTTCTTAATTCGGATTGAAATCCAATGCGTTGTTTTGTTGATGCAATTTTACTAACAGTTACCAAATCAAAATTTAAAATGTGATGGATACCTTGAAAAATGTGACGAAAATCAGGATTGATTAGATTAATGAATTTTTAAAGTCAAACATTATGGTAAGATTTTAAAACATTTAGCACATTTCAGCCCTAAACATGATAACTTTACCGTCATAATTTTAAAAATATTCAATAATTTAAATCAATCACTCATTCAATAATTATTTTCATGACAGTTTACGGAATACCAAATTGCAATACAGTTAAAAAAGCACTCGATTGGCTAAAAGAAAATAAAATCGATTTTGAATTTCATGATTTTAAAAAGAAAGGCATTACTGCCGAAAAGTTAAACAACTGGTGTAATATTTTTGGATGGGAAACTGTACTTAATCGTAAAGGTTTAACCTGGAAAAAATTATCGAAAGAAGAGCAAGACAAAATCAATAATCAGGATTTAGCAATAGCCTATCTTATTCAAAATACAAGTGCGATAAAACGTCCTATAGTTGAAAAAAATGGTCAGGTTTTATTGATTGGTTTTGATGAAAGTAACTACACTAAAACACTCGATTAGCTCATTTGTTTTAATGTTAAAGTTTGTTAAAAGCAAATTTTAAATACCAAACTAAGTTACTTTTGAGTATGTACAGGCTAATCATTTTTGTTTTTCTTACTTTACCTTTTAGTGTGTTTGCCCAAACTGTAACTACCGGAACAGTCTTCGATTATTCTAAAAAAAATATCTCTTTGCCGGGTGTAACGGTTAGAAATTTAACCAATAAAAAATCTACCAGTACCAATACTCAAGGGAAGTATGTAATCAGTGCAAATATTGGCGACCTTTTAGAATTCTCTCTCGTAGGCTATCATACCGATACTTTATATCTAACTAATTTACTTACCAGAACGATCTATTTACCCGTTAAAAGCAATAGTTTAAAAGATGTTGATGTTCATGGTGTAAGAATTAATAAAGAAGTGGCGAATGCTAAAGATCCACTGGCAGAGAAATACACCTTGTTAAGTACCGGAGGTAATTTGGAACGAAAAAAAATGAACGATAAAGTTGGTGGTTTAAACTTAAATCTTGGTTATGGAAAGTATAAAAGACAGCAACAAAAAGAAGCTGAACTAGAAGAGCGGGAAAGGTATCTTGAAGAAATTGATGATAACTTTAATGAAAAAACGATTTCGGATCTGGTTAAATTAGAAGGTCAGGAACTTAAAAATTTTATGATCATTTACCGTCCTTCAGTGGAGCAGGTTAAATCAGAAAGACCGTATCGTTATACCTATCATATTGCACGGGCATATGCGGCATGGCAGAAATTAAGTCCACAGCAGAAAAAACTGCAAGATTTGCCAAAGCTTAAGGCCAATTAAAAGCTTCTGTTTAATGTGTAAATCCCAGTGAAAAATCAATGCATTTGTGGTTATTTTTTATATTTACCGCTGTATAACAACCTTATTATGAATATTAAAATAAATAAATTAATCACAGTATGCTTAGTTTGTTTTGCTGCATTTACTGCATCAGCACAACAAACCATTGCACCTGCAACCGGTCCGGTTAGTAATTATAATCCCGCCGAGGCATTTGGCCCATTATTTTACACTCAAAATGGAAATGAGTTTCGCTCTGCAATTGGTGCACCAGGCCCAAAATACTGGCAAAACCATGTAGATTATAACATTACAGCCAGCCTTGATGAAACTAAAAATATGATTACCGGAACGGTAACCATTACGTATAAAAATAATAGTCCTGATAAGTTGCCTTATTTATGGTTGCAGTTGGATCAGAATACTTTCAAAGAAAATTCCCGTGGTTATGCAATTACACCAACCCGTAGCCGTTATGGTGCACAAGGTGAAAAATTTGATGGAGGATATAAAATTCAAAATATCAGTGTTGCACAGAAGGCAGGAGCGGTTAAGTTTACTTCATTGGTAGAAGATACGCGTATGCAAATCCGTTTGGATCAGCCAATGGCGGCCAATGGTGATATGATTACTGTTAAAATGGATTATTCTTATATCCTTCCAAAAGAAGGTTCGGATAGAACAGGTCATTTAACTACTAAGAATGGAGAAATTTTTGCCATTGCACAATGGTTTCCACGTATGTGTGTTTATGATGATGTGATTGGTTGGAACACTTTACCTTATTGGGGTGGAGGAGAGTTTTATTGCGAATATGGCGACATTACCTTTGCAATAACAGCACCAGGAAACCATATTGTTTTAGGATCGGGCGAATTGTTAAACCCCCAGGAAGTATTTACTCCGGAGCAATTAAAAAGATGGAATGCAGCCAAACTTAGCGATGAGACTGTTCATATCCGTACGGAAGAAGAAGTTACAGATCCTAAATCTCGTCCTGCAAAGGATAAGTTAACCTGGAAATACAAAATTGTTAACGCCCGCGATGCTGCATGGGCATCATCAAAAGCTTTTGTTTTGGACGCTGCCCGTATTAATCTGCCAAGTGGGAAAAAATCATTAGCAGTATCTGCACAACCCGTAGAAAGTAATGGAATGGATGCTTATGGGCGGGGAGTAGAATATGTTAAAACGAGTATTGAGCATTATTCGTCAAAATGGTTTGAATATCCGTACCCAATGGCAGTTAACGTGGCTACAAATATTGGTGGTATGGAATATCCAGGCATTGTTTTTTGTGGCTGGAATGCTAAAAAAGGTTCTGCCTGGGGTGTTATCGATCATGAATTTGGTCATACCTGGTTTCCAATGATTGTTGGTTCTAACGAGCGTAAATACGGTTGGATGGATGAGGGTTTCAATACCTTTATTAATGGTATTTCTTCTAAAAATTTTAATAAAGGGGAGTATAAAGAAAACACTGCAGATATGAATGTTATGGGTAAACAGGTAATTGGCAATCCAAAATTTGAAAACATTATGCAAATGCCAGATGGAATGCAGGAGCCAAATATCGGGGTGAATTTATATGTAAAACCAGGATGGGGCTTAGATATTTTAAGAGAACAGATTTTAGGTGAAGATCGTTTTGATTTTGCTTTTCGTCAGTACATTAAAAACTGGGCATTTAAGCACCCGACACCATTTGATTTTTTCCGCTCGATGGAAAATGGCGCGGGCGAGGATTTAGCCTGGTTCTGGAGAAGTTGGTTTTTAAATAGCTGGAAAATGGATCAAAGCATTGCTGACGTGCAAGCGGTTAAAAAGGATAATCAACTTATAGGTTATACGATCAGGGTAGGTAATCTTGAAAAAATGCCAATGCCGATTATACTTCAGGTTAAAACCAAAAGCGGTAAAACAGATATCATTAAAGTTCCTGTTGATGTTTGGATGAAAAATACCAGTTGGACGGTTCGTTATCCATCAACAGAAGAAATTGTATCGGTTACTTTAGATCCGAATAAAGTATTGCCGGATTCAAATCCTGATAATAATAGCTGGACTGCCTCAGGAAACTAAGAGAACTGAAGTACAAGATAAAAGCTATCCATATTCGGATAGCTTTTGTTTTTTAAGGGAACAAAAGCCTTAACTTTGCCTTATGGCCGAACAGCAAAAAAACAATCCTTTACATGGAATAACACTTGAGAAAATTGTATCCGATCTTCAGGTACATTATGGCTGGGATAAATTGGGCTCTCTAGTCAGGATTGATTGTTTCAACAATAATCAAAGTATAAAATCGAGCTTGAAATTCTTGCGCAGGATGCCCTGGGCCCGTAAAAAGGTAGAGGATTTGTATCTGGATACTTTTCATCAATAGCCTTTGTACCTGCTTGCAATATCGTTCCAATGTCTATAATTCTATCGAATTCGCATTGATTTTACTGTTGTTTATGTTTTTAAACAAACGTTTGCGTGATGTTTTAAGATTTTTTACTGCTTAAATCACATAAATTAGTTTTTGTAAAACCAAGGTTCGAAAGCACGATAATAGACTCAAGTCATTTGTTTCTTTTGATAATTTGATGCAGTTCAAAGCTGAGTTTTTAATAAGCTCGTTGAAAAACTAAGTTTATTAGTAGATATTTGGTTAATCATTGGTGCAAATGGAGATGGAAATAACAAAATCATGTGATCTGAATAAGGAAAGAGTAACTATACTCTATCTTTTCTTAACTTTTCTTAAAATCGGATGCGTGAGTTTTGGCGGACACATGGCTTTGATCTCTTTGGTTCAAAGCATTATGGTAGAGCAAGATAAAACATTGGATAATGAAGACGTACTGAATAGTATTACGGTGGGTTCTTTTATGCCTGGCCCACTGGCTGTAAATGTTGTTGCCAATATAGGTTACTTATTAAAAGGTAAATGGGGTGCTGCGATTAGCATGTTTGCTGTTTTATTACCGGCCTGTATTTTAATGTTAGGCTTGGCTTTTGTCTATTTCTCAACCGGATCTAAAATAGAGTGGGTATCCGTTATGCAGTTTGTAGGGGCAACTGTTGGAGTAATTATTTTTTCTGCTGGCTTACAGATGTTTAAAAAAGAGATTGCCTTAAATTATAGGAAAATTGCCCTTTTTTTATTTTCGATCATCCTTGATCTAAGTTGGACCAATTATGTGATCACGATTTCACTTATTGTGATAGGAGCACTATTTGGACTGATGATGAACCGAAAAGAAATCCTTTCCACTAAAAATTCAAGCGGCTCTAAATCAAATTTTAAACTCAAAATTAGTTCATTTTCATGCTTTATAATTGGAGTTTTAGGTCTTAATCAAATTCTATTTATTACTGGTTTATTCAAGAATTATCAGAGCATGTTTTTAAAGCTTGGAACTGTTTTTTCAGGGATAAGTATCTCTCTGTTTGGCGGAGGTTATGTAATCATACCCATTATGCAATCGCTATTTGTAAAAGATATGAAGTGGTTAACATCAAAGGAATTTGTAGACGCTATAGCTTTCAGCCAAATAACTCCTGGACCAATTTTGGTGAGCTCGACTTTTATTGGGTTTAAGTTAGCGGGTTTTGCAGGTGCAATAATAGCTACAGCTTGTATGTTTATCCCCTCTGCGATGTTAATGATTATGGTTTCGAAGATTTTTAATAAAACTAAAGACCATCCATTTATCAAGCATATGATAGCAGGGATTAAGGTTGTGGTAATTGGTTTAATTATATCTTCATCAGTAAAAATATTGCTTATGCAACCAAAAACACTACTTGTGGGAACAATATGTTTGATTTCGCTGGTGTTGAGTCTTAAATATAAATTAAGCCCTGTATATTTAATTGTTGCTGCAATTTTTCTTGGTATCCTAACCCTATTTGTATAATGAATAATCCTTTTAAACCCGCAGGTATTCAGATTATCGGTACTCAAAGATCAGGTTCTAATTTACTCAGGGTAATTTTAGATCAATCTGAGGAGATCTCATCTCCGCATCCACCGCATATTTTAGTCACTTTTGTTCCGCTGTTGCCCTTATATGGTTTCCTGGATAAAGCACAATACAAAATACTTATCAATGATGTGGTAGATTATGTAATGGTTAATCCGGTGCCTTGGGAAGGGATCGAATTTGATAAAGAATGGATATTTGAGCAATCTGCAATGTACAGTCTTTTTGAGATTAACAGATTGATTTATGAAACTGCCGCAATAGCAAAAAAAGCCAAATATTGGTGCTGTAAAAGTATGGCTAATGTACATTATGCAGATGATTTGGAAAGGCATGTAACCAATCTTAAATACATTTATCTGTTTCGTGATGGTAGAGATGTTGCTCTATCATTTAAGAAGGCGATTGTGGGTGAAAAGCATATTTATCATCTTGCTCAACAGTGGTATAAAGATCAATCAGCCTGTATAGAGTTATCAAAGAAGATTGAAAGAGATCGGTTTTTCGCCTTAAACTATGAGCAATTAATTACCAGACCAGCTGAGATAATCCAAAGTTTATGTCGCTTTTTAGATATAAGTTACACTGAAGAAATGCTCAATTTCCATAAGTCTAGGGAATCAAAAGCTACAGCAGATGCAGGGCTAATGTGGGAAAATTTAACAAAGCCAATAATAAAGGACAATACCGGGAAATTTCTTAAGGAATTAACCGCTGAAGATATTCGTTTATTTGAGTTGATTAATAGCCAAACCTTAACTAAGCTCGGATATCGTTTAATTACTCAGCCAAATGCCAACAGAGCAATTGCTGCGGGTCAAATTGAAGGATATAACGAAGAAAATGATTTGCTAAAGAAGCATACTATTTTAAATGCCCGTCAATCTGATCTTGATAAGAGAAGCCCACAGCTGGAAATACTAAAAAGGATTAAAACTCAAAATTTGGAAGCGAAAGCTTAGTTAGTATGAATGAAAATGTGGATGTAAAAGATCTTCTTGTTATAGCTGTTGACGCAGGTAAAGCAATTATGACTGTGTATAATAATGAAGAAGATTTTGAAGTTTCGACCAAAACCGATTCTTCTCCTTTAACAAAAGCAGATAAAATAGCCAATGATCTTATTTGTAAGGAATTGAAACGATTATATCCTGAAATTCCAATTATATCAGAGGAAGGGAAAAGTATTCCCTATGATAAAAGAAAACACTGGCCTCTTTACTGGTGTGTAGATTCATTAGATGGCACGAAGGAGTTTATCAAAAGAAATGGCGAGTTTACAGTTAATATTGCGCTAATCAGAAATCAGGAACCCATATTAGGGATAATTTACATCCCTGTACAAAGCTTATTGTATTATGGGGGGGAAGAAATCGGAAGTTGGAAACAAGCATCCGGAGAAAATCCTCAACAGATTAAAGCTATCAGGAAGCAAGATGATTGGACCGCGGCAACAAGCCGTTCTCATGCCGATGAAGAAGAAAAAGTAATTTTGAGTCATTATCCGATATCAAATGCAATTGCGGTGGGAAGTTCTCTTAAATTCTGTCTCTTAGCCGAAGGTAAGGCGCAAATATATTTGAGGAAGGGGCCAACAATGGAATGGGATACCGCAGCAGGGCATGCCATTAGCTTATTTAGTGGATGTACAATAAATACCTTATCAGGAAAACCTTTACTTTACAATAAAGAATCACTTTTAAATGAAGGTTTCTTGTGTAAAGTTGACTAATTTAAAAGATCAAATAAAATAAATATGACCAATCAGACTACTACCATTAATAGTGTATTCCCTTTGAAACAAAGGGGAATTGTAGTTTGGTTATTTGGTTTATCAGGCTCAGGAAAAACTACTATTTCTACACTGCTTAAAGAGAAATTTGAGCAGGAAGGTCTTTTCTCGATTTCGCTAGATGGTGATGTACTGAGAGAGGGGATTAACAAAGATTTAGGCTTTAGTGATCAGGACAGGGCTGAAAATATTAGACGTGCAGCGGAAATAGCCAAGGTTATGGCAGAAAATAATGTAATAACCATTTGTTCTTTCATCACTCCTTTTACAGTACACCGTAAGTTGGCTGCTGAAATAATTGGAAATCAATATTTTGAGGTTTTTCTCGATTGCCCGTTAGAGATTTGCAAAATGCGTGATGTTAAGGGACTTTACAAGAGTGCCGATCTGAATTTGATTCCTAATTTCACTGGGGTGAGCGCCAAATTTGAACCAGCAATAAGTGCTAATCTTACCTTAAATACCAGCAAAGAGAGCCCTATCCAAAGTAGAGATAGGGTATTTAATGAGATCATTTACCAGATCAAATCCATCCTTTAATCGGTTTCTTCTTCATCTTTTTGGTTGTAATAGTGTTCTTATCAAACGATTGCGCAGCTTTTGGCTATGCCAATAAGTTATTTAATTACTATTATTACTGAACTAATACAGTTGAAAGTTAATGCTTTCAAACACAATCAACTAATTAAACGATAACTAATGACCAAAATCTACAACCACACACATGAGCGTTATTGTAAGGCAATACCAATACAAAACAGCTCGTTTTTCAAAATTATCTGTTTTTACTTATTATTTTTAATCCCTATAGCCGCTAGTGCTCAAACGGTTGTAACGGGTACGGTAAAAGATGAAAAGGGTCTTCCGGCAGTTGGAACATCTATAACAGAAACAGATGTAAAAAACGGTACTTCGGTAGACGCTGACGGAAAGTTCAGGCTGGTTCTAAAAGGAAAATTAAAGGTTTTAAGCTTTTCTTTAATTGGCTACAAGACTCAGAAAGTCACTATAGGTTCTTCTAATGAGGTAAATGTAACTTTGGAAGAGGATTTAAATAAGTTGAATGAAGTAGTTGTAGTAGGGTATGGTACACAACGAAAAACTGATTTGACAGGATCGGTAAGCTCTATAAAGAGTGATGATTTGAATCTGGGTGGGACTACATCCAATATCGGGCAAGCCATTCAAGGTAAAGCTGCGGGAGTACAGGTTCAACAAACGAGTTTTGCACCAGGTGCAGGTATGTCGATAACGGTTAGGGGTGGTAATTCAATTAATACAACAAATAGTCCACTTTATGTTGTAGACGGTTTTATCTCAGAAAATGGAAGTACAATCAACCCGAACGATATAGAAGATATTCAGATTTTAAAGGACGCCTCATCGGCAGCGATATATGGTGCTAGAGGGGGTAATGGTGTTGTTTTAATCACAACAAAAAAGGGTAAAGCCGGTAAGGTAGCTATTGATTTAGATCTTTCGAATGGAAGCCAGTTCTTAACCTATAAGCCTGCATTGTTAAATGGTGAGCAATATACGGCTATTCAAAATGCTACAGCTATCGAGGATGGAAAGCCAGTATTGTTCCCGCCTTCTTTTGCAATTGCAAATACGAACTGGTTAAATGAAGCTACTCAAAAAGCCTCTGTTCATAATAGAAGTCTAAGTATTAGTAGTGGAGATCAGAACTCAAAAATTTATGTTTCTGGTAACTATATGAATCAACAGGGTGTTTTGAAAGGTACTGGTTTAGAGAAATACACTGCCAGAATAGGGGCAGAGAAAAACCTTAACGATCGGTTAAAATTAGGCGCCAACTTTTATGGGTCTAGTTCGAAATTACTTCAGCAATCCTATTCTGCAGATATTACAGCACCATTATTTGGATTATTAACCGCATTACCAAATATTCCAGTTTACAATGCCGATGGAAGCTATTATCGCTATCAAGGTAGAAATAATGCATTGGCTAGTCTACTCGAACCTACCAATACCAGTACCAATAAATTGGCTAATGGAAATATTTCCTTGGATTATCAAATTATCAAAGGTTTAACCTATCACCTTGGTGCGGGTGCAGAATACACCAATCTTAATGAAGGGCAATATATCCCAAGAACTTTAACTGCGGGAGCAGTAAACGGAGGTATTGCGGCTCAAAAAAGTTCAACAACGTTTAGATGGTTGGTTGAGAACTATTTAACTTATAAATATAAGACAGGCGATCACGATTTTACTGTATTGGCTGGGTTGTCAAATCAAAAGGACGTAAATGATTTCATCGCAGCAGGTAGTAAAGGTTTTCCAACCGATGAGTTTTTATTTTATAACCTTGGTGGAGGCTCTACTCCTAACGGAACCAATGTTACTATAACCAATCTTGGTAACGGCTATAATAGCTTTAAAGAACAGTCTACATTTAATTCGATGTACGGAAGGCTGAACTATAATTTTAAGGATAAATTATTAACATCTTTTACGCTAAGACGAGATGGTTCGTCAAAATTTGGCTCTAACAACAGTTATGGGTTTTTCCCGTCTGGTGCCATTGCCTATAAATTTACCGATGAAGAATTTATTAAAAACTTAAATACCTTCTCTAATTTGAAACTTAGAGCAAGTTATGGGGTTACGGGTAATGACAGGATTCCAAATTATCTGTATTTATCAACTTTTACAAACTATAGCACCGTTCTTAATCCTGGTGATCCCTTGCAAGTTGGAACGGAACCTAAAACCCTGCCAAACCCTAATTTAAAATGGGAAAGTACTACACAATTCAACCTTGGTTTAGATATGGGATTCTTTAATGGTCATCTTAATGCCTCTATTGATTTTTATACCAAAAAAACTTCTGATTTATTAATTAATATCCCACTTGAACAGTATTGGGGATTTAGTTCTCAGTTAGTAAATGCGGGCTCAATCCAAAACAGAGGAATTGAATTTATGATCAATAGTGTGAACATCCGCAATGAGAATTTCAGTTGGAACAGTAATTTCAATATTGCTTTGAATAGACAAAAAGTGTTGTCTTTAGGTCCAATAAACCAAATTTCTGTTAATACGGCAAATCCAAGTAGTACAGTGTCTGGACGTGAGTTTTCGAGAGTTATGCCCGGAAGAGAGCTTGGTGAACTTTTTGGTTATGTTTATACAGGAGTAATAAAAACAGGAGAAACTTATGCTCCTCAACCTAATTCCAAAGCAGGTGATCCAAAATACCAAGATACCAATGGCGACGGACAAATTACACCTGACGACATGACTTTCCTGGGAAATTCTACTCCTCGCTACAGCATGGGCTTAGGTAATGATTTACACTATAAAGGCTTTGATCTAAACATTTTCTTTCAAGGTGCATTTGGTTATTCCCTTTACAACATGAACAGGCTGGTATTGGAATCAACCACCGGAGTAGACGCATTGAACAGGTTTGTAGCTGGTACTAACGAAAACACAGACATTCCACGCGAAGGATACTTTTTAAGTACTTATGGAAGTTATGTAAACTCTCGCTTTGTAGAAAATGCATCTTATGTGAGATTAAAGTCAGTTTCTTTAGGTTATAGTTTACCTGCCAAGCTGTTCGATCGGATGAAGGTAATAAAAGGTTTAAGAATATATGCTGAAGGACAAAACTTGTTTACTATAACCAATTATACAGGAACAGATCCAGAGGTGAACTCGCACTCAGGTAGCAACTTTGGAGGAGGGATTGATTTTAATGCCTTCCCTGCTTTCAGAACATTTGCCGCAGGTGTAAAATTAACCATCAATTAATATACTTTCCTACTGATAGGATTAATAAAGAAAAAAGATGAAAAAATATAACATTATTATAGCCTTAGCTGCAGTTATATTCCTTCAGGTTTCTTGTAAAAAGGATTTAGAACCTAAAGTGTATAGCAGTTTAACCAGTACGAATGCCTTTAAAACAAAATCCGATGCAATTGCAGCAGTAAATGCCGTTTATGCCCGTTTAAAAGGACCTTCTGTTGGAGATAACTTTGATTATTGGACAGTAAGGCACTTTGCGTTGACCGATTTAACAACGGATGTGGGGCACTGTAGTTACAGTGGTGACCCAGGACAGCTTTCCAATATTCAGTGGAATTCTGCAAATGGTTTAATTGCTGAGGATTGGAGACAGATATACAAGCTTATTTCTAACGCTAACAATGCCATTTACAATCTTTCTCCAATGACAAGCATTACGGAGGCAGAGAAAAGTCAATTTCTTTCGGAGATTAAATTTTTAAGGGCTGTAGCTTACATGGACCTAACAGATGCTTGGGGCCCTGTGATTTTAGCAACCGAAAAAGATTTAGAAAACCCTAATTATATGGCCAATGCCACACTAACTCCTCTTGACCAGATTGAAGCATTTTTAATAAATGATTTGCAATCAGTAGCCAATGTATTGCCAGTTGATTATGCTAACAATGCAATATATTCAAGTAATGATGTTGGAAGGGCTACAAAAGGAGCAGCACTTACCTTGCTGGCTAAATTATATCTTCGTCAGCATCAATGGCAAAAAGTATTAGATGTGACCAAGCAGGTGATGGACTTAAATGTTTATTCCCTTTACCCTACTTATGCAGGGCTTTTTGCAGAAAGCAATAAATGGTGTTCGGAAAATATTTTCTCAGTATTAAGTGATGCAAATGTTAATGGTACAGAACTATTAAACCATTTTGGTCCACTTGATCATCCAGTTTTAACAGACAGATGGCAATATTATGCTGTTACCTGGGATTTCTATAACAGTTTTGATGAGGCTGATGATCGTAAAAAATTATTTTTTGCATCATATAAAGGCGTAGATGGGTTGATTCATCAACAGGCTCCTACGTTAGGTGCAACACCTCCTGATGGTGTTTTTTATATGCAAAATGTTGCTACTGCAAAATATGCAGACCCTAATGGGGCAAATACCTACTATGATGGACATAGTGTAAATATTCTGCGATATGCTGACGTGTTATTAAGCAGGGCTGAAGCTATAAATGAATTAAGTGGTCCAACTGCGGAGTGTATTGACTTGATTAATCAGGTAAAAGGAAGATCGCATGCAAAACTTTTGGTTGCAGCAAATTATAATCAAGCTACTTTAAGAGATGCCCTTTTGCAAGAAAGAGGCTGGGAGTTATTTTATGAGGGAAAAAGAAGAGCAGATTTATTAAGATTTGGCAAATACGATACGATTGTAAACGGATATTTAAAACGTATAAATAAAACACCAACTGTTGTAATGCCACGTGATCAATATTTTCCATATCCTTTAAATCAGGTAAATATCAATCCAAACTTAAACAACTCTGGAAGACAATAATTTCATACTTTTATTTACAACTGATTACAAAAACTTATGATCAAAAATCTATGAAGTATATTATAAAATCCATCGTTTTACTTTTTATTATAACCGCTTCTGGGTGTTCTGAAAGTGGTGCCATCAAAGAAATAAAAATCGGGCTTCATAACAATAATCATTTAAAGATACAGGTTGATGTAATTACCGACTCTCCGGTGGATGCCTATGTTGAGTATTGGCCCAGCCAGGTTCCTAAAGCTCAAAGGGAAAAGACCTTGTTGTCAAAGCAAAATAACCATCATAAGATTGTATTGTGCAATATTATGCCTAAAACCAATTATACCTATCAAATCACTACGATTAACAAACGTAGCCAAAAAACAAGCAAAACATACACCTTTGTTTCCCAAGATTTACCAGAATGGCTTAAGGAGCAATTTAAAGCAAAAAGCGCTTCCGAAAAATTGATCCCAAAGGAGTTTAAAGAAGGATTGATCCTGATCAATAAAAGGTATTCACCGGGCGTTGCCTATCTGGTAGATTATAAGGGGAGATTAAGGTGGTACCACATGATTGATAATATGGGGTTTAAGGTGATTAACTTCACAAAGGATAAGACATTGCTTTCTATTTTAGGAAGTAATGACGAGCCAACCAGTTATGGTAGCCAGATATTGGAAGTGAATTTAGATGGAGATACTATTCTAAATCTTAAAAAAGGACAGGGAGATTTTAGACAGACCATTCATCACGAAATTTTAAAAAATAATAAAGGTGAATTGGTTACACTCTTTGTTGATCAGAAAATAACCGACTTGACCCATATAGGAGGAAGCAAACAGGATACCATTAATGGGGATGGTATTATGGTAATGGATAAAAAAGGTAAGCAGATTTGGAAATGGAGTGTTTTTGATGCTGTTGATCCTTTTGCGGATCGTGACTTGTTAAAAACAAAAAAGGACTGGATGCACGCTAATAGCTTAAACTATGATAAGGATGGCAACTATATTATTTCATTTTATAACAATGGACAAATATGGAAGATTGATTCTAAAACAGGTAAGGTGGTCTGGAAATTTGGGAAGGGCGGTACTATTCAAATGCCAGCTAATACTGATTTTTCACAGGCGCATGCAGTACACATTAATGCTGAAGGAAATTTAATGTTTTTTGATAATGGTATTGAAAAACATCAATCCGGAGCTTATGCATTCAAATTAAATGAGCAAACACAAAGTTCAAGTTTGGATATGCACATTAAATTACCTCCACAAATCTATAATGATCGCATGGGCAGTGCTTACATGATTAATAAAGAAAACATTTTATTCTGTAGCTCTAAAAGGCATATTGTAGTATTAACAGATAGAAAAGGTGTATTGTTGTGGACTATGGAGGCATCTGTTCCAGCTTATCGAGGTGTTTTTATTACAGCTCAGCAATTAAAGCCTTATCTGAGGCCATAATATATTATAATAGTCACTCAAATGCCGTGTGAATATATTTGAATGTTAAGAATGAGATAACAAGAGAAAGAAAGTATGTAGCTCATTAAGCCTCAATTAGAATTGAGGATTTTAGAAATTTTTTAAATTTTGTTTAATAATAATTTTATGGAAGCCATATACATTAAAACAGTTTCTTAAAATTCTTACACAGGATGCCCTGAGCCCATAAAAAGGTAGAGGATTTATATTTGGATACTTTTAATAAATGATTTTTATGACTCATTTCGAATTTATATCTGGATCTCATTTGGTGAATGCTAAGTTCATCAAATCTTCATTTAGTTGTTGGAAATTTAATAAATAATTAATCAAGTTTATTAACCAGTAATTAAATTAAAGATGAAAACAATTAAAATTTTAGCAATCGCTCTTGTAGCCGCTTTTGCGGTTAATACTGTAAGCGCCCAAACCACAACTCCATCCAAAACAGGTACTGAGAAAACACAAACTAAAAAAGAGGCTAAAAAACATCATCACAAGCATCAGGTTAAAAAAGTAACGACTACCAAATCATAAGACTAAATAATTTAGATGGAAAGTCTTTCAATATTAATTGAGAGACTTTTTTTGTTTTAGTGAAATCAAAAAGCTAACTTTCAGTTAGACTTTATTTTATGGATTTTAATTAATCGTTTAAAGTTTATCTTTGAATCAAATCACTCTAATCAAAATCTATGAAAAGAATTCTACTTATTATTTGTGTATTTTGTTTAATCTTAAGCTTTTCTGCTTGTAAAAAGGGAAGGATTAAGAATCTGAATAGTATTGGTTATGGCTCTTCTTTTGGAATGTGTGTGGGTTACTGTTCCAATAATCTTATGATCAGTGATTTGAAACTTACTTTTTCAAAGAGCAAAAACGGACAACCAGCTGATACCAAAACTTGTTATAAGTCCATTTCTGAAACTGAAGTTAATGCCATTCAGGATTTGTTAAACCCGGATAAAATATCAGCTTTGCCTGAAGTAATCGGTTGTCCAGATTGCGCAGATGGCGGTGCGGAATGGGTTGCTATTAATGCCGATGGAAAACAATACAAAATCACCTTTGAGTATGGGAAGGCTCCTAAAGAGCTGGAAGCTGCCGTTGCAAAGTTAAAAGTGCTTTTGGCTTCCTTTAAAGATTGTAATTAAGGTAAACCGTATATGTTTTATTTGGTTTGCTGATCAGGTGCAGCAATTACAGTAAGCCTTTGGTGTCAGACAAACAACTTCAGTTCGTAATGGTGGAGATCTTATGCTATTCCAAACGCTGAACTCAAAATCCCAAACGTTAGATTTTTTTAATTAACTCCTTAATCCTCAATTCAAAACTAATAATCCCAAACTGAAAATTTTTTCTTTTAACTCCTTGATTTTTAAAAAGAATTGTTCTACTTTTGCAGTCCGTTTTTGTGGCTATCTGTGAGGTCGCCAGAGAAGCGGTAAATTTTTTAAATAAAAGAAACATAAAAAGCAACAATGCCAACCATTCAACAATTAGTTAGAAAAGGTAGAGTAGCACTGGAGTTCAAGAGTAAGTCTCCGGCGTTGGACAGCTGTCCACAGCGAAGAGGAGTGTGTACACGTGTATACACCACTACCCCTAAAAAACCAAACTCAGCCATGCGTAAAGTAGCCCGTGTTCGTTTAACGAACGGTAAAGAGGTTAACGCATACATCCCAGGTGAAGGCCACAATTTGCAAGAACACTCGATCGTTTTGATCCGTGGTGGTCGTGTTAAGGATTTACCAGGTGTGCGTTATCACATTATTCGTGGTGCATTGGATACATCAGGTGTTGCTGGTCGTAACCAACGTCGTTCTAAATATGGTACTAAACGTCCTAAACCGGGACAAGCAGCAGCAGCACCGGCAAAAGGCAAAAAGAAATAATCAGGAGGAAATAAGAAATGAGAAAGTCAAAACCAAAAAAGAGAATTATTCTTCCTGATCCAAAATTTAATGATGTTCAGGTAACTCGTTTTGTAAACAATATGATGTACGATGGAAAAAAATCTATCGCTTATTCTATTTTTTATGATGCAGTTGAATTAGCTGAGAAAAAAGCTGGCGAAAATGGTTTAGAAGTATTTAAACGTGCTTTAACGAATATTATGCCTGCTGTAGAAGTAAAAAGCCGTCGTGTTGGTGGTGCTAACTTTCAGGTTCCAACTGAGGTTAGACCAGAGCGTAAAACAGCTTTGGGTATGAAATGGTTAATTTTATACGCTCGTAAACGTGGCGAAAAAACCATGAAAGAGAAATTAGCAGGCGAAATTGTAGCTGCTGCTAAAGGTGAAGGTGCTGCTGTTAAGAAGAAAGAAGATACGCATAAAATGGCTGAGGCTAACAAAGCGTTCTCTCACTTCAGATTCTAGTAAAACATAAAAAAATGATTGAAGGATTGAAGGTTTGAATGATGGAATATTCTATCATACACACATTCTCTCATTCAATCATTATCATTTAAAATATAATGGCAAGAGATTTAAAATACACAAGAAATATCGGTATCGCTGCCCACATCGATGCTGGTAAAACAACTACCACTGAGCGTATTTTGTATTATGCAGGTGTAAATCACAAAATTGGTGAGGTGCACGAAGGTGCATCTACAATGGACTGGATGGTACAGGAAGCTGAACGTGGGATAACAATCACTTCTGCAGCGACTACAGTTAACTGGAAATACAGAGGCGATAACTATCACATCAACATTATTGATACACCCGGACACGTGGATTTTACCGTTGAGGTAAACCGTTCGTTACGTGTATTAGATGGTTTGGTATTCTTGTTTTCTGCTGTTGATGGTGTTGAGCCTCAATCAGAAACCAATTGGCGTTTGGCTAACAACTATAATGTTGCCCGTATCGGTTTCGTTAACAAAATGGACCGTTCAGGAGCTGACTTTTTAAAAGTTGTTAAACAGGTTAAAGATATGTTGGGTAGCAATGCAGTTCCATTGCAATTACCTATCGGTGCAGAAGATTCATTTAAAGGTGTAGTTGATTTAATTAACAACCGTGGTATCGTTTGGAATGAGCATGATAAAGGTATGACCTTTACCGAAGTGCCAATCCCTGAAGATATGTTAGGTGAAGTTGCGGAGTGGAGAGAGAAATTATTAGAATCTGTTGCTGAGTATGATGAGACTTTGATGGAGAAATTCTTCGAAGCTCCTGAAACCATTACTGAGCGCGAAGTTTTAGACGCTTTACGTCAGGCAGTATTAGATGCTAAAATTGTTCCTATGGTTTGTGGTTCATCTTTCAAAAATAAAGGTGTACAAACGATGCTGGACTATGTAATGGAGTTATTGCCTTCGCCGCTTGATTCTGAAGGCATTGTGGGTACTAACCCCGATACAGGTGCAGAAGTTACATTAAAACCATCTGAATCTGAGCCATTCTCAGCATTAGCTTTTAAAATTGCAACAGATCCTTTCGTTGGTCGTTTATGCTTTATTCGCGTTTACTCAGGTAACTTAGAAGCGGGTTCTTATGTTTATAATACCCGTTCAGAAAATAAAGAGCGTATTTCTCGTATCTTCCAAATGCATGCAAACAAGCAAAACCCAATACCTAATGTTGGTGCTGGTGATATTGCTGCGGTTGTAGGTTTCAAAGATATTAAAACAGGAGATACACTTTGTGAAGAGAAAAATCCAATTATCCTGGAATCAATGAACTTCCCTGATCCGGTTATCGGTTTAGCGATCGAACCTAAAACTCAGGCCGATGTTGATAAATTAGGTATGGCTTTGGGTAAATTAGCTGAAGAAGATCCTACATTTAGAGTTCAAACAGATGAGGAAACAGGTCAAACCGTTATCTCTGGTATGGGTGAGTTACACTTAGATATTTTAATTGACCGTTTAAAACGCGAATTTAAAGTAGAAGTTAACCAAGGTGCGCCACAAGTAGCTTACAAAGAGGCAATTTTTGGTACAACTCAACACCGTGAAACCTATAAAAAACAATCTGGTGGTCGTGGTAAATTCGCGGATATCCAGGTTATTATTTCACCAATTGATGCTGATTTCGAAAAAGGTGGTTTACAATTCGTAAACGAAATTACAGGTGGTTCAATTCCACGTGAGTTTATTCCTGCGGTAGAAAAAGGATTTGCAGCAGCAATGGCGAATGGTGTATTAGCAGGTTATCCACTTCCTGATATGAAAGTGCGTTTGATTGATGGTTCATTCCACGCAGTCGATTCAGATGCTTTATCATTCGAGCTTGCAGCTAGAATGGCATATCGTGAGGCATTACCTAAATGTAAACCAACATTGATGGAGCCAATCATGAAAATCGAAATCTTAACCCCTGAAGAAAACATGGGTGATGTTATCGGTGATATGAACCGTCGTCGTGGTCAACTTTTAGGTATGGACACTCGTGCTGGTTCCCAGGTAATTAAAGCAACAGTGCCTTTGTCGGAAATGTTTGGTTATGTAACTCAGTTACGTACCATCACTTCAGGACGTGCAACATCTACAATGGAATTTGACCATTATGAAGCTGCGCCTAAAAATATACAGGATGAGGTAATTGCTAAATCAAAAGGTAGAGTAAAATCAATCGACTAATTAGATAAAAGATAAATGAGCAAGGATAAAAGACCAACATCTTTATTCCTTGTTCTTTTCTCCTTGATCTTTGAAGATAAATCCGGTCTTTGTTATTAATAGCTCTAACAAGGATCATAATTAAAATAGAACATGAGCCAAAGAATCAGAATTAAATTAAAATCTTACGATTACAACTTGGTAGATAAATCTGCTGAGAAAATCGTAAAAACTGTTAAACCTACGGGTGCAGTTGTAAGTGGTCCAATTCCACTTCCTACAGAGAAAAAAATCTTTACTGTTTTACGTTCTCCACACGTAAACAAAAAAGCAAGAGAGCAATTTCAATTATGTGCTTATAAACGCTTATTGGATATTTATAGCTCTAACTCTAAAACAGTTGATGCTTTAATGAAACTTGAATTACCTAGCGGTGTTGAGGTTGAAATCAAAGTGTGATAGATTTTAAAACACATTAAAAAGTCCCGGTGTAAATCGGGACTTTTTTTATGTCTGTTTTTTGAGATTTCAATACTAACTATTCTCGTCTTAGCTATTTAAATAATCTTTTATATTGACAAAACAAATTTTTCCTCTTAGGTGTTTAGTATATAATCACATTGATGTTAAGAAAAATGATTATACCAATTGAAAGGGTTATTGCTTTTTAAATTAAAGTATTATAAAATGGTTTTTAAATATAGAGGAATGAAAATGGGTGATAAAAATAAGAACCAGGCTAATCTTAAGCCAACTCTTGATCTTGATGAAAATATAGAATGGGATAATGGAGAAGTGACCTACGGGCATATGATAACAAACTCTTCTTTTAAACGAAAAGATTTGCCAGATCCCCAGCACCAACAACACCTGGAAGAAACAAGCAATAAAAAGATACGAAAGAGCTTGAAAAACTCGAAATTTATAAAGGATGAAGATATTGCGAATAGAAATAAAGGCGCAGAAAAAGGAATTGGCGGGCAAAATTTATAACAGCTCCAATTAAGTCATCATATTTTGTATAGTTTTAAATACCGGTATTTAAAACTTCATCCTCATCGCGTTGATCAAGGCCTGTTTTTGGCGGGCTTTTAAAATCTTTTGATGAACTTCCAGTATGGCTTTCAGCACTTTTTATGGTTGGATTTTTGTCAGGGCTATTGTACGTATCATCACTTAATGAATCGTAACCCTGGGTTCCGGTATTATCGAACCCATCTCTTGCCTTAATGTTTTCTTGATTTAATTTTCTGGCATTGGCTTTGGCGATTGGTTCTTTGCCAAAACTGGTTACTTCTTTGCTTTCATTTCCAGCCTCATAGGCTTTTTGGACCTTAGATTTTCTGGCCTTTTTATCAGAACCTACATAGCCTTCAAGGTGTTCTTTCTTATTATATATGTTGGTTTTCATGGCTTTTCTTTTAAGAAAAACAGCTGGAATAAGAAATAGTTTCAGGTTCGGTAATATATGCTCATTTCAAAAAGGAAATAATAAACAATCTCTCTTTTCGTAAAAGAGATGAAAGAAGCTTTGACTGCTGAAACAAAAATTAGAGAGAATATAGATTAAAGTATAAAAACAAGAGGTTGTCCCATACCTCGGGACAACCTCTTGTTTTTTCTTGTATTGACGGTAAATGAGTGTCTCGGTGTTATTTTTTTAGCTTTTATAAGGAAAATTTCTTGAAATTTTGCGCATCATTCTTTCAACCATATCATCAGTCGAACTCATAATACTATCGTCCATTGTTTTGAAAAATCTCCAAAGCAATTCGCCATCCATCGCATTATTTAAGGTAAGAAACATTGTGCCTGTACCTGATTTACCTCCAAAGCCACCAAAAAGTACTGCTGATGCAATTGCGCCAGCTTCAGATTTGGTTTGTTCAGTTTCAAAACGTCCCCCAAGTACGGCATCTACACCTAATGCCTTAGCAACTTCATCTTTAGTAAATTCATCAAGTTTACCCAACATACCAGCTTTCTTTAATAGAATATTTGTCTTATCCACATCTTGAAAACTTACAGTATAATCCGAATTTTTTCTTAAAAGAAATGTATACATACTTAACTGTATTGATTTTGACATAGATTGTTCTTGATCGCGGTTAGCATCAGCATTAAAATTTTTTGGTGGTTTGCGATAAGAGATTTTTACATCAAATGGTAAAATAGCTGCAATTTTATGGGTTTTGATGGTTTCTTTTAATTTAGGGCTTTCAAATATTTGTTTTGCGGCCTCAAATTGAGCATGTGTAACAATTGTTAAACTAAGTAAAACAACGAGAGTTAATAAGATTTTTTTCATGTTTATATTTGTTATTTTTCTCGAAGATAAAAATTTGTCAATAAAGTGATTGTTGAATTTGAAATAATTTTTTCTATCCATTTTTTCCTTTTGCTTAACTTGGCTCCCGATTTAAAGCAATTGATACAATAAATGGACTGGAAATATTTACTTTCGAATAAAAGATTTGGGCAAGAAGGCTGGACAGGTGATACCGATAAGGCCCGATCGGATTTTCAAAGAGATTACGACCGGTTGATCTTTTCTTCCCCCTTCAGACGTCTACAAAATAAAACACAGGTGTTCCCTTTACCAGGAAGTATATTTGTGCATAACCGATTAACACACAGTCTGGAGGTAGCGAGTGTGGCCCGTTCAATGGCAAATATTTTCTTGAATAACATTGAGGATAAGAATCCATCATTGATAAAGGAAGTTCCTTTAATTAATGAAGTAGGTAATATAGTAGCGGCAGCTGCCCTAGCACACGATCTGGGCAATCCCGCATTTGGGCATTCGGGAGAGGCTGCCATCTCCAGGTATTTTACGGATGGAGATGGTCAAGTGTATCAAAATGAAATGACCGGGGCACAATGGCATGATTTGACCAATTTCGAAGGCAATGCAAATGCAATCAGGATTTTGACCCATCCGTTAAAAGGCAAAGGAAATGATGCTTATGCATTAACGTATTCTACACTGGCATCAATTGCAAAATATCCATGCGAATCCATTGCTGGCAAACAAAAAGAATTATTACACCGAAAGAAATACGGTTTTTTTCAGTCAGAAGAAGAAACGTTTACAAAGATAGCCAATGAACTAAAATTAGAGAAAGAGGATGGAGGATACCTGATTTATAAACGGCATCCACTGGTTTATTTAGTAGAGGCAGCAGATGATATTTGCTATAGCATTATTGATTTGGAAGATGCCCATCGTTTAAAAATTCTTTCTTATGAAGAAGTGAAAAGTTATTTATTACCTTTTGCCAATTCAAAAACGATAGAGGACAGATTGAAAAATGATTATGAAGATGATGATGCTAAAGTTGGATTATTGCGCGCTAAAGCCATAAATACATTAACCAGAATTTGTGCAGATATTTTTTATAGGGAACAGGAAAGTTTACTTAGAGGAGATTTGAATAAAAGCCTTACCGACCTAATCCCTGAACCTTATTTTTCTGCCTGGAAAGCTGTTGAGAAAGTTTCAGTAGAACGAATTTATAATTTCTCATCGGTGATACAAAAGGAAGTTGCAGGTTATAAAATTATGGCTGGTCTGCTGGAAGAATTTGTTCCTGCTTTAATTTATAACAATACCCATTATTATAAAAAACTGGTGAAGTTAATCCCAAAGCAATACCATACCGACCGCACAGATATTTATTCGAGAACCCAAAGTGTACTTGATTTTGTTTCTGGCATGACTGATTTGTATGCTGTTGATTTGTATAGAAATATAAAGGGCATTTCTTTTCCATCGGAAACATAATATTAATATTCTTTTTTTTAAAAGTGTTCATACCTGGCATAGGAGTGGTTTAATAATTTAAGAAAATCTTTAAACCAATATCTTTTTTCGTAAGGAAGTTAACTTCCCTGGAAATTTTTTACACATCTGTAAAGCATCTTGTGCCGATATTGTTCATTAACTTTTGTTATTAAAGAGATAATTTTAGCAAAAAATCATCTAATCTTTTAAAAATGTTATTATGAAAAAGTTACTATTTGGTATTGGTTTATTTGTTGTGTTACTGTGCTCAATCAATGTATTGTTTGCACAACAAAAAGCGGGTAAGAAACCCCATTATAAGTCGATTGTAAATAGAATCTCCAACGGTTTTGCCCTCATTGTTTCAGGAACAACAGTTGCTGGCCCTGAAAAAATAAACTATCAACTTAGGGAAGCAGTCTCTCAAGGCCCTAATCCTAAAATCTTATTACTAGAAGTTTATGATAAGCCAACAATGGGAAACATCCAAAAAAGAGTGGTGCCCTTTTTTAAAACATTTAAGGGTACCTTACCATACGAATCAGTACAGATTATCGAAAGAGATAGTTCAATATTGTTGCCCCCTTTGGTCGTAACAAAACCTAAGAAATAAATTCCAACCATCAAAATTCGTTGTGTAACTAGTTACACAAGTATCATCAATTGTTAATCTTTGATATTGGCTAAACTATTGCGTAATTTTGCAGTAAGAAAAACAGAAGCTTTTATAGAAGTATGCAAATAGCGTACAACTGAAAACTTCAATGTTATTAAGTTATTAAATAATAGACACTTAATCAAAAATAATATGTCATCAGTAGAGACAACTTACATTCCTTACAAAGTTAAGGACATTTCACTGGCAGAATGGGGCCGTAAAGAAATCGAATTAGCCGAGGCAGAAATGCCAGGTTTAATGAGTTTACGTAAAGAATTTGGTCCATCACAACCCTTAAAAGGTGCCCGTATTGCAGGCTGTCTGCATATGACCATCCAAACCGCGGTTTTAATTGAAACATTAGTGGCCTTGGGTGCAGAAGTTACCTGGTCATCTTGTAATATTTTCTCCACCCAGGATCATGCTGCTGCTGCAATTGCTGCTGCAGGTATCCAGGTTTATGCCTGGAAAGGTCTAAATGAGGAAGAATTTGATTGGTGTATTGAACAAACTTTGCACTTCGGGCCTGAGCAACAACCATTGAACATGATTTTGGATGACGGTGGCGATTTAACCAATATGGTTTTTGACAGATATCCTGAGCTAATTGCAGCGATCAAAGGTTTGTCTGAAGAAACCACAACTGGTGTTCACCGTTTATACGAAAGAATGAAAAACGGAACACTGCACTTACCTGCGATCAACGTTAACGATTCGGTAACCAAATCTAAATTCGATAACAAATACGGTTGTCGCGAATCGTTGGTAGATGCAATTCGTCGTGCTACTGATGTGATGATGGCTGGTAAAGTTGCTGTTGTTTGCGGTTATGGTGATGTGGGTAAAGGTTCTGCAGAATCATTAAGCTCTCAGGGTGTTCGTGTAATCGTTACTGAAATTGATCCGATTTGTGCTTTACAAGCGGCAATGGAAGGTTATGAAGTGAAGAAATTAGCTACTGCAATTAAAGAGGCAGATATCGTTGTAACTACAACCGGTAACTGCGATATTGTTCGCGAACAACATTTCAGAGCATTAAAAGATAAAGCGATTGTTTGTAATATTGGCCATTTCGATAACGAAATTGATATGGCTTGGTTGAACACAAACTATGGTCATACCAAGGTTGAAATCAAACCTCAGGTGGATAAATACACCATCGAGGGCAAAGATGTGATCATCTTGGCTGAAGGGCGCTTAGTTAACTTAGGTTGTGCAACTGGTCACCCAAGTTTTGTAATGAGTAACTCGTTTACTAACCAAACTTTGGCTCAATTAGAACTTTGGACCAACACAGATAAATATGAAAACAAAGTGTATACTTTGCCTAAGCATTTAGATGAAAAAGTTGCCCGTTTACACTTAGAAAAAATCGGTGTAGAATTGGACGTTCTGGACCAACACCAAGCGGATTATATTGGCGTACCAGTTGAAGGCCCGTTCAAAGCGGATACTTATAGATATTAGTTTTTGAGCTTGGAGTTATGAGTTTGGAGACTGGGGAAGTGCTTTAGTCTTTTAACTTTAATCTTTAGGCTTAAAAAAGGGATGTGCAATTAAGCATATCCCTTTTTTATTTCCAGCTTTTTAAACCCATAAGATTTCTAAAACCTTATAGGGTAATCAAAATCAGGTTTCTTTTACAAAGAATTAAAGCGCTCTTGTTCCTAAAAGCCTACATTTGTTCTAACTATTCATTATTTTGAATTTGTTTCAGAGTCTTTCATATAAAATAGATGCTGAAATAAATTTGACATGACGATCGTACTAAAAATATATAAAATGAAAAAACTAATATTTGCTTTATTTCTTGGTGTATTTGCAATCGGCGCAAATGCGCAAACTACACCTAAAAAGACTGCTCCAGTAAAGCCAATCAAAAATCAAGTTGTAGAAATGGCTTGTGGCGAATGCCAATTTAAAATGAAAGGTAAAGATTGTGATCTAGCTGTTAAAATAGATGGAAAACCATATTTCGTTGATGGTAAAAGCATTGATGATTTTGGTGATGCGCATTCAAAACACGGCTTCTGCAATGCAGTACGCAAAGCAGAAGTTACTGGCAAAATTGCTAACAATCGCTTCAAAGTGAGTTCAATTAAATTATTATCACCTAATAAGTAAATTTTAACCGCAGAGAACACAGCATTGTTCACAGAGGAAAGTAGAGCTGATTTTTTTATCATGATTTATCTGATTTAAAGCTTTGCGTCCTTTGTGTTTTCTATGCTTTCTCTGCGGTTAAATAAAGACAAAATTCTTACTTTAACAATCGCAAAGCCTTATCTTTACGGCATGACAAAGCTTTCTGTGAATATCAATAAGATTGCTACGCTGCGCAACAGTCGTGGGGGCAATAATCCGGATTTAGTTAAAGTTGCATTAGATTGCGAACGTTTCGGCGCGCAAGGGATCACGGTACATCCACGTCCTGATGAACGCCACATTCGTTATCAGGATGTTTATGATTTAAAGGCTGTTATTGCTACAGAGTTTAACATTGAAGGCAATTGCAAAGAAGATAAATTTGTTGATTTGGTTTTGGCTAATAAGCCTGCACAAGTTACTTTAGTGCCAGATGCTGAAGGTCAAATTACATCCAACCATGGTTGGGATACCATCAAGCATAGAGATTATTTGAAAGAAATGGTTGCCGTTTTTCAAAAAGTTGGAATTCGTGTTTCTATTTTTGTTGATCCAATTGTGGGAATGATAGAAGGTGCAGCAGAGACCGGAACCGACCGAATCGAATTATACACCGAGGCTTATGCGCACAATTATTTTGCCGACCGCGAAAAAGCTGTGCTGAATTATATTGCTGCGGCCCGTAAAGCAAATGCCTTGGGTTTAGGAATTAATGCCGGCCATGATTTGGATTTACACAATCTGCATTACTTCGCTCAAAGTATCCCGGGTTTATTAGAAGTTTCAATTGGTCATGCTTTAATTAGTGATGCATTGTATGTAGGTTTGGAAACTACCATTCAAAAATATTTGCAACAACTAGCTTAATTTTTAAGCACAGAACACAAAGAAAATACACAGAGAAAATTGTATCTCTTTGTGAAAAGCTCTGCGCCCTCTGTGGTTATAAAGATTATTGAAAAGAATAATACTGAAAATTAAAAAAAGCAATACATTTATAATTATAATCCATTCGTCAATCTGAACTTGTTTTAGAAATTAGATATTGAAATGAATTTGCATGATGAACGATCAAAAATTTAAGCTCACATATATGAAGAATTTTGCTTTAACCATTCTTTCCTTTATCGTTATCGGCTTTGCCGGATGTACCACTAAATCCACCATTAACCAAGATGAGGCAGGGTCAGTAATAACCGACTATCTGAAAGCCAATCCAGAATATAAAACCACACATTTCAAATTCGGGGAAATAAAATTTAGCAGCAACAGCGAAAAAAATGAATTAGGGAAATACAAAACACTTGAAAATAAAGGTTTGGTTTCACTAAGTTTAAAAGAAGCAAACAAGAAGTTTTTATCAAAAGATAGCAGTTTTGTTTATCAGGTTACTTTAACTGAAAAAGCGAGCCCTTTAGTTTTAAAGCAGGACAATAATAAAGCTACAGTAAAAGTGGTTGAATATGTTCTGTCGGATGAAAAGCCGGTTGATTTCTCTCAGGTAAATTCCAGTACATCCAAAGTAACGGTATCCTTAAAAAAAGTAAATACCGATTTTGCACCATTCGATAAAGATGCCAATGAAAATAGTGATTTCATTACTAAAACATACAGGCTAAAGTTGAGTAAGGATGAAGGTTGGAAGGTGCAAAAATAGGTATAGGGTTGTAAGGCGGATGGTTTAAGGTTTTGAGCCCTCAAACCTTCCTTTGCTATCATTGTGAACCGAAGCACGGGCTTGTGATGCAGTGTGAAACAATCTTAACACATTGGAAAGGAGAACCATAGTAAGGGTTGCTTTGTACCTAAGCAATGGTGACTGAAATAAGAGAAGGAGACTAATTTAATGTTCTGAAGCAGACACGTTTTTTCGACTTTCTGATAGCAAAAAACAACTTCGTTTTTCCTACCTTTGCGCAACTTATTATTCATACTGCATGAGCTTAAATATCCACTACAAAGAAGATTTTCAAAACCGACATATTGCGCCTAATCAGGAAGATACTGAAGCAATGTTGCAAACAGTTGGTGTAAATTCTATTGATGAACTGATTGAACAAACTGTTCCGCAAAAAATCAGGTTAAAACAGCCTTTAAATTTGCCGGCAGCGAAATCAGAAACCGAATATCTTGGCGCTTTAAAACAAACTTCATTGCTGAATAAAGTTTTCAAAAGCTTTATTGGTCAAGGTTATTACGATACGATTACACCTGGTGTAATTTTACGTAATGTATTTGAAAATCCAGGATGGTATACTCAATATACACCTTACCAAGCAGAAATTGCTCAAGGTCGTTTACAGGCTTTGTTAAATTTCCAAACCATGGTTATCGATTTAACCGGAATGGAAATTGCCAATGCATCTCTTTTGGATGAGGGTACTGCTGCTGCCGAAGCGATGTTTATGCAATACAGTTTGCGTAAAAATCAGGCGGCTAAAAAATTCTTTGTTTCAGAGTTGATTTTCCCTCAAACAATAGATATTTTAAAAACTCGTGCTAATCCTTACGGTATCGAATTGGTAATTGGCAGTCACTTAAATTTCCAGGCAACTGAAGATTTCTTCGGCGCTATTGTTCAATATCCTGCAGGAAATGGTGAGGTATTTGACTATAAAAACTTCGCTTCTGAATTGCACAACCAAAATATTAAACTAACAGTTGTCGCGGATATTTTAAGCTTAACCTTGTTAACGCCTCCAGGCGAATGGGGTGCTGATGTTGTCGTGGGCACTACGCAACGTTTAGGTATCCCGATGGGATTTGGCGGCCCTCATGCTGCATTTTTCGCAACCAAAGACGAGTACAAGCGTTCAATTCCGGGCCGTATTATTGGTGTAACTATTGATAGCCATGGTGATTATGCTTTACGTATGGCTTTACAAACCCGTGAGCAACACATTCGTAGAGATAAAGCAACATCAAATATTTGTACGGCACAGGCATTACTTGCCATCATGGCTGGTTTTTACGCCGCTTATCATGGTCCGCAAGGATTAAAAGCTATTGCAGAGCGTACACATGGTTTGGCCATCAGTTTAGCCTCAACATTAAATAACTTAGGTTTTAAGCAATTAAACTCTACTTATTTTGATACGATCCGCTTTGATTTGGGCGATTTGGTAGCTGGAATTCACTCGACGTGTTTAGATAACGAAGTCAACTTAAATTATAAAGGCAGTGTGGTTACCATTTCTTTTGATGAAACCAGCACTTTTGAAGATGTTAAACTTATCGCTAAAATTTTTGCTAAAGTTAAAGCTGTAGCTGGCGATCAGGTAGAGGTTGTAGAAAACGTACAAACCGTTATTCCGATCGCTTTACAGCGTACATCAGCCTATTTAACACACCCGATTTTCAACTCGCATCATTCTGAACATGAAATGCTGCGTTACATCAAATCATTAGAAGCAAAAGATTTATCGCTTTGCCATTCGATGATTGCTTTGGGTAGTTGTACCATGAAATTAAATGCAACTGCAGAAATGATTCCGGTTACCTGGTCTCATTTCGGTCGCATTCACCCATTTGCACCAGCCGACCAGGTTTTAGGTTATTATTCAGTTTTTAACGAATTGGACAAATGGTTAAGCGAAATCACTGGTTTTGCAGCCATGAGTTTACAGCCTAATGCTGGTGCTCAAGGCGAATACGCAGGTTTGATGGTTATTCGTGCTTACCATCACGATAGGGGTGATTTCCATCGCAATGTGGCATTAATTCCTGCATCGGCACACGGCACAAACCCTGCCTCTGCGGCAATGGCCGATATGAAAATTGTTGTGGTTAAATCTTTAGAAAATGGAAACATCGATGTTGAAGATTTAAAAGCTAAGGCAGAATTGCATAAGGATAATTTATCTTGTTTAATGGTTACTTATCCTTCAACTCACGGTGTATTCGAAGAAAGTATTATAGAAATTTGCGAGACCATACACGCTAATGGCGGACAGGTTTATATGGATGGTGCAAACATGAATGCACAGGTTGGTTTAACAAGTCCGGCTAATATTGGCGCCGATGTTTGCCACTTAAATTTGCATAAAACATTTTGTATTCCTCATGGTGGCGGTGGCCCTGGTATGGGGCCAATTGGTGTTGCGAAACACCTGGTTCCTTATTTGCCAGGTCATGCTGTGGTAGATATTGATAAAGGAAAATCAATTTCAGCGGTTTCATCTGCACCTTGGGGTTCAGCATCAATCCTGATTATTTCTCACGCTTATATTGCCATGATGGGCAGCGAAGGTTTAACCAACGCAACAAAATACGCCATCCTAAATGCGAACTATATGAAGGCCCGTTTAGAGCAGCATTATCCTGTTTTATATTCAGGTGTTCAGGGTCGTTGTGCGCACGAGATGATTTTAGATTGTCGTTCGTTCAAAGCTTTTGGAATTGAAGTAACCGATATTGCAAAACGATTGATGGATTATGGTTTCCATGCACCTACAGTTTCATTCCCGGTTGCGGGCACTTTAATGGTTGAGCCTACAGAATCAGAACCTAAACATGAGTTGGACCGTTTCTGTGATGCTTTAATCGCAATCAAAAATGAAATCACTGAAGTAGAAAATGGTACTTTAGATAAAATAGATAATCCATTAAAAAATGCACCTCATACGGTAGCAGTGATCACGGCTAACGAATGGGCACATGTTTACAGCCGTCAAACCGCTGCGTTCCCACTTCCTTATGTATTGGAACGTAAATTCTGGCCATCAGTTGGAAGGGTTAACGATAGCCATGGCGATAGATCATTGATCTGTGCTTGTCCGCCGATTGAGAGTTACTTAGAGGAAATCGTACCTTAAGGTTGAGGGTAGAAGGTTTAAGGTTTATGGGGCTTAATTATAGCGCATTAAAGAGAATCTTAAACCTTTTACCTAATTAATTTCGATAACTGTCCGTAGGGTTCCGCAGGGGCTTAGGGATAAACGAATAGAAAAGAGTCTCCGACTCTTCAAAAAAGAAGTTGGAGACTTTTATCTATTATAAATCCTGTCAGGTAAGCTGCTTTGATTAATTGTTTTTTTGGATTCCACCATAATTCTTAACCTTGCTTTGCTTGGTAAAACTCTCCAAAATGCCACAAAATCCCTGATGGGTCGTGCAGGAAACATTCTCTGCCCCAATGTTCATTTCGAATAGGTGTTAACCTTACATTTTCATATTTTTCTGGTAAATCTAATGCCAGGAGTTCGTTATAATAACGATTCACATCATCAACTTCCATAAAAATCATAGTATTATCTATCCAGTCTTTTATGTAGGCATTTTGCAAATAAAAGGCCAGATTATCTGTCTTGAAAACAGACATATAATCACCTAATGTAACTTCTTCGAAACCCAGGTCTCGATAGAAATTCCTTGATGTTTCAAAGTTTTTAGCACCAATAAATGGCCGGATTGATTTTGCTTTATGGTTCATGGCTGTAGTTAAAGTATTTTAAGTCATTACTTATCAAGAAATTTGGCATCTGTTTCTGTTATTGCTTTTCTAAGTTTCAACAAGCTCAGTATAACAAATCTACTATGTTCAGAATGATAGGACGATTAAAATTTACATAAAAAAGTAAACAAATTAAACCATCGCTACAATTTCGCAGTCAATAGAATGATTTTAAATAAATCAGATTACTTTTGAAAAACTTAACATAGATCAACAATGAAGAGTAAACCTTAATTATATCTTTGTATCATAATTTAAAAAATCAGAAAATGAAATTAAAAATCAGCTCAATCTTTTTATTAGTGGCAGTAGTAGCTTTGTCGGCTTTTAAAAACCCTAAAAAACCAGTTACTTATACTGTAGATGCATCAAAATCGACCATTGCCTGGGTTGGTAAAAAAGTAACAGGTTCTCACAACGGGACAATCGCTTTAAAATCCGGAACGTTAAATGTTAATGGTAAAAACGTAACTGGTGGTGGTTTCATCATCGATATGACTTCAATTAAAGATGCTGATGGCAGCGCCAAATTAGAAGGCCATTTAAAAGCAGATGATTTCTTTGGTGTAACTAAATTTCCAACATCAAATTTTGTAATCACTAAAGTAACAGGTTCAGGTGCAAAAGCAACAGTTTCAGGAAACTTAACAATAAAAGGCATCACTAAACCATTAAGTTTTCCGGCAACAGTAGTTGTAAATGCTGATGGTACAATCACAGCAACAGCAGCTAAAATAGTTGTAGACAGAACTAAATATGATATTAAATATGGCTCAAAATCATTTTTTGACAGCATAGGTGATAAAGCCATCAATGATGAATTCGAGCTTTCAGTAAAATTGGTAGCAAAGAAATAAGTTCGATTATTGATTGAAAAAAGATAGGCTTGCTCAATTGGGCAAGCCTTTTTTGTTACCTCAGCCTATTTACTTCAAGCACTGTTCATACTTTCCTCTCCTTAAAAAGAAGGACTTGATGGTTCTTCATTAAAGCAGTTGCTTTAATAGGATGAGCTTCTTATTCTAAACCCTCCCTCAACAACCTCAACAAAACCTGTTGCTGTACTCTTGCCATGATAAAACAAACATTCCCAATTTCCTTCAGCGGCTCTTTTCCCAAATTCTTTGCGTAATTCCATCGCTTTGCGACCATCAAAGTCATACTTGGCAATAAAATTCTTAACCAATTCTTCAGGTTCAGGTAAAACATCGCCACCAAAAAACACCTTTCGACTGTCATCGTTTAAAAGAAAAACCTGATGATTTGGGCAATGTGCCCCGGTAAATTCAAAAGCAATTGATTCATTAAGGTTCCCATCACCTTCTATAAATTTCAGTTGTGCATTACGTTGAACAACATCAAATATATCGGTATGATAAGAGGAGGATGCACTGCTAAAAGCGGTTTCCCATTCGCCACGATTAATAATATATTCAGCATCAGGAAAACTCAATTCAACCCGATTTCCTAATTTATGAACCATTCCGCCAGAATGGTCGTAATGTAAATGCGACATTAATACTTTGGTTACATCAGTTGGATCGAAACCAGCGTTACGGATATTTTTATGCAAAATCAATTCGCCATGGTCATCGCTGAAACCTAAACCGGTATCAAACAGAATCAAATCATTTTTTAATTCAACCAAAAAAGGCTGAACATTAATAAATAATGATGCTGGTCTATCTTTGAAACTATGAATGGAAGGGTCAAAAGGAATAAATTTCTTCGACGCATCAACGGAATAAGTGCCTTCGTATAAGGTATGAACTTGCAAAATATAGAAATTTAATGTTTTGCTGCAAAGGTAATAATCTATTTTATAGTATTTGTTTTGGTAAAAGCTTGGATACTTATCCTTATTGTAAAATATCATTTATAATTTCGAGGCAAATTATCCTGATGAAAACAACAATAGTAACTTTTATATTATTTCTAAGTTTCCTGATAACAAGCAAAGCACAACAAAAACCTAATGTAATTATTGTATTGGCTGATGATATGGGATATAGTGATATTTCATGTTATGGAAATCCTCTTATCAAAACACCTTTTCTTGATGAAATGGCTTCTAAAGGTATAAAGGCGACAAATTTTGTAACTACATCACCCACCTGTACGCCATCACGAGCTTCTTTATTGACAGGAAGATATTGCAGCAGGATGAATTTGCCCAGCCCAATCGGACCAGGTGATAAACGTGGTATACAAAAGGATGAAATTACAATAGCCCAAATGTTAAAGACATCCGGATATAATACTGCTTTGGTAGGTAAATGGCATTTAGGTGATTATGGAGCTTCCCTGCCAAACCAAAAAGGTTTCGATAAATTTTTTGGCATCCTTTACAGTCATGATTATAGAGCGCCTTATGTAAAAACAGATACGGTAATTAAAATTTTCAGGAATACAAAACCTGAAATTTATAACCCGCATGATAGCATCCTTGCTGGCGCATATACAAAAGAATCTATCGATTTTATAAAAGAAAGCACAAAAAATAAGAAGCCATTTTTCTTATACCTGGCTCAAAATATGCCTCATCTTCCTATTGCGTTCGCTGCACAAAAAAAGAAGAAAAATCATTCAGCAGGAGGAGAACTTGGAGATGTAATTGAAGAAATGGATGCTGGTTTGGAACAAATTTGGAAGGCAGTTGAGGCTTCAGGACAAGCAGATAATACTATTTTTATCTTCACAAGTGATAATGGTCCCTGGACTAATGCGCCAAAACGAATGTATGATGATGGAGTTACCAAGCTTTATCATGTGGGTTCGGCAGGGATCTTTAAAGGATCAAAAGCCATATCGTACGAAGGGGGACATCGGGTTCCGTTTATTGTTTATTGGAAAAATCATACCCTTGTAAATGAACAATTAACCAAACCTTTCTCAAATCTTGATGTACTTCCAACACTTTCGGAATGGACTAAAACGGCATTGCCGAAAAAAGTTTTAGATGGGGAATCCGTTTCAAAATTACTTACGGATAAAAACTATAACAAACCGCATCGCCCAATTTATTATCACAACTATGTTTTAGAAGGGGTAAAAGATGGAGACTGGAAGCTTAGGGTTACTAAAAATGAAAATCGGGATTTTATGGAATTGTATAATCTTTCCTGGGATCCTTCTGAGCGGGTTAATCTTATTGACGAAAGTGAATACAACGAACAAAAAGAACATCTGCTAAAACTGTTTAAAGCGTATCCAGGGAACTCAAAGTAAGAAATGAATGGGGAAGTTGTGTCCGAAAATCAATCGGTTCTATCGTTTTTAAATTAAAATGTATATTTACTGTTCGGAAACAGAATAAATGGAAAAAAGATGGGTGCAGGCATCAGATAGCAATGATGATACCGTAACAACAATAACAGAACAACTAAATATAGATCGTTCGCTCGCTCAAATACTTGTACAACGAAATATTTGTGATTTCGACCAGGCAAAAGATTTTTTTCGACCAGATTTACAGCATCTTCACGATCCTTTTTTAATGAAGGACATGGATGTAGCTATCAATAGAATTGAAAGGGCCATCTCTAATCATGAAAAAATTCTTATTTATGGTGATTATGATGTAGATGGAACCACTTCAGTAGCATTGGCTTATAGTTTCTTTTCCCAATTAACTAAAAATATAGAATATTATATTCCTGATCGGTATTTAGAAGGTTATGGTATTTCTACTGCTGGAATTGATTATGCGAATAAAGATGGATTTTCACTCATCATCGCATTAGATTGTGGCATAAAATCAATTGATAAAATTGATTACGCCAATACTTTAGGTATCGATTTTATCATTTGTGATCACCATTTACCCGGAGATCTTTTGCCAAAAGCCCTGGCTGTTTTAGATCCTAAACGTAAGGATTGCGAATATCCCTTTAAAGAGTTGGCAGGCTGCGGAATTGGTTTTAAACTGGCTCAGGCTTATGCTCAAAAATACAATCTGCCTGATGAAACTTATCTTCAATATCTGGATTTGGTAATGGTAAGCATTGCTGCCGATATTGTTCCTGTTGTTGGCGAAAACAGAATTTTAGCTTATTACGGATTAAAAAAATTGAACACAAATCCATGTGAAGGTTTAAGAGCTTTGATGGAAGTTTCTGGCAAAACAGAGCATTATACCATTACAGATGTGGTTTTTACCTTAGGTCCCCGGATCAATGCAGCAGGTAGGATAGACCATGCAAAACATGCCGTAGCGATGTTGCTTTGCCAGGAAGATGGAAATGCATTGGAACAAAGCGTAGAAATCAATTTGAAAAACACCGAACGAAAAACATACGATCAGGATATTACCCGTGAGGCTTTAGCTTTAATTGGAGAAAGTGATGTATTAATCAATAGAAAAACCACCGTTGTTTTTAATGAAAACTGGCATAAAGGGGTTATAGGTATCGTAGCATCAAGATTAACAGAAAAATATTACCGGCCAACCATTGTTCTTACCAAATCTAACGGACACGTCGCAGGTTCTTGTCGCTCAGTTGCAGGTTTCGATTTATATGAAGCGTTGAGTGGTTGTGCGCACTTGCTTGATCAGTATGGCGGGCATAAATTTGCAGCCGGCTTAACCATGCAACAAGATAATATTAACGCTTTTGCTGATAAGTTTGAAGAAATCGTTGCGGCAACCATAACCAATGAATTATTAATTCCAATGATTAAAATTGATGCTGAGATTGAGCTGGCACAAATCAATGGGAAATTTTATCGTGTTTTGGCACAAATGGGGCCATTCGGTCCTGAAAATATGGCACCAATTTTTGTAACACATCATGTTTATTTAACTCAGCATGCCATGGCGGTTGGTGCAAATCATTTAAAAATTAATATAAAACAACAAAATTCAAGTATTTTTGAGGGCATTGCGTTTGGACTTGCAGAATTTGAGCATCTCTTGCAACCAAAAGTTCCATTTTCTATCTGTTACACCATAGAAGAAAACGTTTGGAGAGATAAAAAACGACTGCAATTGAATATAAAAGGAATAAAAGTTAATTAAGAAATAAACTACTCGTCATGCTGAACTTGTTTCAGCATCTAATCTGTTAACACGATAGACCCTGATCCCGATAAATCGGAACAGGGTGACGGAATGCTTAAAAAATATATGATATTAAGAGCCGAAAACCTGGTTAAAAAATATAAACAGCGTACTGTTGTAAATGATGTTTCTTTCAATGTAAGCCAGGGTGAAATCGTTGGGTTGTTAGGACCGAATGGGGCAGGGAAAACCACTTCATTTTATATGATTGTGGGACTAATTAAACCAAACGAAGGACACATTTATCTGGAGGATGAAAATATTACTGAAGATGCCATGTATCGTAGGGCACAAAAAGGCATCGGTTATTTAGCTCAGGAAGCATCAGTTTTTAGAAAACTTACTGTAGAAGATAATATTCTGGCTATTTTGGAAATGAGCAAAATGACCAAAGAAGAACAAAGAGATAAGCTTGAAGAATTAATTCATGAATTTAGTTTGCATAAAGTACGTAAAAATCGTGGCGATCTACTTTCGGGAGGTGAACGCCGCCGGACTGAAATTGCTCGTGCTTTAGCGGCAAATCCTAATTTTATTTTATTAGATGAGCCTTTTGCTGGGGTAGACCCAATTGCGGTAGAGGAAATTCAAAGTATTGTTGCAAAGCTTAAGCACAAAAATATCGGCATCTTAATTACCGATCATAATGTACAGGAAACGCTTTCCATTACCGATAGAGCTTACCTGCTTTTCGAAGGGAAAATTTTAGAGCAGGGAGTTCCGGAGGTTTTGGCTGAAAATGAAATGGTTAGAAAAGTTTATTTAGGCTCTAACTTTGTCCTGAAACGAAAGAATTTTTAGATAAAAGACATTAATATTGGTTGCAGGATAAAAAGGATGAACACAGATAAGATTAAATCAACTATAGAAAGACGGGCTGAAGCAGAATTAAAATTGTTTTCTATAATTTCTATATTTCCAAGACAAAAGAAACTGTGTTTATCTGAGTTTATTTATGATAAAATACAGCAACAAAGCTTTAACATTTAACATGGCAATTGTAAATTCAATTTTTACCTGGTTAATGAAAAAGCGAATCCACCAGATTGAGCTTTTCATGAAATATCCACATGATGTTCAGAAAGAGTGGTTTCACACCTTAATCGATAGTGCAGAAAATACCGAATGGGGAAAATTGTACGATTACAAAACGATTTTAACCACTCAACAATATCAGGAACGTGTTCCAATTCAAAATTACGATACATTAAAGCCATATATCGAGCGGATGCTGAATGGCGAACAAAATATTCTCTGGCCATCAGATATTAAATGGTTTGCAAAATCATCAGGAACCACCAGTGATAGGAGTAAATTTATTCCGGTTTCTGAAGAATCATTGGAAGAATGTCACTTCAAAGGTGGAAAGGATATGCTTTCTATTTATTGTAATAACCGACCGGATAATCAGCTTTTTACCGGGAAAGGTTTGGTTTTAGGTGGAAGCCATCAGGTAAATCAACTCAATGAAGATTGTTTTTATGGCGATTTATCAGCGGTACTGATTAAAAATTTACCCATTTGGGCCGAATATTACCGTACACCGGATATATCCATCGCTTTGATGGATAATTACGAAATTAAGATGGATAGAATGGCTGAAGCAACTATTCATGAAAATGTAACCAGTATTTCTGGTGTACCAACCTGGACGATTGTTTTGGCCAAAAAAGTGCTGGAACTTACAGGTAAGAAGAATTTGCTGGAAGTTTGGCCAAATTTAGAATTATATATTCACGGGGCAGTAAATTTTGCACCCTATCGGGAGCAGTTTAAACAACTCATTCCGTCTGGCGAAATGTACTATCTTGAAACTTATAATGCATCTGAAGGTTTTTTTGGTATTCAAGATCAGGATAACTCTGAAGAAATGCTTCTAATGCTCGATTACGGTATCTTTTATGAGTTTATTCCAATGGAAAACATTGACGATGAAAATCCGAAGGCACTGGTGTTGGGAGAGGTTGAACTGAATAAAAACTATGCGATTGTAATCTCAACCAATGGAGGTTTATGGAGATATATGATAGGGGATACCATTCAATTTACTTCTTTATCGCCATATCGGATTAAAATTACTGGTCGTACAAAACATTTTATCAATGCTTTTGGTGAAGAAGTGATTATTGATAATGCAGAACAGGCATTAACAAAAGCCTGCCTGGAAACCGGAGCTGAAATTAAAGATTATACCGCTGGCCCAATTTATTTTAAGGGCGAAAAAGCTGGTGGACACGAATGGATTATTGAGTTTGATAAACAGCCAGACGATTTTGAAAAGTTTGTAGATATCATGGATAATACTTTACGAGAGATAAATTCTGATTACGACGCAAAACGGTTTAAAGATATGGCTTTGTGTCGACCAAAAGTGCATAATGCACCAGTAAATACCTTTTATAATTGGCTAAAGGCAAAGGATAAATTGGGAGGCCAGCACAAAGTTCCACGATTGGCTAATGAACGAAAATATATAGATGATATTTTGGAAATGATGAAATCATCATAAGGGGTTATTGATTATATTTGTTTAGTTCAGAATAATATGGAATAGTAGAAAAATTAACTCAGGTACATTCAACTTATTGAAATTGTTTTGGCCGTTAATTTGTAAAGGCATTAGTTATGAAATTGAACAGACAAAAAATATTAGATTTCTTTAAAAAGTCTCAAAACAAGGCCACGGATATCTTAAATGATAAAACCAAAGCTGGAGATACTATAAAAGAGGCATTAGGAAAGGCGATTACCAATAAAGGAGATCTGGAAGGGGTATGGGCCAAAATGTTATTGCTTTTCTCAATTTCTAAAGATTATGTAAATGGCAATTATACTGAAATACCTAAACGCTCTATTATTGCTATTCTTGGAGGGTTGATTTATTTTCTATCTCCAGTAGATGTGGTTCCTGATTTTATTCCGGTAATGGGCTTTATAGATGATATTTTTGTGTTGAATCTGGTTTATAAACAAGTAGTCAAGGATTTAGAGAAATATAAAGTCTGGAAAGAAGCACAGGAGGAAGAGGTGGAATTTATTGAAGATATGGATGGGCCAACATCACAATAGCTTTCTCGACTGGTTAGGTCAGCATCTTTTAAGTTGCCCTTTTAAATCCCTTTTCGCTATAGATTGTCCAGGATGTGGTTTGCAACGTTCTATTTTAGTATTGTTCAAAGGCAATTTTATGGAATCTTTTAAGCTATATCCTGCCACAATCCCATTAATTTTTATCATCTTTTTTACGATAGTCCATTTAAAAGTTGATTTTAAATTCGGTGCTCAATTTATAAAAATCCTGTTCATCAGCATTGCCATGATTATTTTAATCAACTACATTTACAAAATATATAACCATCAACTTATAAACTAATTTTATGTCAGAAGAACAGGAAAATTCTCAAGAGAATCACCCCATTGAACCAGAGAATAATGAAATTCCTCCATCGGAACCAATAAAAAGTACACCCATAGTACCACCACCATTTCAACAACCTCCACCTTTTGGGCAATTTGGCGGAGGCATGGGGCAACAAGATCTACCGAATGGAACAATTTCTCTTGTGTTAGGAATATTATCCATTCCTGCATGTTGTTGTTATGGTGTTTTGGGTTTAATCTTTGGTATCATTGCCTGGGCATTAGGAGCAGCTGATGTTAAAAAATATGCTTTAAATCCTACTGGATATACTTTGTCATCGTATAAAAATGCCAAAGCAGGTAAGGTTTGCGGTATAATCGGAACAATTTTAAGTGCCCTATATTTTGTCGCAATTATAGCTGTTATTGCAATTTATGGCTTTGCGGTAATAAAAGATCCTGATTTTATGAGGGAAATGATGCAGAATCGTTAACAATTAACAATCGTAATTTAAAGGTAAAAACATAGTATAAAGCAGATTATACAATTTGCTTTCTTTAATTTTGTAATTTATACATATAAATAGTAAACCATGTATCCAGAATATTTAGTAGAACCTATGCGTAAGGAATTAACCAATGTAGGTTTTGAAGAATTAAAAAATGCTGAAGAAGTTGATCAGGCTATAAAAGGCGAGGGAACAGTATTGGTTGTTGTTAACTCCGTTTGTGGCTGTGCGGCAGCAAATGCCCGTCCTGCGGCCAGAGCAGCGGCAGCCCATGAAAAACATCCCGATAAATTAGTTACTGTTTTTGCAGGAATGGAAAAAGAGGCTGTAGATCAGGCAAGAAGTTATATGATGCCTTTTCCACCATCTTCTCCGGCTATGGCTTTATTTAAAGATGGTAAACTGGTTCACATGATTGAGCGCCATCAAATTGAAGGTAGACCAGCACAAATGATAGCCGATAACCTGATTGGGGCATTTGAGCAATATTGCTAGTTAGATAAAAGAGTAAGGAACAAAGATAAAAGATATTGAATACTTAATCCTTGCTCCTTGTTCTTTGCTCAGTTAGATAAAAGATCAAGGAACAAAGATCAAAGACATTGGTGCTTAATCTTTGCTCCTTGCTTCTTATTCTTTACTCCTAAAAATTGCTCTTTGCTCCTAAAAATCTTTATTGAGTAATTTCTCAAGCTCGCCAAAAGAAACATTCATCCTTACCCTACCTTGTTTAACATAGGATATTTCTCCGGTTTCTTCTGATATGACTACGGCAACAGCATCAGTTGTTTCTGAAATACCAATGCCCGCTCTATGTCTTAAACCAAATTGAGAAGGCAGTTTGTCGTTATCGGTGAGTGGTAAAATACAGCTCGCACTTTTGATCTTATTTTCAGAAATAACAACTGCGCCATCATGCAATGGACTATTTTTTTGAAAGATACTCTCCAGTAATCGCTTTGATATTTTAGCATCCACAACTTCGCAGCTATTGGCGAAAAATTGTTCATCATAAAACTTAACAAAAACAATCAAAGCACCTGTCCTGGTTTTTTTCATGCTTTTGCAGGCATCAATAATGGGTTTTATTCGGGCCAGGTTATTGCGTTCAATTTCTTTACGACCAAATAGGTAACCCCACCAAGCTTTGTTTTTCTGTAAAAAGGCATTTTTCCCGATCAGTAAAAGGAATCGCCTAATTTCCTGTTGGAAAATTATGATTAGAGCAATGATTCCCACACTCATAAATTTCTCTATAATCGTGGTGAGCAGTTTCATGTGGAGTGCTTCCACTACCCAGTAAAAAACCGCAATAATAAACATCCCAACCAATAGATTAACAGCCAGAGTATTGCGAATTAAAGTGTAAACGTAGTAGATCAGCAGGGCAACCAATACAATATCTACAGCATCAGTAACCGTAATTTTTACGAAATCGAAATCCAAACCTTTCATTAGCGGCAAGATAAGAAATGTTTGTGGAAAAGGTTAACTGTTTAAAATCTATAAACTGGTTAACTGTTTACTGCAATAGTGCAAAAATATTTAAGTCAGTTATTTTTCAAAATTGAGTTGCGAAAAGCATTCAACTTGTTTGTTAATTCATCAAATTTTAATCTGAAAGAAATATATTCTCCCTCATTAATATATTCAAGATCATGGGCGCCAATATTATGATTTATAGTTTCGATTGCACTTGAATATGACATATTTATAAAATGTGCTTTATCTTTTGTTGTGATTCTTGCAGACCCCTCTGCCAGGCAATCTCCAATACTACTGGCAGATCTTTTGATTTGACTTGTTAATCCAAAGATTTCTTCTTTAGGGAATTTTCTAACCAATATATAGATCTCATTTCTAAATATTCTGGCTTTTTGCCATGTCTCTAATTTCTCAAAAGAATAAATATGCATAGATTTTGTTTTGGTATATGCAATTTAACAAATTAGTTAATTAACCAATTTAAACAGTTAACCAATTAAACAGTTAACCGATTAACCAATCTCACACACTCAACCGCCTCTTTAACGTCATGAACCCTTAAAATTCCTGCACCTTTCTGCAATGCAATAGTGTTTAAAACCGTTGTTCCATTTAATGCTTGTTCTGCAGATGTTTGTAAGGCTTTATGGATCATTCCCTTTCTGGATAAGCCTACCAGAACAGGTAATTTGAAGATTTTCAATTCCTGTAGTTGATTTAAAAGTTCGTAATTGTGCTCTATTGTTTTCCCGAAGCCAAAACCGGGATCAATAATCACATCATGTATTTTTAAGGCTCTTAACATAGCAATTTTCTTAGCGAAATAATCAATAACATCAAGCAAAATATTTTCATAAACCGGATTTTGTTGCATGGTTTGAGGTGTACCTTGCATATGCATCATGATGTACGGTACCTGTAAACGAGCTACTGTTTCAAACATCCGTTCATCCATATCTCCGGCGGCAATATCGTTTATAATGTGAGCACCAGCTAAAATACTTTCTTCAGCAACTCTTGCTCTGAATGTATCAACAGAAATAATAATCTCTGGAAATGTTTTAGCCAATTTTTCAATTACAGGAATTAGCCTTTCGAGCTCCTCATCAGAAGAAATATCTTTTGCACCAGGCCTGGAAGAATAACCACCAACATCTATAAATGCAGCACCCTCGTTTAAAAACTGTTCTGTTTTTTTCAGTGCTTTATCAATGGAATTTGTTCGGCTGTCGCTGTAAAAAGAATCTGGTGTGATGTTTAAAATTCCCATCACCTTGGGGCTACTCAGATCGATAAGTCTGTCTTTGATATTTAAGCTTTGTTTGGGCTCAAAAAAGTTTTTTTCTGCCATAATAAACCCTTTCGGGATTTGGGTTTCGCTTTAAAAATGTATCTTTAGCTTTTGTTTTTTCGACACAAAAATACACTAAAAACTAAATAATTACTGGCTTTGAAACAAACAAATACCTCGACAGAATTTGATGAAGTGATTGCGGTTTGCAAATCATTATTTTTAAAAAAAACAAAAGATTATGGCACCGCCTGGCGCATTTTAAGGCCAAGTTCCATTACCGATCAAATCTTTATCAAAGCACAACGCATTCGTACTTTAGAAGAAAAAAAGATTAGCAAAGTAGGAGAGAACATTACATCAGAATATATTGGTATTGTTAATTATTGTGTTATCGCCATGATGCAGTTGGAACTTACTGAAAACGATCCGAATGAAATGCCTTTTGATCAGGTGGAAAGTTTGTTTGAACAGAAAGTAACAGAAACAAAAGATTTAATGTTTGCCAAAAACCACGATTATGGAGAGGCTTGGAGAGATATGCGCATTAGCTCTTTAACCGATCTTATTTTAATGAAAATCTTCAGGGTTAAGCAGATTGAAGATAATGAGGGGCAAACGCTGGCATCAGAAGGGGTAAAAGCAAATTATCAGGATATGTTGAATTATTCGGTTTTTGCGTTGATAAAATTGGGTGTAAAATAAGACAATGAAAAATATACTACTAGGCTTTTCTAGATTTTTTGTCGGTGCATTATTTATCTTTTCCGGTTTAATAAAAGCAAATGATCCATTAGGGTTTGGCTATAAACTGCAAGAATATTTTGAGGTTTTCCATCTCAACTTTTTAAGTGGAATGGCAACAGGAATTGCGATTTTGCTCTGTACTTTGGAAATTGTTTTGGGTGCATTATTGCTTTTGGGTTTTTGGAGTAAAAAGGTAGCCTGGGGATTATTGCTCTTAATCATTTTCTTTACGCTATTAACTTTTATTTCGGCAGCGTTTAAGGTGGTGACCAGTTGTGGTTGTTTTGGCGATGCCATCCCACTAACACCTTGGCAATCATTCGGAAAAGATTTAATTCTATTGGTGTTAATTGTTTATATTTTTATTAACAAAGATCTGATCCAGCCATTTGTCAAGAAAGAATCAACTCAAAAATATATTGCGATTGTGGCAACTTTAGCCTCATTGTTTTTCGGATTATTCACCTACAATTATCTTCCGATTATGGATTTCCTGCCTTATAAAATTGGTGTGCATATCCCGTCGTTGATGGTGATTCCTCCAGGAGAAAAGCCTGATGAGTTTGAAATCATGTATCACCTTAAAAACAAAAAAACTAAGGAAGAGAAGGATATGAGTGATAAGGATTACCTGAAAACGGAAATCTGGAAAGACAATAACTGGGAAATTGTTGGTGAGCCATCCAAGCGTTTGGTAAAAAAAGGTTTCGAACCGAAAATTAAAGATTTGATTATAACAGACGCATCCGGTACAGATTATACAAAAGAACTGATCGAAAATCCATATTATAGTCTGGTTTTCGTTGCTTATAATTTAAAGGATGCTAATGAAAAAGCGATTGGTAATTTAAATGCGTTGGCACTGAATGCTACTCAGCAGTTCAATGTCCGCAGTGTGCTTTTAACTTCAAATTCAGCTCAGGATGCAGAGGTTTTTATTAAGAAGAACAATCTTTTTGCTGAGGTTTTTTATGCTGATGCGGTTCCTCTTAAAAGTATGGTTAGAGCTAATCCAGGTATTCTGCTTTTAAAAAATGGGGTGGTGGTAAATAAATGGCATTATCGCAATGTGCCAAGCTTTGATCAGTTGAGTAAAAAATATTTTGGCAAATAAAAAATGTTAGGCTACGCACTAAAAAAACTGATGTACGGATTACTGGTTATGGCTGGTGTCGTGTTGGTTGTTTTTGTGTTGTTTAACATTTTGCCAGGCGATCCGGCAAGGATGACTATGGGGCAAAGAGCCGATGTCCAATCTTTAGAAGCTGTTCGTAAGGAATTTGGTTTGGATCGATCTAAACCCATGCAGTTTATACTTTATGTAAATGATCTTTCTCCTATTGGGGTGTTGGATAATGACAGTATAGCCCAAAGGAAATACCATTATGCGAAGCTTATCGCTTTTGATAAAAAAGCCTTAGTATTAAAATGGCCTTACTTGCGGAGTTCTTATCAAACCAAAAGAGATGTAACGGACATCCTTTCCGAAACCGTTCCGAACACTTTTATCCTTGCTTTGACCGCCATGATTTTCGCTACTTTAATTGGGGTGTTTCTTGGTGTTTTATCAGCTGTTTATAAAGATTGCTGGATCGATAAAGCGGCAAATGCATTTGCGATTTTAGGAATTTCAGCTCCGTCTTTTTTCGCCGGGATTATTATTGCCTGGTTCTTTGGATTTGTTTTAAGTAATTATACAGGCTTGAGGATGAGTGGCAGTTTATATAGTTATGACCCTTTTAGTGCTGAGGTTTTAACACTTCGCAATTTATGGCTACCCATGATTACCTTAGGGTTAAGGCCATTGGCCATTATTGTGCAGTTAACCAGAAGCGCAATGCTGGATGTCTTGGCGCAGGATTATATTCGTACAGCCCGGGCAAAAGGTTTGGGTAAAAATGCAATCATCTATAAGCATGCTTTAAAGAATGCATTAAACCCTGTTATAACAGCAATTTCAGGTTGGTTTGCTTCCTTGCTTGCTGGTTCTTTCTTTGTAGAATATATTTTTGGCTATAATGGTTTGGGTAGAACAACTGTTACCGCATTGGAAATGTCGGATTTTCCTGTTGTAATGGGCTCTATATTATTTATCGCTTTTGTATTTGTTGTAATTAATATTTTGGTCGATATTCTTTATGCCTATGTTGATCCAAGGGTTAAGTTAGCTTAACCCCCCAACCCTCTGAAAGTGGGTAAAACCCAAAGTATAAAGTTAAATTTAAGAAAGTAATGGAAAGTTATTTAAACAATGGAAAGGAAAAAAGCCCCTTTAGGGGTTTGGGGTTAATTTTCCTCATCGGATTTATGGGTTGTGGCAAAAGCACCAAGGCAAAACAATTGGCGAATAGGTTGGACTGCCCTGTTATAGACCTTGATGCTGAAATTGTTTCGAAAACAGGTAAAAGCATTGCGGAATACTTTGCCGAGTTTGGGGAAAGTGGCTTCAGAAATTATGAAAGTGAAATGCTTAAAACTTTCGAGTATCCTGAAAATTGTGTAGTGGCAACAGGAGGAGGGTTACCTTGTTTCTTTGATAATATGGATTGGATGAATGCAAATGGTAAAACAGTTTATTTGCAAATGGAACCAAATCAGCTTGTATCCAGACTTCACAACCGACAAAAACGCCCATTAATTAAAGATATGGATGATGAACAATTGCTTGAATTTATAAAAATGAAACTTCAGGAGCGCGACCCATTTTATACCAAAGCCAGGATTATTGTAAATGCTTTTGATTTAGAGATAGAAAAACTAGAAACCCTATTAAAGAGCCCGGACTTCGGACTCCCGACACCCGACTAAAAAACTAAAGTCCGGTAACCTTTATCTCGTGATCAATAATTTTTGCCGAAAGAAGTGCCAAAGGAATTCCGCCTCCGGGATGTACGCTTCCCCCACAGAAGTATAGATTCTTGATTTTGGAACTGAAATTTGTATGCCTCAAAAATGCTGAAAACTGGTTGTTTGAGCTATTCCCATAAAGAGAGCCCTGGTAAGAACCCGTTTTACTTTCTATACTTCTGGGATCGAGCATCTGTTCGCAAATTATATCTTTAGATATATCTTTCTTTAAAATTCGATTCAGTTTTTTCAGGATATTTTCTTTAGCCTCCGCAATTAATTCATCCCAATTTTGGCCGTTATTTGCGGGAACATTGATCATGACGAACCAATTCTCGCATTTTTCAGGCGCATCATTTTTAATGTGTTTTGAAGTGATGTTGATGTAGACCGTAGGGTCATGACAAATGATTTTTTCTTTCCAGATGGCGTCAAATTCTGCTTTATAATCCTTGGCGAATAAAATGTTATGCAGTCCTAACTCTGGATAAGTATTGTTCATCCCCCAATAGAATATTAAAGCAGAACTACTCCGTTCCTGGTTCAGAAGTTTTTTGGGTGCAGGAAAACTCTTGAGCAGATTCTTGTATGTAAACCAGATATCCAGGTTAGAGATTACCACGTCAGCTTTGTGAAATTTATCTTCGTATTCTATACCTTCAACCTTTAACCTTCTACCTTTTGCCCTATACATGATCTCATCCACTTGTTTATTAAAATGAAACCGAACACCCAAATCTTCAGCCAATTTCACCAGCGATGTCGTTATGTTATACATCCCTTGCTTTGGTAGAAAAGCACCAAAATGATATTCAAAATGTGGAATTACATTTAATGTGGCTGGTGCCTGGTAAGGATTAGAGCCATTATAAGTTGCATAACGATTGAATAATTGAGTAATCCGGGCATCCTTAAAGAAACTTTCGTTTGCCTTGTTTTGAGATCTAAAAGCATCTATCTGGCCAAAACGAAAGATAGATTTTATGGTATCCCAATGAAGATAGCTTTTAATTTTGTGTAGCGTTCTTTCCAAAAAAACTTTGTGTGTAACCTGGTAGATTTTTTCGCTTTTATGCAGGTATTCGTTAAGCTCTTTTACAGAAGAATCTGTTTTTTTTTCTATTTCCTCGGCGAACTTTTTTAAATCTGAGTGTGCAGTTAATCTTAGCCCATCTTCATAGAAATACCGACAAATTTCATCCAGTTTTTTGTACTCAAAATGATCGGTAGGTTTTTTACCGGTCAGTTCAAAAAGTTCATCAACATATTGCGGCATGGTGAATAGGCTGGGGCCAGCATCAAATCTAAAACCATCTAAACGGATTTCGGTAAGTTTTCCCCCTGGCTTTGGGTTGGCCTCGAAAACATCAACTTCAAAGCCTTTTGTAGCCATTCTGATTGCAGACGCAATTCCGGCAATTCCGGCACCGATAATTATAGCTTTAGGCTTATTATGCATATTGCGAAAATAAGATAAATTAATGCTATCCCCGCAAACAGCCTGGATACAGATATACCACTCCTTTATAAATTATTTATAAAACAATCTATTCAGAAACTGTAAGGATTAGATTAATCATAACGTTTTCCGGTTTTATTTTTCAGGCCCTCATCTACAGAAAGCGGACCTGAGCCAATTACCCAAAATAAAATGAGTAGGAAAAGCACTAAAACAGATAACCACAATTCCGAATTTGGCATAGAAAATCCTTTGGTCAGGTTAACGAAAAATACAGCAAATAATAAAATTGGAATCTGGATTACAACGGCAAAACGTGTTACTAAGCCCAATGTAATTAAAATGCCTCCAACCAGGTGTGCAAAAGCAACAACGTGAATGGCTAAACTGATGAGCATTTCAGAAAAACCGAATATATTGTTTTGTAACACGAGATTTTGAAGTGTTGTGGTATCACTAATGAATGATACGCCTTTACCAAAGATGATCAGGCCGAGCATAATACGTAAAAAATCCAGCCATTTAGCATGATGAATATCGCCCCAATGTTCAATTCTACGGATAACGTTCATGATGAACCTCCTTCTATTTATGGTGAAATGATATATTAAGTTACGGATTTATATCAATTAAACAAAGAACAATTTGGAGATCAATATGTTTTTTAGTCAAAAAAGCTCAATTTCCAATATTGTCCTGTTCAATTATTTTCTATTTATGCTGCCAGCATCTTCCTCCCCCCACGACAATACGTTTACAGTATCCTCCTGTTTTATTTTTTGCACCGCAAACTGAAGAAATTGGCGTGGTGGTTCCACCTGTCCCATTTCCCCCTCCTGAACCACTATTAGTATAATTACCGAAACTCGATGTGCCATTCCCAAGCTGGGTGCTGTAGGATATATCGGCAAAATTGTATCCAAGATTACCATAAATCACTTCATTATCTTTTAAAATATAGGCTTGGATAGTTTGGGCACTCGAAAGACTTGTCTTAACAGATAATTTTAAATCAAATGTAATATTAGTATTGATCTTATAAACCCAACTACCCTTATTGTTTTTTATGATTCTATTTTGGTTAGACATGTCAGTATAGGAAATGTCGCAATAATCACAAGTAACTTCATAACTAAATTCAGCTGGATTCTCAGCTTTTTCGGTTTTTCCGCCGTCTGTTTTCTTACAGGAGAACAGAAATATGACAATCATAAATAATAGATAGGGTCGGTAGTCTGAACAGACCTTGTTTTTTCTTAAATTTTTAAGCATAGGGGTTAAGTATTAGTATAATTGTTGTTTATCGGGATGTGGCCAGAGTGTTAAAATCATCTTAATGCAAAGATTAAAAGATAATAAGATATCTAATTACGGTTTCCCGTACTGCCGAAGTTTGGGTACTTTGTCTATAGAATTAAACGTAGCATCTCAACGTGAACAAATTTGAAAATCGTCTATATGTCTTTGTTAAATGCAATGATGATAAAGCGCAATTTTACGTAAATTTAATTTATACCGTTTTGGTTTCTGGTCTGAATTTTGTATTATTGTGTAAATAGAGAGGTTTTTATCATGAGCAAAGAAATTTTAGAGTTTTCTGTACAGATTGATGAGAAATTTGACTTAAATTTTAACTGGTTAGATGGTTTTTGGGACACAGCATTTAAATTTTTTGGCAAATAAATTTTGAATCGATCATTTTTATTTAACAGGTGTTTTCATTCCTGATTAAGTTGTGTTGCTTTAAGTTTTCGGGGCCTCTCATACCTTATGCCCTCAACCTTTAACCTCTTTTTCTTATCTTTGTGCTACAATGAGTAGAAGAAAACCTGGTACGGTAACTATAGTTCCAAACGTACATATAATTGATATTGCTGAAGAGGGTAAGGGTGTTGGCAAAGCTGATGAGTTGGTGATTTTTGTTGATAAAGCCGTTCCCGGAGATGTGGTTGATGTGCGTTTAACTAAGAAGAAAAAGAATTTTGCAGAGGCTGTTATTGAGGAGTTGCATGAGAAATCCGCTTTACGTACCGATCCTTTTTGTCCTCATTTTGGAACTTGTGGTGGTTGCAAATGGCAGCACATGGGTTACGATTCTCAATTAAAATTCAAACAAAAAAATGTTGAGGCTGCTTTACAACGCTTAGGTAAAATAGATACCTCATCTGCTGAACCAATTTTAGGTTCAACAAAAAATAGGTATTATCGTAATAAACTGGAATTTACTTTTTCCAATAAACGCTGGCTGGAAAAAACGGATATAGAGCGTGATGAGGATTTTGATATGAATGCATTGGGCTTCCATGTTCCTCTGCGTTTTGATAAAATCCTGGATATTGAACATTGCTACCTCCAGGATGATCCATCAAATCAAATCAGAAATGCTGTTCGTAAATATGGGCTTGAGCATAACTTATCATTTTATGATTTACGCAATCATGAAGGTGTTTTACGTAACCTGATTATTCGTACTTCTACAACCGGAGAGGTTATGGTAGCTGTAATTTTTGCTTATCCGGAACAAGAACAGATCACCGGTTTAATGAATTTTCTGAAAACTGAATTTCCACAGATTACCTCGTTATTGTATATCGTAAACCAAAAGAAAAACGATACCATTTTTGATCAGGAAGTGATTACTTATGCTGGTCGCGATTATATCTTTGAGGAAATGGATGGTATCCGTTTCAAAATTGGCGTAAAATCTTTTTACCAAACCAACTCAGAGCAAGCACTCGAATTATATAAAATTACGAGGGAGTTTGCGGGTTTTAAAGGCGATGAATTGGTGTACGATTTATATACGGGTGCCGGAACCATTGCAAATTTCATTGCTAAAAATGTGAAACAGGTAGTCGGTGTTGAATATGTGCCAACCGCAATAGAAGATGCAAAATTCAATTCAGAACTAAACGGAATTGATAATACGATTTTCTATGCTGGCGATATGAAAGACATTCTAACATCAGAATTTATTCTGGCACATGGAAAACCGGATGTTGTGATTACAGACCCACCAAGAGCGGGCATGCATGCAGATGTAGTTCAGAGATTGCTGGAAATGGAATCTGAAAAAATCGTTTACGTTAGCTGTAATGCTGCAACTCAGGCAAGAGATTTAGAATTGTTAAAAGATAAATATGATGTTGTTCGGATTAAACCGGTAGATATGTTCCCACATACACAACACGTAGAGAATGTAGTATTGCTAAGGTTAAAGGTGTAAGGCAAAAGGTTTAAGGTAAATAGCAATTAGCAATATCTTAAACCTAATTGGGTTAAGCACTCACTCCCTATACTTTAAACCTTATAACTTTGCAAAAGGTTTAAGGTAAATAGCAATTAGCAATATCTTAAACCTAATTGGGTTAAGCACTCACTCCCTACACCTTAAACCTTACACCTTTTACTTTTAATATGGATAGAGAAGAATTATTAGGCGCAACGCCAGGAGATAATGGAGCGGAACAACAGAAAAGCCCGCTTATAAGTTTAGAAAAAGATTTAGAGTTTTATTCAGAATCTATTAAAGAAGTTGCCATTGAAATCATGGTTGAGGGCATTTCAGCTTATCCGATTTTTATTGCCCATCAGCACGAAGTACATATTGGTGAAATTATTCTCAATAAAGAAGAATTAAATACGGATTGGACTATTCAAGCCTCAACACTAGAAGAGTTTATAGAGAAGGGGATTATCAGCAAAGAGAAAAAGGAACCATTTTTAAAGGTCTACAAAAAGCCTGAAGAGTTTATGTGTGTTTTTGTAATTGTTCCTGAGGGTGCAAACTTTATTTATTATCCTTATAAGACGGCTAAAAGGTAAAAGACTAAAGCTGAAAGTAGATTTTGCAAAAAAAAAACGCTGCCTTGCATCCACAAAGGCAGCGAATTATTATTAACTAAACTAAATTATTTTACTCTGATTACCTCTCCACTTTTAGATGATGATGTCTTTTTTAGTGCAGCATCGCCTTTAAAATGAACATCACTACCCCCACTTGCGCTGGCTTCCAGGCCCTTATTTACATAAATATTAGCATCCGAACCACCTGAAACGGTAACTTTAGCGTATTCTGTAATGAATTCATAAGCGTCTATATCGCTGCCACCGCTTGCCTGTAGGCTCATATTCTCAGCTTTTCCTTTTAAATCAGCATCGCTGCCACCACTGATTTGGAGAGCTAAATCTTTACAGGTTAAATTCAACTTTAAATCTGATCCGCCAGATGCATGAATGGATAGTTTATCGGCTTTTATTTGATTTTGACTAAAAACATCAGATCCACCAGAGGCGGAAAGGTTGGTTAAATTTTTATAATTTACATATGCTTTAATCTCCCGGTTTTTAAGCATACTACTCCAATTAATTCCTTCTTTGAACTTAAGCGTTACATTACTCCCGTTTTGTTCCACAACGATATTTTTCATTGTTTCGGCATCAGTCTTTATGTTTAAACTTTCAGTATTTCCTTGTGTAAGATATAAATCGATGCCACTGCTAACCGTAATGCTGTTGAAGGTTTTTACTGCAACATTTTTGGTTTCCTGGGCTTTAGCTACGCAACTACTAATTGCTATAAATAAAAAGATGGATGATTTGATCAAATTTTTCATGATTTTGTACTTTGCTTAATGATTAGACGCAATTGAGGTAAAAACGTTGCAATCAATTAAAATTATTTTTGAAATAGTTTGAATTTCATCCTTAAAATCACTCTTTTTGTATTCAACCTTTTTACAATGGCCACATCGCAACTCCTTATTCTAAATAAAAAGCAAATTCAGCAGAAGATAGACCGTATCGCATATCAAATTTTAGAAGATAATTTAAACGAGAAAGAAATTGTGCTTGCTGGCATTTGGGATCGAGGTTATAAACTAGCCGTGAGATTGGAGAAGGTGCTGAAAAAGATTTCTAGTTTTAAACTAACCTTACTTCGGATCGATCTCGAAAGAGAAAGCAGTAAACTAATTGCATCTACCGATTTAGACGAAAGCCATTGGAAAAATAAGGTCATTATTATTATAGATGATGTGCTAAACAGCGGTAAAACCCTTGCTTACGGGTTAGGTGTTTTCTTAAATACACCTCACAAAAAAATCCGTACCGTAGTTTTGGTAGATAGAAGCCATAAGATTTTTCCAATCGCTACCGATTATGTCGGATTAGAACTGGCTACCATTTTAAAAGAACATGTTGATGTTATAATGGATGTTGAGGGCGAAGAAGACCGGGTTTATTTGAGTTGAAAAATTTATCGTCCTCGTTTGTAACGAGGATGTGAGAGAAAGGCGATTTTATCGCCATGATATATGGCACATTAAAAATGTGTCTTTCGTAAATCCCTTTCTGCCAGAAAAATCGGCATTCATCCAATCGGGTTTAGATAATATAGGAAAATGCTGGAAAACATGAAACAACTATTTGCTAGATTAAAAAACAGGCATTTTGCGATAATTAGCATCGTTTGTTTAATACTTGTAGAAACTGCTTTTATGTTAGCTTGGGGTGGTGTATTTTCGAACTCTTATATACGAATCATTCTAATATTTTCTTTTCTGATTAGTTTAATCACTACGATTTTTTATTTCATAAACATTATAAATGATAATCCATTACTTGGAAGTGGAGTGAAGCCGGGTGTTATTGCTACCTTATTGTAACGACATTTTTTAGTGGGGTTATGCTCTTAATTTAAGATTTTTATTTAAGATTATCGTCCTCGTTTGTAACGAGGATGTGAGAGAAGGGCGATTTTATCGCCATGATATATAACATATTAAAAATGTGTAAGTGAACAGCGATTTTATCGCTATATACATTAGCACCTTAAGAATATGCATCCCCATAAATCCTCGTTACAAACGAGGATTATACTACAGATTAAATCATTTCTATTTTTACTAAACCTTTAATGCCAGCATAATCTCTAGCACTGCTGTAAATGTAATGTTCCTGAACCTCAACGATATTGGCTTTAACGGGGTTGTTGTGGATGTAATATAATTTTTCAAGGGAATCAATATATTGCAGATCAATGGGGTGATTGTCGTCTTGCCAGATTTTATAATTTTCTGCTCTATTCGTTTTTCTAGCCTCAAAATTAAATTTATCTAAAAGCCAGTCTCGTCTACTTTCCGGTATCTCTTGTATTGCGGTTGCAAGCTGTTTAGAAGTAAATTTTTTAAAATCTCTCAGGAAATCAGACATTCGATTTGGCTCTTCACATCTTCCAATAAAGTGTAGATGGTTGGTCATTAATACCCAGCCATTCAATGTTAAACCTTTGTTTTCAATACAATGATTTAAAGAGTCGACAATTATATTTTTGTATTCTGGTCTGGTAAATAAATCGATCCAGCCAATGACAGTGCAGGTTATAAAATAAGTTTGATGTTGATCCTGAATTGAATATCTGCTGCCTCCCATTAACAAATATAATTTTTATAGACACATTTTTAGAATGATGATGTTAACAATTTCTTTAAGAGATATTAAGCACATTAAAAATGTGCATCTCCTGCATCCTCGTTGCAAACGAGGACGATATAATTTATCAACATACGAAAGATACTGATTCTATACATGATGTTAAGAGTAATCGTCCTCTTTTGTAACGAGGATATGAAAGAACGGCGATTTCATCGCCAGTAAACACGTTAAAAATGTGCGCCTCATAAATCCTCGTTACAAACGAGGACTATAGATTAAAGCATTTGCAATTCAGCCTATTTTTTTGCAATTTCCCCCAATGTATCATCCCCGAAAAAATACGTTGATTTATAATTTTTTTTCTCGTTACATCCGGTTCATTATTAAAAAGGACTTTGCAGTTTTTAATTTTGATCATGTCGAGCTAAAAGAAGATTCCTCCGTATTGGTTTTGGCAAATCATTTCAGTTGGTGGGATGGTTTCTTCCTATTCTATATCAACAAGAAAATTTTTAAAAAACAATTTCATATATTGGTAAATGCTGATAATTATAATAAAGTCGGTTTTCTGAAATATTTAGGTGCTTTTGCAGCAGAAAATAAAGGGAAGGATGTTTTAGAAACCTTAAATTTTGCTGGAAAACTACTCAATGATCCTAAAAATTTAGTGTTGCTTTTCCCCCAGGGAAAATTACATTCTAATCATTTAAGGAGTATCGAATTCGAAAAAGGTGTAATGCAAATGATCAATGCCAGTCAGAAAAAACTCAATATAATTTTTGCTGCGACATTTATCGATTTCTTCGCTAAAAGAAAACCATCAGCATACACTTATCTTCAAAGTTGGGAAAATGAAGAATATGTGAGCTTGCAATTATTAAAAAGTGCTTATAATAAACATTACGATAACTCGGCTATTAAACAAACCCAAATCTCCGAATGACGATTTTTATTTACGCAGTACTTGTTTTCCTGGTTATTCGGTTTTCGGTTACCATGTTCAATTTTATCTCAAACCCGAAACTGCCAAGGGTAATCAAACATTATCAGGATAAAGTTTCAATCCTCATTCCTGTCAGGGATGAAGAAGAAAATATATTTCATCTGCTGGAATCAATAAAAAATCAAGATTATGCCAATTACGAGGTCATTATTTTAGATGATCATAGCCGTGATCATACCTATTCAATAGTCGAAAAATTTTGCATCAATAACCCTTTGTTTAAAATTGTAAAGGGGAAAGAATTGCCATCAGGTTGGTTGGGTAAAAACTTTGCTTGTCATCAATTAAGTGAAATCGCAACCGGAAAATATCTCTTATTTGTTGATGCGGACGAATCATTGAGAAGGGGCCTAATCAATAGTCTGATTTTTAGAATGGAGCTTAACAAATTGAGTTTGCTTAGCGTATTCACAAATCAGCAAATGTTAACGATAGGTGAGCGCCTGACTGTGCCACTCATGCATTTTATCTTGTTAAATTTATTGCCCTTAAGATTGGTTAAGTTGTCTAAAAACCCTGCATTTTCGGCGGCCAGTGGACAATGTATGTTTTTTAATACTGTAAATTATAAAGAAAATCAGTGGCATAATCGGGTAAAAGATCAAGTGGTAGAGGATATTGAGATTATGAAATTGCTGAAACAGGAAAAATTTAAAACAGAGGCTCTTTTAGCCAACGGGTTGATTTATTGCAGGATGTACAAAAATCTCAATGAAAGCTTGAATGGTTTTAGTAAAAATTTACTTTCAGGTTTTGGTAATAACATCATAATATTATTACTTTACCTGCTTTTGGTAATCGTTGGGCCAATAATTTTGGTTTTAAACTTTAATGCAGGATTACTTGTATTACCAATAACTTTAATTGTTTTGAGTAGGATAATGATTTCTTATTTATCAGGGCAGAATGTTTTAATTAACGTGATTTTGCACCCTGTACAAATGTTATTCTTCTTAATTATTTCGATTATCTCTATAAAAAAACACATATTTAAAACAGGCACATGGAAGGGCAGAACGATCAAACCGATTTAAAAATTAAAAAAACGGCGGTTGCTGTAATTGTTATTTTTCACTTGGTTGGTTTGTTGGGTTTTCTAATTCCATCTGCACAGCCTTATTTTATCAGGTTGGTACCTTTCCATCTGCTTTTAATGTTTGTAGTTATTGTGCTTTCATATAATGCCGATGTTAAACGACTTTTATTATTTGTTTCTGGGGTTTTTTTATGTGGTTTTTTAGTTGAAGTATTGGGCGTACATACAGGAAAAATTTTCGGAAGTTATTATTATGGAAATACACTAGGATATAAAATAGCTGCAGTTCCCTTACTTATGGGTATAAATTGGGTAATCCTGATTTTTAGCGTTGGTCAGATGATGAAAAGTTTTAAAGTTAGGAACAGTACACTTGCATCACTTTTGGGTAGCTTTTGCCTAATTATCTTTGATTTCTTTTTAGAGCCTGTAGCCATGAAATTTAATTACTGGCAATGGGACTGGCACAAAATTCCAGTTCAAAATTATGTGGCCTGGTTTATTGTTTCGGTTATCCTGCTTAAGTTTTACTATGCTTTGGGTTTAAAACAACAAAAATATGTTGGAACGGTTATGTTCATATCTCAACTCCTATTTTTTGTTGTTTTGTATATAGCGGTCCGAACAAATATTTTTGCTTAATTTTGTAAGGCGATGAGTTACAATTTACATGTCACTATAGATAAGTCATCAGGCTTTTGCTTTGGCGTAGTTTACGCGATTGAAATGGCTGAAGATATTTTGGATCATGAAGGTTATCTGTATTGCCTGGGCGATATTGTACATAATGATGAAGAGGTAGAGCGCTTAACCAATAAAGGGCTAAAAATCATTGATCATGAAATTTTAAAAACGCTGAAAAACGAAAAGGTCTTGATTAGAGCACATGGAGAGGCTCCTTCAACTTATCGACTTGCTTTAGAGAATAATTTAACACTTATTGATGCATCATGTCCGGTGGTTCTAAAACTTCAGAACCGGATCAAAAATTCGCATGATGATGATGAGCAAATCCTGATTTTTGGTAAGCATGGTCATGCGGAAGTAATTGGTTTACAGGGGCAAACAGATGGAAAGGCAATTGTTTTCCAGGATTTGGCTGAGCTTGATGAAATAGAGCTCCCTTCAAAATTTACCTTATATAGTCAAACAACAAAAAGCACAGATAAATTTTATCACATAAAAGATCAGTTATTGAGTCGTGGTTATGAGGTAAAAGCCAATGATACAATTTGCAGACAAGTATCCAATCGTTATGAAGAGCTTGAAGATTTTGTGAGCCATTACGATAAGATCATCTTTGTTTCAGGGAAAAAATCATCTAATGGGAAAGTGTTGTACGACGTTTGCAAAAAGCATAACGATAATTCCTACTTTGTTTCCAATGTAGAGGAACTGGATAAAGTCTGGTTCAAGGTTAATGATAAGGTGGGCATTTGTGGAGCTACATCTACCCCGATGTGGCTAATGGAAAAGGTTAAAGCCGAATTGGAACAATACTAATTGTATGGCTTATCAAATAATTAGCAGTTTTTATTAGATAATGATTGAAATTCAATAGAACAACTGTATCTCATATGAAAGCATTGTTAATAATAGATATGCAAATGGGTAGTTTCAGGCCATATGCTTTACGTTATGATACTATTGGCGTAATTGAAAGAATAAACATTTTGTCAGATTATTTCAGAGCAAATAATTACAAAGTTATCTTCATACAACACAACGGAACTAAAGAAAATTGTTTTTTGCCTGGTACGGAAGACTGGAAGCTATTACCAGAACTCGTTAACCATTCTAGTGATACATTTATTTCAAAAACGGCAAACGATGCATTCTACAATACTGATTTGCAGGAAACTCTTGATAGGAATAATATCAAGGAATTGTTTGTAACAGGTTGTGCAACAGATTTCTGTGTGGATGCAACCGTAAAATCAGCTATGAGTAAAGATTATCTTGTAACCGTAGTAGAAGATGGGCATACAACTGCGAATAGACCTCATTGGGATGCATCTACGATAATTCAATATTTTAATTGGCTATGGACTGATATGACACCAACAAGTTCTAAAATCCAAGTACTTAAAACAGAACAATTACTTAAAAATTCTTATTGCTAATTAAATTTAAAGTTTTTGGGTTATGGATCAAAAAAAATCATTTTTTGGGTTAGCTGTGGCCACAGTCGTAATTTCTTGCTGGTTTATTTCCTTATATTTTCTTTTGAACTGGAGTTTTGTTTGGACTAATCCATTGGTTTATCTGCTGGTTTTTGTACAGATGCATTTATACACGGGTTTGTTTATTACTGCACACGATGCGATGCATGGTACGATTTCGAAGAATAATACCATTAACGATTTTATTGGATATCTTTCTGTCTTTTTATATGCGGGCTTTTTTTACAATCGGTTATACAAAAAACATCATCAACACCACAGATATGTTCATACAGAACAAGATCCTGATTATGCAGCATATGGCTTTTGGCAATGGTATTTAAAGTTTATGCTTAACTATGTTAGCGTTGTCCAACTTATTATTATGGCTATTGCTTATAACGTTTTAAAAATCTGGGTTGATGAACGTAACCTTTTATTGTTTTGGGTTTTGCCATCCTTATTAAGTACTTTTCAGTTATTCTATTTTGGTACTTATCTGCCTCATAATGGAGAGCATGATAATGAATATCATTCTTCAACTCAATCGAAAAATCATTTTTGGGCATTTATAAGCTGCTATTTTTTTGGCTATCATTTAGAGCATCATCAAAAACCAGCAACACCTTGGTGGCTGTTGTACAAAAGCAAAGTTTAGTTTTCACCACAGATACGAATAGATTAATACAGATAAATTTTAACATTCCACTGAATGGGGACTTTTTCCTATTTAGCTATTTGCTTCCGGCTTTAGTCTTTCAGCTTTCCACTTTAGTCTTTGTGCTTTCGGCTTTAATCTTTTTGCTTTCAGCTTTTTTGACTAAAAAATGTCCGCCATTACACATTCTGACAGATAAAAAACAATAAAAAAAGCGATATTTGCGCCACAATTCATATCCTTAAAATATAAATGAGCAAAAAGGGAATCTTATTGGTTAATTTAGGAACACCTGACAGTCCGGCAGTTGCTGATGTTAAAAAATATTTAGATCAGTTTTTAATGGACGAAAGGGTAATTGATATTCCCAGATTTAACCGAACTTTATTGGTAAAGGGTGTTATTGTACCTTTCCGTAGCCCAAAAACAGCCAAGTTATATAAAGAAATATGGAATGAAAATGGTTCTCCACTTTTATATTATAGCAAATTGCAGGCAAGCCTGTTACAGGAAAAACTGGGAGATGATTACCATGTAGAATTGGCGATGCGTTATCAAAATCCATCAATTTCATCAGCATTGGCTAATTTGAAAGCAGGTTTGGTAGAGAGCATACAGGTTATTCCGATGTTTCCGCAATATGCATCAGCAAGTACTGGTTCAGTGATACAGCTCGTTATGGAATTGGTGAGTAAATGGCCAACTGTTCCGCCGGTATCTTTTGTCAATTCTTTCCATGATAATGAATTGATGATTAAGGTTTTTGCTGAAAATGCCAGGAAGCATCATGTAGAAAAATATGATCATGTTTTGTTTAGTTTCCATGGATTGCCTGAGCGCCAGTTGCTTAAATGTGACCATACCGGGAGCTATTGTTTGAAAAGCGAGGATTGCTGTGATACCTTAAATGATATCAATAAATTTTGTTATTCTGCTCAGGGACACGATACCGCAAGATTGATAGCCAAGGAACTTAATTTATCAAAAGAAAATTATACCGTTTGTTTTCAGTCTCGTTTAGGTAAAGAGCCTTGGGTTCAGCCATATACAACAGATGTTTTGAAAAAATTGGCTGCCGAAGGTAAAAAACGCTTATTGGTTTTTAGTCCTGCTTTTGTTGCCGATTGTTTAGAAACCATTTATGAAATCACAGTAGAATATCATGAAGAGTTTAAGGCTTTAGGAGGCGAGCAGGTTCAGCTTGTTGAAAGTTTAAATGATAATCCGGTATTTATTGAGGCTTTAGCAGGAATGATTGTAAAATAAATGAGAAAAAATTCTTTATTTGGATGTTAAAACTAATGAACAAAAAAAACGCCAAAGCGATACACATTAAATAATAACCCGCCATCTATTCTAGAAGAAACTACGGCGCTTTATCGGTCTATAAAGAAAGTCTTTTTATAATCTAGTCCTTATACTGTTTTAATTAAACGATTTAAATAGAATTACTTACGATATACTATTTATCCGAAGGGTTGATTTCTTTTATATCATTTAAATCGTATCTCTCGAAATAATCCAAATTATAAATATTTAGTGCATTTGCTTTGCCACGAGCACGTTTCTGTAAAAATTCTTCGTATGATTTAACAGCATAATGGTTAATTCGAATTACATCTTGTTGTGGTTCGCGAGCTTTAAAGTGTTTTTTTACAGGATTACCGTGAGAATCAACCGTTTTTCCAGATATTCTTGCTACTTCATGGCACCCTATGAAAGAAAATACCCGACGTGGATTAACAATACTTTTAATGTACCTGTTTAAATAGTGGTTTGGTAACGAATGCTGCCTGAAGCGGTTCATGATGTTTCCTGCTTCCTTTTGCTTCGCAGCCCCACTGCCATAAATTAGCCAATTTATTTCTACAGCTGTAACATCTTCAAATCTTTTCAAAAACTGGGGGATAGACTGATCTCGCAAAGGAATAATAAATTCATCCATATCGATAACTGCAATCCAACGTGTGTCTAAACGATGCTTGTCTAAACAATCGTCATAAGTATTCAATTGTTGTCTCAATCCCGGCCAAAAAATGTAATCTACCAGCCCGGATGCTACGTATGGCAACAAAATTTCTTTAGTATTATCGGTGCTTTCGTTATCGTAAATGTAAAACTTTTCGACTCCCAAATTACGATGCCACTCTATCCATTCCGCGAAATACTGTCCCTCATTTTTTGCTATTGTGCAAACAGCTAAGTAGTAATCGGTGCTAACTTCCTTGTTGTGCTTTAACATCTTCATAAGACTTAAAGCTTTGATGGGCCCATAACGCAAAATTCCACGCCACCTGTTCCTGGTCATTTTGTGCGGAATAAGTCCAGCAAACACTTCTGCAAGCCCTTTTTTTGTTACATCTGCTAAATTAATTTTTGTTAATATCTGATGCCACTTTTCCTTTTTTGCTTCGTTTGGAATAAATGAAGTAAGGAGACTTACAATTGTTTTATTCATTTGCTTGTACGTTAAATGTTTTGTAATCAAATTCATTAATTGGGACTACTTTCTGCGTGGGTTAAAGGGCTATAGTTACAAGATTCGCTTCATCTAAATTTGATAAATAGTTACCTCACAGATAAGAAAACACTGTTGAGCGCTCTTTGTTTTAGTCGCGGCTGTGTAACAGATGAGTAAGGAAATCTATCACCAGATAAAGGATTAAAATATGCTCACAATTCATTGTTAACGAATTTATTTATCTTTACTCGGTCTAAATTTTGATTTAATGATGGAAAAGCATATATGGAAATAGATTTCGTAATTACTTGGGTGGATATGAATGATCCTAAATGGCAACAGGATTTTGCGACTTATTCTGGTAAAATAGATAACAGTAAGAATGAAGTTTCTGAAGCCCGTTTTCGTGATCATGGACTTTTAAAGTATTGGTTTAGGGGAGTTGAAAAGTTTGCACCATGGGTGAGAAAAATTCACTTTGTAACTTGTGGACAACATCCAAAATGGATGAATATTAACCATCCTAAGTTACAGCTAGTAAACCACGAAGATTATATTCCTAAAAAATTTCTGCCAGTTTTTAATTCGAGTTTGATCGAAATCTATCTTCATAAAATTCCAAACCTTTCTGAGCACTTTGTGTATTTTAATGATGATTTTTTTATCATCAATCACATTACACAAGAGCGGTTTTTTAAGAATGGGTTGCCAAATGATATTGCCGCCTTTAGAATGAACCTCGGTTTGTCTTTATGGAGTAAATGCCTGAAAAATAACATTCGCATCATTAACAAACATTTTGATAAGAAAGAAGTACTTAAAAGAGATCACGACAAGTGGTACAACGAAAGTTATGGAAGTAAAGGAAACTTGACTAAGCAGCTATCATTTTATAACAAGTTTATCACTTTAAGAACACCGCATAATGCACAGCCCTATTTAAAGACTACTTTTGAGGAAGTTTGGGAAAAAGAGGGCGAAGAACTTACAGGGATGTCTGCTCATAGATTTCGTAGCCCAAAAGATTATACACAAGAGCTTTTTAGAACATGGCAAATTTGTAAATCTAACTTCAATTCGTACAATACTTATCAAAATACGAAGATGTTTCCCTTATTGTTTAAGGCAGAAAAAGCAATTAAAGCGATAAAAGATCAATCATATTCTCTAGTATGTATTAATGATAATGAGCACATGAGAAATTACGAGCAAACTATGGCAAGAGTAGAGCAGGCTTTTGATAGTATATTGCCTGAAAAATCTAATTTTGAGCTTTAAAAAATAACACATTTTCGATGATGAATGAAGAACCTTTGGTTTCTGTAATAATTCCGGTATATAATGGGGAGCAGTATGTTAAGTCCTGCCTCGAAATGATGATAAACCAGTCGTACAAAAATCTGGAAATTATCGTTGTAGATGATGGTTCGATAGATAATTCAGCGACGATGACACAGGGATATGCCGTAACGCTAATTCGCCATGAACAGAACCGTGGACTTTCTGCCGCTCGAAATACTGGAATTGATGCGGCACAGGGTAAATACATCCATTTTATGGACGTTGATGACGAAATCAATCCTGATTATTATAAAGCGCTGGTCGAAGCAATTACAGAAACAGGATCGGATATTGCTTGCGGAGGTATGGTTAACGAAAAAAAGAGTTATAAAACAAGGCTGTATAAAAAACGCGAAACGCTTATCTCTACCCAAGACAAACTTGAGGCCACTTATGTAGGTAAATGGGGTTATGTTTGGCGGTATTTGTTTCGCTTAGAGTTTTTAAAACAGCATAACCTACGTTTTGAAGAGGGACGATTTATTGAGGATTTGATGTTTTCTCTGCCAGCGGTTTATTATGCAGATAAGTTGGTTGTTGTTCCAGGTGCAGAATATGTGTATTATCAACGGGAAAACTCGATAATGACCAGAAAAGATAGGGAACACCGTAAAAAACGCAGTGAAGATCATAGTCATGCCAAAGCATACCGAACTGCGTTTGCCCAGAAACATAACATCAAAATACCCGGGCTGGATACGGGTAGGATAGGTTATGTTTTACGAAAAATATTAAAATTGATATGGAAATGAGCAGGGAGCCTCTAATTTCGGTTATTGTTCCTGTTTACAATGCTGAGGAATTTTTAGAGCAGTGTATCAAAAACATACAAAATCAAACATATAAAAATATCGAAATTATTGTGGTGGATGACGGGTCGACAGACAATTCGGCTGAAATTGCAGAACGATATCCAATAAAACTTATTCGGCAAAACAATCAAGGTGTGTCGGCGGCTCGTAATAAAGGAATTGATACAGCAAAGGGGCAATACCTGCATTTTATGGATGTTGATGACTCCATTAATCTTACGTTTTATCAAAAATTAGTATCGTCTATAATTGAGACAGGAGTCGATATCTCTTGTAGCGAAATGATCAATCAGCGGGAAAGAAATCAAACTCATTTTTTTAAAAAAGTAAAAGTCTACAAATCCGTTTCTGAAAAGTTAAGAGTAACCTATGTTGGGCGTATTGGCTATGTGTGGCGATATCTTTTTAGAACTGAATTTATAAAGACGAACGGCTTTCGATTTGAAGAAGGACGAATTGTTGAAGACCTTATGTTTTCACTAAGCGCAGTATTTTTTGCGAATGGATTGGTAGTAGTACCAGGAGCACAGTACACTTATGTATATCGGGAAAATTCTCAGCTCACTATTGCCGGTGAGGAAAAATTAGCTAAGCGAAACCGGGATTGGCAATATGCCAAAGCATTAAGGAAAGCTTTTGCCGAAAAACATGGGTTTAAAATACCAGGAGTAAACACAGGTAAGTTGACATATTTTTGGTGGAAATTTAAAAATTTGTATTTAAAAGGAAAACGCTATGTGAACTAAGGTATTTTACGAGAAGTATTTATCAGAAAAGCTGACCAAGGTGTTCTTTGTCAGTTACATACGTTTGATTTTCAACATCTGGAGCACTATGAAAATAGCCTTATGGCTATGAGCGCCGAGATTGGTAATGCAAACTGTCAACGATGAGCTCAAGAACATATGCCAGGTAGAATATTCGAAGCATAGTCATTTGCTAATTTATCTCGAATATGATCGCAGTACAGTAGCTTATTCATTCTTCCCCAAAAGTCTTCTATCAACTATCGAATTATGTAAACAAGCCAAATTTTTGCATTCTGATTAAACGAACCCAGGTTCTTACGATTTTTTAAACCAAAAACAACCACAACCATAACTCTGCTTAGCTAGTAATGCATCATCTGGATTTACAACGAGACCGCCATCTTCCTCATCTTCTGGTATTAATGCAAATTCTTGAAGTGTTAAATCATGAAACAGACTGAGTATGCTATCTTTTGTATATATTCGATGTGCATTAAAATGGATTTTATTTGTATTTCCTAATGGAACTACAAAAAACAAACTACCATTAGTTGCTAATATTCTCTTGAGTTCTGCTATTGCCTTTTTATCTCCATCATAATCTAGAGGATCACCATAACGACCTAAGCCAACATGTTCAACGGTATGCATACAAGACAAAGAGGTAACGCTTTGGTCTGCAAAAGGTAAATGCATTAAATCTCCGGCAAGCATATTCAAATCCTTGAGAAAAAGCTTTGCTGGTCTATAATCATAAAATTCTACAGGAATAAAGGCAGATAACATTGAGCAAAAGTACAACGTCGATGAAATATCGATGTGTTTTACTGGGTTATTTGTCTTTATTATTCTGGCCGCCCATGCAGGATGATAAACGTAATGCCTGTCAAAACCAGTATTTGCTGTAGCATCATTTAAGCAGGGATAAAAGTCTTTAGCATTCAAAATAAACCGTTTGGTAGTTTGCTTTTGTAAATAAACCAATTGTTTAAATTCGCTTTTAAACTTTAGTGTCTTCGCATTGTCCTTACAAAATAATTTCTTTATTTTTTTAATCATTGCAAAATGAGGTGTACCTTTTCAAGATAAGGAAATTATTTAATGATATTTTAGAATGCTTTAACATGATGAAGCTAACACTTTATCCATTCATTTAGCGCCAAAGTATCATCAGAATCATTTATCCATTTTTTTGGCGCGATTACAATTTTGCTTTTATTAGGATTAAGCCAAGCACCCCACCAACTAAAGCTGCTGTTTGCAATAATGTTGTGCTTACAAATACTCATTAACTGCATATCTATATAACTTTCTTTATTTCGATTCCAAGAAATATAGTATGCTTCTATAATCTTTAAATTCTCTTTACACCATTCAATATCATTTGAAAAAATAAAAAAAGTAGGGTTTAAAACATGGCTCTTTATTAAAGAAATGGCTTCTTTGTAATAATTCAAATCACATATTCCTCCCAATAAATCGTGTCCTATATAGTCTCCTCTTCTAATATGTATGCTAACACTTTCCGATTCAATTATTAGCTTACTTATGTTTAAATTCTCATTTTCTAATGGATTCTTGAATATAAAAGAATGCCTAATTTTATCATTTATATGTTCAAAGTAACCTACATTTTGCCAATAACCCCAATACATTCTGTTTTTGGAATCATTTAATACGCCATTATCAAAAAGGAAAGGGTTTTGTTCTTTAAGATAAGCCTTTTTTAAATTCAAAATTCGCCTCAATTTTCTATATATCCATGTGCTGTATGTAGGGTCGAAAATCTTAATTGAGAATGTGGAGGCTTTATCTAATTTGATATTGAAAATATTTTCAAGCTCCAAACCATTATGGAGCTCATAGTTTTCAAAACCACTTATATCGGCCTTAACCTTATTGTGTTTATTAGATAATGATAAATAAAATGCGTATTGAAACATTTGATTACCAAGACCGCCAAGAAATTTTACAATTTTCATTAATAGATATTAAGTCTTAGGTTCAATATTTTTTATAAAAGGGTAGGTTTAGAAAAAAAGCCTGTTTAATTATTTTTCTTAGCTGTTTAGCGGTAATGAATGATCGTTCAAAGAATGGGTTTTTAAAATATAATAAAATTATATTTTTTGCTTTCTTTTCTCTTAATAGTTTAAACCATGTTTCGAATAGGAATTTATTAAATATGGTTGTAGGATAGATGTTGTTTAAGTTATTACTCGCTCTTAGTATTGTCAAAAGTCTTTCAAATTCACTCAAATCTGTAGATTTAACATCAAAATTTAGCACATTTTGGTGGATTTTAATATTGTAATTATCTATCGGAATATTTAAACTCAAATGTATATGTTCTATGATACGGCCTAAAGCATTATTTAGTTTGTCTATTTGTATTTTTGATGTATTGTTTCCATGCTCCCTGTAGGCTACAAGTTTGTCGCTTAGGTTTGCTACTTGGTGTTTTAATGCAATCCTAAATGAAAGATCATAATCTTCGGCAGGAGACATCTCTCTATAACCGCCCAGCTCTTTCATGACCGCAGTTTTTATCATTAGTGTAGAGTTAATAAAAATGTTATGAAGCACTAATTGATGGGATAAATTGTTACTAACTGGCACTTCGTAGCCCTTTATCTCTTTACTATTAGCATCGATAAATATAGCTTGCCCACCACAAATTGCTATGTCTGGGTTTGCATTCATAAAAGTGACTTGAATTTTTAAACGACTTGGCATTGCAATATCATCGCTATCTAAAACGGCGAAGTATTTTCCCTTTGCTTCTCTTAAGCCACGATTTCGAGTATAGGTTAGCCCTTTATTGCCTTCGTTATGAAGCAGGCGAATCCGAGGGTCATTAAATTCAGCAATTATATCGAGTGTATTATCAGTAGATCCGTCGTTTACAATTAATAACTCAAAATCAGTAAAATTTTGAGTGAGGATACTTTTGATAGCTTCTTTTATGTATTTTCCCCCATTAAATACGGCCATAAATACGGTAACAGTGGGGGTGCTAATTACAATTTTATCCATGTATGAATAGATTATTAAATTTTGGATTCACCCAAAATCACATTTTTATATGCTTGTTCAAAATCAGAGGTTTCAGCTAATGCTTTTACTGTTTCAAAAGCATTTTTACTAAACTCTTTTAGTAGCGTTCTATTGTTGCAAAATCGTTCTATTTCATCGGTAAATAATTGAGCCAGTAGCTCATTATCATCTCGGTTTTCAATTAATATACCATTCTGTTTATCAAAATAAATATGGTCTGAAAGATCTCCAACGGCGGTTGATATAGGTACTACTCCAAAATTCATTGCCTCAAAAATTACAAGACCCCATCCCTCTCTTTCAGAAGTTAACAGCAATAAATGAGCATTTTTGTAATGTTCATTTATGATCATTTTGTCATTAATTATTCCAACCATCTCTATATTTGCTGGATGTTTTATTTTTTTTGGACTATAATCTCCAATCATTTTAAATGAAACAGGGAGATTTGCCGCAAGACACATTTCTGCAATTCTAATTAACACGTTACTCCTTTTTTCAGGACTGTTTCTAGATACAAAAACAATTTGCAGGTTCGCATCGTATTTTTTTTCTGGCAGGAAATTATCAAATGGTATTTTATTTTGGATAAAGACAATTCTATTCATATATTTTGCAGGAATATTATTAACTTTATATAGCTCTGCAAATTGCCTAATTAAATCATTAGAACCTACTATTCTTTTATCTATTTTTGATACATAAGGAAGGGTTTCTAACTCCATTCCTTTGCCATTGTCAGTGAAATTATGAGTAATATCAATAATTTTAACGTTGGATGCTAGTAAAGGAATTAATTCGTACATAAACGCACTACTCCAACCAATAACAACAGGTTGTTCTTGGGCATTTATCGCACCACTCATTTTTTTTAGAAGGTAGTGTTTAAATATTTTTTTTTGCGACCATCGGTTTAAATTAATAACGTTAGCTACAGCGTCAAACTCTTTTCTAAAGCCAGCAGTAACAGAGGTGCCAGTAATGAAACAAAGTGGATATTTATCTTTAAAAAGATTTAACATATCAATATATGCTCTTTCACCTCCACCAAAAGACCAAGAGTAGCAAAAAAAATAAAATGTATTTTTTTTTGAAAGTGCAGCATGTATTTTTGGGTATTTTAATATAGCATCAATATTTTCTAATATTCTTTTTAATTTTTTAATCATTTTTAATTATAAGAATTTACAAGTGTAAAAATAATTATTTTTGTTTTGCTACAGACGTTTCATTAAACCCCCGTTTATTGTAAATTGGATTAAATACCTTTGCTGGAGAAACCAGATATGCAGATCTCCTAATTTCTACTGTAATTTTGGTTTCAATTAGCTTAAAGACAGAAAGTTGTAATTATGATAGTGAAGAAAGGCTAAAATCGCTAAAGGAGAATTTTACATCATTTATGTCAGATTATGAACAATCATAAAATTTACGGAACGAAGTTAATAGAAAGATAGTTTTTCCTAAAAGAGAGTTGATCAAAAAGATTTATAACAAAATAACTTAGCATTAAGAGATGAAGAAAAAGATACTTTTTATTACATATACATTTGGTAGATCAGGCTCAGAAATGCTCTTACTTTATATGATTAAGAATCTGAATCGTGATAAATTTGAACCGTCGATATTCTGTCAGTTCGATGGACAATTAATTGACGATTTACCTAAAGGTATTAAAAGTTTCGTTGCTTATAAAAGGTCTAAAAAACTCTTTAAGAAACTCTTCAGAAAAATACTTCAACTTTTTAAAATCAACCCACTTCATTATCAATTACGTAAAATTCAAAATAAAATTCGAGCAGATTTTTGGTATGTAAATACAATTGTAAATCCGGGAGTATATGCTCTAGCAAAAAAAATGGGTATCCAAGTTATCACTCATTTTCATGAATTACCAGCGGCATATAATCATAACTCTGCTAATGAAATGAAGGATATTTTAGAAAATTCTCATTTGTTTATAGGGTGTTCTCAGTCTGTTTGTGATAAAATTGCGGATATGGGGGCTAAGAATATTAAGCTATTGTATGGTTTTGTTGATCCAAGTAGGATAAATACAAGCCTAGATAGAATAACTGCTAGAAGACAAATTAATCTAAATGAGAACGATTTTGTTTGGGCGATTTCAGGTTATACTATTTTAACGAAAGGGATTGAGTTCGTTATTCCCTTGTTAAAAACATTAAAAAGCAACGCGAAAATAATATGGATTGGTAATGAAGTAGACCGTGGAATAAACTTTTACGTAAAAGAGACTATCAAAAATAATTTCAAAGGACAAATGATGTTTTTAGGAGAACAGAAAGAATTCTATTACGATTATTTGAATTGTGCTGATGCGTTTCTATTACTTTCTAAAGAAGATGCCTTTCCATTAGTTATGTTAGAGGCGGCATACTTGGGTAAGCCCATAGTATCTTTTAACTCTGGGGGAGCTAAAGAGTTTGTAGATTCTGATATGGGTTATATTATAGATAGTTGGAAAATTGAAGATTTGGCAGACGCAATGTTCAAAGTAGAAAAGGAGTTTTTGCAATTCGATCCAGAAAAAATTAAATCTAAAGTCGTTCCTTATACTGTAGGTAATCAGATTGAAAAATTTGAGAATATTATAATAAGCATCTAGGATACTTCTTTAAATGAGCATTATTAGGGCATATAACATAAATTAGTTTTTATTTCTAATTTAAAATTCTTTTTACCCAATTTTTAATATGATATTTTTCTAATATATTAATTGGTAATTCCTCATACGAGGTCTCCCAGAATGAAGCTGGTATGAATAAATTATTGATATCTTCAATGATAAATATATTATTTTCATTATAGAAATCATAATGAACCACTTTTTTATTTGTGGTAATTATCTTTTTTTTAAATGCCATTGCTTCGAAAAATCGGAATGAAAGCCCACTTTGGTTTTCATGACCTAAATCTATAACAATGCTACCAGACATGGTATATTTATAAGAATTTTTATAGGGTATTATTTTGGGTAATATTTCTATATTAGGATACTTTACGAGCTCTTTGCCATAAGGAATACTGATGTAAGCATGACCCTTTTTGTTGCTTTCATCTAAATAATTTAATAGTGTTTTTAGATCTTTTATCCTACTATCTAAACTTCCAAAAAAAACTGCATCGTATTTTATCTTATGGAATAGAGGGGTTTCAAAAAAATGGAAATTCTCAATCTTTTGGAAGCCGTATTTATCACAATCTTCTTTATCAAAACTATAAACAGTATCAAACATCTCAATTGTTTCTTTGGCGGTTGGTATTTTATCTTGGCTATCCCATAACAATAGAATAGCTTTTTTTGATTTTTTAATAGCCTTTTCTAGTATGTCTTTGTGAATTATATCAGCTCTGTTAACAATTAAATAATCATATTCAGAAAATTTATCAATTAAATCAAGAATAAGCCTTCTTCTCATCTCAGGTTTAAGATTCTTATTAAGAAAAACTTTAGAAAGAAAATTCAAGCCCCTTTCAAAGATATTTCTGTAGGCCTTATTAAACGAGGTATCTATACTATTTATGCCATAATCACTATATTTTAGTAAACCATCTCTAATAACTTCGTCAAAGTTGTAGTAGCTTGGTATCATTAAAAGAATTTGTTTCATGAAATATGCAATGTCAATATTAGGTAGAAAATTCTAGCTATTTCAGCCTGCAATTTAGCGATTAAAAGGATTGAATGAAAAACATTTTGAGCAAATTAGATTGCTTGAATTAGCCTGGTACAGGCTTATACTTGGAACACATCGGCCGGCCTTTAAGCTGAACTTTCCAAATAGTTAAATAGGTAGTTTCTTTTGAGGTTTAAAAGATGTAAATTGTTTGAACTGTCAACTACAACTGTCACTACAAACTGCTGTTTTTTGCTTATAAATAGAAGAAATTTATATACGTTTGTAAGGGTTGAGCCATCCGTTAATGCATCTCAAAAAACTATATTATTATGAATAAACAAAGATCTTACTTGAATTTTAAATATTTGACAGATAAAATTTGGGGATCGATACGTAATCAAGTAGTAGCGAGGAGGCATAAGCGGATTGCCAAGTTCTGGCAGCCCATGATAAAGGATTATTTCGATGGTAAAATTGAAAAGAATTCGTTAAAAGCTAAACAACAGATTAATGGTGAAATTATTTGGCAGTATTGGGGTCAGCAGGCAGAAAATGTGCCTTTGCCAGCTACGGTGCAGCGTTGTTTTAATTCTGTAGATAAATACAAAGGTGATTACCAGATCATTCGGTTGAATGATAAAACAATTAGCGATTATATTGATTTTCCGGAGTTTATCTGGAAAAAAGAAGGCGAAGCAAAGTTTTCTAGAGTGTTTTTTTCAGATTTGCTGCGACTTGCGGTATTGCATGTTTATGGTGGTGTTTGGTTAGATGCTACCATTTTGCTTACTGCACCACTGCCAAAAGAACTTAGCGAGCAGGATTACTTCGTTTTTCAGCGTAGCGACGAGGTTCCAGATAAATCTTTTTGGGCAGGTCCACATACCAGCTATTGGAGTTGGGATCCACGATATAGAGTTAAAATGTTGAACAGCATTATTTTTGCAAAAAAAGGAAGTACGATGGTGGCTACCATGTTTGACCTAATACTGCATTATTGGAAAACACAACATAAAATCATTAATTACTTCTTTTTTCAGATACTGTACAACGAATTGGTAAACGGCAGGCTGAAAAATCTAAGATGTACCGTAGTGTCTGATACATTGCCCCACATTTTGAGAGTTTTAGTGGATGGAAAAGATTACATGCCTTTGAAGGAACTGTTGGACACAGTTAACATACATAAACTCACTTATTTTGATGATGAGCGGATAGCCAATCTGGACAAATTGTTGAAGCAGATGGGGCAGCTTCAATAGATAAGTAAAACTCAAGTGATTGAGTCGTCAGCAAGTGTTGTTTTACCGTTATTTACAATGACGCATTAATTTACCCCGATAAAGTTTCGATACTTACCTTAGGTTTATGGCAGAAAGTTACAAGCAAAAAAATGCATAAAATAAAATATACTCTTTTTTATCAATACCTCGACGCTTACCACGGGTAATTAGTTGGTAATGAATTCAACTCCACTTATTTGAATTTCCTTAGAAATTAGATTTGTAACATAATCTATTATACTTAAGTTTTGGGTATATTCGCTCCGGATTAAATTTTAGACTTAATATATGAAGATAGCCGTAATTGGTACTGGATATGTCGGGTTGGTTACCGGAACATGTTTAGCAGAGACAGGAAACGATGTAATATGTGTTGATATTAATGAGGATAAAGTAAAAAAAATGCAAAATGGAGAAGTGCCCATTTACGAGCCTGGCTTGGATTTGCTTTTTCATAGAAACATAGAGCAGGGCAGATTACTCTTTACTACTAAGCTTGCTGATGCGATTAAGGATGCGCAAATCATATTTATGGCTTTGCCAACCCCTCCGGGTGGAAATGGCGAAGCTGATCTTTCTTATATTTTAGGTGCTGCCAAAGATGTTTCAAAGCTTATTACCGATTATAAAGTAATCGTAAATAAATCCACCGTTCCTGTGGGTACAGCAGATCAGGTAAAAGCTGTTTTTACAGCAAATACGACTGTGGAGGTTGATGTAGTTTCAAATCCGGAATTTTTAAGGGAAGGAGTTGCCGTTGATGATTTTATGAAACCGGACCGTGTTATACTGGGAACAAAAAGCGAGCGGGCAAAAAAGTTAATGACAGAGCTTTACGGCCCTTATGTACGTCAGGGGAATCCCATTTTGTTTATGGATGAACGTTCATCTGAACTTACAAAATATGCCGCCAACTCATTCCTGGCTACAAAGATTACTTTTATGAACGAAATCGCAAACCTTTGCGAACGGGTTGGAGCCGATGTTGATTCGGTGCGCAGGGGTATAGGTTCTGATGATCGTATAGGAAAGCGCTTTCTTTTTCCTGGAGTAGGATACGGAGGCTCATGTTTTCCTAAAGATGTGCAGGCATTGGTTAAATCATCAGACGATTACAAATACGATTTTCAGATTTTGAAATCGGTTATGGCCGTTAATGAAAAACAAAAAACCATCCTGGTAGATAAAGTTTTAAAATATTATAAAAACGATATAAAAGGAAAGCATTTTGCGCTTTGGGGATTAGCGTTTAAACCCGAAACCGATGATATTCGTGAGGCCCCAGCCTTGTATATCATTGATGAATTGCTGAAAAATGGAGCCACGGTAACGGTTTTTGATCCTGCAGCGATGGGGAATGTAAGGAATATCATTGGCGATCGGGTTAATTATGCAAAAAACCAATACGAGGCTTTAGAAAATGCTGATGCCTTGCTGATTGCTACAGAATGGTCGGTTTTCCGTAATCCGGATTTTGGTAAAATAGAAAATACCATCAAAAGCAAGGTTATCTTTGATGGACGAAATTTATACGATTTGGAAAAAATGATCGATCTGGGTTATTATTATAATAGCATTGGACGAAGATTAATTGATTAAGATGGCAAGGAAAAAAATTCTGATTACCGGAGCTGCCGGATTTCTGGGCTCACACCTTTGTGATCGTTTTATAAAAGAAGATTATCATGTTATCGGAATGGATAATCTGATTACCGGAGATCTGGCTAATATAGAACATCTTTTCCGTTTGCAAAACTTCGAATTTTACCATCACGACGTTTCAAAGTTTGTTCATATTCCCGGTAAATTAGATTATATATTACATTTTGCATCACCGGCAAGCCCGATAGACTATTTAAAAATACCGATACAAACCTTAAAAGTGGGTTCTTTGGGCACACATAATTTGTTGGGTTTGGCAAGGAATAAAAGCGCAAGAATGCTGATCGCTTCTACCTCTGAAGTATATGGCGATCCAAGTGTAAACCCTCAGCCTGAAGAATACTGGGGAAATGTAAACCCTGTTGGGCCGCGAGGTGTTTATGATGAGGCTAAACGTTTCCAGGAAGCTATAACAATGGCTTACCATACTTTTCATGGCGTAGAGACCCGGATTGTAAGGATATTTAATACTTATGGGCCAAGGATGCGACTGAATGATGGTAGAGTATTGCCGGCGTTTATCGGACAAGCTTTAAGGGGTGAGGACCTCACTATTTTTGGTGATGGTAATCAAACCCGTTCGTTTTGTTACGTGGATGACCTGATTGAGGGTATCTATCGTTTATTAATGAGCGATTATGAACAGCCGGTAAACATTGGAAACCCTGATGAAATTACAATCAAACAGTTTTGCGAGGAAATTATAAAGCTAACGGGAACATCGCAAAAGATAGTTTATAAAGAGTTGCCACAAGATGATCCAAAACAACGCAGACCAGACATTACAAAAGCAAAAAACATATTGGGTTGGGAACCAAAGATAGGTAGAGCAGAAGGACTGAAAATTACATATGAGTACTTTAAGTCTTTACCAACTGAGGCACTGGCAAAGATAGAACATAAAGATTTTAAAACATTTAATCGTTAAAATGGCTAAAATATTGGTTACAGGCGGAACTGGTTATATTGGTTCGCATACCGTAGTAGAACTGCACAATGCAGGTTATGAAGTAGTTATTGTAGATAATTTATCGAACTCAAACATTAAAATACTAACGCAATTACATGCTATAACAGGTAAATGGTTTGATTTTAATGAAATCGATTTGCAAGATGAAAAGGCTGTTCAGGAATTTGCCGAAAACAATACAGATATTACTGGAATTATTCATTTTGCAGCTTATAAGGCTGTTGGGGAATCGGTAGAGCAACCTCTAAAGTATTATAAGAATAATTTCTATGGATTGATTAACCTGTTGACTTCATTTAACAGAAAAATAAATTTTGTTTTCTCATCGTCCTGTACCGTTTACGGACAACCTGATGCTTTGCCTGTAACAGAATCGGCACCGGTTAAAAAAGCCGAATCACCTTATGGTAATACCAAGCAAATCGCTGAAGAGATTTTATCAGAAACGGCTGCAGTAAGCCCAGATTTAAATGTTATTGCCTTACGTTATTTTAATCCGGTTGGAGCACATGAAACTGCTCTGATAGGAGAATTGCCAAATGGCGTTCCAGCTAATTTGGTTCCTTTCATTACACAATCTGCAATTGGAAAACGAGGACCGATTACAGTTCATGGTGATGATTATGATACTCCGGACGGTTCTGCTATCCGGGATTATATCCATGTTGTAGATTTAGCGAAAGCACATGTTGCGGCTATAAAAAGAATGGAAGAACATAAAACAAATGCCAATTATGAAGTTTTTAACGTTGGTACCGGAACAGGTTCATCTGTTTTGGAAATTATTTCTGCCTTCGAAAAATCTACAGGAGAAAAACTAAATTATAAAGTCGGACCCAGAAGGGCAGGGGATATTGTTCAAATTTATGGCGATGTGAAAAAGTCTAACGAAGAGTTGGGTTGGCAAGCCGGTCTGGATTTGAATGAAATGATGCGATCTGCCTGGGAATGGGAAAAATATTTAAAAGCGAATCCCTTTTAAATGAAATTAGCAGAGCATAAGGACTTAAAATTGGCCATAACAGATTTATCTGTCAAAGAAAAAGACAAATTACTGTTACGTTTGGTTGCTAAGGATAAAGTGCTTACAGAACATCTTCATTATAAATTGCTGGAAGATGAAACTGACCTGGAAGATCGAAAAGAAAAGATTAAAGCGGATGTTGAGGAACAGATTACTGAATTAAGAAAACTCAACGCCAAAGAAGCTTTGGTAAAAGTTCGAAAAATGATCGCAATGGTTAATCATTTTTATAAGGTTACAAAAGATGCTTTTGGAGAGGTAGAATTGAAAATTCATATCTTAAATTCGATCCCGATAGAATATAAGGCGAAAACTTTTTCATATCGTGATTTTATGATTCTCTTTGCGGCTTATTATATAAAAACGGTAGCCGCAACGCTGAATAAATTTAAAAAACTCCATGAAGATTTACAGTTCGATTTAACAAAAGAATTCAACGATGTATTAGATAAAATTTATTCATCCAAATTGTCTGATGCTGCACAGACATTGAATTTGCCTAAAGAAGTGTAGTAAGATAAACAAACATCCCATTCCCATGTTCGGATTATTTAAAAAGAAAAAAATAGTACCCGAATTTAATTTTTCCAATATCGGTACCGATATGCACTCACATATTATTCCGGGCATAGACGATGGCGCTCAAACGCTTAATGATTCAATAATTTTAGCCAGAAAGTTTAAGGCACTTGGATTTAAAAAGCTAATTACCACACCTCATATAATCGACGATTATTACCGTAATACTGCTGATACGATAAATAGAGGCTTAGATATTTTACGAAAAGGCTTATTGGAAGTTCAACTCGATTTGGAAATAGATGCAGCTGCCGAGTATTACCTTGATGAAACGCTGGAAAAGAAAATCAAACAAAAGGATATCCTCACTTTTGGGAATCGTTACCTGCTTTTTGAGCTTTCCTATATAAACTCGCCTCAAAACTTAACCGATTTTATTAAGATGATGCAGGATGAAGGGTTTAAACCTGTATTGGCCCATCCGGAAAGATATTCCTATTTTTATAATTCAATAGAAAACTATCATCAAATCAGGGAAACAGGTTGCTTACTTCAATTAAACTCTATTGCCTTAATTGGATATTATGGTCCCGGAGTAAGAAAAATTGCAGAAGAGATGGTCGAAAATCATTTGGTCGATTTTATCGGCAGTGATATGCATCATCTAAAACACGCTGATGCATTAGAAGAAAGTTTGAATACCCCGCTAATGCAAAGATTACTGAGCCAGCACAAATTAAATAATGTGCTGTTATAATCATTAGACCCCAAACCCCTAAATCCCCTAGAGGGGACTTTTCCTTTCCATCGTTTAAGCCTGAATAGTTGAGTTTTAAGCTCCTCCTTCAGGGGGCTGGGTGGTTATTCATACCTCAAAGCCTCAACAGGATCTAATTTTGATGCTTTTTTGGCTGGATAATATCCTGAAACAATGCCTACTAAAACACAAAGGGCAAAGCCTCCCATAATAAATAGCCAAGGTATAATAAATGTACCACCCATAGCTAAGGATATAATATTTCCTAGAACTATCCCAAGAAAAATCCCTAATGCACCGCCCATTAAACAAATAACAACGGCCTCAATTAAAAACTGGCGACGAATCACAGCAGGGTTTGCTCCAATCGCTTTTCTTATTCCAATTTCCCTGGTACGCTCTGTAACAGATACCAGCATAATATTCATCAATCCAATAGATGCACCAATAAGGGTAATAATCCCAATCGCGACACCACCAATGGCAACAAAAGCCAGGTTTTCAAACAAGGTTTGGGCAATGGCATCACTTTTGGTAATCTCAAAATTATTGATTTCCGTTACTTTAACCTTACGAATATTTCTAAACAGAGCAGTTGCTTCACCAATAACATTATCCATAATATCGTTATTTGGAACCATAACTGTAATGGTGTAAGATGGATTTGAATTCACATTAATCTGCTTAGCTTTGGACAGGGGGACATAAACTGCTCTATCACCACTAAAGCCCATACTTGATCCTTTTTTAGCTAAAATGCCTATAATCTTAAAACGATTATTCCCTACGTTAATCAATTGATCCATTGGGTCGGTATATTTGAATAGCTTCTCCACAATCTCCCCTCCAACAATACAAACATTACTGCCAAGCTGGATTTCGGAAATGCTGAAATTTCTACCTTGGGATAAATTTAATCCTTGAGAGGCCAAACCATTTTCATCAATACCCTGTACATTAATATTAGGATTGGTTTTTAAGCTGCCATACTTTACTGTGGAACCACCACTCGCAAAAACACTTACCGCTACCGTTGCTGGTGTGTTTAAACTATCTTTAAACTTTACAGCATCCTCATATCTGATTGCTTTAAAAGGTTTTGGCCTTTTACCTTGCCCACCAATTCTTATGCCCGTACCCCGGTTTCTGATGGTAAATGCATTGGCTCCCATACTGCTAAAGGCTTCGGTCATGCTCTTCTTAACAGCATCAAGTGTAGTTAAAATACCAACCAAGGCACTTAAACCAATTGCAATAATTAATGCTGTAAGCATGGTACGCAAGCGGTTACTTTTAATGGATTGTAATGCTAGTCTGATATTTTCTCTATAGTTCATTGTTGTTTGTATCGGGTATAAAGTATCGGGTATCAAGATAATGGCTAAGCCTTATACCCTAAACCTCAAACCCCATACCTTTTGTAAAAATAAAAAAGTCCCGATGTTTAGACAAGGGGACTATATTATATGTTACAATATAATTTCTTTATGCTGAAAAACTTGTGCCACAACCACAAGTGCTGGTTGCATTAGGATTGGTAAAGGTAAAGCCGCGGGAGTTTAAACCATCTTGCCAATCAATCATCATACCCATTAAGTACATTTGGTGCGCTTTGTTCATGAAAACTTTAATTCCATCAATGAAAAATTCCTGGTCGCCATCTTTTTTCTGATCAAAACCTAAAACGTAATTCATGCCTGCACAGCCACCACCCTCAACACCTACGCGTAAACCATAATCATCACCAATTTCTTGCTGATCTTTTAATTTATGAAGTTCTTTAGTTGCATTTTCTGAAAAACTTACTGGTGCAAATGCTGTTTCAATTGTTGTACTCATGTTATTTAAATTTTAACTGTTACAAATATAAATAATAATGCACATTTTTGCTTTTAACACTTCGTTAATATTACTGTAATTAAACAATATATATGAATATCCAACAATTTTTAACTGATATAGTCATTTTATCTGTCGGCATCTTTTTCGCTCTTCTGGCCATTTATTATATTTTAAAAAACGACATTCAGCGGTTTTTCAATTTAAAGCATGTCGAACTTAATAAAGAAAGCAGGGCACAGATCCTGCCTTTAAGATTACAGGCTCACGAGCGATTAATTATTTTTATAGATAGAATTAACCCAGCCAATTTGCTTGTTCGCCTTCATCAGCAGGGTATTGGAATTGCTGCTTTGCAAGCGGGAATCTTAAATGAAGTTCGTTCAGAATATCAACACAATATTACCCAGCAACTTTACGTAAGCAGTATAACCTGGAATGTCGTGCATAAATTAAAAGACGATACAATCGCCATGATTAATAATGCGGTGCAAGGTTTACCAGCTGATGCAAATGGTATTGAATTAAGTAAAGCCATTTTACAGCACATGGCAACTATCGACGAAAATCCTTACGATTTAAGCATAGAGCTGATCAAAAAAGATATTCAGCAGTTGTTTTAGAGGTTAATCGGTTAATTGTTTAACTGGTTAATCGTGCAGTCTCAGTTAACCGATTTTACAATTTGAACAATTAACCAAATATTAAGTTATGAGCGATAAAAAACATACCACTACTTCTGGTATCGAAATAAAGGAGTTATACACTTCGTCTAATCCGATGGAAGAAAAGCCTGGTGCATTTCCATTTACCAGGGGAATACAGAAAGATATGTATCGTGGTCGTTTGTGGACTATGCGTCAATATGCTGGTTTTTCTACAGCAGAAGAATCGAATAAACGTTACCATTATTTGTTAAGCCAGGGTACTACAGGTTTATCCGTAGCCTTTGATTTGCCTACACAAATTGGTTATGATTCTGATCATGAAATGGCCGATGGTGAAGTTGGTAAGGTTGGCGTAGCAATAGATTCACTAAAAGATATCGAGATTTTGTTTGATGGGATTGAGTTAAAAAATATTACGACTTCAATGACGATCAATGCAACTGCATCAATTCTTTTGGCCATGTATATTGCCTTGGCAAAAAAACAGGGTGCGGATTTAAAGCAAATTTCCGGTACCATTCAAAACGATATATTAAAAGAATATGCAGCCAGGGGAACTTACATTTATCCTCCAAAACCATCGATGCGTTTAATTACTGATGTTTTTGAGTACTGCAGTAAAGAAATACCCAAATGGAATACCATTTCTATTTCAGGTTACCACATCCGTGAGGCAGGATCAACAGCTGTACAGGAACTGGCCTTTACTTTGGCCAATGGCAAAACCTATTTAAAAGCCGCGATTGATAAGGGCCTGGATATAAATGTTTTTGCAAAACGATTGTCTTTTTTCTTCAATTGTCACAATAATTTTTTTGAAGAGATAGCAAAGTTTAGGGCTGCAAGACGAATGTGGGCTAAAATCACTAAAGATTTAGGCGCAAGCGATGAGAAAGCTCAGATGTTGCGTTTTCATACACAAACAGGTGGATCAACATTAACTGCCCAACAGCCATTAAATAATGTAATAAGAGTAAGTAACCAAGCTCTGGCTGCGGTTTTAGGCGGAACACAATCTTTACATACAAACGGCTATGATGAAGCACTTTCTTTGCCTACAGAATCCGCGGCTAAAATAGCCTTACGTACACAACAAATTATTGCCTTTGAAAGCGGAGTAACCGATACTGTTGATCCTTTAGCCGGATCTTTTTTTGTGGAAAATTTAACCGACGAAGTAGAAGCCGCCGCCTGGACTTATATTGATAAGATAGATGCCATGGGTGGATCAGTAAATGCAATAGAAAGCAATTATATGCAAAATGAAATTTCCAACGCCTCTTATCAATATCAGACAGAGGTAGAAAATGGAGATCGGATTTTGGTTGGGGTTAATAAGTTTACACAAAAGGAAGAGGGTTTAACAGAGGTATTTAATATTGATGATTCGATCCGAAAACTTCAGACAGAAAAACTCCATAATTTAAAAGCAACCCGCGATAACAAAGCTGTTGCTGCGGCGTTAAATGTATTGGGAAATGCTTCAGGTACAGATGTCAATTTAATGCCGCTTATTATTGATGCAGTTGAGCAATATGCCACATTAGGTGAGATTGCAGATGTGTTAAGAAAGACTTTCGGTGAGCATTAATCTTTACAATTTGTAGTTCCCCAACTTTAGAGAAGTAAAAAAAGAAAATAAATACTTAACTTAATAGTATTGGAGATGAGTGCACAAGGAGAAGGTAATTATTAAGTTTTCAGGCAGAATGAGATGGGTTTGGAAAGCAGTTACAGTAAAACTTCGGTTATTTCAGCCCTGCTTTTCATTGTTGCCCCGATAAAAATCGGGGGCTGCCATTTCAATCAGGTTTAGGCTGCAAAAATCGTAGTTATTTTAAATTGAACCTCTGCTCATAAAGGGGAAATATGACCACAACTAGAAATTAAATAATTGAACTGGATGTGGTAGCTTTTATTTGTTTTTAAATAATGACTTTGATTATCAGTAGGTTTAAGGTTAAACAAATAAAAACTAGAAGAAACTCTCGGCTAACCACTATAATGGCTTGGAATTTGCTTTTCAGAAACTGATTTAGAAATTATGAGGAAAAAAGGCCGCAAAAGGGTTTTTATGTGTACGAAATAGTGTTAACAAATAGTTATCCACACTAAAAATTTAAGTTAAACGAGATATAAATCTGCTTATGAGTAGGTTACAAATTATTTAAAATTTTTGTTTAAAATGTTGATAATTTTCCCAATCTTCGAAGTCCCGAAACGGACCATCCTGTAAATCCGAATCGGTACTGTAAACCAATAAATTAGAGAAATCGCAATGGAAAAAGCTTGTACAGAAATATGGAAGAACTGCCTTCAGATCATTAAGGACAATATTCCGAGCCAAAGTTTTAAAACATGGTTCGAGCCTATAACTGCCCTTAAATTGGAAGGTAAGGTTTTAACCATTCAGGTACCGAGTTTGTTCTTTTACGAATGGCTTGAAGAGCATTATGTAGGTTTGTTACGTAAAACGGTAAAAAAACAACTTGGAGAGGATGGCCGGTTGGAATATAACATCGTCGTGGATAAATCTTCTAACAGTGGTAATCCTTATACAACCAATATACCTTCTAACGGAAATGGGGCAGAGGCAAAGGTGCAATCCATGCCGATTCCTGTTTCGATAAACAAGGATATTAAAAACCCGTTTATCATACCTGGATTAAAAAAATTAAACGTCGACCCACAATTAAACGCTAACTATACTTTCGAAAATTATATTGAAGGAGATTGCAACCGTTTGGCCCGCTCTGCTGGTTATGCAGTGGCTGCAAAACCAGGAGGTACATCATTTAATCCTTTAATGATTTATGGGGGAGTAGGTTTGGGTAAAACCCACCTGGCCCAGGCTATAGGTAACGAGATTAAACGCAGTATGCCAGATAAACTGGTTATATATGTAAGTTGCGAAAAATTCTGCCAACAGTTTGTAGATTCGTTAAAGAACAATACGATAAACGATTTTGTTAATTTCTACCAGGCAATGGATGTGATCATTATGGATGATGTACACAACTTTGCAGGTAAGGAAAAAACACAAGATATTTTCTTCCACATATTTAATCACTTACATCAATCAGGAAAGCAGGTTATTTTAACATCGGATAAAGCGCCAAAGGATTTAGCCGGTTTAGAGGAACGTTTGCTAAGCCGTTTTAAATGGGGCTTATCTGCTGATCTGCAAGTCCCTGATCTGGAAACCCGTATAGCCATTTTAAGAAAGAAAATGTATGCTGATGGCATTGAGTTACCAGGTGAAGTGGTGGAATATGTAGCCCATAACATTGATAACAATGTGCGTGAATTGGAGGGGGCAATGGTTTCTTTATTGGCGCAGGCCACTTTAAACAAAAAAGAAATTGATTTAGGCCTAGCCAAGCAGATGTTAAAGAACTTCATCAAAAATACTTCGAAAGAGATTTCGATGGAATATATTCAGAAATTGGTATGCGAGTATTTTGAGGTTCCGGTTGATATGGTTAAATCGCAAACACGTAAACGCGAAATAGTACAGGCCCGCCAAATTTCGATGTACCTGTCGAAAAGCCATACCAAATCATCATTGAAAACAATTGGCGCTTTTTTTGGTGGTCGCGATCACAGTACAGTGATTTATGCTTGCCAAACGGTTGAGGATTTAATTGATACGGATAAGAAGTTTAAAGCTTATGTACACGATATTCAGAAGAAATTGAAAATGAGCTAAATGCTAATGTATTTGTGAGGCCGGGTTAAAGTGGACCGAAACAATCTCAATTTATATAAAATATTAAGAGCCTCGGAATTTCCGGGGCTCTTGTTTTTAGTTCTTATAGATGTTACTCTAAATTTATTTCAGGATCTATTTTATAAAATGTATAAAGGATGTTGAAATAAATACCGAAGTTTCCTGTAAAATCATCATTACTGCAGAAAAGGTTAGCATGACAACTTAATTAAGAGGCTTCTCTGCTATCTGCCAATTAACCCTCTTCCTCCAATTCTGCCAAGCCATAAAGAAGAGCTGCAACGTGTAAGGCCTGGGCAATCCTGTTATCCTTAATCAATTGTTTTACTTCTTCTACAGTATATTCTTCAACACTTAGAATTTCATGTTCATCGAGATGTTGTTCATGAGTTTTTATGCCGCCGGTAAGTATATAAGTAAAAGTTTTATTGGTAGATGTTGCCGGGTTTGGGTAAAGTTCTGCAATAAATTTACAGGTTTTAAAACTATAGCCTGTTTCTTCCAATAATTCGCGCTTAATGGCAAATTCAGAATCCTCATCACCGTCAATTACACCACCAGGAATTTCTAAGGAAATAATATCGGCTGCGTGGCGGTATTGGCGAACCAAAATAACTTTTCCCTCTTCTGTTAAGGCAATTGCATTTACCCAGTTCGGATATTCTAAAACGTAGTAATCATCTTTTATGGCCCCACCTTGTAATTCACAGGTATCCACTCTTAAAGTTGCCCATTTTTCTTTTACCAGATATTTTGATGTGATTTTACGCCATTTTTCTATAATCATATGTAATTGTAGTATAGTTAAATTGTTGTATTGTTATAACTGAAAATTCCCAACTGAAAACTGCTAACTTGCCAGGAACTGTTTAATCTGTTTTTGTCTGCCCAGACTTTCAAAAGAAGAAATATGGTGTTCGTTTTCCATAAAACCATAAAGTTGCAATAATCTTTCGGCTATATCTCTGTGCTCATTCGTATCTTCAAATGATTCCATTTTAAAGTAAAGGAATTTACCAAGCAATTCCAGCTTTTCTGCAGGAAAATTTTTGTTTTTCAAATAATTCTCAAAGTCAGAATGATTATAATCAAGCAGGTTGTTGTAAGGCAAATCAAACTCACGTTCAATCACATTTTCAAAAAGTTGATCAGATTCTTCTATTTTACCTTCCAGTTTCAAGCCCATTATCCGGGCAAAAACCTGGGTAAGTTTCTGAATCTCTGCGGTAATTAAATCTCTTCTGTACACTTTGTTGTAATGTTAAAATGTTACTGTAACCTTTAAAACGGCTGGCTTTCCAACTTACGGACTACGGACTACGGACTATGGACTATGGACTATGGATTACGATTGAACTACCAGCTTCCACTTGAACCACCACCGCCAAAACTACCGCCTCCGAAGCCACCAAAACCTCCTCCTCCTGAAGAGCCACCGCCGAAGCCGCCACCCCAACCACTATCTCCGCCACGGCCTCTGCCACCAAAAAGTAGGGCCCAGAATAAAGCATCTGATGCACCACGTCCACCAATGATTTCGCTATTTCCTCCACCGCCTTTTTTAATAAGGATTACAATAACAATTACGATGATGAGGATAAAAATGATGCTTACGTCATCTCTATCTTTGGTAATCCTGGGTTTATCGTTTTTATATTCACCTTTGGTGTATTTTATTATTGAAGTTGTACCTGCATCTAAACCCGTATAGTAATCTCCGGATTTGAAATAAGGTTTTATGTCGTTCTCAATAATACGTTTGGCATAAACATCAGGCAAAGCACCCTCCATACCATAGCCTGTTTGGATAGATATTTTTCTGTCACCAACCGCAACTACAATCATGATGCCGTTGTTTTTTCCACTTTGGCCAACACCCCATTTTCTTCCCAATTCTACAGCATACTCATTAATATCATAGTCGCCAACCGATTTTAACATGGCGATTGCGATTTGAGTTGAAGATGAATCATCAAAGGCAACCAATTTCTGTTCAAGGGATTGTTTTTGGCTGGATGATAGTATACCGGTATAATCATTGACTAACGTAGATGGTTTTTCAGGAAAATCCTGTGCAAAAACAAACGTAAAAAAGAAGCTGAATAGCGATAAAAGAAATAGTTTTTTCATCGTCTATTTGTTTTCTTGATTATCCATAAATATAATATCATTGGGCAATTCGTTTATATCATCCGCTTGATAAGGGAAAAATAAAGCTAGTTTTTCGCCTGCTAAAGCCACTCCTGCAATAATGCCATCAGCCAAATTACCATTAGAAAAATGTGCACGCATAGCCACCTTAGTCGTTTCCCAAAAGTCATCAGGCACTATTTGGTTAATTCCCTTATCGCCAATAATAGCAAATTTATGATCAGCATGTGCCAGGTAAATTAATATACCATTTCGCTGTGCTGTTTTATCCATATCCATTTTGGCAAAGTATTCAATTGCTTTTTCGTAAGCGTCTCCTTCACAATGTTTGTCAATAGCAATCCTGATTTCACCAGATGTAAATTTTTCGGCATCTGATATAGCTTTTGCTATTCTATCTTGTTCAATATCTGAAAATAGTGACATGTCTTTCTTTTAAATTGAAGTAAAAAGGGTAATGAATGTTCAATTGAATAAACAGACACTACCCTTAAATGTTGCTATTGGAATATTAAAATTCTACTTTCGGAGCATTTTTTGCTGTTGCATCAGCCTCGAAATACCCTTTTGATTTAAAACCGAATATACCTGCGGTTAAATTTGTAGGAAAAGACCTGACTTTGCCATTGTATTCCTGAACTGCATCATTAAAATCCTTGCGGGATACAGTAATCCTGTTTTCGGTACTTTCCAGTTGAGCAGATAAATCACTGAATTGCTGAGTAGCCCTTAATTCAGGATAGTTTTCAGTAATGGATAATAATTTACCCAAGGCCTGGCTCAATTGTCCCTGAGCAGCCTGATATTTTTGAATATTTTCCGGAGTCAATTCATCGGCGCTAACCGTCATTTGTGTTGCTTTTGCACGGGCTTCAGTAACAGCAGTTAAAGTTCCCTGTTCAAATTTAGCAGCACCCTTAACTGTGTTTACCAAGTTTGGAATTAAATCTGCTCTACGCTGATATTGGGTTTGTACAGTTCCCCATTTCGATTTTACGTTCTCATCGAGTTTAACCATACTGTTATATCCACAAGAACTTAAAGTACTCACTGCAATTACAGCAGCTAAAATTCCAAATACTAATTTTTTCATTGTTAATTATTTTGTTTTAAGTTATAATCAAATTGAATTTTAGGTCAATTTACAAATTAGATATCAAATTGTATGCCTTTGTTACAATTTGAATAAATATCTGACAGGATGACCATAATTATCTTTGTAAAGATTAGGTTTGAAAATTGAAATGATGCCAGTTTAAAGCACGTCAATAGGATGAAAATTAAATGATATTTAAATGGAAATTGATTTTATCCGGCCAAATAAAAAAGTTGCAGGTAAGGAAATTTACATACATTATATTTTTAGCTATCTTTGTTTTATTCGGGATAAAAACCTGACATTGTATGCAAAAAGATATCGAAATTACCTTACTCCCTCAACAGGTAGAGCAAATAGAAGTCATCAATCAGAAATTAACCGATGCACTTAATTTGCCTCAACATCGTATTAAAGGTTACGAAATATTAAAAAGATCCATTGATGCCCGTTCCCGGAAAGTCATATACCGGCTTCAGATAAAAGTATTTATTGATGAAGAGCCCAGAGCCGAGGTGTATAAAGCAAGCTACCAAAATGTTGGTAATGCAAAGCCGGTTATTATTGTTGGGGCTGGGCCGGCTGGCTTGTTTGCCGCTTTACAATGTATTGAAAATGGTTTAAAACCAATTATTATAGAACGTGGTAAAGATGTTAAGCAGCGCCGAAGAGATTTAGCCACTATAAATAAACAAGGTATAGTTAATGTCGAATCCAATTATTGTTATGGCGAGGGTGGGGCAGGAACCTATTCTGATGGAAAATTATATACACGTTCCAATAAGCGTGGTGATATTAATAAGGTATTACAGGTATTTGTAAGCCATGGGGCTGAACATGATATTTTGGTTGATGCCCGTCCGCATATTGGTACAAATAAATTACCGAATATTATTACTTCTATAAAGGATACCATATTAAATGCTGGAGGCGAGGTCTTTTTTGATAGTCAGATGACTGATATCCTCACCGAATTCGGAAAAGTAAAGGGTATCGAAATTAATTTTAAAGATAAGTTATATGCTGACGATTTAATTCTGGCCACTGGTCATTCGGCGAGAGATGTATATGAATTACTGAACAGGAAGAATATATTAATTGAGGCAAAACCCTTCGCTTTAGGTGTTCGTATTGAACATCCCCAAGAAATAATTGATTCTGCTCAATATCATTGCGATATCCGTTCAGAGTTTTTACCCCCTGCTTATTACAGCCTGGTGGAGCAAGTTGGCAGTCGTGGCGTGTTTTCTTTTTGTATGTGCCCGGGCGGTATTATCGCACCATGTGCTACAGGCGAGAATGAAATTGTGGTAAATGGTTGGTCACCTTCAAAAAGAAATAATCCTTTCGCCAACTCAGGTACTGTGGTTCAGGTTACCTTAAATGATGTACAGGGTTATGATCCACTAAGGATGCTACATTTTCAATCTGAAATCGAAAACCTGGCTTTCGTGGCCGGAGGAGGTAACTTAGTTGCCCCCGCACAACGTATGATCGATTTTGTAAACAATAATCTTTCCATTGATTTGCCTAAAAACTCATACCTGCCTGGAACTAAAAGTGCAATGTTGGATAATATACTGCCAGAATTTGTATCCAAGAGTTTAAAAGCAGCTTTGCCTTTATTTGGTAAAAAAATTAAGGGATATTATACTAATGAGGCCATATTGGTTGGAGTAGAAAGCCGTACTTCATCACCGGTTCGTATTCCAAGAGATAAAAAGAGTTTTCAGCATCCGGAAGTAAAAGGGCTTTATCCCTGTGCCGAAGGAGCCGGTTATGCAGGAGGGATTGTATCTGCGGCAATTGATGGAATTAATTGTGCCAACGCAATCTTAAGCGTATCTTAACAAACTTTATATTATTCAAATTGTTGTTTTGGTATGTTTAATATTACCAACGAAATCAAAAAAGCCTTTAATGGTGATGCCTGGCATGGCAATCATGTTATGCAAATATTAAATAACGTGAAACCCGAAAATGCGTTTAAGCACTTTGTTCCAAATGGACATTCTATTGCTGAAATTGCTTTGCATTTAACAGGCTGGACTGAAGAAGTGACTTCAAGGCTAATGGATGAATCAGCAGCTGAACCTGCAATGGGCGATTGGCCGATTCCTGAATCTGAAACACCCCAGGCTTGGGAAAAAATTATCTTTAATTTTAAAATCGCAAATGAAGAATTAATCCGTCTTTGCGAAAGCATGAAAGATAGGCAATGGAATGAATATACCAAAGAAGAAAGGGATCCGGTTTTAGGTGCAGGAGTAACCAAGATCGAATTGTTGAATGGTTTGATTCAGCATCATGCTTATCACGCAGGTCAAATAGCTTTATTATCCAAATTCTAAATCATCAATGAAATCATTTATAATTTTTGTAATCCAAATAAAATGAAAAAAACCCTCATCATTGGCGCATCACCGAACCCATCGAGATATTCATATAAAGCAGCACATATGTTAAAGCGTTTCAATCACGATATTGTGAATATTGGTATAAAGCAGGGGGAAGTTGCCGGAACAGAAATTGAAAACCCGGGAGAAATTCATAGCGATATCGATACTATAACCTTATATATAGGCCCGGCATTGCAAAAGCAATACCACGATTATATATTAGAAACTAAACCGAAACGTGTAATTTTCAATCCGGGTACTGAAAATGATGAACTCGAAAAATTATTAAATCAACACAATATAGAACCGGTTGAGGCCTGTACACTGGTATTATTGAGTACCGGTCAGTATTAAAAGTTCTGTTTTTAGTATGGTGTTTTATATTTTTTCTGTGTGATAATCATGGAGTTAAAAGAAAGGTGAAAATAAAATGAGGTTGTGTTTTGTGCTTGTTAATTTTTTTTCTACTTTTGCATCCCGCTTCGGAGGGAGATGGGGGGCTGAGAAAAGCCTATTGAAAGCTAGGTTGGAAGGGAAACGAAGAGCGAATAAAAATAAAGAAATATTTTATTTGCGATTTAGAAAAAGATTTCTACCTTTGCACTCCCAACCGAGAGGAAGGGGTTAAAAGAATCGGAACGGCGGATGTCGGGAAGAAGGAAAAAAAGATTGAAATAAGCGGA
>Ga0160441_100046_pt1 | contig 163698 bp, 148 predicted proteins | sample HID1971K_E1MG_FD_108260 | JGI IMG/M metagenome (GOLD analysis project Ga0160441, IMG submission 108260) | Enriched millipede-associated microbial communities from UW Madison campus, WI, USA - HID1971K_E1 MG | ecosystem: Host-associated > Arthropoda: Insects > Digestive system > Unclassified ... | reverse complement strand
CAATCTAATGCGCCTCTTATATCACAGCAAAATCGTGGAGCGAGAATCTGATATGGAGCAACCATTAGATCTTAATGCCGTACCGGATATTACTATCGGCCGATTGAAAGTGATATCTAACTCCGACTCGTCGAATCTCCAGATAGGTAATGGTAAGCGTATTTATTCGGAATACCGCTCAAAAAGCTTTGAACAGCATTTCACTTCCACATCGCACAAAAAAGAGTATCCTTTCTCACCTTGACGGGCTAGAAAGGATACTCTTTTTATGATTCAATTTATTAGACTATCTATTAATAATATAGCTTTTAATCATGTTGTTATCACTTCAATATAAAAAGATACTCACTACATTGTTTGGTTTAATTGCTTGTATTTCGCTGCGTATTTACATACCGATTGAACAACCGTCGCATGTGACCATGTTAACGGCGCTACAGATAATGGCGTTCCATCGAAAGGATTTAGCTGTTCTGCTAACACACCACTCGATAAAGCATGTTGGGCTACCCACTCCAATGTGCGCCTTGGACTCTCGAGATCGGCAATCGTTTTGGCAGATTCTATCTCAAAGTTAGCTACCCATAACGTACATATAATCCACGGATTGCCAGGTATACGCTCAATATCACCCGATTGTTGGAAATAGTAGTCATTCATATATCGAGCAATTCCACCGATTTCTGTTTTAACTTGCAATCCATGCTTAATCGCTAGCATCGTCTTTTGAACACGATGATCATCTACAGGAAGTACACCAAAGTCAAGAATGCCAAACATACTACTTTCAAGTGTCATATCTTTTACCCACACGTTATCCTTCATTACGAGACCACGTGCAAAACGTCCCGCTTCATCGTCCCACAGATGGTCAAGCAACCCACTTTTAATTCTTTCTGCGGTATTACGATAATGATCGCTTCGCTCATAGTCTCCGAATAAATCGGTGAACGAAGCAGCTGATATTAACCCTCCGTATACAGACGCTACTGTGTACGTCCATATTCCGTAACGTTCTTCCCATAGATCATAACTTGGTTTGGGCAAATTCATATCTTCTTCAATATAACTACTTAAGAAGTTAGCTGCTTTCCGAATAAGTTTCGTATATAATCCTTGCGGCAACTCGATCACTTGATGTCGAGAGTAATCTTGCCATAATGCAAAAAGAACTAATGCTGTCTCATCTTCTTGAATCGGTAGTCGACGACTTCCTTGAACGATATAAGGATGCCAACTTGAACCTACCGTTCCATCTGGATTGTACTTATGATACAAATATCCTTCCGTCGAAATCGTATTCGCACAAAATTGGAAGAATGGTGCGATCATACTTTGATATCCTGCTAAAGACATTGCATCAGCCACTAGAGCTCCATCACGAGGCCACATATAACTATAGTGGTCCCGATTATACTGCAAGATATCAGTATCGTTAGCAGCTAGAATAGCACCCTTCTCGTCTGTCTGCGTTCGAACAAGCAATAAACTTAATTTGAATAATTTGCGAACCTCATTCGGCAAGTCTCCAAGATCAGACTCTGCTCGTTGTAACCAATGATTCCAATATACAACGACACGACTCAATAGTTTTTCTGGATGATGTTCACGAACATATTGATCTAGACGTTTTACTTCTTCTAGGTTAGGCCCGATAGACATCCAGTAGAAAATAGTTTTTTCACTACGAGCTCCAACGATAGTTCGGAAACTAAGTGTACTATCAACAGAACCTTGAGCGATCGTATTTCCCATTAGTGTTCCGTCTTCGGCGTCTCGCCATGTTCCTTCGGCTGTATTGAATCGTTTCACACCAGTAGAATATTGTAAGATTCCACCTTCATCTGAAAAACCATTGAACATAAAGTAATTAGAACGTTTGTAATGGTAGATCGTATGATTTTCAGGATAATATACTGCCGTATCTCCCACTTCTGTCCCCTCGATCATTAGATCTTGATGGAAGAAAAGTCTCACTTCACGAGCTTCATCTCGATGATTGCGTATTGTCACTTGTTTAATGAAAATACACTCTCTTTGATGAATTCCGTCATTAATTTGTAATTCAATGCCCAATCGATCATGCCTAGCTATAACGTTGGTAACTAGAGAATCTTCCATATAATCATGCTCAAACTTCCACTCCGCATGATCTAACCATGAAAATTCACCTTGCACCCAAATTCCAACTCGGCAATAATGTCCTCCGACATGATTCAGTTGCCCTACATACGGATAATATATATCCCTAATAAAACCGTGCTGATCCATATTAAGCAGCATCTTTCCATTACCTACAACTAAGTGACGTGCCATGAAGGTATCCCCTCTCCTTTAGCTAAGTTGTTGATATAGCTTTTTATATAGTTTCGCTGAGCGGCTCCAACTATAATCTTCTCGAGAACCATTATCTACAATTCGTTTCCATACCTCTTGATTTCGAAATAATTGGAGTGCGTGACGAACGGTATATAAGTAATCATGTGCATTATAGTTCGTAAATGTGAATCCGTTCCCAGAATAAGTATATTCATTGTAAGGAATAACAGTGTCCCTTAACCCACCAGTTTCTCTTACAAGTGGAACTGTACGATATCTTAGTGAAATTAATTGACTCAAACCACATGGTTCAAAACGTGATGGCATCAAGAATAAATCCGCTCCACCATATATTCTACTTGCTATTCGATCGCTGTAACCTAGCCAAAATCTTAATTTTGTTGGATGCCTAAGTGAAGCTTCGTAAAAATATCTCTCATATTTCTCATCTCCAGAACCTAGAATAATCATTTGCACATCGTCTTGTAATAGCTCGTCCAATGTAGCGATGATTAGATCGAATCCTTTCTGCTCAACTAATCTAGAAACTACTCCTAGTAAAGGTATAGTAGCATCTTGTGGCAATCCCATTTCAGCTTGTAAATCTAGTTTATTTTTTTGTTTTCGAGAAAGCGAATTGCGATAAGGTGCTATGAGATGCGTGTCTGCCATCGGATCAAACATTTTTTCGTCAATACCATTAACAATTCCAATTAGATCCTCACGTCGATATTGCAACAGAGTTTCCATTTTCTCGCCGTAATAAGCGGTTTGAATTTCTTCTGCATATGAAGGACTCACCGTAGTAAGCTTGTCCGCATATTGTAATCCAGCCTTCATACAACTAGCATTCCCGAAAAACTCAAGACCCTCGGCATTGAAATATTCATCTCCAATGCCGAGTAACTCCTTCATATTATCAATACTGTATATACCTTGGTACATAAGATTATGTATCGTGTATACGGATCGAGACTGTGACCAATCGGGGTGGAATTCATATCTTGTACGAAGTAAGAACGGAATTAATCCTGTTTGCCAATCGTTACAATGAACGATATCGAACTTTTGACCATAATATGGGCCTGCCTCAAGAACTGCAGCTGAGAAGAATACAAATCGTTCTGCATCATCACCATACCCGTATAGGCCACCTCGCTTGAAATAATGCTCATTATCGATTAGATAATAAGTTATTCCCTCAAGTTCGCCTCTCCATAATCCACAATATTGATTTCGCCAACCAAAGCCAACCTCAAACTCTGCAATGCGAGTAAAATTTTCTAAATATTCAAGCTTAATAGAACCGTATTTAGGTAATACAATGCTTGTCCTTACATCTTGTGCATCTAGCGCCTTTGGCAGTGCCCCTGCGACATCCGCTAATCCACCACTCTTAGCGACAGGTACAGCTTCAGAAGTTACAAACAGTACGTTCATTCTCTCTACCTCCTAAACTTTTTAATGCTCCTTGGCTAACTTCTAGTTCACCAAAAGTCACCTTGGAAGCAAATACAATAACTCTTTGTTGCTTCTCTATCTAGAACTTACGATATTAATTGCATCGAAAGTCTGTAACCTGATCTTATCTTTGTCACCTTGTATAGCAATAGATTTATGCAGGAAACCAAGCGACTTCCTGCATATTTACCTTACTAAAACCTACTTTTTGAATTCCGTCTTCCAATTAAAGGTTCAAAACAGTCGCCTGTCAGCACCAAGAAGATGATTCACAGCGAAAACGAGTAGCACAGCGTACGTATTGTGTACGTGAGCACACGCAGGCTTTCGATGGGGAGCATATTCGCCGCCGACTAATCCACGTTAGTATATTCATCGTGATCACAAGTGACTGTTTTGAACTTCCTCTAAATGATGCGACGCTTTGGTGCTAGATACGGCCCCGTCTCCACACCACGAACTTCTCTATTTTCCTCGATAACAACATCTTTATCGAAGATGCTGCATTTCACGGTACTATTAGGTAAAATAACTCCATTTTGCATAATGATACTATCTTCAACTACTGCACCTTTATGAACATGTACCCCGCGGAATAGTATGCTATTACGAACAGTACCCTCTATTAAGCAACCATTCGCAATAATAGACTGCTCAACGACTGCATCTTGCTTATATCGTGCGGGAGGACCATCTTTTACTTTCGTATAGATCGGTCCTGGTTCGTAGAATAGTTCTTTCCAAACTTGAGGATTAAGTAGTTTCATACTGTTACTATAATAACTATTTATCGTATTTACACATGCTAGAAAGCCATCATGAATATAGCCAAACACTTTTAATTGATCTAATTTAGAGAAAATAGCATGTCGTACAAGATGATCTTGACCTTTAGCTAATGATGTCTCTACAAGATCCATTAGTAACTCTTTTTTCATCAAATACATTTCCATATTCGAGAAGTCACTTATCATAGGACCATAAGAATCTTGAATTTCTGTAATTCGACCCGACACATTCATACGTACTTTTCTTGCTCTACCAAGTAATGGTTCAATACTTTCTTTACATACAACAGTAATATCGGCTTCTTGCTCTAAATGGAAAGCAAGCACTTGTTGATAATCAATATTACAAATCATATGACTACGAGTTATTAGCACATACTCAGGCTGAGATCGTAAGAAGTAATCACGATTTTGGTAAAAGTGAAACAGATCACCACGGCTTAATTCTTGGACATCATCAGTAATAGGTGGTAACACAAATAATCCACTTTGGCGATGCTGTAAATCCCAACTCTTCCCACTTCCGATATGATCCATAAGCGAGCGATATTTTCGATGGACAAAAATACCTACTTCATTGATTCGTGAATTTACCATGTTAGATAGAGTAAAATCAATAATACGATAACGAGAACCGAATGGAACCGTTGCAGTACAACGGCCATGTGTTAATGCATCAAGATCATCTTTTTCATGAATAAGATTAATAACGCCCATAATCTTTTGCTTCTTCATTACTCCACCCCCATCAATTGATCTTGTGGAAACACATGTTCACCAACTGGAATAACTGTTATTTCATCACTGTCAGGTGTACCTATTACTGCATCGTCCTCAATTATTGCACCATCACCAATAATAGCTCGATGGATTTGTACGTTTTTACCGACCTTTACTTTAGGCATAATGACAGATTCTTTCACCACACTACCTTCAGAAACTGTTACGCCATAAAATAGTATGGAACGGTCAACATCCCCTTCGACAAAGCAACCCTCTGTTATAAGACTAGAGGTTACTTTTGCTGAAGCTGTTACAAATTGTGCAGGTTGATTAGGATTTACTGAATAAATTCGCCAGTTCGGATCTCCGAGATCAAGCGAAGGTTTATCTTCTAACAAGTCCATATTGCCTTCCCACAAACTATCAATCGTCCCAACGTCTTTCCAATACCCATCGAAAATATAGCATGAGCATAATAAACTATCATCCATCATTGCAGGAATGATATCTTTACCAAAATCGTTGCTAGATAATACATTTTCTTCATCATTAACCAAATATTGTTTCAAATCACTCCAATTAAATATATAAACGCCCATCGACGCTAAATTACTCGTTGGATTTTTCGGCTTCTCTTCAAAACCAGTAATGACCGAATCATCATCAATATGCATCAATCCAAAACGGCTAGCATCTTTCCAATCGACCTCAAAGCCAGCAATTGTAACTGCTGCACCTGTTTTTTTATGATTTTGCAACATGAGATCGTAATCCATCTTATAGATGTGATCACCTGATATGATAAGTACATACTCTGGTTCATAGCGCTCTATGAATGAGATGTTTTGATATATGGCATTGGCCGTCCCTTTGTACCAGACGCCGCCTTCTTTCTGCATATAAGGTGGTAAAATCGTCATCCCACCATCACGACGATCAAGCCCCCATGGTGTACCAATTCCTAGATACCGATTAAGTTCTAAAGGCTGATACTGCGTGAGGACACCAACGGTATCAATACCTGAATGTGCACAATTACTAAGGGTAAAATCTATAATTCTATATTTCCCACCGAAATAAACTGCAGGTTTTGCTAAATCTTTCGTTAATACACCTAATCTTTTACCTTCACCACCGGCTAATAACATTGCTATCATTTCTTTTCGAACCATGGACATCATCTCCTTGTTAAATGGTGTCCCCCGAATGAAGTGTGTATAGCATGAATGTAAATGGGGGGAGTTCAATAGAAATACTCTGCTCACGACCATGAATACCGATCGATTCACTGTGTACTTCTTCCTGAACATGTTCGGTTGTACCACCGTACTCCAGTTCATTACTATGCAACAAGATCGTATATATGCCTTTTTGTGGCACTCCAATACGATAAGGAGAGTAATAATGTGGAGAAAAATTCACGAAAACTACAAGCACTCCAGATTGACTTTGCCTGCTGAAAGAGATGACAGATTGCTCTGCGTTATTCACATCTATCCAGTCAAATGTGCTCGGATCAAACTCGTTTTCCCACAGAATAGGTGTGTTCCGATATAACCAATTCAATTGTTTTGAATAATGATGCATTTTTTGATGCGAATCGTACTTCAAAACGTCCCAGTCAAGATGTTCTTGATCTTTCCACTCATCGAATTGACCCCATTCACTGCCCATAAAGAGTAGCTTTTTACCAGGATGAGTCATCCAATAGCCATAGAATAGACGTAATTGCGCAAATTTCTGTTCGTAGTTCCCCCACATTTTATTAAGTAGAGAACGTTTTCCATGAACAACTTCATCATGGGAAAGTGGTAATACATAATTTTCGTTGAAAGCGTACCATATAGAAAAAGTGATGAGATGATGACGTTCTGTGCGGGTTGACGGCGGGAGAGACATGTATTTGAGCATATCGTTCATCCAGCCCATGTTCCATTTGTAGTTAAATCCTAAGCCTCCCATATAAGTCGGCTTTGTTACGGATGCGTAGGATGAGGAATCCTCCGCTAACATCAATGCGTTGGGGTAATAATGAAATATCGTTTCATTTAATTTGTGGAGGAATGCGATAGCGTGTAAATTAATATGACCGCCATCTGCATTTAATGTATGTAATTCTGGTGGCTTATCCATGTGTAGGTCGAGCATAGAAGCAACGGCATCAACACGTAAGCCATCAAAATGAAATTGATCTAACCAATAAATAGCGTTTGAAACTAGAAAACTTTGAACTTCATGTTTACTGTAATCGAAGCTCAATGTACCCCATAACGGTAGCTCAGCTCGCTTCCAATCTGCACCTTCAAAAATTGGTGTGCCATCGAAAGATCTTAAGCCATGATCGTCTTTGCAGAAATGACCAGGAACCCAGTCCAAAATAACACCAATATGATACCGATGACATTCATTAATTAATTGCTTCAGTTGTTCGGGAGAACCAAATCTACTCGTCGGGCTATAAAATCCTACAACTTGATAACCCCAAGACTGATCAAGTGGATGCTCTGTAATAGGCAATAACTCGATATGTGTATATCCCCAATCAGCTGCATACGGAACAAGATGCTGGGCTAACTCGGTGTATGTATAGTAATCTTCTTTCCCTTTTATCTTCCATGATCCTGCATGAACCTCATAAATTAACATTGCTTTTTCATAGGATGGCTTGATAGATTGCTGGCTGTACCAGTTCTGATCGGTCCAAGTAAAGGCAGGTAAACCTTCTACAATAGATGCTGTATTAGGTCGTCGCTCACTATAAAAAGCGTAAGGATCACTTTTCATAATCCGTTCATTGTACTTCGTTAAGATTTCATACTTATATTGTGTGCCAACTTTCAAATGAGGAATAAATGTTACAAAAACACCAGAACTCGCAACGCGGCTCAATTTATGATGATGACCATCCCATTGATTGAAATCACCAACAACAGCAACTTCTATCGCATTAGGTGCCCATACAGCAAACCTGATACCATCTGCGCCTTCCCAGTAAATAGGATGTGCCCCCATAAACCTATAGCTATGATGCGATGAACCACGATTGAACAAATAGAGATCCTGCTCTGTAATACCGAACATTGCAGTATCCATCACTTCACCCCCAATAGGTTTGGCTATGAATCTATTATACTGTTTTCATAATCAATCGAACATGAACCACTAGCCTATTCATTTGCACTATACATCATATTAAAAAGGAAATTCCCATTTATTACAACCTACAATTAAAACAAGCTACACGATTTACAATTAATAAATATCGCATAGCTTGTAGACATGACAATGATGTTATTTGCTTGGAATAAATGGTGTTGGTCTTCCTAGTGAAAATAGATGTAATTCATGCATTGCTCTCGTACAGGCAGTATAGAACAATTTACGTTCACGTTCCAAATGATATTGTGTGGAACTCGCGTCATAGATCATAACAGCATCAAATTCTACACCTTTAGCTAAGTAGGCAGGAATGACCATAATACCTTGCTGGAATGTAACTGTTTCTTGATCGACTAAGCGTAATACTTTCCACCGATCTTGTAATCGTTCAAAGACCAACTTACTTTCATGTGCCGTCTTGCAAATTATTGCAATGGAAGTGTACCCTTCACGAATCCAATGATGTAACTTGTCATCGATTTGTTGATCATATTGATCGACTGAATCAAGTACAGTAATTTCAGGAACTTTGCCATGGCGATTGAAAGGTATAATCTGGTCACCACCTTCAATCATCGAGGCTGTGAATTCGATAATCTCATGAGTAGAGCGATAGCTACGAAGTAATGTCATTCTCTCCGTTTCTTCCTCTGAGAATAAATTCTCGAAAGGAGTGAACTTCTCCTGCAAAGAAGAATGAACAAATATCGATTGATTCAAATCTCCTACAATAGTCATTTTACTTCTCGGGAATATTTTTCTCATATATTGCAATTGGAACGCTGAATAATCTTGACCTTCGTCAATAAATACATATTTTACGCTCGTATTGGTCTGGAATCCTTCTAATTTTTCTTTTAGATACAAATATGGTGTCGCATCTTCATATAACATAATATTGCGTGATAAAGCATCTAAAGTTAATTTTGCAATACCAGTCCATAGCGGGTTCGAATTGCTACCCCATTGCTTCTGGATAAACATTTTTTTGTAGACGCCTTTTACATCAACATATCTAAGTTGCTTCACATGACTTCTAAGTTTTTTGAACCTTTGTTGAACAATTTTAGTAGCTAAGAAATCACGCTCAGCTTGAAAATCATCGAATGAATTTTCATTGAACTTCTTCTTGTTCACCAAATGTTGGAACGCATCAGAATATTGCTCTGTATCAAGTAGTTCTAATTCCTCATCTACCCAAGCTTCTTGTTGCTCTAATTTCCCTAACGCAGTTAACTCCTTAAGCAACCAATCTGTTAATTCCTTTAGGCGAAGCGGTATCGATTGAGATGGATCTAATCTATAAAATTGTTCCGTTATTTGCTCATGTGAGATGAGAACTTTGTCGCGGAATACGATGTTCTTAAACTTCATTCCTTGATCACTAAGATACTTGACGTAATCATTAATGACATTCATAAAATCAGTAGAGGATTTTAAGTGAATACTTGCCATTCGAGCTTCATAATCCTGATCCTCATATTGGGTTAGGCTGTACTCCATTTGTGTAAAAGGATCTTCTAGATGAATTTTCCGACCTAATCTATGTTCTAAATATTGTTGATACGTTGTTTGTTGCATATTTTGTTCGCCAAGTTCAGGTAGCACTGTTGAAACGTAGCTGTTGAACATTGGATTGGGGCTGAAGAGTACGATTTGATCTGCGTTCAAACTTTCACGGTAACGATACAATAAATAGGCTACACGTTGTAATGCAGCTGAAGTTTTCCCGCTTCCCGCTGAACCTTGAACAACTAACAATTTTGCTTGTTCATTACGTATAATGGCGTTTTGTTCTTGTTGTATCGTAGCAACAATACTTTTCATCTGAGAATCAGAATGTTTACCAAGAACTTCTTGTAAAATCTCGTCCCCAATCGTTACGCCAGTGTCGAACATACTTACTAAATTGCCATAACGGATATTGTATTGACGCTTCAATGTCATTTCGCCTTCAATATCACCGCTTGGTGTACGATACGTAATCGGTCCAGGTCCATAATCATAATAGACGCTACTTATTGGTGCCCGCCAATCGTAGATCAAGTAGTTCTCATTATGATCATCAAGCAACGACCCTACCCCTAGATATATAGCTTCCACAGGTCCGCCCGCTTCTGAAACATCAATTCTTCCAAAATAAGGACTCTGTTCGAATTTATGCAACAATCGAATTTGTTCTGACATCAGTCTATAACTACGTTCTCGTTCTGAAAGCAATTCGGCTTGTTGTTTCATACTAGCATGACTTTCGGCAGACTCTGCAGAATCCTCAAAATTCAAAGTCACATCGTCCCAGAAATTGGTTTTAATATTTACTATTTCTGATTTGACATCACCCTTCTCATCCTCTATTTGTTCTAAGCGTTTGCGAACCAATTGTATAATATCTCGTACACGCCGCTCTTCACTGTTTCGATCATCTGTTGTACTGGACATATGTTCCTCCCTCTGTAATAACTCCTATGTTATCAACAATTAAACTTCCTGATGGTTGGTTGAAATATAATGAGATTTTTTGCATATCGGATAAATTTATATTTTCGCCAAATAAATCAATTGGAATGATATAAGTTTGTAATAATGGTTCCACCTTAACATCATACTTCCCTTTCTTAATACGCTCTTCCAGTAAACTTGATTTCGTGAAATCATCTTCTGCAGGCGCTAATAAACTGAAGTAAGAAGCTAGATCAAGTTGCATTGTTCCAAATGTGTCGGAATACAATTCTAACTCAACAGGTAATGTTACGTCCAGTTTATCTATTTCAACTAAAGAATCGATTATTTGATTTTGTGCCTGATCAGTGTGATCATTCTCTTCACTCTTATCATCTGATCGACGGTAATCGGTTCGAGCAAACGAAATCGTAATCGCCTCAATTTTCTTATTCAACATAAATTGCTGTTGCTTCGTCAAATTGAAAGTAATTCGTTGTTGCTCCCCCACCCAATGTATTGATAAAGCACTATTCTGTTTATCTCCATCACTTCTACCTTTGAGTTCAATAACTTCTGCCTCTAGCTCATCTGAAGTACTCCATTGCGATTCAGCATCATCTTTTTCAAAATTAAATAACGATAATTCTTTCGGATTATTGTAACGAGTAACATATCCTGTTAAAGGCAAATATTGTCCAACTGTTCGGAAGTCTTGAAATACCGCTTCATACTGATCTTGTTGTAATAAACTCGCTTGTAGAAAACTACTGATAAAGATTTGAGCAGCTTGTCGCTGGTCATCGCCAGACATCAAGTCGGCTGTATTAAGTAATATCGCTCCAGGAAACTGTTCGTCATATTTACCCCATACTGTATTAAATTGCCCATGATTAGCATGATACAATTCAACCGTAGCTTTAAAATGACCATCTTCTGTGAATCTGGTTCGCTCATATTGTCTATCGCCAAATGATTCTGTAAGATCAGAATCCATCGTCCCATGTAATGTAAGATAGTTCACATTGAGCAAGTTCGCTTGCTTGCTATCGACACGATAATCTGTAGGGGCTATACCAACTACAGCTTTAATCGATACTTTCTCTAATATATTCGTTATATTATTATCTACTAACCATTTTTTCGCGTCGACAGCCATTGCTGCTGCTTGACCACCACGTGAATGACCTATTAATGCTACTTGATTCCAATCAATCGAAAGCTGATCATATTGCTGCTCGTAAAATGAAGTTATATGGGCAAGCATTAACCAAGAACGTAACAATTGGTCATCATCAACGATTCCAGACCAGACAGAGTAGTTCAGGAAGTTAGCATCAATAGAGCAAACAATCATTCCTTGTGATGCTAATAATTCACCTAAATAAGCATAGCCATCTGAAGAATCTTCTTCTCCTATATGATTGCCATGCATAATAAATACAATTGGAAATTCACCTTCTCCAATAGGAGTCCATACTTGACCGTTAATCGGAATCTGATCTTCAGAAAACCCCCAATATAACTCTCTCGTCCATGCCCAATCTTTTAACACATCTGATCCATCCATCGGAGCAGTGTAAATGATATCTTCCACTTCTTCAGTCATTAGATCCGTATCATCCGCGTAGCTTTCGTAATCGTAATGTCTAACTTCGAAACTACCGGGCTGGGCAGGATTGCTCGGAAATCTGTCCAGCGATAGTAGTACTTGTTCCGTACTCCCATCGTGATTCATATCCGCACTACTATCATGATCATCTGATGACATGTCTGGACTTAGCAAAACATCTTCATATAACTGAGTAATTAGATCCTTATCTTCACCAAAAAACTGCTGACGAGCCTCATTACCTAAAGCAATAACTAGAAATAGGATAACCAGATTGCCCGTAATATAAGAAAATGTTTTTTTGCGGAATGCATATAAATACGCTGCATATAATGCGACCAAAGTCGTAATGATTATAATAACAGCTGTCAAAAATAAGGATACTTTCCATCCCCAATTTGATTTCATCATTAATAGATAACTTTGTGTTATCAATATGGCTATACTTGCAATCATACTTGCACATTTATGCAAATAGAAGAAGGCTAGTATCGATTTCAATAAAATGAACGCAATAATTAATAAGATGACATATAAGTATCCGAATATTAAATAATCAATAATAATTCCTAGTCCAGTCGGTATACCTGGTATGACAACAACCCATTCAGCACAAAGTGCAAGCAGGTAGATAAGCGAAAATGATATAACGAAAGCAGATTCCTTCATTTGAATGAACTGCCATCTTCTTTTCATCCACTCGTATAATCTGGTTTTTAATGATTTTCGAGCAATTGGTTCTTCCATTATCTCTTCGAAATCGTTAACCAAAACCGCTCATTCTCCTTTTCTAAATGTACCGGAACCTCGTAAAATTGACTCATCTTCTGAGGTGTTAATACTTCTGATGTTTCACCTTGCGCAAATATTTCACCTGACTTTAATAACAAAGTATGACTAAAGCAAGGCAATATTTCTTCTACATGATGTGTCACATAGATTAATGTCGGGCAATTATTCTGAGTAGAAATATTGCTAATCATGTCCAGTAATTGTTCTCTTGCAATAATATCTAGTCCAGTACATGGCTCATCTAATATTAATAATTTGGGTTCATTCATCAATGCTCTAGCAATTAGTACTCTTTGCTTTTCTCCTTGTGACAACGTACGATATGCACGAAGTGCAAGATACTCACAACGCAAAGCCACCAAGAGATCCCTCGCTTTCTCAATATCTTCAGTCGAAGGTTGGTCATACACCCCTATAGATGCTTCTCTTCCGCTTAATACGATATTTAGCGCGTCATCACTGCCATAAAGTTTTTGCTGGAGCGCAGTACTTACCCAACCAATTTCTTTGCGAAGTTCTCGTAAATCATATGTACCAAAGCGATGTCCCAATACGCTAATAGCACCAGATGTTGGCCACTGATAACCGTTAATCATATTAAGTAATGTAGTCTTCCCTGAACCGTTTAAACCTAGTAAACACCAATGTTCACCTTGCTGAATTGACCAGTTCACATCTTGTAATATTACTTTATCTTCTCGTTCCCAAGTTACATTATCTATTTGTACAATCATGACTATTCCTCCAGTAACAACGGTTAATATATATTCATTCTACCATGATATAACCCTCTTTGCTCTCAAAACCACAAGCAAGTTGAGCTTCTCAGATATAATAAGAAAATACAGTAGTAGACCGAACATAACAATAGAAAAAACAGTAGTTAGCAACTTGTAAAGTCACTGACTACTGCAGTTTATTTTTCATATAATCGAAAACGTCATTAATCCAATTGAATATCAACATTTTCTTACTAACCTTACACTTTGTAAGCTCGGACTAACGATTCATATTCGGTACTTGTAATATTCAAGATGGAACCATGACGTTTAAGTGTATCTCCTAGATAATATTCACTCTCATTCAAAATGCGGAACTGACCACTTGATAAATCATCAGTAACCAAAGGCAAATACCCCTTCTTTGCCGCGAATTGATCGATCATCAAACACCACTCGTTCCTATCATTGAATTTGAATACAGCTGGCCCTTCTACACCGAGCATATTATCAAGAACAGTTGAATTAAGTTCAACGAAAGATGAAGGTATTAAAGAACTACTTTGTTCTACGATAATGCACTTTTTCGTCTCATCTTTTGAGTAACGATAATAAGTGTTGCCATCCTTAATCATTGTGGTATCGATAATATGGTTTTCTCGTTCAATATAAATTTCAGGTGTTGAATAATACTTAAAATCTTTCGTTCTTGTACTGTAGATTATTTGTTTAGCTGGGTTCTCGTCCCTTTTGACCATGGATGCCCAGAATATGAGGTGTTCCTCTGTTTCCTCATCAAAAATTGTTTCTGGTGCCCATACACATCCTGCATCTGGAAGATCAATATTAACGCTTCTTTCCTTTGACCAATGTACAAGATCAGTGGATTCCCATACAATAATCGAGCGGCTTCCGCTATATTGAGCAGCATCCCAGCCTTTTTCACTCGCGATCCTCAAATCCGTCGCGATAATGTAAAATTTTTCATCTAAAGGAGAACGAATAATGAACGGGTCACGTATTCCACATTCCCCTATGCCAGAAATTAATACTGGCTTTCCACCGTTCAAGTCCTTCCAATGCAAACCGTCTTGGCTCACTGAAAAATAGACTTGTTCTCCACCTTCATCCTCAACGGTAAAGTAAACAAAAAGATAAGCATGATATGATTGATCTATCAATTGATCCAAAGGCATCTGCGTTCCTCCAATTATTAAAATTATTACAAATCGAGCTATTAATTCCGTTGTCACAATGGCAATTTAGAATGCAGTAAAAATTATCATTGCTATCATATCATTAAACATTGTATTTCCTGTAAATTGCTGATCTATAGTAAGGGACTGGTTTTATTTGATGGAATACAGCCACTTCGATCCCTTCAAAGTGTTCTACTAGAGCCTGATTAATGAAGGTATGAACCGTGCCCTTACGTAGCGGAGTAATGGACAAATGAAGGGCTTGATGCTCAAGGTCGTCCTTAAACTGTTTCAACCCGATTGGCCATACTTCCCCGAATTGAATATGATCGGTAATCATGTGGTTATTCAAATAGGCAGCGGCCACATCTCCGTCGTATTTCACGTTCAGAAAGACATCCGCTAAATGTCTTGGCCACTCGGTATCTATTTCGATAAGAGCGCTTCGCGCTTGAGGGTACTTTATTTGAATGTCAGGTGTATAGGATTCAACCTCAATATTGTATGTTCTAAACAGCCCCTCTTGGCGACTTTCGAATAACCCATGATCCAATGTTATTTCTTCAGATAGAGCAGGCAAGATTGAGACGCTCCACTTTGCCTCTCCTTCCGATGTAGTGTTCAATCGCTCATCTTTTACATAAAGTCTGCTGTCGCTAATAAAGATTCGCTCTTCTCCCCAGATCTCAAATTTGTAAACCTGAAGCGCTTCTTGACGTGACAAGACAATCACTTGAACAATATCATTATTCGTTAGCGTTACTTCAACAGCATATTGCTTACCTACTAGCGGCTTAATGACGATTGCACCCGAATCCTCTATAATTACAGCATCTTGCTGAGTAACTTTAGCAACATTTTTCCGGTTTAATACGATCTCAGGCTCAAGACCCTCTTGTGCATAAAAGACAAGTACACGCTTCTTATTGTCATTCAATATCGTTAACGGTTGAACAGTAGCTGCCATAATATCAACGTCAGCTACTTTAAGATGAAACGGTAGCACCATACTAACTCCATTTTTTAGCGAGAGTGACCCTTCATGCGGAAAAGAAACCTTACCTTTCGGTGTGTCAAGCTCGATTCTAATGCCTTCGCGGTCTGGCATCTCCAAGTGATCCTGAAAATTGTTCAGGAATAGGAATCCGGAACCATCCTTTTGCCGAACACACCAACGGAGCGATTCGATATCCTCTGGATGAATATCTGCTTGTCCCTCCGGAAGCACTGTTCCCATAGGCGCAATCATTGGACCGTATGCTTCCATGAACAGGGCAAGTGAACGAATTCGATCATATGATTTGCCAACTCTCCCGAACTCGCCGAGAGGAGATTGATAATCATATGTAATTTTCGGCAACCCGTACTCATTCAAGTAACCATATTTACCAACAGAATTGGACCCTCCATGGTACATATAGTAGCCAAGCAAATTACTACCGCTCGCCAACTTGACTAGTGTCATAGCTTCTACGCTTTCTGGGCTTACATTCGGCCTGGCCGTATAGCTTACTTGCATGCCACCAGCCATCTCACAATAGGCAACCGGATATTCTAACGTATCGTAGTTGACATCTTCTGACGGTTTAACATGCAAGTCGCGGTAAATATATTCTCCGCTCGGTGGCTGATTTGGAATCCATGGAGTATATGCATATCCTGCTAACATCGGTAATGTATCCATTTCTGGCACAGCCGCTCCTCCCCATGCTGTTGCAGTGAAAAATGCAGGATTTATACCCGACTCTTCCGCAAGACGACGAAGTTCAGCCATATGCTCATTACCTCCTATGCCGGAAGACATGAATACGCCGACCTTATATCCCCATGAATCAAGAGGCGCACCGCAGTGCATATATTCATTCTCTAGCTGTACACCAATAATAGGACCGCCTTCTGCGAAATAAGAGCCTTTCACCTGCTTCGCAATTTGACGATATAACCTTTTTGCGTAGAACAAGTAGTTCTTATCATTTGAGCGTATTTCCAGAGGCTTATCAAATACCCAATCGGGAATACCCCCGTTTCTTACTTCTCCATGGCAAAATGGTCCGATCCGAAGAATAAGGGGTAACTCATGTTTTGCACACAGATCGACAAAATGTCGTAAGTTGCGGCTTTCACCCCATTGGAAAACGCTTTCTACTTCTTCATGATAATTCCAAAATACATATGTAGCAATAATATTAACCCCGCCCGCTTTCATCTTCAACAATTCTTCTTCCCAATACAGATAAGAGAATCGTGAAAAATGAAACTCACCTACAACTGGAACGATGGGATTATTATTCCAAGTCATATAATAATTTGTAAACCCGAAACAATCACCTTTAGCATTTAGTGCTTTATTCCTTGTTAATTTACCCGAGTATATTTGTTTGTTCAATCCATACAACTTCATGTTATATTCTACCATTAGTAATTATCCTCTCGTAAATGATTTGTTTCAGTCCAACTCAATCAGCTGTCCATAAGTCAAAATCTAGTATTAGAAACGAAATAGAAATCATGCGGAAATGGACAATCCGATATATTCGGCCGCCTATTTCTACATGATTTCGATTAATTAGTGAGGATATAATGCTCCGAATTCCATGCCACATGGTCCTCCATCAGGATTTGTTATCAATTCTATTTTTGAACCGTCAGATCTGTAAAGTGGCTGATAATGTTCACTAATATGCGTAGCTGATTCATTTGCATAATGGCAAATAAATGATCTCCGGAAGCGATCCTTCGTCTTATTTCGATAAGATCCATGAATCAAGTTACCATTGAAAAACAACACATCTCCCGCCTCCATAATGACAGGAACTGCCTTCTGATCCTTTGGAGGCTTAACATAGTGCGTCGTGAATGACTCTTTCGTATCCGAGTCTTCTGGGCAAACGATATCGTATTCTTGTGTATTAGGAACTACTAACAAGCTACCGTTCTCTTCGTCCGCAGCATCAATTGCAGTCCACGCAGCTATGCAATTACCCGGTTCCACTTTTAGATAAAAGTTATCCTGATGAAGCGCCTGTCCTCTAGCACCTGGTGGTTTATAGTAGAACATACTTTGTGCTGCTAGTGGCCGCTCTTCGAATAAATCTTCCAATACACTTAGTACCGGCTGATGTAACAAATACTTCTTGGCTGTTTCATTGAAGCGGTGAGGATGCATAACTCTAGGATAACGTTTCAATGGATCCGTTGTTAAATCTGATAAACCTGGTTCAAAAAAACCAGGTACTGTTGTATGACTTATTTCTTCAAAAGTATACTCAATTTCGTCTAGCTGTTCTTTTGTAAACAAACTTTTAATAATAATGTAGCCTTCGGTTTCGAATTGTTTTTTTTGAAATTCTGTTAAAGCTTTAAGTGTATACACGATAATATCCCCCCTTTAGTTTCTTAGCTAAAGTGTACCTTCATCACCTTAATTAAAGTAGTAACAATACTGCTTATTAATCACACTATTCTGCTATTTACTGGATTATAATAAAGAGGTTAGCTATACTAATATTACAAATTATCGCTTTTAGGGGGAGGTTTAATTTGAATCTTTTTGATGAACCATCTCATTATGACGGCCAATCTAATGGCGTATTTATATGTGGACATTTTCTAGTCAACGATACTTATAAAACTCATAGACCCAATGGAATGCAAGATTGGCTCATAGCTTACACCTTAAGCGGTGAAGGATATTTTATAACTCCCACAGGGCATAAAACGTGTTCTCGTGGAGATATTGTGCTTCTAAGACCAGGGATGGCTCATCAGTACGGAACTGAAAAAGGTCAATTATGGAACTTTATTTGGGCTCACTTTTCTTCCGTCTCTGTTGAAGAACAGCTTTTACCACTGGATTCATTATTCTGTCATACTATTGAGCCATATTCTAAACAGAAACGTGTACATCATGCCTTTCGTAAAATTCTGTCAGATTCTAGAGAAAGACATGAATACTGGCATGACTTATGCCTTAACTCACTTCGTGAAATCTTAATTTTACTTCGCCAAGAACGAAACCATAGTCTTGACCCTCGAGTAGAAGAAGCACTTCATTATCTTTCTATTTATATGCGTAATCCTGTGCAGATCGAGGAATTGTCCAAATCCATTGGTCTTTCAGCTTCGAGAATGTCTCATTTATTCAAAGAACAAACAGGACTCTCTGTCATCGATGCCTTGAATCAAATGCGAATTCGTCAAGCAGCCTTACTATTACAACATACATATCGAAGTGCTTCTGAGATTTCTTATGAAGTCGGGTTTCAAAACTATAACCACTTTATTAGACAATTCCGCAAATGGATTGGTACAACCCCTAGCAGTTTCAAGAAACAAAACGATAAAATATAATTAGTTAATATCTTTTAATCGATCCATATACAAAAAGTAGGCAGGTTCACTATAAGTGAACCTGCCTACTTTTTGTATCATTGGACTATAATGAAATAAAATATTCAATAATCGAAGATGCAATTGCAACAACTGCGATTGTACCTGAAAGCCACGCAATTGCTTTTGTTCCTTGCGAATAAGACATAGAAGATAATACTAGAGCTGATAATCCAGTCCAAAATGGCCAGATGAACAATGCACTTATCGCAATAACTAATGCCAATGTTCCAACATACCAACCAATAGCACTTACACGTTGATCAGACTCATTGAAACTCATCATTACACGAGGAGAATGATCGTGAGCAATCATCTCTTCATACGTGAAGTCAGCTCCCATCTCTTCATAAATTCCACCATGTTCTAACGGTGGAATAGGATCATGTTGAAGAACTGACGTATCATCGTTAGGAATATTACTGCGATGAGTTATCGGTAAATTGCGATAATTACGACTCATACCACCATATTTTCGGTTTCTTGCCATCTACAGTCACCCCTTTGGACTGAATGTTAGGCAACATGTCTCTGCTGATTGATTAGCTGAATCTTGGTGTTCCGGAGATAATAATTCATTGGCAAACTCATCCATAAAATTTCTATTAGCATGAGCGTCAATTTCAATCTGAATAGATGTTGCACCACATTGATTATTTTCTTCCCAATAGTTACAATTCGCCACACTACAAGCTACGCCTTTTGGCATAAAAAAATCACCTCCACTATCAGTTTGCCCTGATAACGAGATGATTTATTCGATCCTATTTTTTCCCCATCATACGACGTTGAGTCATGTAATCACTTTCGTAATATGCCAATTCGTCGCGAAGGTCTTCATAATATTTTGTAATGTTCATAATAACATTTCTAGCTTCACGCTTCGGTTTGAAACGGAAACGAATAGCATCTTGTCCAGTATAAGCATAACGACCATCTTCAGAATAACATTCATTTTTAGGATAGAAGAATGCATTTACACAGTTATGATAAACCTCATATAATGCGCGTTCAGCAAAGTCAGTATCAAAATTCGGTCTTCTAAGTAGTACACCTAGTTTTTCAAACGAAACCTCTGAGTATACAAGCAAGTGACGAAGATCAGCTAGAAAACCTCTGTAAAATAATTGTTCTTCTTCTGTTTTCTCTTCACTTATTAAATGATCGAGTGAGAAATTGTTAAGGAATGGTTCAAGTTGAGCAATAGCTTCCTTTAGTTTCTCACGAGCTGATTCACTCAGCCCCTTAACATTAGTCGAAGGCATGTTGGTAGATCCCCTTTCATATTCCAAACCAATACTATAACATTTATATCCTATCACAAATTGTGACAAAACGGTACTATTTAACTCTTTGTTCTGTATAAAATACTGTCTTTTACTAAAAATAAGGATACGTCAAAACAGAACAATAGGGAGTGTTAAAGATGTCCAAAAAATGGTATACCGTTATTGGTGCAATTGTAGCTGTTATTTTAATCATGCAGTTTTTGCCTAATAAAGATAAACAGAGCAACGAAATAGCACAGTTACCCCAGTTAAATGTAAAGAGTGATTCCGAGCATGCAGCAATTGAAAAGGAACAAAAATTAAGGATATTACAAAAAAACATGGACAATAGTTTGCAGCTTGTAATAACCGAAATGCAATCGGATTTGGAATTATTGGCAAAGGAAAAAAACTCGAAAAATGCTGCTGACATTATGTCCCGCTTCCAACATGAGCATCCTCATTACGTATATATTCGTTGGGAGGACGATAATACCAAAATACAACGAGGAGATATTCCTTCATCCGAACAATCCATCGCAAATTCATACATGAAGAAAGCAGATCAACTTTATGTCAGTGGAGATTTATACGACTCAGATAGTTTCTATGGCACAGATCATGAAAAATATCGAGTACTTGGGCTAATGCAAGACCATACGAAAGTTATTGCCGTTGTAAAAGAATCAATCTTACCACAAGTTGAACAACATCAACGGAACAATTTACGTTTAATTCCATATCCTGCGGAAGGGCAAATGAAAATTGAATCCGTAAAACCTAATTCAACTGTTGATACTACTGTTATCGATGGGGAAGATAATGGGGATACAAGTCATTACTTCAAAAATGAAGTTGTAGTCCAATTTATGAGACAACTAGATCAGAAGCAATTAGAAAGGCTAAAGCGAGATATTGACTGTGAGCAAGTGTTACAAATAGGAACCACATTTATTTTCAAATCCAATGAATTAAGTACAGAGCAATTAATCGCTTACTTCAAAGAGAATTATGAACTTAAGTTTATCGAACCTCACTATTTGTATATGACAAACGAGGAATCAATTCAAGAGCTGACTCCAAACGATGTACTATTCGAAAAGTATCAATGGAATATATCAGATATACAAGCTACAACAGGATGGAATTTATCTAAGGGAACCGAAGATGTCATAATAGCTGTTCTAGACACTGGAGTTCAATTAGATCACCCTGACCTGTCAAATCGCTTGCTTGAAGGGTATAACGTGAATGATTCATCTACTAATTCTAACGATGATTTTGGACATGGAACTCATGTAGCTGGCATCATCGGAGCAACAGTTAATAATGATGAGGGAGTTGCAGGCGTATCTTGGTATAACAAAATATTACCTGTGAAAGTACTCAATAATACTGGCGCAGGTTCTACGTATAGTGTCGCTCAAGGAATTATATGGGCAACTGATCATGGTGCGAAGGTAATTAATATGAGTCTTGGAAATTACGCATCAGCTGATTTTTTACATGAAGCTATCCAGTATGCATACAATCATGATGTTGTTCTAGTTGCAGCAAGCGGCAATGACAATACGAGCCGTCCAGGCTATCCAGCGGCATATTCAGAGGTATTTGCAGTAGGTGCTACGAATAACAAACGAGAGCGAGCTTCATTCTCCAATTATGGTGATTATATCGATGTCGTTGCTCCTGGAGATTCTATAGCGAGCACATATATCGGCGGTCAGTATGCCTCTTTATCTGGCACCTCCATGGCTTCTCCTCATGTCGCTGCATTAGCAGGATTAATTCGAACGCTTAATCCATCACTTACTAATGTTCAAGTTATGGAAATTATGCGACAAAGCGCAACTGATCTGGGCGATGCCGGGAAAGATGATTACTTTGGCTATGGTGAAATCGACGTCTATCGCGCATTAACTATGGCAGCAGGCTTTGAAGGAACATTGCAAACTTACCCTCAGTCCGTTAAAAATAAATTAGATAAACTTATTAATCAGTAAAGCAATAAGAGCCATCCACATATTCCTTCGCGTTAGCGAAATCAATATGTGGATGGCTCTTTGTTGTTAGCATGATTCGTGCGGAAAGTTTGCCTTAAGCCGGGTTCTGTACTATAAGTGGTCATAACGGGAACGACCCTCCCACTACAAGCGACAATCATCTATCTAGGCCATACATTGCTATATGGCTCAAGCAACTCACCCGAACGCGCCTCAGGCTAAGGCTGTAGCACGAAGCTACTGCATTCTCTCGGTTTTGCTCCAGATGGGGTTTACCAGGAACGTAGTCACCTACGCACCTCGTGGTCTCTTACACCACGGTTCCACCCTTACCTGTTCTGACATAAGTCAGTCATCGGCGGTCCATTTCTGTGGCACTATCCTTCAGCTTGCGCCGACTGGACGTTATCCAGCATCCTGCCATGCGGAGCCCGGACTTTCCTCTCGTAGCATCTAGGCTACCAGCGATTGTCTGTCAAACTTTCCGATGCAGATTACAGTATACCTATTTCCTAGCAATAACTCAAGAGAAAAACTTGGAAATTATTTAGAGGTAGTTCAAAATATCCACTTGTGATCACGATGTAACTCTCTGGAGTGTTGTCGACGGCGAATATTCCATTCATCGGTCGTTCCAGTGCTCACGTACCAAATACGTACGCTGTGCGCTTCACTTTCCTAGCTTCATGGCATCTTCTTGGTGCTTACAAGCGAATATTTTGAACTTTTATTTTAAGTAATATCTCAATCAATAAATTAAAGTGCAAGTTAACTTCATATTCGATGCTGACTAAGCTACTTGCATGACTCCGTTATCAAAGTCCGCTTTTTGAGCAATATCTCTACAAAAAAGTAAAAGGTTCAGTATGAACTGAAGATGCAATAATTTTCACATCTGCTTTTTCTTTACTACATTTGTTCGTAAGCCAATTTACGACACCTTTAATCATCACTTGTTCGATATGATGACCCGGGTCAATAATAGTCATACCATCAGCAAGTGCATCATGGGCAGTGTGAAAATCAATATCTCCCGTAATTAGAACGTCAGCACCTGTAAATTTAGCAGATTTCACATATTTGGCTCCCATACCACCAAGTACAGCAATTTTTTTGATTGGCTTGTTAAGATCACCTACAACACGTAATGAAGGCACATTATAAGCAAGTTTAACCTTATTTGCTAATTGACCAAGTGTTGTTGGTTCGGCAAGAGCACCACTTCTACCTAACCCATAATGAGTTCCTTGATTATGAATTGGAATAAGATCATAAGCTACTTCTTCATACGGATGAGCTTTAATCATTGCTTGTATTACTTTGCGTTGATTGCTACTTTGTACAATACATTCAAAGCGTACTTCCTCTTCATAATGGAGTTCATGCTTCTTCCCTACATGTGGATTACTATTTTCATCAGCCATAAAAGTCCCTACCCCTGCAGATTGATAACTGCAATGACTGTAATTACCTATATGACCTCCACCTGCACGCCATATCGCCTGTTGAACGCTCTCTAATGACTTCTGAGGAATGAATACGACAAGTTTGTACATTGAATCCACATAGGTTGTTTCTAGAATTTTACGACCTTCTGGTAACATCCCAGCCGCATCTGCTAATAGGTCGTTAACTCCACCTATTGCAACATCAAGATTTGTATGTGAAATATATACAGCAATATCATTTTTAATGAGTAGTTCATACAATTTCCCTGCAGGAGTAGATGTATCAATTTTGGCGATAGGTCTGAAAATAATCGCATGATGAGCGATAATTAATTGTGCTCCGATAGAAATCGCTTCTTCAACAACCGCTAATGTAACGTCAAGTGTGACAAGTACTGTATCAATTTTTTTGTCGAGTGTCCCTAATTGTAAACCTATCGTGTCATGTTCAACTGCAAAATTTTTCGGTGCAAACTGTTCCATATATTGTATTATTGTTTGTCCGTGAACAGCCATTCCAGCACCTCCGCAATTTTCTTTTTCTCTTGCTCCGTGGACTCAAGCTTCGTCTTAGCCGAATCCAATGAAGATTGTTGGAGCGATGTCATAATATAATCAAGTTTCTGTAATTCTGATTTCCATTTTTTAAGTAACACTTTATCACGTTTCGGCAATAAATGTGGTCCCATACGAAACATGATTGTTTCATTTTCTGTTTCGCTAATCGGAAAAGACATATGAGCACCACTGAATAGTTGATTATTATGTTGCTGTGCTCCATCTGATTTGATAGCATGAAGAACTTCGTAAATTTTCCCATCTTCTTCAATAATTATCTCATCCATAAGAGCCCAGTGATTATGAACTAACCATCTCCGAACCGTATCTTCACCTACATTGGGTTGAAGTACTAATTCCTTGACTCCCTCTAATTTCCCCCCTTGACGGCCTTCTTCCAATATATCTGACATTAATACGCCACCCATACCACAAATGGTAATCGTATCAACTTCGTTCGCAGTAATAACTGCTAGACCGTTTCCGCGTCTAGCGTCAATTTTTTCCGATAAACCTGCATTTGCGATTTGTTTACGCGCTGCTTGCCACGGTCCTTCATTCAACTCCCCGGCAATTGCCGATGGGCACTTGGCTGATTGAATGAGATAGACTGGTAATAACGCATGATCTGAACCGATATCTGCCACTTTATTTCCTGCTGTTATGTAATTTGCAACTGTTTGAAGTCTCTTAGAAAGTTGAATCATTAAATTACCCACACCATCCATTGTTTTCGAAGTAAAAATAAAGTTAATCCACCAATAATCATTTTAGCAATAAGTTGAATATGAATAAAGTCCGTTTGATCAATGAACATAAATTGGAATAACTCAGGCATAAACCAAGTACAAATTGCAGTTAATAACATTACGCCTGCTACAGCCTTACTGAAGCGATGAATGAACCAAGACACCCAACCATACAAAATAGCTAGTGGAACCCAGTACAATTGAACCTGATACCACTCTTGCCCTGTTGTAAGTTGATGCAGCATCAAAGAATACGATAATAGAAATGCTAGCCATCCAACAAAATGAAGAGCACTTAATTTCTGTTTAATACCATATACAATCCATATCAACGAACAAATGACAATTAAACCGCCATTCCAATACCAACCTGTAAATTCCTGATCATAAATGATAAATAATCCGCCACATAAAAACAATAAATGACCTAACGTAATTGTCAAAAATCCAATAGGTGGATTGTTCACTCGAATCCGTTCTCCGAGCCATAATAACAGCCCTGTTCCAACTAAGATTAGAGCGATTTGCAATGCAATGTGAAAAACGCTAAAATAAAGCACAACAAACGAAATCAAGGTGAAAATTCCAAAAGTTAGAAACCATTGTTTTCCTGTAGCATTAGAAACAGCCATAATTGCTTTTCCTACAATATGGTCTGGTACCTCTGATTTTGGAGCGGCTACTGGATCAGCGTACAAATTAATTAAAAAGTCGCAATAATGATCTGGCAATAACTTTGATCTTCGCCAATGTTCGATTTCTCGAACAATTATCGTTCTGCGTTCAGCTTTCATGCACATATTCCTTTCTTTAGGTTTATTGAGAAAATGACCTAACTGCAACGCAGAAAGGTCATCTCATCATATATTATCTATTCAAGGAAATCTTTAAGTCGTTTGCTACGGCTTGGATGACGAAGCTTTCTTAGAGCTTTCGCTTCGATTTGACGAATACGTTCACGTGTAACACCGAAGACTTTACCTACTTCTTCTAATGTGCGTGTTCGACCATCATCTAGACCAAAACGTAAGCGAAGTACGTTCTCTTCACGTTCAGTTAAAGTATCTAGTACATCTTCAAGCTGTTCTTTTAATAATTCGTAAGCAGCTGCATCTGCGGGTGCAAGTGCTTCTTGATCCTCTATAAAGTCACCAAGATGGGAATCGTCTTCTTCACCAATAGGTGTTTCAAGTGATACTGGCTCTTGAGCGATCTTCATAATTTCACGAACTTTTTCAGTGCTTAATTCCATCTCAGCAGCAATTTCTTCTGGAGTTGGTTCGCGTCCAAGTTCTTGTAGTAACTGACGGGAAACACGAATTAGTTTGTTGATTGTTTCCACCATATGAACAGGGATACGAATTGTACGTGCTTGGTCAGCAATCGCACGCGTAATAGCTTGACGAATCCACCATGTAGCATACGTACTAAACTTAAAGCCCTTCTCGTAGTCAAATTTCTCAACTGCCTTAAGAAGACCCATATTACCTTCTTGAATTAAGTCAAGGAAAAGCATGCCACGTCCAACATAGCGTTTTGCAATACTTACAACAAGTCGTAAGTTAGCTTCAGCTAAACGTTTCTTCGCTTCCTCATCGCCATTCTCAATACGAATAGCTAACTCAATCTCATCCTCTGAAGATAGCAATGGAACTCGACCAATCTCCTTAAGATACATACGTACAGGGTCATTAATTTTGATACCTGGCGGCAACGCAAGATCATCATCAAAATTAAAGTCATCCCCTTCACGCTCCTGATCTTCTCCAGCAGGCGCAAGTGGATTTTCTTCTTCTTTTTCGTTCAACACCTCAATACCAAGGTCATCTAATTGTTCGAAAAATTCATCGATTTGCTCTGGTTCCTGATCAAAGGGAGAAAGCTTCTCCATTATTTCTTTATAAGTTAAAGAAGATCTCTTCTTACCTATTTCAATCAGTTGATCCTTCGCATGATCCAACTTTTGCTCAGTATCTAATTCAGTATGCTGATCATTCGCCATTTTGCGACTCCCTCCTCCCTAGAAATTAACTAAGATAGTTCTTTAAATCTCTCTCTAGGGATATAATCTCAATACCTAATTGTGCTGCTAATCTAGAATCACCAGCACGTTCGGCACGTACCATCAACTCTTTTTTCTGTTCTAGCTCTTGCTGCCTCGGGATTTTTCGTATATCTTGTATCCAAGCATTCATAATATCATCGTCGAAAGGAAATCCGCCGTCCATCATCAATAACTCAGAGGCCTTTCGCTCTAACTGCTCATCTTCCAATGTAGCAATAAAGCGTGCAGCGTCTGCATCATAGCCTGAAGCATAGTACACATATAAATATGCAGCTATGGCAGCATGATTGTATACGTTAAAGGAATCGCCTAATTTATCATGGACCGCCATTGCAACATCACGATTTCTCATCATGATATGCAACAAGCGACGCTCTGCATTCACGTAGGCAGGCAATACAGTGGAAAGTATCTCTGTTTTCCGCTTTTCATTCCTACCATTATTCCACGAAAATTGGTTATTATCCCTTTGAGGCTTTAAATTTTGCTGTTGAATTCGATATTCATTACAATCTTGTTTCAAAACATCTAATGAAAGTTCAAATTCTTTTGAAAGTTCTTTGAGATGAATTTCTCGCTCTGTAGATGAATCTAACTCAGCAACGATTTTTATTGCATCAACAATATATTGCCGTTTGCCTTCTTCTTTAGAAAGTATATGGTTCTTTCTGGAATATATAAGCTTAAATTTTGTAACTGAGACAGTTTCTTCTATAACTTGATAGAGGAAGTTTTCTGCTCCATATGCTTCTATATATTCATCCGGATCCATTCCTTTAGGAAGTAAAGCTACTTTCACTACAATTCCCGCCGCTTCTAATGAAGGAATGGATTTGTAGGCAGCTGCTTGTCCAGCCGAATCGCCATCGTAACAAACGATAACCTCATCCACATGACGCTTCAACAACAATGTATGTTCATCTGTCAATGCTGTTCCCATTGTAGCAACTCCATTACTTACTCCAGCAGACCATGCCTTTATGACATCCATATATCCTTCGAATAGCACGATTTGCTTCGACTTTTTGATGACAGGTCTTACTTGATTTAGGTTATAGAGCATTTTACTTTTCGTGAACAACATCGTTTCTGGAGAATTCAAATATTTAGGTTGACCTTCTCCAATTATTCTACCAGCAAATGCAATAGCTTTGCCGTTCCTATCCCATATCGGAAACATGATCCGATTACGAAAACGGTCAAAATGGCCTTCTCCTTCATTTTTGGCAGAAATTAATCCACCTTTTTCGAGCAATGTAGGATCAAAACCACGACCTGTTAAAAAACGCGTCAAAATGTCCCAATCACTCGGTGCAAAGCCGATCATAAATTGATCAATCAGCTTATCACTCAATCCTCGCGACAATAAATATTTCTTGGCCTCGGCACCTTGTTGAGTATTATTCAACAAATAATGATAGAACTTAACTGCAAGTTCATGAGCCTCAATAATTTTATTGCGAATACTGTCCTGTTCATGAGAGTGAGCACTAGTGTTAGAAGACCACGTGACTGGCAGTCCAGCATCTTCCGCAAGCATTCGTACCGCTTCCGGAAAAGTATATCCCTCCATTTCTTCGACGAATCGAATCACGTTACCTCCTTTACCACAGCCGTAGCAATGATAAATTTGTAACTCAGGGGTAACAGTGAATGAAGGAGTCTTTTCAGAATGAAATGGGCATAACCCCTTCATATATTTACCATTTTTAGTTAAATGAACGTATTTCCCGACCACTTCTACAATGTCATGATGACTTCTTACTGCATCAATGACTTCATCTGGTATTAAGTCTCCAGCCATAGTTCATCACCTTCACTATTAACACCATAATAATATTCGCTAAACTTCACAGTTCTCCTGCTAATTTGTTAAAAGTTTTGTCAGCTTTTGTTGAAATCTTTTTCTATCTTCATCTGAAAATGGCTTTGGACCCTTGCTACGCATGCCTTGTCTGCGTCTTTTAGCTGATTCTGCTCTACGCTCTAATAAGTAGTCAATGTTGTCGTCAGTATATTGTTCACCACGAAAAGAGATCGTAATCGCATGTTTTGCCATAACAATACATGCCAGTCCAAAATCTTGGGTTATAACTAGATCCCCTCGTTTTACATAATTGGCAATATACATATCGGCTGATTGATCACTTCGGTCTACTTGAATCATTTCAACATCTTCTACATCAGGTAAGCGATGATCAAAAGATGCGACCATACATACTGAAGTTTGAAATTTACGAGCAGTTTCGATAATTTCAGTTTTGACAGGACATGCATCACCATCAACGATGATTTTCATCTCATTCACCTTCTTAGATCTAACAGACTCAAATATAATATATTAAATATTATATACGCTACATCGGCAAAAAATCCTTTTATTTTAAATTAGCCTTTTCTGACCTTTTCCATAATGAGACTTGCTGTTTCTTCTACCGCACGATGCGATACATCAATAACTGTACATTGCAATCTTTCCATAATGTCTGAAGCATATTTAAGTTCATGTTGTATCCGTTCTGTCGTAGCGTAAGAAGCAGTATCAGGCAGACCTAGTGCCTTTAATCGCTCCTTGCGAATAATGTTCAAATAGTTCAAATCTATCGTTAGTCCGATTATTTTAGAACTTTTTACTTGGAACAATTCATCCGGCGGTTTGATCTCAGGGACAAGTGGAACATTTGCAACTTTAAACTTTTGATGTGCTAGATACATAGATAAAGGAGTTTTAGACGTACGCGATACGCCAACTAGAACGATATCTGCCTTTCTTACTCCAGAAGTATCTCTCGCATCATCATATTTCACTGCAAATTCTACCGCTTCAACCTTTTTGAAATAATCAGCGTCAAGAACGTGGTTAAGACCAGGTTCTTGACGAGATTTTTTACCTGTTCGAGTTTCTAACGTCTCAATAAAGGGACCAAGCAGATCAATCGCTTGAATGTCTAATTGTTCAGCTAACAACTTCATTCGCTCACGTAAATGCGGAATGACAAGCGTATACATAACAATAGCATCCAACTGCTTTACCTTTAATGCTACTTGATCAATAGCTGCTTCATTCGTAACAAATGGCGCTCGGCGAATATCTGCATGAATAGGATGAAATTGTGCGATAGCCGCTCTAACTACAAGTTCTCCCGTATCACCTGCTGCATCTGAAACGACATAGACAATGACATCAGATTGTGAATCTGGCATTGATAATCCCTCCTTAAACTTTTCATAACATCTTGAGCCATCTTGAGCTACTTCATTGTAATGTAAAGTAACTTCGTAAGCATAAATCTAACTTTTTGAGTTTATTATTTAACTTCCCATTCCAATCAAGGTTCAAAAAGTGGGATTTCGCAAGTCGAGAAGATGAGGCGCTACTTGCGGAAGGAGGAAGCGCCAGTGTACGTTATTGGTACACGAGTACCTACAATGTTTCTGCAAGAAACATACATCGGAAGCTTGTGCAAATACTTCTCAAGTTCGCCACATATTCGATGTCGAATAAGCTACGTTAGCCTAATCATCGTTATCAAAGTCCACTTTTTGAACTTCCTCTACCACACTAATTTAGAAAGATCGGCAATTTGGTGTATGTCATCAGCAATTAAAGCTAGAGTTGCAAGACGATTGCGTTTTACAGCTTCGTCTTCTGCCATAACCATTACAGAATCAAAGTAAGCAACGATAGCTTCACGTAACGATGCAAGCAGATCATATGCTGCTTCCACATTACGATTAGACATTGCTTCAACAAGTTGCGGATGAACGTTATTCCAAGTAGTATATAATGCTTGTTCTGAAGTTTCTTGGAACAGTGACTCATTAACTTGTTTTGTTTCTGCTTTGGAAGCCAAATTACATACACGGTTAAATGCTTCTACATTTGTTTTGAAATTCGCTTTATTCGTTTCTTCCAGTTGCGTCATTAAAACTTTCGCACGTTCCTTCGTAAGAAGTAAATCACTGAAACCTGCAACCATAACAGCATCGATTACATCATATTTGGCACCTTGCTCTGATAACCAATTTTTCACACGTAAACCAAAGAAATCTTGCAAATCTTTTGCAATTTCTTCAATCGCACGTTTCATGCCACGTTGCTCATGAACCGATAGACTAAGTTCGAATAACTGTTTCAATGATAATTGAAGATCATGTGCTAACAATATTTGTACTATACCGGTAGCTTGACGACGAAGTGCATACGGATCTTGAGATCCTGTTGGGACAATTCCAATAGAGAAACAGCCTACAATGGTATCAATTTTATCTGCGAGACTCACAATTGCTCCTACCATTTGCGAAGGAACTGCATCTCCAGAGAATCGTGGTTGATAATGCTCATTAATAGCTTTTGCAACTTCAGCATCTTCACCTAGTCGATTCGCATAATCTTCACCCATAATACCTTGTAGCTCAGGGAATTCGTAAACCATTTGAGAAACTAGGTCGAATTTACAAATAGCAGCGGCGCGATTTACTTTCGTTTGCGTCGACTTATCTACTTGTAGTTGCGCTGCAATAAGATCAGCAGTAGTTACTGTGCGACGAACTTTATCGCCAACTGAACCTAGCTCTTCGTGATATACAATATTTTCAAGCTTAGCTAAAGCAGCTTCAATCGTTAATTTATGATCTTCCTCATAGAAGAATTTTGCATCTGAAAGGCGTGCGCGAAGCACTTTTTCATTACCTTTTGCGACAACATCAATCGAATGCGTATCACCATTTCTTACAGTTACGAAAAACGGAAGTAATTTTCCTGATTGATCAAGTACTGGGAAGTAACGTTGATGTTCACGCATTGAAGTAATAAGCACTTCTTGCGGAATGTGTAGGAACGATTCTTCATAAGTTCCAAACAATGTACTTGGATATTCTACAAGGAATAATACTTCTTCCAGAAGATCTTCCTTAATTGCGATTTTCCAATTTTTCTCTGATGCAAGTGCATTAATCTGCTTAACGATTAATTGTTGACGCTCTTGTACATCTACAATGACGGATTGTTGACGTAACTTATCTACATAGTCACTAGCATTATCTATCGTAGTATCTTCTCCCAGGAAGCGATGTCCGCGAGAAATACGACCAGTAGTTACACCAGCAAGTTCGAAATCAACAATATCATTACCCAGCAACGCAATCATCCAACGAATCGGACGAACGAATCGCATCTCATGATTTCCCCAACGCATATTTTTCGGGAATGACATAGATGAAATCACATCTACGAAACCTTGAGAAAGTAAACTCGATGTCTCCACGCCAATACTACTTTTCTTAGCGTACACATATTCCACACCAGCAAGTTCTTGGAAGTACAATGCTTCAGGCTCAACACCTTGACTACGAGCGAAACCAAGTGCTGCTTTGCTCCAATTTCCAGCTTCATCTTTAGCAATTTTACGAGCAGGTCCTTTTGCTTCTTCTTCTATGTCGCTTTGCTTGTCCGCTACATCCGTAACAATTAATGCTAATCGACGAGGAGTCGCATAACTATTAACTGCAGTAAAAGAAATGCGATGGTCATTTAACCATTTTTCGAATTTTTGTTGTAATTGCTCCATTGCGCCTCGAACAAAACGAGCAGGAACTTCTTCCAAACCAAGCTCTAATAATAAGTCTTTAGCCATCTTATTTCTCTCCTTTCTTCAATAACGGGAATCCTAGACGTTCACGTTCCTCTAGGTATGTTGATGCAATCGACCGAGCTAAATTACGAACACGACCAATGTATCCCGTTCTTTCGGTAACACTAATCGCACCTCTTGCATCTAGTAAGTTAAATGTATGGGAACATTTCAAGACATAATCATAAGCAGGGAACACAAGACTTTGTTCCATTGTTTTTTTAGCTTCTTCTTCGTACATATTAAATAGTGAGAACAACATCGCTGTATCTGAAGTTTCAAATGTATATTTGGAATGTTCGAACTCAGGTTGGTGGAATACATCGCCATAAGTAACACCATCTACCCATTCAAGATCAAACACATTATCTTTTTGTTGAATATAAGAAGCTAGACGTTCCATACCATAAGTAATCTCAACAGCGATCGGACTCATATCGATACCGCCAACTTGTTGGAAATACGTGAATTGTGTAATTTCCATTCCATCAAGCCATACTTCCCAGCCAAGACCCCAAGCACCTAGTGTTGGAGATTCCCAGTTGTCTTCTACGAAGCGAATATCATGTTCTCTTGCATCGATACCTAGACGTTTCAGACTTTCAAGATATAGCTCCTGAATATTGTCTGGAGAAGGCTTCAAGATTACTTGGAATTGATGATGCTGATAAAGACGGTTAGGATTTTCACCATAACGACCATCAGCAGGACGACGAGAAGGCTCAACGTATGCTACATTCCATGGCTCTGGACCGATCGAACGAAGAAACGTCATTGGATTCATCGTTCCTGCACCTTTTTCAACGTCATACGGCTGTACTAGAATACAGTTTTGCTCTGCCCAAAATTGTTGCAGTGTTAAAATCATGTTTTGAAAATTCATTGACGTTCAACCCCTTTAATCTTTTCATTTTCTTTGGTTCAGGTCATCTTGGCATACAAAAAACTCTCGCCTCTACGCCTGTTACCAGACATAGGGACGAGAGTTATATTCCCGCGGTTCCACCCTACTTGACTATTCTACTGAATAATCCACTTTCATTCGAACGGCTCCAGAGCGCCACGTATTGAGTTCGATCCGTTAGGCTTTCACCACCCCTAACTCGCTATTCGAGCGAACACATCTATACGTTTCTCTTTCTCAGCCTCATATTGATATTCTCATATTCTATTCAACTATCGGGTAATTGTCAAACTAATTTGCCTAAGTTATCCAAGAACTTACGAGTTTTTAATTTCAAACCTAATTGAGCATCAATTAATCCACGAATAAGAATCGTTAATTCCTTTTTTGTCTCTGCTGAAACGGTAATATTTCCGATTCGACGCATATCAATCCCTTTGAAAAATCTTAGTAATTTCAATGCGGAATCACTAATCAGTAGTAGGGAAGCGTCATTTGAAGAGCATCTGGAGCACACAATCCCACCTGAATAAAATGACATTTTGAAAGGGCCGACATGATTACCACAATGAATGCATTCTTCAACAACAGGACTATAGCCCGTCATTTGCAATACTTTCAATTCATACAGTTGAGTAACTACTTCGAAGTCTTTACCGTCTGAGAGTGCGGCAAAACATGCTTTCAATTGTTCAAAATGTTGTACATTCACTTCATCTTCAAGAATACCTCGATCGGTTAATTCTGCAATGTAGGATGCATGGGCAGACAGATCAAGATCCGACCGCAGAGAATGATTTGATGAAATGATTTCAGCAGTTTGCAACGTGCCTAATCCTGTATTTCGTACAAATGAGAACTCTCCATATGTAAAAGGCTGTGCAAGCGAGGCATGCTTGCTACGGACCTTTTTGGCACCGCGCACAAGCACACCTACCTTACCGGAATTATTCGTAATGAGTGTTATTATTTTATGAGTCTCACCATAGTCCATCGTTCTTAATACGATACCTTCAACTCGATACAGCATTGTATTGCTTCCCCCAACCACGGACGATTAGAAGTTAACATACTCGAAGATTATAGTTTCCCTTCTTCGAGTGGTAATTCTTCAAAATCTTCCTGAATGCCAATTGCATCGGTATCGATCGAATCTTTTTGCTCCTCCATTGCTTTGAACAGCAAGTAAGACTCGACATCCCCGGTTAACGCAAAATATTTCCACGAAAATTCTCTCATTCGTATCCATCCTTTCCGCCCTTGGAAATGCTACTCCAGATGGTATTAGGATGAACACATTAACGAAAACTATCCTTAGTAAATTACGTCATTTACTAATCATGCTTAAAACCAAGATCATTAAGCACTCTGTCTTGATTACGCCAATCTTTCTTCACTTTCACCCAAATTTCAAGGAAAACTTTTGAGCCAAGTAAATTTTCAATATCAATTCGTGCATTTTTGCCGACTTCTTTCAAAAGCGCTCCACGTTTACCAATAATAATTCCTTTTTGTGAATCACGCTCAACAAATACAACTGCACCGATGTAGACAACTCCGTTGTCTTGAACACGCATATCTTCAATATTCACTGCGATTGAATGTGGAATCTCATCACGAGTTAGATGTAAAATCTTCTCACGAACCATTTCCGCACAAACAAATTGTTCAGGATGGTCTGTTACTTGATCTGCTGGATAATACTGAGGACCCTCAGGTAAATATCTACCTAATTGCTCCATCAAAGTAGTAATATTATTGCCGTTCAATGCAGAGATTGGCACGATTTCTGCAAAGGTATACAGATCTTTATATTTCATAATTGTTTTCATTAAAGATTCCGGATCAACTTTATCTAATTTATTGATAACTAAAAAGACAGGTGTTTTAACCTTTTGCAATTGTTCAATAATGTAACGATCGCCACCACCAATTGGTTCAGATGCATCAATTAGAAACATAACTGCTTCCACTTCACGTAGTGCACTCTCCGCTGATTTCATCATGTAGTTTCCAAGTTTGGAATTTGGTTTATGAATACCAGGTGTATCAAGGAATACGATTTGCATATCATCCTTCGTATATACACCATGAATTTTATTACGTGTTGTTTGCGGCTTATCTGACATAATTGCAATTTTTTGACCGATAAGATTATTCATTAGCGTAGATTTACCTACATTCGGTCTTCCAATAATGGCTACAAAACCTGAGCGAAATTTTTTCTTGTTGTTAGTTGTTTGCTGACTCATTAATTATTGCTCCTTCTAAAACTTATTAATAACTACCTGTTATGCTTAAAACTATTTATTGATTAAATGATGCCAAATTACGACGAAGCCGTTCATCATGACTACACCCAGTATCGTGTACGGTATGAGTACACCAGCGGTCAAATGCACGAGACTTCCAAGGAAGGATCAAAAAGCGGGCTTTCAGAATCGAGAAGATGAAGTGCTACTTGTGGGAGGAGGAAACGCAAATGTACGTGTTTGGTACATGCGTACCGGACTTCCCAAGTTCACTTCATATTCGATGTCGAATATGCTACGTTAGCATACCCATCGTTATCAAAGTCCGCTGTTTAAACTACTTCAAGGTGAAGGCTCCTGGTAGCAGTTCCCCCACCGTCATAACCTTAGAATCTCCTGCTAAATTCCCCATAATAACTAATGTATCTGGATCACATAACTCTATCATCACTTGACGACAAACGCCACATGGGGATATAGGACCGATGGTATCTCCAACTACTGCAATCGCTGTAAATCTTTTTGGCGCAACTCCTGAAGCAATCGCACTAAACAATGCTGTACGCTCCGCACAATTCGTTGGTCCGTAAGCGGCGTTTTCAATGTTACAACCCAAATGGATACGTCCATCTTGATCTACTACTGCCGCTCCTACTCGAAACTGGGAATAAGGTACATAAGCGAGCTTCATCGCTTCTCTCGCTTGAGTGAGAAGCCTCTTCTGTTCAGACAATTCCATCATTCTCCCCCGTTTCGCTTGTGATCACGATGTGTTGCTTCGATGTTTACTCGACGGCAAATATGTCATTCATCGTTTGCTCTGGTGCTCATGTACCAACTTCGTACATTCCGCTCCTCGCTTCTCTATCTTTATGCCATCTTCTTGGTGCTGACAAGCGAACTCGCTTGTGATCAGGATGTGTTGCTTCGATGTTTACTCGACGGCGAATATGTCATTCATCGTTTGCTCTGGTGCTCATGTACTAATTACGTACATTCCGCTCCTAGCTTCTCTAACTTCATGCCATCTTCTTGCTGCTGACAAGCGAACTCGCTTGTGATCACGATGATTATGCTTCATTGCTAATTCGACGGCGAATATGTCATTCATCGTTTACTCTGCTGCTCATCTTCGTACATTCCGCTCCTCGCTTCTCTAGCTTCATACCATCTTCTTGGTGCTGACAAGAGTTTTTGTTCACGGAAAATAACCTTCTAAAAAACTAACTCCCAAAGCTTTGGCACGATAATAATGCAACCGATACATACAGAGGCAATAGCCATTAACAGTACTGCACCTGCAGCTACATCTTTCGCTACTTTAGCCAAAGGTTGGTATTGCGGGCTTTCTAAATCTACTAAAGCCTCAATGGCAGTGTTTACTAATTCTAAGCTCATAACAGCAGCGATAACCAAAATAATAATACACCATTCTACCCATGTAAGTGAAACAATGGCACCAAGTATAAGAACAATTGGTGCCACTGTCAAATGGATTTTCATATTACGTTGTGTAGAAACCCCATACCAAATTCCTTCAACTGCGTATCCTATGCTACGAAAAACCTTAAACATTAGCGTGTCAAACCAACTTGTTGTAGCACAGCTTCTTGTTTTTGAGTCATTACTTCTTCAGCTTCATCATCTTGATGATCATAGCCTAATAAATGCAGAAAACCATGAACAAATAGGAACCCTATTTCACGTTCAAGCGAATGACCATATTCAATCCGTTGTTCTTCTGCACGTTCCACAGAAATAATAATATCTCCTAACATACCTGATATCGGATCTAGTTCATCTTCACTTTCAACTTCAAAAATAATATTCAACTCATCTACACCATCATCATTCAGTGCAAAAGACAATACATCTGTTGGACGATCAATATTACGATACTGCTTGTTTAATTCATGAATTTCTTCATTATTTGTAAATGTTAAAGTAACTTCACCTGAAGTTAATCCTTCATTTTCAGCAGCTATTTGTAAGATACGTGTTAATTTCTCTATCCATTTATCCGAAATCTCGAATTCGCTTTGATTATTGTTCCAATCTAATACTATGCTCATTAGATCTGCTCCTTCTCATTAGCTTTCTGTTTTATATCCTCTGGGTATTCAATACGCGAATGGAATATGCCCATTAAGCTTTCTTTCAAAGATTGCGCTATTTTGTCTAGCTCTTTCATTGTCAGATCACATTCATTGTATTGATTGTCATCTACTCTATTTTTAATTATTTTGTGAATCATATCTTCAACCTGTGTAATCGTAGGATTACGTAAACTCCGCACTGCTGCTTCTACACAATCTGCTATCCCAACAACAGCCGCCTCTTTGGACTGAGCTTTTGGACCAGGATAACGGAAATCTTCTTCTTTGAAGTCAGGCTCAATACCTTGTGCCTCTGCTTCTTTCAAAGCTTTGTAATAGAAAAATTTCAAAGAAGTCGTACCGTGATGCTGCTCAGCTATATCACGTAATTGCTTAGGAATATTGTATGCTTTCAACATCTCCGCACCATCTTTAGCATGCGCAACAATGATGGACTTACTCAGCATTGGATCAATCGTATCATGTGGATTACTCATATTAGTCTGGTTTTCTATGAAATAGCTTGGACGCTTAGTTTTACCTAGATCATGGTAGAATGAACCTACTCTGCATAATAGTCCATTTGCCCCGATAGATTCTGCTGCCGCCTCCGCTAAGTTACCGACCATTACACTATGATGATATGTACCTGGCGTCTCAGTAAGCAACTTACGTAATAATGGATGATTCGGACTAGATAATTCAACGAGTTTCAAAGCAGATAATATTCCAAATGAAATTTCAAAAAATGGCATTAGTCCAACGACAAGTATTGAAGTAACTAATCCACTACCAAAAGCTAGTCCTAGTGAATATAGCATTGGCATACGTTCTAATTGCTCCGACATTAAAAGCATAGTTAATACAGTAAAAGAACCGAATAAACTTACCATTATTCCTGCTTTTAATATTGCAGATCTTTGACTCGCATGCTTTATCGAATAAATTGCTGCCAAGGATATAACTATAATATAAACTCCGAATTTGAAATCAAGTAGTAGTGACGTATTCGTGTTCAAGATGACTGAACCAACAATACTGAAAATAAATGTACTAGCCATCGCTAAATGTTCGTCTATAAGCAATGTAATCAGCATGATACCAAGTGCTGCAGGTGCAAAGTAACCTGCTACATTAGCGGTTTCAGACTGAATTAGTGCGGTTATCTGAATTACCCCACAATTAATTAGAAAGATAAGTAACAGCATAAGTAGCTGTGTATTGTTATACCTTGCATGTTTCAAACCCACACCTGATGATTGAGATAAGTAAACATAAAGAAATGCAGCAAGCATTAATGACAATAACACTACACCAACCTGAGACCAATGATGATCAGTACCTTGAAGTACATTTGCTTCTGTTAATAACGCAAAAAGATCCGGTGTAATCACTTGATTTTTTTGCACGATCACTTCATTTTCTTTGTAAATAATTGGGGTCGTATTGTTACGGGCTTGTTCTCTTGCCTCATCTGTCATCGTTTTATCAAAAAATCGATTAGGCATAATAGAGAAACGAGCAATTTCTTGGACAATTTCACGAGCTGTGCGGTTAGAAATTGTACTAGAATTCACCATTTCAGCTACTTGAGTACGAGCTGTTTCGGCATTACGAATAGGTTCGTTAGTTAACGTTTTAACGATTTCTTTTGCCACTTTTCTCATTTCAGATAGTTGTACTTGAGTTAGCTGTGGCAATTTATAGAAGGTCTCTTCAGGAATAGTATAACGTTGTTCCTTTACAACCTTGCTCATTTCTTCCAACAATAATTCATTATAATCAGTAGTGGCACTACTTGATTTTACAAATGTCGAAATATGTTGATCATATCGTCTTGGAATTTCTGAGCGATATATATCTATTTTATCTTCTTTAGTAACTTGATCGTCCGCATTCAATTGTTCAATTCTTAGAAATATAGACTCGACTAACGAATCATTACGTAGGACAACGATAGAAAAAGCATCTACAATTTCATTAGCTGCCTTTTCTTCCGCTTCTCTCGTTGCTTTTTCATCCCTAATTTCTGTTGGTGCTTTTATATCTTTATCACTCACTGATCCTTCAGTAATATTGTAGGTTTCAGGAATAATATGTGGAGCTAGATTGAGATAGAAAAGAATGACGAACAACGCTAACAACATCCACTTAACTAGATTACTTTGTCTCCAGCCGGCGAATTTCAACTCGCTTCTCTTAACATTTCGGCTATTATTCTGATGTGTCATTCACAATCATCCTTTCCCTTAAGTTCTAGATTTATGTAGATTATGATTTGGACTCAGCATCACGATCATATGCCATAATAATTTTTTGGACAAGGGTGTGACGAACAACATCTTGTTCCGTAAAAATCATCATACCTATTTCATCGATATTTGAAAGAATACGTCTCGCCTCGATTAATCCAGAGTTTTTACCTCTTGGTAAGTCGATTTGAGTAACGTCACCGTTAATAACCATCTTAGCACCAAAACCAAGACGAGTAAGGAACATTTTCATCTGTTCTGGCGTTGTATTTTGCGCTTCATCTAAAATAATAAAAGCATCATCGAGTGTTCGACCACGCATATACGCAAGTGGTGCAATCTCAATCATACCACGTTCAATCGCTTTTACCGTTTGTTCAGCTCCGAGAACATCATGTAGAGCGTCATAAAGTGGACGTAAGTATGGATCTACTTTTTCTTGCAAATCACCAGGTAAGAAACCTAAATTTTCACCTGCTTCTACCGCTGGACGAGTTAGTATAATACGCTTTACTAAATTCTCTTTCAAAGCGGCTACTGCTAGTACAACCGCTAAATATGTTTTACCTGTTCCAGCTGGACCGATTCCAAACACAATGTCAAGCTTACGAATCAATTTCGCATAATGACGTTGGCCAATGGTTTTGACCATAATCTTTTTCCCGCGATATGTAGTAGCTAACGGTTTTTTGAATAAATCTAACAATTCTTCAGCTTGCATTTTCATTGCAAGATCAAGTGCATACGTCATATCTCGTTCAGAAGGTGAATATCCTTCTCGAACTAACTGTAAAAGCACTTGATACAACTGTTCCAAAGAATCGACTTCATTACTAGGACCACTAATCGTGATTTCTGCATCTCTTGAGGATATTTTGGCACTAACTCGTTGTTCAATTAGACGTAGATATTTATCTTGCGGACCAAAAATAGCTAAAGCTTCTTCCGCATTTTGGACTAGAATTTTGACTGTTTTCGCTTCAGTTTGCAACTATACTCAATCTCCCTGCATTTGGACTATTGGTAATTCCTTCGTAATTGACTGATTCACTTCAAAAAGCACTTTCATTACAACTTTACCATTGTCCGACTCTTCATGCAAAACAATTTCACTAACAATTCGAGCATCTTCTCCTGCAACTGATCGAACATTGATCCTTGCTTGTTCTAGACTTGTTAGCTTCGCTTGTTCAACAGATATTTCTATCTGTTCAAAACGCGATTCTTGCTCGCTTTCCTTCATCGTACCAAATGGTAATTCAAAATTCCAAAGATGTAACTGCTCTCTAGTTGTCAATATTTCTGACTTCTCATAAGGTGTTTGACCATATCCTGAAATTTGCATAGCACGATTACCTATAACAAAGTAGTTTCGTTCCTGCCTCTCACCAGTTAACGCCCTATATTTCTGTATTAACGGTGTAGACACATTATATTCATACCATACAAGTCCTTTAACTTTTCCTTCGGCAACAACAACCTCAGAATGTGCTTCTGTCCCAATAATACCTGAAATTAAAGTTTGTCCCTTTTTCACACGCATGTTTTTACGAACAAGCGGTTTTCCTTCCTCTGCTATTATGTACGTTATGACGGCATCATTTGTTGCAACAAGATGACGCGGGCTATGCTTTTCCTTTTTATCTGGAATTGTCATTTCTACAACTTGAATTTTTACTTTGGTTCCGTTTTTCACTACGCCAATCCAATTCGTACCTGGAATTGCATTCACTAATTTTTTCGAGATAATGTCAGTATCCTGTAACCGGAATGACCATTGTAATGGATAAAGGCCTTCCGCTTTCGCAGCTGCAATGATCTCATCTTTCGGTATTCGTTCATTGCCTTCAACATCAATTGTCCATACTAAAGAAGAAAGAAGAAAGATTATTGTGAAGAACAGCGCTATTCCAACAGAAAACCAAATTCGTTTTTCCATGCGACTTAATAAAAACGGGAATCCTTCTTTACTTACAATGCGCATCGTACTACCAGCCGCCCGAATATATTTTTTGAGACTAAAGTATTGAGCCAAACTCACTTCAAACCTTACATTTTCTGAGCTTGTCCAACGAATATTAGCTAGTGATAATTTCGCAATCAATGCCTCGTTGAGGAAACGAGCTACGTCTCCTCCCTGCAACTCAACCTGAACTCGACCTTTCATCCATTCTACCAATGTTCCTTTCATCTTAAACCCTCCTTCAACTTTGCATATCCTTAGATTATGCTACTTGTATTAAGCAACACTTCGTGCGCAATTTTAATTATGGAAACAATTGAATTCCTTTAATAACTCCTTCAACGAATACTTCATCCGTCCATATCGTTCTAATGATTAGCCCTGTGCCTGTAACTTCTAATTCTCCTTTACTAAGTGAAAGACGTAATAAATCTTCACTAAAATGAATAACTCCTCTATGATTTTCAATATATAGCTGACGATCTCCGATCAAGGTCATTCTAGGCAATTCAAAAACAACGTCCTCTGGCATATCCAGCAAAGTAGCTGTTAATCTATGTAATTTCCTTTTAATTTGTCTCATTGATGAAGGTTCCCCTTTCTCAAACATCGATTTGTTACCTGCCAAGAGACACATCGGTACTATACCAAAATATGCAGCAAACCGTGTAAATATGAGAAAATGTAATAGTTTCAAATTCAACACAAAATCATATGGAGAACCATATACAATTAGGTATGCTATATAAAATAAAAATAGCGAGATCTTCGACAAATAAAAAATCGAAGATCTCGCTAAGATAAACAACGTAACTATATCGAAGACTAGATTAATACAGAATCCTGTTTCGTATCCAACATCTATTTCAACTCATTACTAACATGAAAAGCTTGTGTAGAAGAAGACATATCTGCAATGAATATTTCATTACTCAACCATCCATCAATAGTAGTTAATAATGGATGATCTCCTGGCATGTCAATTACTGTCTTCTCTTGTTTCACCAAGTTAAAAACATAAAATTTTCGTGTAGTTGCATCAGACCTATCCTGAAACAATGTCCCTAAAAGTAATTCCTCGTTAGGCGATAACTCGAAATTTAAAGTAATAGATCCATTCTCTTCAGTAGACAAGGATGTCAAATGATTTGAGTTAGCATTGTAAATATATATAGAAGGATTGTTATAATAACGAAATGCAATCCATTCTTTACTTAAATATTGGTACAACTCCACATTTTTGAATAATTCAGTATGTGACTCGTCGACGTAATTATATCCCAAAATACTTTTTGTTGAATTGCTGTAATAATAAAGTCTATCCTTACCCCAGAACATTGTTTTTGCATTTTCAATCAATAATTGCTCTGTGCCTGTATTTATTTCGAAAAACCAAATATCATCTATCATGTCATTTTCTAATGCAGAACGCCGTGTAGACATATACGAAATATAATTCCCATCCGCACTCAATAAGGGCTCATACGACCTAATAAAACTTCCAGTACCATAAGATTGCATTTCCTTCCTAGAGTAATTATTAATATGTTCACTTGTTACTTTTATAACTTCTAATGTTTGTGGATTAATAGAATACACATTATGTAAATTGCTCGAAAATACGTATAGTGTCCCTTCCATATTCGTGTTAAGCACAATATCCGTCTTGCCTTTTTCAGGAATTATAAAATATTGTTCCCCTACTTTCGTCTGTAATAGTTCTAAGGTGCCCTCTTCATAATCTACTGTGACCTTCTCGGAATTGAATTCAACTAAAGTTCCATCTGGTCTAATTTCACTTAGTTGTTCTGCAGATAACATTTCCTCCAGTAATTTAGGGTTTTGAATATATTGTTTTTGAAGAACTTGATCGTCAGTTAATTTATAATTCGCTTGTTGAGATGAAATAGGGAAAAGTAAATACTGTTCACCAACCTTGCTAACATAATAATGAGTTGCTTTATTTGATAGTCCGAATAAACCCTCATTATAGGCAAATAAACCCCCTCCGAATAAAACGATACCTATTAAAACAATACATATAGTTAATCTCTTCTTATTCATATGGCACCTCCAATAACCACTGTAATTTCATATCAACACTACATTTGATTATGCACGAATTACATTTAACATAAATATACAAATAAGTAAATTATTATTTTGTATTGTTTCATCGTTCAATTAAAACGAATACTTCCGCTCTAATCAACGCAAAAAACGCCATAGAAGAAGGAATACCTTCAACCTATGGCGTTTCTCATATTTATTCTTAACAGTTCAACATTTCTAACGTCTAAATGGTCGTTTCGCTCTAGGAGCACTCAAAACTTCAGACCATAGTACTGCTTTGCGTAGCTCTTCAGCTGAGAGTGTAGATCTAGGTTCTCTATCCTCACGAGTTGCAAAGGGGTCTACAGGCTGCTTAGCCTTCGATTCACGACCTAATTCATTCTGCGCGAAGTAATCAGTCGACGAATCGTCACGTCGCGTCTGGAGCATTGTAGCGGCTTGTTGGAGTCGTTGTTGCTGCTCATAACGCATTCTTTGTTCTTCACGCAACTGATCAGCACGTTGCATTTGTCTTTCTCTATGCATTTCCTCTTCTTGCAGACGTTGTAATTCTGCTCTACGTCTCTGCTCTAAACTACTCTGATCGTCATATTGCGATTGAGAATAATCATCTTCCTCGTCTTCATCATTTCGCTCATTCTGATTACGATTCTCCTGATTTGTTCCACCACCAAAAGTAGGCATCGAATTACCTTTTTCAGACTTCGATCCTGAGAACAGCTTATAGATGAAAAAAAGAGCACCTAGTACATAAATGTAATTGTTTTGTAAAAATTCAATAATATCCAAGGCTAGCACCTCCTATCTGCCTCAAATGTGTTACACACTTTGTGAACGATTGAGATAAGAATTAGCCTTATTTATTTTTCGGATCTGTAGAATCACCTAATGATGAACGCATAGATGTATCAGCTTCAATGTTCTTCAAATTCATATAATCCATAACACCTAGTTTCCCACTGCGTAATGCTTCTGCCATAGCTAGTGGAACTTGAGATTCTGATTCCACTACGCGAGCTTCCATCTCAACAACTTTAGCTTTGTTTTCTTGTTCTTGGGCAACAGCCATTGCGCGACGTTCTTCCGCTTTAGCTTGAGCAATTTTCTTATCAGCTTCTGCTTGCTCAGTTTGAAGAAATGCACCAATGTTTTTACCGACATCTACATCAGCGATATCGATCGATAGGATTTCGAATGCAGTACCAGCATCAAGTCCTTTTTCAAGAACAGTACGAGAAATACTATCTGGGTTCTCTAGTACGTCTTTATGTGAATTAGAGCTACCTACTGTAGATACAATACCTTCACCGATACGAGCAATAATTGTTTCTTCGCCAGCACCACCAACTAAGCGATCAATATTAGCACGAACGGTTACTCTAGCTCTAACTTTAACTTCGATACCATCCTTTGCTACTGCTGATACAATTGGAGTTTCAATAACTTTTGGATTAACGCTCATTTGTACTGCTTGTAAAACGTCACGACCAGCCAAATCAATAGCTGCTGCACGTTCAAAAATCAATGGAATATTGGCACGTTGTGCTGCAATTAATGCATTAACGACTCTGTCAACATTACCACCCGCTAGAAAATGACTTTCTAACTGATTAATTGATAAACCAAGACCCGCTTTTGTTGCCTTAATCAATGGATTTACGATACGACTAGGAACTACGCGACGTAATCTCATCGCAAATAGTGTAATAATCCCTACTCTAACCCCTGAAGCAAGTGCTGAAATCCACAGCATTATTGGGAAGAAACTTAATAGCACACTTAATACGATGACCGCCAATATTACAAAAATTACTGCAACCAAACCTGGCTCTAAACCAAACATCAAATCATTCCTCTCATATTGTAATCAAATTAAACATTTTCCTTCACTTCTCTAACGACTACCCATGTACCTTCTGCCTTAATGACAACAACAGGACGATTCAACTCTACGAATCCACCTTCAGTTACAACATCAACACGATCATTGCCGATTTGTGCTGCTCCCGCTGGTCGTAGCGGTGTTACCGTAACGCCATGTAAACCTAATAGCGAATCTTTCGAATCTGCAGATATAAATCCTTCTTCAGTCGTAAGTTTCTCTCGTAGAACCAGTTTGTTCCAAACAGCTCTACCTTTTTTCGTACGTGAAACGATGACAACTAAGATGATAGCGATCACTAACGCAATACCAATGGACGTCAGTCCGGACTGCCAATCTGGTGAGGCAAGTAATATTCCAGCGATTATAGCTCCTCCTCCCAATAATCCCAGTATACCAAAAGCCGGAACTATTAATTCTAAAATAATTAAAATAAGTCCTACGATAAATAGTACTACTGTTTCCATACCCGCAAGCCCTGAAACGTAAGATCCAAAGAAGAACAATCCCATACTAATCGCTCCTAGAATACCAGGTAATCCTAGGCCAGGTATAAACAGTTCAATCGCTAGGCCTGCAAAACCTAATATTAATAATATGGTAGATACAATTGGGTTAACAAGAAAACTTGCCACTTTCTCAGCTGCACTAGGTGTAATCGTTATAATATCTCGACCACCAAGTTCATGATAATTCAATACATCAGTAACCGTTTCAGCTTTGAAATCAGAATAACCAATTCGTAATGCTTCACTTGCTGAGATTGCAATAACATCACCTACAGATTTAATTTTTCCCAAAGTATCTGTAAGATCAATTTCTGCCTGAGGGTCAACCATTGCAGCAGCCACATTCGGATCTCGTCCATGTAACCTCGCTGCTTCTTGCATCTGATCTACCCAATAACTAACCGTTTTCCGATTCTCAATTAACGTTCCATTGGAATCCACAACTGCTGCTGAACCAATCGTACTTCCTGATTGCATCGCAATGTAATTAGCATTGAGAGCAATATATGTGCCTGCTGACACAGCTTTCCCTTCAACGAATACCGTAACAGGAATTTCTTGAGCACGTACTAGCTCACCTATTGTATTAGCTGAATCTACACGTCCTCCATATGTATTAAGGACAATAACGATATGACTTGCGTGTGCTTCATTTGCTTCGTTAAAAGCTCTTTCAAGAAAGGTAGCCATACTCTGATCGACTGTTCCTTTAAGAGGAATTTCATACACTGCTGGACCGGCCTCTTTAGACTCTGCCTGAGCGAATGACGGAGCTACTAATCCACTAACAAGTAGTATTGCAAATAAACTTATAACAAAAACAGTAAGCATTTCACGAAAGCGATGAATCGAGAATTTGCTGTACATGCTATCCCTCCTCTTTTGCTACTCCTCTATATACGTCTATCTTAGTGAAATGTTTCATCCATTATAACACAATGTTCACATATTGTTCGTAGGTTAACAACAATAAAAAAAACACCCCGTTAGGGGTGTTTCTTGAGTCCGCACGTATTCTATTGCAGAAATTGTTGCACTGCATTATTAACTAGTCTACCGTCAGCGCGTCCTTTAGTTTTTGGCATAAGGGCGCCCATCACTTTCCCCATGTCGGCTTTCGAAGAAGCACCGAGTTCTTGGATGGTCTGCCTTACTATCTCTTGAATCTCTTCTTCAGTTAGCTGTTCGGGAAGGTATTTACTAATAATATCAATTTCTGTTGCAAGATTTACGACAAGGTCATTACGACCAGCTTTCTCAAATTCTTGGAGGGAATCTTTACGTTGTTTGATTTCACGACTCAATATATCAAGCACTTCGCTATCGTCCAACGGACGTTTTAGATCAATTTCCAAGTTTTTTACAGATGCACGCATCATACGAATTGTGCTAAGTCTAAACTTGTCCTGACTTTTCATTGCTTGTTTCATATCATCGGTCAATCTATCGCTCAGGTTCATTATGGAAGGATCCTCCTAAAACTTTCTCTTGCGCGCAGCCTCAGACTTCTTCTTACGCTTTACGCTTGGCTTTTCATAGTGCTTACGTTTCTTAACCTCTGCCAAGATACCATCTTTTGCAGTGGAACGCTTAAAGCGACGAAGCGCAGCATCAATAGTTTCGTTTTTACGAACTTTAATTTCAGACACCAGTTATCCCTCCCTCCGAAACAGACCGTCCAGAGTTTATTACACGGTTCATCAACCTTAATTATACGTTAAAAAATAAGTCTATGTCAACTTCTTAATGAGAACTTATTCTGCTAATAATGGCCCCATCAATTTTCCTGCTAACAGATGGAAGTGTAAGTGGTATATTACTTGCCCTCCATCAGCATTAACATTGTTAATAAGACGATAGCCTGCTTCTGCATATCCCTCTTCTTCTGCAATATGACGAGCTGCTGCAAAAATTTCAGCAACAACCAAATCATCCTCACGAGTTACATCATTCATTGTAGAAATATGCTTCTTCGGAATAATTAAAATATGAGTAGGAGCTGCTGGCGTGATGTCTCTGAACGCAAGTACATGATCATTCTCGAATACTTTTGTCGAAGGAATCGTACCCTCTATTATTTTGCAAAATAAACAATCCATACTTTCTCCTCCTTATTGTCGGTTATCATTATGTAACCTATACATCTAGTTTAGTTTATTTTATTGCACAGCTTCAACATTTACATATTGCTCGATCGCTTGAACTTGCTCAATCCAGTCAAAACCGTTACCAAGTCTGATCATCGCATTTTTATTACCTTCAACTTTGAAGTTAAACGTATTGATGATCTGTGCTAAATATTCTGATCCTTCAATTATCGCATTTAATTCATCCAGTTCCGCTTGTGAAAGTTCACCCTCTACATTAGCTATCACTTGAAGTTTCTCTTCAATCAACAATAACCATTCAAGTTTCTCGGTATCCTGAGTAGAGAAAGTCCCTTGTTCAAACTTCTTGGCAATTACTATTAATTGAGATAGTTCTTGTTTCAGTTCAACCACTAGAGGTACAGCGTGAGCTGCTGTTAATCTTGCTAGCTTATGATCTTCTATTGGAAGCCCTACAATGTCGTAAACATACTCAATTAACAGTGTGTTTTTCTCATTAAACGTAGCTAAATGTTGTACTATATGTTCCCCAGATTCAGCTTTTTGAGCTTGACTATAGCTAATATTTTTTGTGGAAAATAACATATTGAGCATCAAACTAATAACCAAAAGAACGAGCGTAACTGCTAAAGTGATAGACCTTTTCCCTGTTGGTTCAACCTGCTTTTCTGCAACCTTTTGACTCACATTTTCCCCTCCGATTATAATGAATAACTATATTGGTAAGACTCAAAATGTGGGCTTTCGAAAGCCGAGAAGATGACGCGTTACTTGTGGAAGGAGGAACCGCAAATGTACGTGTTTGGTACATACGTACCTACAATGTTTCTGCAAGAAACATACATCGAAAGCAAATGCTACTTCCCAAGTTCGCTTCATATTCGATGTCGAATAAGCTACATTAGTATAATCATCGTTATCAAAGCCCGCTTTCTGAGCTACCTCTACAATTGGATCGCTCGACCTCCGTCGAAGAAAAACACATAAATCTCATCTACTTTACGATGTAAAATCATCTCTAAACCTCTAGCATACATCTCTAATTGAAACCGATGCGTTTCAGCTTTCATTGCCCAATTCCCATTCATAATTCGATCTGTCTTATAATCGACTAGGACAAGACCACGCTCATCCTCAAATATACAGTCAATAATACCTTGAATGAATACTTTTTCGCTACCTGTAATTTCATCAATATTACGATGAACTTCATGAGCAGGTAACATAAAGCTGAATGGAAGCTCACGTTTCAGCCAAGTTGCATGTTGCATACGATAGCCTAGTTCCGATCGAAAAAGCTCTACAATCGCTTTTATATTAATGACCTCGGCTTGTGCAAGCGTAATAATTTGAAGCTGTTTCATCCGCTCTATACTTTGTTCAATCGTTTGTTCATCAATATTAAGTGTCAACGGAATATGCTGCATCATTAAATGATTAATTGAACCTTTTTCAGTAGCGGTTATCTTCTTCTCTTCCATAAAAGAAGGCCGTTCCAAATGTAATGTGTACTCTTTCGTTACTGTTATATCCATTACATCTGTATCAAATCCAGCTTCATTGCTCCCAGCTTGATAGAATGATTCCGTTTCCTCTTCAAAGGCAGCTTGAATCCGTTTCATCTCTGTAATAGAAGCTTTTGATCCAATTGTCGTTGCTCCTATATACGGATAGTTTCGTTCCAGATTAGTCCGCAATTGTTGATCCTCAGCAACATTATCTAATTGTGCTAATGCTTGTAATGCAGTCATTCTTTCAGTTTTTACTAGCTCATCTTCCTCAGTATCCTCGACTCGAATTTCGTCGATTACTGCAAGTGACTCGGCAGTCACAACAGAGACAAGCCAATCGTGCGGACTAACGACAGAACCTTTCTCCGGCTCGTCCATAGACATCTGCAATTGCGACGCAACAAGTGGTGCAATCCAATCTAAGTAACAAGATGCTGCAGCAATACTTGATTGCTGCATAGTACCATCAAGTGCTAGTGAAGAGTTCCATTTGGGTAGTTGTTTCGGTAATCTGCCACTAGTTCCAAGCAGATATAACTTTTCCTTAGGTCTAGTTAATGCAACATACAATATCCTCATTTCTTCTGCTAGCAGTTCCATTTTCATAGAAAGACGAATCGCATAATAAGGCAATGAGGGATAACTAATTCTCATCGTAGCATCAACATATTTCGGTCCAAAACCTAATTCCTTATGGTAGAGAAATGAAGCATTCAAATCTTGCTCATTAAACTTTTTACCAAGACCTGCGACGAATACGATTGGGAATTCCAACCCTTTGCTCGCATGAGTCGTCATAATTTTAACGACATCTTCTTGTTCTCCAATAGCTAGCGCGGTACCAAGATCATTACCATTTGCACGCATACGTTCAATAAATTTCAAGAAACGAAACAACCCCCGGAATGAAGTAGCTTCATATTGTCTTGCTCTATCATGTAATGCACGTAAATTGGCTTGACGTTGTACTCCAGCAGGAAGTCCACCTACAAAATCATAGTATCCTGTTTCTTCATAAATCAACCACAAAAGATCTGACAATGAACCTTCGCGAGCTAGATTACGCCAGTGGTCTAGCTTATGTAGGAAGAATGATAATTTCTGACGACCATCTTGCTCATAATCTTCACTGCCAGCAGCATGTATGATCGCATCATAAAAATTACTATCCATTGATAGGATCCGAATTCCAGATAATTGCTCAGCAGTTAAACTGAATAATGGTGACCGCAACGTCGCTGCTAGCGGTATGTCTTGATATGGATTATCAATGACTTGTAAGCAAGATAACATCGTCTGTACTTCAATAGCCTCGAAATAACCACTTCCAATGCTAGAATAGGCAGGTATTCCTGCTAATTGTAACTCTTCCAGAAAAATCGGAGCCCATGCTGATGTTGCACGCAATAAAATGACTGTATCTCTCCAATTCATAGGACGATAAGTTGCTAATTTACTATCGAAAATCATACTTTTTTCTTCAGACAACTTTAACAATTGCTGTGCAATATAACGAGCTTCTAGTTGTGCAACATTCAAGTCTTCTAAAGGCACCTCAGTAGATAGATCAGTTTGCTCTTCTAGCTCACTCAATGATTCCTCGGTAACACGCTCACCACGGTCGATGATTGTTAACTGAACTTTACATTGATCCAAAGAAATTGGTGCTTCATAATACGTTGCACCATGAACAAGCTCTGCACGCTCGTCATATTCCATCTCAGCTACTTTTTCTTTCATTATCGCCCTGAAAACTTCGTTAACTGCATCTACAACTTGAGATCGACTACGGAAATTACGAGCAAGATCAATACGTTTCCCACCTTCGGTCGTGACAGCTGATTCCGAATCATATTTTTTATATTTCTCTAGAAATAACTTCGGTTCTGCCAATCGAAAACGATATATACTTTGCTTCACATCGCCAACCATAAAACGATTTCCGATGTTTTGATTAGCTATTAATCGTACAATTGTTTCCTGCACCATATTCGTATCTTGATACTCGTCTAACAGTATCTCATCGAATTGATGCTGATAGTCCTTCGCAGCTTCTGAAGGTATTAATTGGTCTGAAGTTGAATCTTTGTCTAGTAGAATAGCTAGACAATAATGTTCCAAATCACCAAAATCAAGTAATCCTTTTGAGCGCTTCGTTGCATCAAAAGCTGTACTAAAATCGTGAATTAGAGCTACCAGTGCTTTCATTAGCGGCGCAAGTTCATTTAACTCTTCTAGAAATTGCGTAGCACTTCTTCCGAAGTAATCATTCGCAATTGATTGTATCGTGTCTTTTCCTTGCTCACGATAGTTTTTGGCACGATCTTGCAGATCTTTATCATGGTCTTTTCCGCGTAATGGTGCTAATTTATCAAATTGCACATTAGCAAAAATATCTGGCCACTCACGCCAAGGCGAGTGTTGTAATTGATGCTGAAGTGTTGTAATCACTGCAATATCAGCATCGAAGGTTGATGCATAAGCATACGGACCTGCAGGGAGCTTAGTCAATGATAATGCTTGCTCAAAAGCACTTATTGCACCTTCAAGTTTCAAATGCACATCATCAATAATCTGTTGTACCCAGCTACTACGTTCTAGCTCATCGATATTCGAAATGAGATATGGCTTCAATGTATCATTAAGCCACTGGGCTGGCCAAGGATGAGATCGTGAGAAGAGATATAGACGTTCAACAAGTTGAAATAATGGATCATCACCTTTTTCACCACCATAACTAGTGACTAACTTAAGAAAATCTCCTCCTCCCGCTTCATCCACACCACTGTAACGCTGCTCAAACAATTCATTCATAACATCAGCACGGATTAACTCAATCTCCGTCTCATTTGCAATACGAAAGCCCGGATCAAGATCAATGAGTGAATAATATTTGCGAATAACTTCCATACAGAAGGAGTGTAGCGTTGTAATCGATGATTTCCCCATTAACGCTAACTGCTTACGCAAATGATCGGAATCTGGCTCCTCTTCAAGCTTCTTCTCTAAAGCTATTTTCAGTCGATCTTTCATCTCTGCTGCTGCCGCATGTGTGAACGTCGCAACGAGTAAGCGATCAACGTCAGTGTTAGAAGCGACTTTACGAATAATCCGTTCAACTAATACAGCGGTTTTTCCAGAACCAGCCGCCGCCGCTACTAAAATATTAGATCCATCCGACACAATTGCTTCATATTGTTCGTCTGTCCAGCGAGGTGCATTTGCTGAAGATTGTCCACTCATTACAGTCACTCCCCTAACTCACGCCAAATCTCAGGCTCAGATGTTTTAGCTAATTTTCGATAATGATTACCTTCAATGATTGGGTCAAATTGACATACTGCTTTATAGTCGCAAAATTGACAAGGTGTGCGATCTGCTAATTGATATGGCTCAACAGAAACGACTCCATCTTGGATCTCTTGACCGATGCTCTTAATTTTCGTTTTAACAAACTCACGCAACATATCCCACTGATCATGACTGACAACGGATGCACTGCTGTAGAAGCTATCATCTTTTTTCACGGCTACAGGAAGAATTTGCGAATAGCCCGTTTCTAGCTCACTGTCCATCATCCGCACAACAGTTGTATCAGCAGTTAATAGACCCTTCATCTTATAGCGTTTCAACATAAGTTCATCTGCTTCTTCACTACTAATTCTATTTTTCACTTGCAATAGCGGGTTATGCACATGGAAATATAGAACACCTGCAGGTGATACCTTCTGCTTCAACCAACCTTCACCATGAGTCATCAATACATCGAGATAAGTTAACATCTGAAGAGATAAACCATGTATAACTTCATCCAACTTTAGCGCCTTACTACTGGATTTATAATCTAATACACGGAGTAAGAGACCCTGATCACTTTCAGCAGCATCTATTCTGTCAATACGACCTACAATTTCTAACATATTGCCATTATCAAGTTGAACTTGCAGTGCAGGCATACTGCCATTAGGACCAAAATCAACTTCTGTACCAACAGGGTTAAATTCTGCTCGGCCTGCATGTTCTCCAAGCATAATTGCCGCTTGCATCACAATCTCTTTCAATTTACGTGCAATGTAGCGGAATCGCTCACTACTTAGTAATATTTGCGATTGAAGTCTAGGTACAAGCTGATCAACGATAAGACTAACTTCTTGCTTCACCTTATCATGAGACATTCGTCCCCAACTACTTCCGAGTTCATTGGCTAACTTTCCGAGCGCTGCATGGAATAACTGCCCCATATCAGGTGCTTCTAGCCGATACTGCTTCCGTTCTTTCAAACGTAGTCCATAGATTGAGAAATGCTGGAATGGACACGATACGAACCGTTCTACACGTGATACACTCATCCGCATTTGCGCGCCGTATAACCCTCTTGCTGTCTCTATTTGCAATGGCATCTCGATATTATTAAATTGTAGTGAACGAAGCAATGCTGTTAATTTATGAGCATAATCAGGCCTAATAGCATACCAATTATATAAATCCCACCATAACGAAGGCAGTTTCTTTCCTTGTTTCCATTCACGTAGCATAACGATTAGATACGTCATTGCCGCATCTGGATGAACAAGAAAATTACGTTGCTCCTGATCACTCATTCGCAAATGAGGTTCAATCGCAATATGTTTAACATTTATCATCGGGAATTGAGATCGTATTTGTCTGATAATCTCTGATGGTAAAATACTTTTCCCTTCTTCGTCAGCAAGCGGATAGCTTATCCATAACTTAGATGATGCTCTCGTTAATATTTGATAGATTAAAAAGCGTTCATCTAATAATTTGCGGCGTGAACTAGGTGCCATCGCAAGACCATCCGTAGCTAACTGTTCTCGATCTGCTTCGGACAATAAACCATCTTCTTGTAAACGCATCGGCAATACGCCATCTGATGCTCCAATAATGTAACAAGCCTTCACATTGGACAGACGTGTTCTCTCCATTGTTCCTATTACAACCTGATCCATTGAAGGTGGTATCGATGCTAATTGTAAACTGTCTAATCCAGCTTGAATCATCCCTGCAAATAATTCTGTTGAAACTTGCTCATCTCCAGCTAATTCAACGAGTTCATCTAATAGACCCATCACATTACCCCAGAGCTGTCGATGAGTACGAGCCATCATCAAATTACCTCGTGCTTGCTCTTCGATACTCCAACGCTCTAATCGTTGTGCCACTTGTGCATAATCAAGTAGCTCATATAGCGCTTGACACATCTGACGTACATTAACAGCCTTTGCTAACTTTTCTGATAACCGCTCTAGTGGAGGCATAATACTTCCTCTAGCGGCTAAGGAAATGTCTAATTCACGTTGCGCTTTATCCGAAATATGATAAGCAGTCTCTTCTTCTTCGTCGAGCGATACGGTAGCTAGCGCTTTCCAGTAGTTGGTATCGTTCCACTTCCAACCATTAATTCCGGAAGCGAGCACATAGTTTTCTAGGATATCAAACCATTCTCTAGGAATTGTCTCATCCTGGGGGAATAGCATTTCCGTCTTAATACAGCGGAACATCGCATCGTATTGCCATCCGTGAACAATACTTTCCAAAGCAGAAGAAATAAATTCTACAAAGGGATGATATAATGTTTTCTGCTTCTGATCCATAAAGAATGGAATGTGATAGCGACGGAAAACAAGTTCAATGTAGTCAGAATAACCATCTAAGTTACGAACTAACACTGCCATGTCGCGCCAACGATAACCATGTTCATGAACTTGACTTAACAATTGTCTTGCTATTTCTTCAATTTCAGCTCTTCGATTCGCCGAGGCTGCTAATTGAAGAACTGAATCTTCACTCCACTGCGTATTAGAAGGTTCATATACTTTGCGTCTACCATAATTATTCTCCAAAAAAGCAAGCGCTTCTACATTTCCAAATCTAGAAACTGAAGTAGGTTGTAGAATGATTGACTCTTCAACCTCAACCCCAAACTGCCCGGCTAATTGTGTAATTCTTTGATAAGTTTCTGCTGTTTGATGGAATAAATTCAATTCATCAAGTGGTTCATCTATTCCGTACTCTCGATCCAGAGTTAATGCGATTGTCATATGCTCACTGTTAGCCATAAGAGCACCTAGCGCTTCATATTCAGTCGGTGTTAGACCATGGAAACCATCGACCCATACCCTACAACCCTTTAACGAACTAGCATGTGGAAGTCCCTGTACCATGTAAGATAAGTAATCTTCCGAGTCAACGTACTTGTGATGTAGTTCTTGCTCCATATATTGATAGAGTAATCCCATATCATGAAGTTTCTTCTGCAGTAACTGAGAATAATCCGACTTATCTGTTTGGATTAATTGCTGTACTTGCTCCGCGGAAACACCATACCTTTTCCATTCTGTAATCATATTAACAAGTCTTTCGATAAAGCCCGCTTGATCTTCGCTATTTTTGAATAATTGAAGCTCTGAGGCATAACGATTAACTAGTTTGTATAGAAGCATATGCTTCCCGGTTTCCGTAATCGGAACAAGCGCAGTGCCGCCTGTTTCTTGCATAACTCGAAATGCTAGTCGACGAAAGCTAAGAGCTTGCGCTCGTAGCATCCCTCGCGGTTCACCCTGATCTATTAATTCATATTCCATTTGGAATGAAGCTTGCTCTGGTGTCAGTAAAATGAGGGGAGAACCGAGTGGATCGCTCTTTAATTCATTTCTTATTTGTTCTAAGCAGTAATGTGTTTTACCGCTTCCTGCTCGACCGAGTACGAATCTGATCGCCATTCTCTCTCCCCCTTCCCTATGTGGACTTTGATAACGATGATTATGCTAACGCAGCTTACTCGACATCGAATATGAAGCCAATTTGAGAAGTTCGGTACGCATGTACCAACTACGTACATTTACGTTTCCTCCTTCCTCAAATTAACTCCATCTTCTCGATTCTGAAAGCCCACATTTAAACTTTTATTGATCCTTTATTGTAAGCGATAATTCAAAAAAATGGACTTTGATTGAACCTTTATTTTAAGTTAATTTCTTTTCGAAGTTACTTCAAAGATTGCGAACTTCAAATAGTGACTTTCATTAACTCCTAAAATTTGCGGGTGATCTTTACCTGCTGCACGCCATTCTACTAGGCGTAGCACTTTACCTGCATCTTTGGCTGCTTCTTGAATTGCTTCAAGGAACAGCTCTGGTCGCATATGGTATGAACAACTTGCTGTTACAAGATATCCACCTTCATTGACAAGCTTAAGGCCTTGCAAGTTAATATCTTTGTATCCACGCTTCGCTCCTTCAACTGCTGAACGAGTTTTTGCAAATGCTGGCGGGTCAAGGATAACTACATCCCATGAACGACCTTCATTTTCAAGTTTTTTAGAAGTATCAACACCGCCGTTAGCACGCTGTTTGCGATCCTCTAGACCTTTTACTTGAGTACGCAAATATTCGAAAGCATCAGCAACTACGAATTCTACACGATCAGTAAAACCATTACGCTCAACATTACGTTTCGCTGTGTCAATCGCATGTGCGGACACATCAAGACAAGTGACTTGCTTAGCACCATATTTGCAGGCATGCAATGTGAAGCTTCCTGTATGAGCAAAACATTCTAATACTGTCGCTCCATCCCAATAAGGGAATGTAACTTCTTTGCCATTGCGATTAACTGGTGCAATACGTCCATCTTGCAATGTAGATAGTGCAATCCCACTACGTTCTCCCCAACCTTTCATTAAAGGTTCAAGAGATGCACGATTTTCACGTTGATCGAAGAAGTAACCTGTTTTCTGACCTTGTACGATATCTACTTCCATCAATAAGCCATTTTCACTAATTTCAACAATTGAAGGACATTCACCATAAATAACACCAGTACGTTCTTCTAGTCCTTCAAGTTTACGAACACTAACATCACTACGCTCGTAAATCCCTTTTGGTTGGAATACTTCAATTAGAGCTGCGATTAATGCTTCTTTATGTTTTTCCATACCTAGTGACAAAATTTGCAATACTAATACATTTTCAAAACGATCGACAATTAGGCCAGGTAAGAAATCAGCCTCACCGTATACTAACCGACAATCCTGATCATTCACAAATCGAGCACGATGTACTTTACAACGAGTCAGTCTTTCTACAAAAAAGGATTGATCCATAGTCTCAATTGGTTCATAAGAAACGATTCGTACTGTTATTTGAGAAGCAGGGTTCCAATATCCTGTCGCCAAATATTTCCCGTTGTGAGCAACGACGTCTACTAAGCTACCAGGTTCAAGTCCTTCTTGTGCTACTTGTTCTATTTCACTTGCATATACCCAAGGATGAGCTTCCTCTACTCTCTTCTTACGTGCTTTTATTAGTTTTACGATTGCGTTCGCCATTATAATTGTTCCTCTCTTGTTCTCAAATTGGATGAAGTGCTTGTCATGCTTGTCTACTCTATCGCATAAGTTAAATCAAAGACATTATGACGGTGAAAGGATACAAGACATGATAAGTGCAATTATCTTTCATAGCATTTTAGGCTTTTCAATCTTTATGTGCGGCATGAAATTAATGGAATTAGCATTATTCCGTCTAGGAGGGCCTACCTTCTTGCGTCTATTAGAACGTTCTACTCGTACCCCGCTTCACGGTCTAGTACTCGGAACTGCAAGTAGTGCCTTCTTACAAAGTAGTACTGCTGTTACAGTATTATCTATTGGTTTCGTTAATAGTCGATTACTTCCATTCTCACGTACATTAGGTATTATTCTCGGTACTAATATCGGGACTTGTCTTACGACTGAATTAATAGGATTAGATATTAATCATCTTGCAAAACCGTTAATGTTCGGCGCTCTAATTCTATGGGGCATAACCGTTCTACTCGTCGAGTATCGCATTATACCCGCACTATATCAATGGAAAGGTAGCGAGTATATCCGTTCGCTGTCCATTGTAATATTCGGATTTGGCACGCTACTGCTTGGATTAACTGTTATGCAGGGAATCGGACCATTCATTCAAAATACTGAAGTATTTGATTGGTTTCTAGCTCAAGCGCAAACTACACTTTGGTGGGGTATACTCTCAGGTGCTGTCCTAACAGCACTTATCCATAGTGGAGCAGCTGTAATCGGCATGATAATGGGTATCGCCGCACTTGGTGTACTCCCACTTGATTTAAGTATTGCTATCGTACTAGGCTGTAATATTGGGACTTGTGTAACTGCAATTATCGCCTCACTTGGAGGTTCAAAAGGGGGAAGATACGTAGCTATGGCGCATCTTGTCCTTAATATAGGAGGAGCATTACTATTCTTCCCATTTATCGATATGCTTGCTACAGCGGTTATGTGGACTACGACCTCTATTGCAACAGCCATTGCACATGCTCAAACTCTATTCAATATCATCTGTTCTTTCATTGCGCTGCCTATATGTTATATGAAATGGTTCAAACGATTCGACTAGTAAGGGTAGTTCAAAACATTCACTTGTGATCACGATGAGTATGCTAAAGTAGCATAGTCGCATCGAATATGAAGCGAACTTGGAAAGTACGGTTCGCGTGTACGTAATCATGTACACTTGCGCTTCCGCCTTTCTCAAGTAGCTCTCCATCTTCTTGGTGCTGACAAGCAAAGGTTTTGAACCTTTATTGTAACTATAAGTTCAAAAGAGAACTTCCTCTAAAAGAGAAGAAAGGATTCCCTATCCTCTTCTTAAGAAAGAAGTATAAGAAATCCTTATTCTGTATTCACTGAAGGATTAATTTAATATTATGCCTGTATTGCAATATGAGGTGTGTCAATTACATTGGAATAACCTTGTAACACACGAACAAGCTGACCTTTACATTCGTTCACGCCTGCTTCTGTAATTTTCACTCGGCATATCTGACCAATAAGTTCTTCAGATCCTTCAAATACAACAGTAATATAGTTATCAGAATGTCCACTTATTAGACCACTACCTTCAAAACCTTTATGCTCTCGTTCAGGAATGACGTCTAATAGTTGTCCAACAAACTTCTGGGCGTAGTTTAATTGCATCTTTTCAGATAGTTCAATAAGACGATGAACACGTTCATTCTTCACTTCTTCATCAACTTGATCAACCATACGTGCAGCAGGAGTACCTGTACGTTTCGAATAGGGGAATACATGCATTTCAGAAAAACCTAATTGTTCCATAAAACGATATCCCGCTTCAAATGATTCATCCGTTTCACCGGGGAAACCAACGATAATATCAGTTGTAATCGCTACACCAGGCATCGCTTCTTGCAAACGTCTTACTTTCTCAGCAAATTGCTCTGTTGTATATTTTCGACGCATTCGCTTTAAGACACTATTCTCACCTGCTTGAAGTGGAATATGTAAATGACGACACATTTTTGATGATTTGTTCAATACTTCTATCATGTCATCGTCTATTTGACTAGCTTCAATAGAGCTAATACGAATTCGCTCCAACCCGTCTACTTTATCCAAATCCCATAGTAGGCGAGTTAGATTATAATCTTCTATGTCGTCTCCGTAACCACCAGTATGAATGCCAGTGAGTACGATTTCCTTATAACCAGAGCTAACTAATTGTTTCGCTTGTTCGATAACGGTCTCTGCTTCACGTGAGCGAGACAAACCGCGTGACCATGGGATAATGCAGAATGTACAGAAGTTATTACAACCTTCTTGTATTTTCAGAAATGCTCGTGTGCGTTCTGTAAAGCTTGGCACATCAAGTTCCTCAAAATGACGAGTTTTCATAATGTTGCGTACAGCATTAACTGGTTGGCGTTCTTCTTGAATTTGTTGCACATAAGTCATTATTTTGTCGCGATCTTGTGTACCAATTACAAGATCGACGCCTTCGATCGCCATTATTTCCGCAGGAGAAGTTTGAGCATAGCAACCTGTAACAGCAATAATTGCATCAGGATTACGACGAACTGCACGACGAATAATTTGGCGACTTTTTTTGTCACCAGTATTCGTTACAGTACAAGTATTAATAAGATATACATCAGCGGTTGATTCAAAATCAACTTGCTCATAGTTATTGTCCTTAAAAACTTGCCAAATTGCTTCTGTATCGTAAAAATTCACTTTACAGCCTAGCGTATAAAATGCGACCGTTGACATAGGTCACACGCCTCCCATCTCACCCGATTCATATAGTACACAGGATAAACCAACTATTCCAGCTGTTTCAGCACGTAATATTCTCTTCCCTAATCCAACTAGCTTAGCTCCAGCACTTTCAGCTTGCGCAGCTTCTCGCTCTGCAAATCCACCTTCTGGACCTGCAATAAGCAATATAGACGGATTACTAATACCCGCAGTCATGCATTGTTCTTTGAAAGGTTGGAGAACATTTCTTAGATGAATACCTTGACCATCTCCATCCACTTTCTCGTAACAGAATAAAACAAGATCATACTGCTGGAAGCTATTAAGCAACTGTTTCCAACTAAGTGGTTCAGCAATCGTTGGAATGCTATTTCGATGCGCTTGTTCAGCTGCCTCTTTTGCTATTTTACTCCAACGTTCAATCCGTTTTGCTTCTTTTTTGCGATCATATTGCACAATGACACGCTCAGACTCGAATGGAATAAACGAAGTTGCACCTATTTCTGTACATTTCTGTACAATAAGTTCCATCTTGTCACCTTTTGGCAGCCCCTGTGCAATGGATACCTTCCATTTGGACTCGGCATCAAGTGGCAATTGCTCAACAATGGTCAGCTGAACCTGCTTAGCCTCAAGTTCTGTAATTTCTGCTAGAACTGTTCGCTCATGTCCGTCGCTTACAATAACTTGATCGCCTTCCTTCATCCGCATCACTCGAATCATATGATGCGCATCTTCATCTTGAATGACAATGCCATCTAGTACAAATTGCTCTTTGCTTACAAAATATCTTTGCATTCCATTCATCCTTTAACCAATATATCTACCTTAAACTTGCACAATATTCTCAAATAAATAACTATAATATTGATATAAAGAAAGTCATAATACTTTCACTCATGTTCTGACCCAACATTAGTACAGGACTAATCGTAACTGCTCTTAGTGGTGGAATAAATACAATTAGCAAAAATATAATTGATCCCCAATGAGCATTTTGATCCAACTTGTATCGTGTACGTAATGGAAGGAATTCTGAAACGATTCGATAACCATCAAGTGGTGGCAACGGAATTAAGTTAAATACGAATAGCAAGAAGTTATATTGAATCATTAATCCAAAAAACAAAACAAGTGCATTAGTTACACCTTCAGAACCAGCATAAAGCAATCCTGTCTTAGCTAAAATTACAAATGCAATAATCGAAATAATTCCTAAAATCAAGTTACTCAACGGGCCAACTAATGACACGATAACACTCATGACCCGAGGATTTTTAAAGCGACTAGCTCTAACTGGTACCGGCTTCGCCCAACCAAAGCCAGCAATAATGATTAGAATGAAACCTAACCAATCCAAATGCACCATCGGATTCAGTGAGACGCGACCTTCACGATACGCCGTGTCATCACCAAATTTATAGGCACTATAGGCATGAGCGAACTCATGCACAGTAAATGCAATTAGTAAAACCAATACGATAAACGGTAGTTCCTCAAACGGAAAGTTACTAAAGCTCATTAGTTCACCTGTGGCTTACGAGCAACGAAAGCAAGCCAATCCTCATCACGATGTTTGTCGGCAATTTCAAATCCTGCTGCTATTAATCCTTGTTCCACTAATTCTTCTTTGTTTTTCCAAATACCAGATGCAATATAAGTACCACCTGGCTTCAACGCTTCGTACACATCATCAACAAACAACATAATTATCTCTGCCAAAATATTCGCGACAACAAGATCAACTGGTGGTTTAACTTTCAATTCATCTGTATCATCATTACTTCTTAGTACGCCTAACAAATCACTTAGTCTCACTTCTGCACGATCAGATAAATTGTTCAGGTTAATATTTTCAATCGCGCTAGATACCGCAACCGGATCAAGATCAAGAGCTAATACGTTTTTCACACCAAGCTTCAATGCACCAATAGCTAACACGCCTGAACCTGTACCTACATCGATCATTTCCTCTCCACCTTGAATAACAGCTTCAAGTGTTTTCAAGCAAAGTGATGTCGTCGGATGTGTACCTGTTCCGAAAGCCATTCCTGGATCAAGCTCGATAATAATTTCACCCTCAGAGGAGTCATATTGCTCCCAAGTTGGTTTGATTGTGATACGATCCGTAATCTTAATCGGATGGAAATATTCTTTCCATGCATTAGCCCAATCATCGTCATCAACTTCCACATAAGAGTACTCGACATTACCTGGGTCGATGCCGAATTCTCTAAGTTCTTCTACACGAGGTGTAATGTCAGCAATTAGCTGGTCCATATTTATTTCCTCTGAGAAGTAACCTTTAATGATCGCAACTCCCTCAGGAATATCATTAAGAGCACGGTCATACCATTCTCCGTACTTCGTATCGCGAGGTTTATTCATATTCTCTGACTCTTCGATCGATACGCCACCTGCACCATTCTCATGCAAAAAATTCGATATCATTTCAGTTGCAACCTCTGTTGTTGCAATCGTAAGTTCATACCATTTCATTATGTATACCCTCCATCAATTTACGGCAAATTTACATCAAGCCTAATGTCTATTGTACAACAGCTAGATGCTATTGACAAAGGCTAGCTAGAAATCTTGAAAGAGTTTCTTGTAAACTATCATTTGACATTGAGAATAATTACTATTATTAAAAATAGATAGTGATAACAATGAAATATATTTGAATTAATCGATAAAATGAAAGGTTTCATTGATCGTACCGTTATAATTAATTACCGATCAAAGGAACAAGAGGAAGTAGTTCCGTACAAATGTATGATGTTAAAGCTCACCTGCTTTGACTGTACACAGACGAATATTCCATGGGATAAATATATTAAGGCAGTTACAAAGTATAAAATGTAACCTTTGTAACTGCCTTTTTTGATTGTATTGTCAAAATCAATAACTATAAATATAACCATCCTTGAACTTAATGATCAATTTGAAGCTTACTTGTTTAGCGGATTCCTCATCTATTATTAATTCCGGGTAGTCCTCTGCAAACACAATTAGATGCTTGTATGAATATTGTAAATTACCGTCTGGTTGGACTAGTGTTGGTTCATATTCATTATCGATCGCGAATTGCTCCAAAGTGACGGATTGATCAATTACCCCAGCTGCAAGTGACACCTTGTATTTAGCTTCTATTTGATCATAATTACCCGAGTGCTGCTCTACTTGACCAGTCACATCAATTTCATCAAGCTGCTTGTTGTCTTTCCACACTTGAATGAGTACCTTTTCCATTTCCATACCACTAAACCCTAAATCTTTGATGGAAAATGAGTAGTCCAATTCCATCCTATCTTGTAAAGTTGCAGTTCCGCTACTATGTATGGACACACGGTTTGCGTACATATCGTCAAAAAGTAGAAGTTGTTGCTCTGATACGTTTAATTTCTTTTGCCCTGTTGCAGCGCTTTTCTCCCATACATCAAATCGATAATTTTGATCAAGTGACATCTCTAGCTTAGTACCATAGATCAGCCCACTTTGCTCAACTAAAGCCACTTCTTTCGATTGATCATCATCTTGAGCACTATAGGAAATCGAAATTTCAGCTAACGGCGACACTTCTTTTAATGTGATCTTCAACTCTACTTGTGCCTGTTTCTGCACAGGATCAACATCCAGTAACGTATAATCAACCAGAGCAATCTTATCTGCCTGATTTCTCAACTCATTGCTCACTCCAACAATGTTGTTTTCTAATGAAATCACACTATTTTGTATGAAAGTCATTCTGTCATTTGTTTGTAGTTGGTAATTGCTCATTTTCTTTCCGAGTGAACTTCCGAAAAATAACATTACGATTAAATTCAAAGCTAATAAGGCAATAATAACTTTCTGTTTATCCATAAAAACCCTCCTATAGTTAACAGCGTTAAGTCCATCATATCTGAACCCATTCCCACTGTATACCATAAGAGGGTAATATTAGAGTAATCATCAATTGTCGCTCGTTATGTTACGATTTCTTACTAGGCCTATGAACGATTACACTTGCCCTATTTCTGTTCGTACCTAATGCATGACGATCCTCTTCATCTACTGTTAATTCCTCAGCAAATTCCTCTTCATCCCAATTGACAGGTAAATCACCAAAATTAACTTTTTGCATTTCATTTTTTTCGTTATACATGCGATGTCCTCCCATACTTTTTGATCATACTTCTCCTATTGATTAGTTTCAATGGAAGTAATTTTGCTCATCGCTTATAGTATGAACATGCTGTGAAGAACTATTCATCTTGGTATGCAAGGCAATTTGTATAAGAAAACAAAAAGAGGACCTCTACCTACGAATAGGTACAGAATCCTCTCCCTTAATTGGATTGATTACTCTCCACGAAAAGCCTTTTTCATTTTATCAAAAATGGATTCATGGTGTTCTTCCGTTACAGTAGCTGGTTCACTAGAGCCACCAAATTGACGAAGTAAATCTTTTTGCTCATCAGATAACTTAGTTGGTGTTACAACAGTAACTTTCACATGTTGATCACCAGCACCAATTCCACGAAGCTTAGGTACACCTTTACCTTTCAGGCGGAAATATGTTCCTGTTTGAGTACCTGCTGGAATTTTCAGCTTAACTCGTTCATTCAGAGTCGGAATTTCGATCTCAGCACCTAATGCAGCTTGCACGAAATTAATCGGCACTTCACAATAGATGTCATCTCCTTCACGATCAAAGAACTCGTGGCTCTTCACGCGTAGAACGATGTAAAGATCACCCGCTGGGCCACCTTTTGATCCACCCTCGCCTTCGCCACTAATACGAATTTGAGAACCTTCATCCACACCTGCAGGAATATTAACTTTAATTCGACGTTGCTTCTTCACACGACCTTCGCCATGGCAAGTTGTACATTTCTCGGGAATAATTTTACCAGTTCCACGACAAGTTTGACATACACGTCGGTTAGCAATACGACCAAATGGTGTATTCTGAACCACTTCTTGTTGTCCAGAACCATGACATGTCGAACATGTTTTTGGTGTTGTTCCAGGTTTTGCACCTGTACCAGTACATGTATCGCAATTTTCTGTTCTAGGTATCGTAATTTCAGTTTCTTTACCGAATACCGCTTCCTTGAATTCAATTGTCATCGTATATTGCAAGTCATTACCACGTTGTGGGGCGTTAGGATCACGTTGTCTTCCTCCACCACCACCAAAGAACATATCAAATATATCTCCAAAACCGCCTCCGAAGTCAGCGCCACCAGCGCCGCCCATGCCTTGGTTAGGATCAACATGACCATAACGATCATAAGTGTCACGTTTGCCATCATCACTTAGTACATCGTAAGCTTCTTTCACTTCTTTGAACTTCGTCTCTGCATCTGCTTCCTTATTAACATCTGGATGATATTGACGTGCTAATTTGCGGTAAGCCTTCTTCACATCTTCTGCTGAGGAGTCTTTACCAACACCTAGCACTTCATAATAATCACGCTTATTTGCCAATTGATCTCACCTCCATCTATTTTATAAGTATAAGTTCATTATCGTTACATGTCAGTACAAAGAAATTGCCATCAAGCTGTGTAAGCAAAGAGCACTTAAAATGTATAAGCAATTTTGCGAATAGGCAACCGCAGCTTCAAAGCATAATGATCGCAGGTAACATCGTTACCTGTCAGCACCAAGAAGATGCCATGAAGCTAGGAAAGCGAAGCGCGCAGCGTACGTACTTGGTACGTGAGCACTGGAGCGACCGATAAATGGCATCTTCGCCGCCGAATAAGTTACTCTAGCCTAATCTTCGTGATCACAGGTAACACAGTGATCACAGGTAAAAAGAGGTCAAAGGCAGGGATAGCCTGTCTTTGACCTCTCACCCGTTACATATTACTTGTTGTCATCTACTACTTCATAGTCAGCATCAACAACATTATCCTTACCTTTTGCAGAACCTTCTGCTTGAGCTGGTTCGCCTTGACCTTCAGCTTGCGCTGCTTGTTCGTAAAGTTTTGTAGATAGTTGTTGTACGATTTCCATCAAAGCATCAGTAGCTGATTTAATTGACTCAAGATCATCAGTAGCAATAGCTGCTGTAACTTTTTCTTTTGCTTCGTTAGCTTTAGCTACTTCAGCTTCGTCAACTTTACCTTCAAGATCTTTCAACGTTTTCTCTGTTTGGTATACAAGTTGGTCAGCACTGTTTTTCGCTTCTACTAGCTCTTTACGTTTGTTATCTTCTTCAGCGTGAAGTTCTGCTTCTTTCATCATTGCTTCGATATCAGCGTCGCTTAAGCCGCCAGAAGATGTGATTGTAATGTTTTGAGATTTACCTGTACCTTTATCAAGAGCAGAAACGTTAACAATACCGTTCGCATCGATATCAAATGTTACTTCGATTTGAGGTACTCCACGTGGTGCAGGAGGAATATCATTCAATTGGAAGCGACCTAATGTTTTGTTACCAGCTGCCATTGAACGCTCACCTTGTAGAACATGAATTTCCACACCCGGTTGGTTGTCAGCATATGTGGAATAAACTTGAGATTTACTAGTTGGAATCGTTGTATTACGATCGATCATTTTAGTAAATACGCCACCTGCTGTTTCAATACCTAGAGATAGTGGTGTTACGTCTAGAAGAACTACATCTTTAACATCACCAGTTAAGACACCGGCTTGAACAGCAGCACCTAGAGCAACTACTTCATCTGGATTAACGCCTTTATGAGGTTCTTTACCGATAAGTTTTTTAACTGCATCTTGTACAGCTGGGATACGAGTAGATCCACCAACTAATACAACACGATCAATTTCACTTGTAGAAAGACCAGCATCTTTCAACGCTTGACGAGCAGGAACCATTGTACGTTCAACAAGAGCAGCAGAAATCTCATCGAATTTCGCACGAGTTAAGTTTAACTCTAAATGTTGAGGTACGCTATCTACCATAGTAATGAACGGCAATGAAATTGTCGTTGTTAGTACACCAGAAAGTTCTTTCTTAGCTTTTTCAGCAGCGTCTTTAAGACGTTGTACAGCTGATTTATCTTTAGAAAGGTCTACACCTTGTTCTTTTTTAAATTCAGCAACGATGTAATCAATGATTACTTGGTCAAAGTCGTCACCACCAAGCATGTTGTCACCGCTTGTAGCTTTAACTTCGAAGAAACCATCACCTAGTTCAAGAATGGATACGTCAAACGTACCACCACCAAGGTCATAAACTAGAATAGTTTGATCTTCTGATTTTTCCATACCGTATGCAAGTGCTGCAGCAGTAGGCTCGTTGACGATACGTAGAACTTCTAGTCCAGCGATTTTACCAGCATCTTTAGTTGCTTGACGTTGGCTATCATTGAAGTATGCTGGAACTGTAATTACGGCTTGAGTTACTGTTTGACCAAGATAAGCTTCTGCATCAGATTTAAGTTTTTGTAAAATAATCGCAGAAATTTCTTGAGGAGAATATTCTTTTCCATCAATCGTTTCTTTATGGTTACTACCCATGTGACGTTTAATAGACATAATTGTACGATCAGGGTTAGTAATCGCTTGACGTTTTGCAGTTTCACCTACAATACGCTCACCATCTTTTTTGAAACCTACAACAGATGCAGTCGTACGACTACCTTCTGGGTTTGGAATTACGACAGCTTCTCCGCCTTCCATAACAGCAACGCAAGAGTTTGTTGTACCTAAGTCAATACCAATAACTTTACTCATTTTAATTTCCTCCTAAACTATTTGTGGCTTCACGAAGTAACAAATAGTTACTTCGTAAGCATAATCTAAATTTTTTTTTTATATTCTTTTTGAAGCACTTTATTTTAAATAGCGGTTCAAAAAAAGTGGTTCAAAAGAACGTTGAAACGAAACCCAGCAACGTGTACGGCATGAGTACACAAGCGGTCGAACGCCCGAAGCTTCCAATGGAGGTTCAAAATGTGGGCTTTCAGAACCGAGCAGTTGAGACGCTACTTGACAAAGGCGGAAGCGCCAGTGTACATGATTACGTACACGCGAACCGTACTTTCCAAGTTCGTTTCAAATGCGATGTCGAATAAGCTACGTTAGCAACCTCATCGTTATCAAAGTCCACATTTTGAACTACCTTATCCGCTTACTTTCACCATCGCTGGTCGAATTACCTTATCCTTAATCATGTAACCTTTTTGAAGTTCTTCAACAATAATGCCTTCTTCATACTCATCTGTTTCAACTGTCATAACTGCTTGATGATATTCAGGATTGAATGGTTGACCAACTGTTTCCATCGTTGTTAAACCTTCAGCTTCCACTGTACTCATAAGTAGACGGAAGATCATGTCTACACCTTTTGCCAAAGCATCATAGTCTTGATTAGCAGCTGAAGCAGCGATAGCGCGATCAAAATTATCAACAGTTGGAAGTAAATTTTCGACTAGTTTGGCTGATGCATATTTCGCAAGCTCTTCTTTTTCTTTCTGAGTTCTACGACGGAAATTATCGAAGTCTGCTTGAACTCTAAGTAATTTTTGCTGAGCTTCGTCTAATTGCGTTAACAATTCAACAGTTTGCGAATCTGCTTCAGTCACCTCATTAACTTGCGGCTCATCGGCAGCTTGTTGGGTAGTCTCATTCATTTCATCGTGATTCATATCTGAATCGACCTGCTCTGTCGCAGTATCTACAAATTCATTAGTTTGCTTCTTAGTACTCACCCTATCACCTCCTTGAATTAGTTCGGTTATACTTATTTATACCAACGACTCATTGCTGTACCCACATCTTTGGAAATAAGATCTAAGTAACGAATTACTTTTTCGTATTCCATTCGAGTTGGGCCGAGAATACCAATCGTTCCAAGTACGTTTCCGTCTAGCGCATACGTTGCTGTAATTAAACTGCAATCTGTGATGGCTATATGATCGTTTTCAGACCCAATACGAACTTGTATTCCTTGTGGAGATGCAGAAAACAACTTCATTACTGTCGGTGTCTCCTCTAGCATATCCAGAATCGTCTTAACCTTATCAACATCTTTGAACTCAGGTTGGATTAACATATTGGTTGCACCACTCATAAATACGCGATGCTCGTCCCCTTGTTTCAACGCGTCATCGATAACGTTAAGAAGGCCTTCAAAATGACCTACATAGCGTTCAAGTTCCTGACCAACTTCAGCATACAACTTCGCTTTCAAATGAAAGAGAGGTACACCTGCAAGTTTCGCATTCAAAATATTCGTTACTTGCTGTAATTGGTCCATCGATAACCCTTGAGGCAATTGTATCGTACGATTTTCAACATGCCCTGTATTCGTAACAATTATCGCAACGGCAGTCGTATCAGTTAATGGGATTAAACCAAAATGCTGCAAGGCATTTGTAAATAATTCAGGTCCTAGTAAAATAGATGTGTAATTCGTTAAATTCGATAATACAAGTGCAGCATGTTGGATAACTTGTTCCATTCGATTCATCTCATCTGTTACAAATGAGCGAATGACGGAATGATCAATTTCAGAAGTCTCGGTTTTATTAATTAGATGATCAACATAATAACGGTAACCTCTTGTAGAAGGAATACGACCTGCAGATGTATGTGGTTGTTCAAGAAAACCTAGTTCCTCTAAGTCAGCCATTTCATTACGAATGGTTGCTGGACTATAACCAATATCATCACGCTTAGAAATGCTCCTTGATCCGACCGGTTCCGCTGATCGGATATAATCATCCACTATCGCTTTTAAAATCAACCTTTGTCGCTCTGTTAGCATTTCACATTCCTCCATTCATTAGGTGTAAGCTTATTATAATCTATTCGTTAGCACTCATCAACCCCGAGTGCTAATCATTAATACAAAAATACCAAATCGGTTTGATTATTGTCAAGTCGATTTGGTATTTATCTAAAAATTTATAGGATTTTTTTCATAACTGCGATTTCATCACATGCATGACGCTTCGGACAGCTAATACAATCCGTCCACACTTTCTCAGGAAAAATCTCTTTATCAACAATGGTAAAGTCATTTCTCAAAAAGAATGATACTGCATATGTTAATGCCATTATTTTACTAATGCCCTGCTCTTGTGCATTTTCAATAAGGCGATCTACAATCTTCCCACCAATGCCATAACCTTTATAACCTTCAGTCATACCTAATGAACGAATTTCTACTAAATCATCACCTAGTCTCGTTAATGCTCCGCATCCAACGAATTTCCCATCCACTTCGGCAACGACAAAAGTATCTATACTGCGAATAAGTGCTTCCTTCGAACGAGGCAGCATAATTCCTTTCTCAGCGTAACCTTTAATTAATTGATACAAAGACTCCACATCATCCGACGTAGCGTTTCTACATAAAACATGTAGTGTTTGCATTGCTGCCTTCACCTCCGAAAAGTACTCATTCATAATTATACAGTCAATATGAATGAATATACATCATTTCGGAGAATTATGCAATCCTATTTATTCCCTATCTTCAAGAAATGCTGCAAACACTTCGTTGCCCAGTAGCAGCCCTTTATCCGTTAATCGGTAGATGAAATCATCTTGTAATTCAACACGTTCTAACAAGCCTTTGTCTATTTGATTATTGATGATCGTGCCAAAATGATGTTCTAATGTCTCATTAGGGAATTGTGCATGGAATACGGAAGATTTCACACCATCTGCTAGACGTAAACCAACCATCATAAAGTCTTCCATCGCCTCTTGTTCAGATACCTCAAATTGGTCAAGACGAGGTAACTTTGTTTTACAAGCCTCAATATAAGGTTGGACACCTTTTATGTTGACATGTCTCTGACGATTAACGTAACCATGTGCACCAGTTCCTAGTCCGTAATAAGGCTCGTTGCGCCAATAAGTAGAATTATGTTTACTCTCGAAACCAGGCTTAGCGAAATTGCTAATCTCATAATGTTTATAGCCACGCTCTTTTATTCTCTCCATTAATAGGAGGAACATTTCATATTCATCATCTTCATGAGGAAGTACTAATTGATTACTTTCATAAAGTTTATGGAACAATGTATTTTCTTCAATTTTCAAGCTATAAAGTGAGTAATGTGGCAAATCAAGTTCTAATGCTTTACGCACACTATCTTCTAATAACTCAACAGTTTGACCAGGTAAACCGAACATTAAGTCTATCGACATATTCGTAAAGCCAATTGTTCTTGCATTTTCAAGACTGCGGTATACGTCATCTACTTCATGTATACGTCCAATTCGTTTCAACAATTCATTATCGAACGATTGTACGCCAAAACTCAAACGATTTACACCACCATCGAACATCGCTTGAAGTTTATCTTTATCCGTCGTGCCTGGATTAGCTTCCATCGAAAATTCAACATCATCAGCGAGAGGGAACCATCGTCTTACAGACGCAAGAAACTTCTCCATCTGCGGCGGCGTTAATACAGTTGGGGTTCCACCGCCAACAAATACGGTTTTGATCGTTTCTGGCTTCCATAGCTCGACCGTCCGTTGCATCTCAAGCTCGAGTGCATCTAAGTAAGCATCTACTGGTTGCCCCTTCAATATATAAGAAGTAAAGTCACAATAATGACATTTATTCGTACAAAATGGGATATGAATATATAACGCTTCTGGTATCGGTTGCATACGCTAACCTCCTAAAACTTTTCATGATACTTCTTATAACTCTTCAAGAGAATGAAAAGTAGCTTCGTAAGCATTCGCTTAATATAAAAAAGGGCTGCCCATTATCGCTCCTCGAAACGACGATTGGGCAACCCTCAATAGCAACTTCATCTTTGGATGAAGTGTCTGTTATTCCATTAATCTTCGTCGATCTTCAGAACCGCCATGAAAGCTTCTTGAGGCACTTCAACGCTACCTACTTGCTTCATACGTTTCTTACCTTCTTTTTGCTTATCAAGCAATTTACGCTTACGACTAATGTCACCACCATAACATTTTGCAAGAACGTTTTTACGCATCGCTTTTACTGTTTCACGAGCGATAATTTTCGTTCCAATGGATGCTTGGATCGGCACTTCAAACATTTGTCTAGGAATAAGACCTTTAAGTTTTCCACAAATGATGCGACCACGATGGAATGCACGATCACGGTGAACAATGACAGATAAAGCATCGACTTGTTCTCCGTTTAACATAATATCCATCTTCACTAGATTAGAGCGACGATAGCCAGTAAGCTCATAGTCGAATGAAGCGTAGCCTTTTGTACCTGATTTCAATTGATCAAAGAAATCATATACAATTTCCGCTAGCGGCATTTCGTAAATGATCGTTACTCGGTTTTCATCCAAATATTCCATATTAACAAACTCACCACGTTTGTTTTGACAAAGCTCCATAACTGTTCCAACATAATCATTTGGAACAATAATACTCGCTTTAACATATGGCTCTTCAACATAATCTAGCTTACCAACTTCTGGGTAGTTAGATGGATTGTCGATATTAAACTTCTCACCATTAGTTAAAGTGATTTGGTAGATAACGCTTGGTGCTGTTGTAATTAACGGAATATTGAACTCACGCTCAATACGCTCCTGAATAATCTCCATATGCAATAGACCAAGGAAACCACAACGGAATCCAAATCCAAGTGCTGTTGAAGATTCTGGTTCGTAACGTAATGATGCATCGTTAAGTTCAAGCTTCTCAAGCGCATCACGAAGATCGTTATAATCTGTAGAATCAATCGGATAAAGACCACAGTATACCATTGGATTAATACGACGGTAACCAGGCAATGCCTCTGGTGCAGGTTTGATTGCGTCAGTAATCGTATCACCAACACGAGTATCTTTCACATTTTTAATACCTGCTACAACAAAACCTACATCACCCACACGTAATTCATCAATTACTGTAGCTCTAGGCGAGAATACCCCTACTTCGATAACTTCAAATTCCGCTTTGGTTGCCATAAATCGGATTTTCTGACCGGCTTTAATGCCACCATCCATAACTCGAACATATACAATAACGCCTTTGTATGCATCATAATGCGAGTCAAAGATTAGTGCTTTCAATGGTTGGTCAGGATCGCCCGTAGGTGCTGGTACTTTCTCAACAACTTGTTCAAGTATCTCAACAATTCCGATACCCGCTTTTGCTGAAGCCAGTACAGCCTCACTAGCATCAATCCCAATAACATCCTCTACTTCTTGCCTAACACGCTCAGGCTCTGCACTTGGCAAGTCAATCTTGTTAATAACCGGAAGAATCTCAAGGTTATTATCTAATGCCAAATACACATTCGCCAAAGTCTGTGCTTCAATACCTTGTGCCGCATCTACGACTAACAATGCCCCTTCACAAGCTGCTAAGCTTCGTGAAACCTCATATGTAAAATCGACATGCCCAGGCGTATCAATCAGATTAAGAATGTAATCTTCTCCATCTTTTGCACGATACGATAATCGAACGGATTGCAATTTAATTGTTATTCCACGCTCACGCTCAAGATCCATATTATCTAGGAACTGAGCTTGCATTTCACGGGAAGATAAAGAGCCCGTTACTTCTAATAAGCGGTCTGCTAATGTTGACTTACCATGGTCAATATGAGCAATAATAGAAAAATTTCTAATTTTCTTCTGTCTTTCACGAACGTCGGTCATGCCAAACCCCCACACAATCCTTGAATGAAATCAATCAACCTATTATAACAGTAAGAGATGGGTACAGCAATGGAGAAGGCTGAAAACTTTTCAAGCGATACTCAATTTGAGTATCGCTTGCGTAAAAATATGATTTTTTATCATACTGTCAACTACTCTGCAGGGCGTTACATCGTGATCACAAGCTATGAAACGAACCCTAGCAACGTGTACGGTACGAGTGCACCAGCGGTCAAACGCACGAAACTACCAATAAAGGTTCAAAAAGCGGGATTTCGAAAGCTAAGAAGATGGAGCGCTACTTGCGGAAGGAGGAAACGCAAGTGTACATGTTTCGTACACGCGTACCTACAATGTTTCTGCAAGAAACATACATCGGAAGCGAATGCTATACTTCCCAAGTTCGCTTCATATTCGAAGCTGACTAAGCTATGTTAGTATTCTCATCGTTATCAAAGTCCGCTTTTTGAACTTCCCCTATTAAAATAAAAGTTCAAAAAGCGGGATTTCAGAACCAAGAAGATGGAGCGCTACTTGCGGAAGGAGGAAACGCAAGTGTACATGTTTCGTACACGCGTACCGGACTTACCAAGTTCGCTTCATCTTCGATGTCGAATAAGCTACGTTAGCATTCTCATCGTTATCAAAGTCCGCTTTTTGAACTTCCCCTATTAATTTATGACTTTACTGAATAGCTGTGCGATGTACTGCATCCCCGAGCTAGAGGCATTTTGCAAGACACCAGAAGTTGTGTCCGCTAGCCGATTAACAGCAGGTTGTTCCGCAGCTTCATTGATTAGCAATTGAGATTGTAGATTTGTCTTTTCATTTTCCAAAGACTGCTTCTTCAAGCGAGCAACCTCTTGTTCAAGTGCAGCAATCTCCTGTTCAATAGGCGAAAGTGATGGATCTATCGATACTGTTTCTGAGGTGGAATTTGTTGTATCAGGTGCTTGATATGCTTCATTTTGTTGAAGCGCTACAGGTTGTTGTGGAGATAACGGCCCGTACACTCTTTCGATTCCAGTTGTAGTCATCTCCAACATATAAAGCACAATGATCGTCATAGCACTTCCTACTAATAGCCACTTCCAAGCTTTACCTCGAAACATCTCGTTCACTCTTCCTTTCATTTTCAATGTAATATGTACTTATTTTTTACTTTCCTCATATAGTTCGGCAATGATTTCGGCGAGCACATCAGCTGTACGGTATGATTCTTCTAATGTATTTTCTACGCCACCAATTTCAATCAGTACATTTTGCTCTGCTAGAGATTGATTGTACTCCGCATTACCTGTAGCAGCAGTTTTTCCTAATATGCCTCGTGATAAACCTGGATATTTCTCTTCTATCTTTTCATTTATCTTCTTAGCAAATGCTTCATTTTCTTTCCAATTTGTATTCCGTTGTCCAATAACAAAATATACTTGGGCGTAACTGACCCCGTCAATTTCTGCAGTTGTGTATTTACGAGCTTGTGAATCGCGATGTAGATCAAAGAAAAACTTGAGATTATCATTGCTGGCTATTGCTTCTTTTACAGTCTTTTTTGAATATTTATAACTATAATTCCATTCATAATTAGGTACGGTAGTTGGATAATCGGTAGTAGACACCATTGCACCCATGCCCCGTTCCTCTAGTTGTTGTGCCAAACGTTCTCCGACTAAAGTTATATTTTTCTCTTTGGAGCTAGCATTGCTTTCTCCTTCTTGAATTTCACTATTCCATGACTCCCGATTATGAGTATGATAGATAAAAACTATACTATCATCACCCTTTGCCGAAGCAACATCACTCGGTTTCGCCGTTGGTTCTAAGGGCACAATTTCGTTAGACTCGATTCCATTTTGGGGCTCATTCCATTTATCGAGTAAATCATTCATTTTCTGTTGATCTAGTTCATTATTAATAGTGACTGTATTTACACCACTTATACTTCCGTCTGACATTTGTTCAAATAACCACATGCCTAGTTTACCAATTGAAAATGATTGAACAGGTTGGTATGAAGAATATATAGGCAATTCTTCAGCTAACATTCCTTGTACATATTCATTTTCTAATTGGAGGGTAATTCCTGGTTCTGTTTGCACATTAGTTTCTGCCAAATTAACGCGTATTAATGTTCCCGCTCCTATAACTACAACCGCAACCGCAGTCACAAGAACCATTATTATAAATCGTTTTACATGCTTCCAAATGTCTTTCAATTCATTCCAATCTTGTTCATTGTGTGGAATTGTCATTCTTCTTTCCAATTCGGGTCTCCCCTTTCTCTCTACCACTTGTCTAGTAATCTATTAATACTCTATGAAATTGTAGAGAATAGTAGAACAGATATTTTCATTTTATAGTTATAAGTTCAGTGGGAGGATTTTTCATTTGTAAGTTGCCATCTTACAATCAAAAAGCCACTAGAGAAATAGCGTAGTGCTATCTTCCAGTGGCTTACTTGTTGAACGATTAATGCGTATATGCGGCGACATTACTAGTATCGATAGCCTCGTGTAAAGCAGCATTCAATCCACTCGCAATAATATTGCCTATATCTTCAATAAATTCATCAATTTCTTTCGGTGTGACGAGCATATTATGGCCAATTGGGTCTAATACTTCTTTTACAAATGTTAAACGCTCCTGTTCACTCATCTTATTCAACAATCCAAATATCCGATCATTATCTCCATTTTCTTTAGATAAATGATTACGCATAAGATCAATCGTATTATTCACAATTGTCGCTGCATATAACACCGTTGGTACGCCAATCGCAATCGTTTTAACACCCAAACTTTCGAAGGTCAAACCTTTGCGTTTATTTCCGATACCAGATCCCGGATGAATACCAGTATCTGCAATTTGAATGGTGGTATTTACCCGTTCAATCGACTTAGAAGCAAGCGCATCAATCGCGATAATGAGATCAGGCTTTGATTGATCCACAATACCTTTTACAATTTCACTTGATTCAATCCCTGTAATGCCTAACACTCCAGGGGAGACAGCACTCACTGGACGATAACCAGGCGCTACATCATTAGGCATTAATTCAAAGAAATGCCTCGTCACCATAACGTTTTCTACGACGATTGGTCCAAGTGCATCTGGAGTTACATTCCAGTTACCTAATCCTACAATAAGTATTTTTGCATCTTTTGGAATTCCTAAGCGAACAAGGAATTGCTCAAATTCTTTGGCCATGGCTGTTGCTACTCTATCCTGTAACTTCGTATCTCCATTTCGTAATTCAGGCACTTCAAGAGTGACATAGTGTCCAATCATTTTTCCTATTGCATTGGAACCTATTTGATCTTGAACATGATGTCTAGTGATCTTAATCCCATTATCCTCAGCAGTTTCCATCGCAACTCCTGCAATTGTACCCCCACTAAGCTCCACTGCCATTTCAACGGCTTCCAAGGCAAGATCAGTTCGAACATTATATTGTTGCATATCAATTGAAGTCATTATATTCCCACCTTATCATTACGTTGTAACCATATTGTTAGCGATATATATCCATTTCATGCAATATTGATTTTATTGATTAAGAACCGCTCTGCTATTGCTTTTTAGTATGCATCATGATAATATATTTTAAGTTGTGTTGATAAGGTTTCTGGAAAGAAACGCTTGACTAGTCTAGGAGGTGAATTCCATGCCAAACATTAAATCCGCTATCAAACGTGTTAAAACGAATGAAAAACGTCGTGCTTTGAACGCTTCTCAACGTTCTGCTCTTCGTTCTGCAGTTAAAGTTGCTGATGTAGCAATTGCAGGCACTGATGTTGAAGTAGCTAAATCTGCTTTGATCAATGCTTCAAAAAAATTGGACAAGGCTGTAACTAAAGGCCTAATTCATAAAAATGCTGCTGCTCGTAAAAAATCTCGTCTTGCTAAAAAACTTAACGCTCTTAGCGCTCAAGCATAATAGCTGATGAACGATAAAATCCTCACCTTTTTCAAGGAGAGGATTTTTTTATGTTTATTTTTGGTTTGTTCGCTTCATATTCAACGTCGAATATACGACGAAGCCCAATCATCGTGATCGTAAAACTATAAAACGAAACCCAGCAACGTGTACTTGGCAAGTACACAAGCGACCAACGCCCGAAGTTTCCAATCGAAGTTCAAAAAGCGGGCTTTCAGAATCGAGCAGTTGAGACGCTACTTGAGAAAGGCGGAAGCGCAAGTGTACGTTATTGGTACACGCGAACCGTACTTTCCAAGTTCGTTTCAAATGCGATGCCGATTACGCTACGTCAGCATAATCATCGTTATCAAAGCCCACTTTTTGAACTTCATCTATGAGAGAATTGCATTCGATATGTACTTCCTAGTGACAGTATATACAACTCTAACCCCAGTGCTTTATCGATTTGACCTGTTTTCATACCATAATCTAGATCAGCCAATGAACTTAATAGCAGTGCTAACTGCTTTATTTCATAATGTCTTGCTTTTTCTGCAGCAAGCTTCACACTATATGGATGAGCACCAAGAATACCAGCCATTTGCTGGGGACTATAGTGATGCTGTTCTAGCTCTTTAATCTGTAGCATCAATCGCAATTGGCGAGCGATTAGAGCTACTAGCTTTATCGGCTCTTCTTTACGAACCAATAGTTGACGATACATAGAAAGAGCTGAAGTTAACTTAATATTGACGATAGCGTCTACTAGAGCAAATACATCCTCTTCTACAGTAGTTGTAATCAACTGTGAGACTAATTCCTCTGTAATTTTACCACCTTCACCAACATGCAAACAAAGCTTGTTCAATTCTTGTGAAAGTTGCTGCATAGATACACCAACACGACTAATAAGCAGTTCTGCCCCTTCTACTTCCATTACTCTACCTTGATCACTTGCTAGTTTAGTAAGCCACTGTTTCAACTGGTTATGGTCTAGCTCAGGAAAATGAACAACACAACGTCTTTCCTTCATCTGCTTTACAAGCTTTTTACGTTCATCTAATTTTTCTGCATACACCGCAAAAATTATGATAGAACTCTCAAGTGGGTACTCCATATATTTCAGAAGGGAATCAGCATGATGTTCTATCTTGTTGCTCTCCTTAACCGCGGCACACATAATTGAACTATCTCGTACAATAATTAATTTTTTATCAAGGAAAAATGAAGGAGACTCCGCTTCTAGCACAATTTCTTCCAATGGTGTCTCAGAAGTATCAAACTTAATAATTCCCATACCTTGTTCTTCATCAGTAAATACTTTATTTTTGACTAGATCTATAAATTGTTCCATTCGATAACGGTCTTTTCCGTATACGACATAAAATGGCTTAAAGTGACCATTTTGAACATCTTTAATGACATCTCTTGCTTCCATCTTACCACCACCTAAATGATCTCATTACTTATAGAGTTTGTTCATAAACAGACTTTGATAACGCTCCCTATACCAATGTAGCTTATTGGCATTGAAGCTGAAAGCCCGCTTTTCAACTAATACTTATCTTTATACGTACATTAATATTGTTTATTAAAGTTAATAAGAGATTATCCAATTGGTTTTAACGACACAAAGTGTAACACTGTCTTATTAAAAGTGCAATAATTGATCTGTTTTGTTATAACACTAATTTCTTTTTTTACAAGTAAATAAGCTTAGTATCGTTTGTTCCCGTTCAATTAGGTATAATGGAATTTAGCCATTCATTATATCCATTGGAGGAATTGATTTGCATACTAAACAAAGTCTAATGAAACAGCTTGAAAGTGCAGCAATTGATAAATACGGTACTATCCTAATGCACTCCTCGATGAAAAGCATCGGTGACGTTGAAGGCGGAGCTGATACCGTCTTGGATGCACTATCACAATATATGCACGAGGGGCTACTAGTTTTACCGACACACACATGGTCCTATATTAAAGCAGATAATCCTAAGTTCTATGTAGAATCCTCTTCTGTATGTGTAGGAATTCTACCAGAATTATTTCGACAACGAGAAGGTGTTCACCGTTCACTACATCCTACTCATTCTGTTGCTGCTTTTGGTCAAGACGCAGCGTCATTCATATCAGGTGACGAGAGGTTCGATACACCTTGCCATCGTGAATCGGCATGGGGGAAACTGCTTGATCGGAAAGCTCAAATACTTTTAGTAGGTGTTGATCAACGGAGAAATACATTTATTCACGGGATAGAGGAATGGATCGATATTCCTGGTAGACTGACTGATGGTCATGAGATACTATACACAATTCTTCCTGATGGAACGGAAATAGAGGTACCGTCTCGTAGACACCATGGTTTGTCTTGGTCAGAGCATTTTTGGAAGGTGGAAAGACTTCTTGAGCAGCAAGGCGCCATTTACAAAGCATCATTTGGCGATGCCGATATGTGGGTATGCGACACTGTTAAATTGACTAATATTCTAACGGCTATGCTACTACAAAACCCAGATCTCTTTTCAGATAACGAACCTCTACAAGATTAATTTGCAACCTATAATATCAAAGAACAGAAGCTTACCATTACAACTTGAAGATTATTAATCTAACGTAAGGACAAGAAAGGAGAAACTCAAATGCAAAATCTTCAACTTGGATCTTTAGTATTAAATATGGATTTGCTTATATATCTAATTGCTGGAGTAACTAGCGTGCTGGCTGTGCGTCTAAGGAGTAGAGGACAATCGAATAAGGAACTATTGCTGTCATATGCATGGAATACAATGATCATATGGATGATTATATGGAAGGGTAGTCTTCTTCTCTTCGATCCAATGAGCGTCATTCGTAATCCACAGACACTTCTTTTCTTTGACGGAGGTACTAAAGGCTTCTGGCTGGCTACTTTAGTTGCGATCAGTTATATTGGCTATCGATACAAAGTTAAACTAGGTTACTACCAGGCAGCTACGCTTATAGTTATTATGATATCGGGATGGACATTGATCTTTAGTGCAGCACAGATTTTTTTAACTAGCTCTACGCAACTCACTTATTATGTGACACTACTGCTCTCTTTCGTAGTGCTACTATTATTACAAAACCCAACTCGAAAAGTTACCATTCGTTATACCGTTCAGCTACTCTCACTTGCCTTTGTCATTGGTCTCTTAGGCAGTATAGCGAATGATCAGATACAAGATGGAATATTCTCAGATAGAACATCCACTCCACTTGTAGATAAAGAGAACCAAGCAGTCATCGGTATTCGTAATGGACAGAGCGCTCCAAACTTTCAGCTTACAGATCTTCAAGGAAATTCTGCGAATTTAGCAGATTATAGAGGTCAAAAGGTAATCATTAACTTCTGGACTACGTGGTGTCGTGTATGTAGAGCTGAAATGCCACATATAGAAAAGCTATACGAGCATTATAAAAATGAGGATGTTACGATCCTATCGGTAAATGTAACGAGTCAAGAGCGGAATGAACGTGATGTTGAGCAATATGTGGAAGAGCGATTACTAAGTTTTCCAATTATTCTGGACACCACAGGTTCAGTGAGTAAGCAATATAGAGTAGCCGCTTATCCTACAACATTTATATTGGATGAAGCGGGAATTATTCAAAAACAACAAGTAGGCGCGATCAGTTTTGAAAGTATGCGGAAAGCGATCAAGGATATTTAACATTAAAGTGCTATTCTGCAAGGTCTATTGCCTTACAGGATAGCGCTTCTTATAGTTTGACTAGTTTCTCCTATTATTCAATCGCAATATAGATATCTACTTGCGCATTAGTTGGATCGACGCAACGCTCATCATAATATTCGAAGTCACCAGTGTAGGTCCGCTTCATACTCGATGTTTCTGACCATTGCCAAATTTCACTCCATGCTTGAAAAACAACCTCTTGAATCGGACCACGTGATGTAGTAAACACAGCATATTTTGCTGCTGGAGTTATGACAAAGTCCAGCCCAGCTGGCTTGTCATCTATATTGTGAACTTTCATACCGATGAGCAACCGATACCGTCCTGCAGCACCATTCTCGTAATCAGTATAACAACCATAAATAGCTCCATCACTTGCTGGTTTGCCTATAAGTGAGCTAACATCATCCGAGTAAAATTTTGTCCATAACGCTCCAAGTTTCCCTTTTCCATTAATTTCATCTGCATTAGTCGTTATTACGCTAATACCTGCTAATATTATGCTTTCCTTTTCCTCAATTCTTAGGGGCTGGAGATCTCTCGCTTTCGTTTCTCGATGTCCTTCATATAAAATCTTAGTAGTCATTCTATCACTCCTTCTTAGTTATATCGTAATTATAATAAAACAAACCTGACAACTGTCTGTCAGGTTTGTTTTGTCGATCCATATAAATTTGCTATTTCCCTTGCTCTACTCTCAATAATTTGACGCAAATATAGCGGCTCAAGTACTTCGACATCAGGACCTAAACTAAGAATAAAACCATACAACCATTCATTCTCAGGGAAAATGGGTCGAACTAAGATGTTCTCATTTTCCTGAATGTCAATTTCCTCAATACCGAACCACTCCTCAGCAAGATACTGCATATTTTTTTGAAAACAAAGTGTAATTTCAATTGAATTTTGCGGTGAAACCCACTCTTCACCTATACTAATCTCTCTTAAAGGCAGTGTGCCTCTCGTGAAGATTTGATCCAAGAGTATTGGGTCTTTCATTCTAAGTAGCTTGAACAAGCGAAACTCAGCTCTTTTGAGGCAGAAGGCCTCAAGATACCAATGTCTTCCCTTCAATATGAGAGTATAAGGCTCGACAATTCGAGTCGTAAGCTCCCCATTGGCATTGGAATAATTAAATCTGAGACGTGTCTGCTGTTCAATTGCTTGCTTAATTAGTTTTACCTTAAATTCAAGACGTCCAGAACCACCCCAAGGTGAAAGGTCGATAAGTAAATGATTCGACTTCAATTGAAATTCTGCTGCTCGAGCAGGAGAAATTATACTATTTATTTTTTCAACAAGCTGTTCATTACTTTCGCTAATGTACGAGTTGGACATCCCACGAAGAGCTGTGATAATAGCAGCTAACTCATCATTTGTTAATACATTACGATCAAGCCGGTATCCTTGAGCTAGTCCAATTCCCCCGTTCATTCCTTGAAAAGTCACAATGGGGATGCCTGCCTGATTAATCGCATCAATGTCACGATATATGGTACGCACAGAAACCTCAAAATGATCAGCTAGTTCCTTTGCCTGTATTATATTGCGATTTAAAAGCATAATCACAATTGCTAACAACCGATCTATTTTCATATTACAGCTCCAGTGCTCATTATAGCTTATATTTTCTCAATAAAACTTGTAGTTGTTAGAACATCTTCCTCACAACAATAACAGCAAAAACGATGCAGAAGGAATAACATGCAAAACAAAGGGATGTTTCATATTAATGAAAACATCCCTTTGTTATTATGTTAACATTCTTAGCTAGATCCATGGTACTAGCTTTAGAATGGTCATACGACGGTAGAACCTGTCGCAGACTTTGACATAGTGTAATATACGCATAGTGACTCATTTGTGTGACTATTGTTGTTCAATTAATTTCCAAGTATAACTAGTAATTTCTCCAGCTTCATCCGTTACTTGAAAAGTAAAGTTGTTGCCTTCAATATCCCATTCGATAAATTCAAATAAACCTTGTTGTGGAAGTTCCCACTCTCTAATCATTTGCTTTGAACTTGTCTCATACACCGCTATTGTATGCTCTTCGAACTGTAAATAGACCTGTTCATCCCTACTTAAATATTGTTCTACACTTGATTTTTCCGGTTCCACGGACTGATCTTGAATCGTAGTAGCTAATTCATTCAAAACTCCTAATTTATCTACTTTTTCCGTTAATGATCCTGATAATTCAGGGACAAAAGTCATTGATGTAGAACCTGTAAGTTTTTCTGCTAGAATATCTTTTTTGAGGCTCGGTAGTGTAGGAGATATAGCGGTACTGTCAACAACTTGACTCTCTTCTAATTCACTACCAGCCTTACTACTTTGACCATTATTATTAGGAGCAACCGACGAACTGAATTGTCCGATCCCATCGGTCGTTCTGGACCTATCTGATTCTGATATCCCATCTGCCTTATCGGCTTCCTGATCACTTGCAACAAAGAAATCTGCGGCAGGTTCGGTCTCAGTATTGTTTTGGACATTAGTTTTCATCGCCAGATCAGTTGCTGACGAGTTATTGGTAGCCGGTATACCATTCAAATTAATCATTAGTACAACAATCGCTGCAGCTGTAGCTATACTGCCTACTGAAGTGAACCATCTAGTACGTCTTTGCTTAGCTAAAATTAATGAATTACTTTTCTCTTTATCAATTCTTTCAAGCTCAGGCAATATAGCATCAACAATGCTGATGGAAGGGGTTACACGAGGCAATTGCTCTAAACTTCCTGATAATAACGTTAATTTTTCGAACAGAACTGTACACTGAGCACAGTCGCTTAAATGAGTCATTAATGTTGCTAATTCTAACTCACTCAAATCGTAATCCAAATTTCGTTGCATCAATTCACCAACCTCTGTGCAATTCATCCTCTTACACCACCCTTCTGATAATCTTGTAGTAAATGTTGCAGCTGTTGCCTTGCACGGAATAAATAAGATTTTACTGTGTTCAAAGGTAGATCAAGTGATACAGCAATCTCATTGTATGAGAAATCTTGTAAGTACCTCAAAATTACTACAGTACGATGATGCTCAGGTAATTGATCAATTGCTTGTTTAATTTCATCAATTGCAAAACCTGCCATTACATCATGCTCTACACAACTCTTATCCTGAAAAACAATTTCATGTTCGTCGATAGAAATCGTAGGCTTAGTCTTTCGGAATTTATCAATACAAATATTTGTAACAATGCGTTGAACCCATGTTTTGAACTGAGCTTTTTCTTCGTATGTTTCAATTTTAGTATATATGCGAATTAACGCTTCTTGCGAAGCATCAAGAGCATCTTGCTCATTGTTCAATATATAATATGCGGTTCTGTACACATGGTTTTCTATCTCTCGCAAAAGAGTGACTAACGCTTCCCGATCTCCGGATTGAGCAGCTTTAATCAGTGAAGGCTCTACCACGCGAAAGCTCCCCCTCTCATGCAACCTTATTGACGGAACAATAGAAAAGAAGGTTGCAACTATTTTCAAATTTATTAATTATTTTTATTTTTTTCAGTTCATTTTCAGTTTGATCTCAGAAACTTTCATTAAAAGCATATCAAATTATATCACTTACGTACACTTCTTATTTCCAGTTCATATAATAGATATCGTCTTTTCTAACCTTAAGCTTCACTTCTCCGAGTTGATCTGTACGCCAAACGATAGAATTATATTGTTCTAATCGCGATAATACTAACGGATGCGGATGACCGTATACATTATAGCGACCTACAGATATTATTGATGCCTTAGGCTCAAAATAGGAAAGCCATGAATAACCCGTCGAATAACGACTACCGTGATGAGCAACTTTCATAACTGAAATATTGTAAATTACTTCATTATTTCTGTACAACTGATTAACAATCTTTTCTTCAGCTTCATCACCAATATCACCAGTGTACAAAAAAGTATGTTCGAACAGATGCATCGTGAGGACTAAACTTTGCTCATTTTGCTCAGAGATTATCTGAAGTTCTTTAGGTTTCTCTATTACAGGCCATAGGATTTCAATTGTAGTTTCTTTATCAACGTTAATCTTTTCTCCTATAATTGGACTGCGTAAAGTAATGTTTTTATCTATAATAAGATTAAATAATTTCTCAATATCCTCCGAATCTTTGTAACTACCATTCCACCATATCTCTTCAACTGGTATCGTCTTTATCACTTCAATTAAACCACCAATATGATCAGAATCTAGATGAGAAATGATCAGTATATCTAAGCGATGCACGCCCCGCTTCATTAAGAGTGGAACTAGAACATCTTTACCTACTTCAAATGGATCTTGTCTTAACTTCCATTGATCTTTTTGTTTTCCAAATTGTACCGTTCCCCCACCATCAATTAATATATGTTTACCTGATGGCGTTCGAATATAACTTGCATCTCCTTGTCCAACATCCAAAAAGCTAACATATGCAGAACGAGAAAACATTAATGGTTCATACGCGTAAATTAAACAACCTACTGATAGTATTGTTAGCATCAATAATCTACTGTGTTTGCGGAAGTAAGAAACGTTGCGACTTGGGAACAATATGTTGAGTTCTTCAATTCCATGCAAAGGAACTGTTTCTTTATGACTCTCATTCATAACACTAGCGATTTCACTAGGTTTAGCATACTGAGTTTGCAATGCTGTAAAAAATGCTAGTAATAACGAATACCATCCAATAATCCACCATATCGGGGGAGATGCCCAAATAAAGTGCAACTGATGCACTTTACTGAGCAATGCAACAATATTGAACGAAGCATCATTGCACCATTGGACGATTAACACGAATGGTTTGGCAGTACCAAGATGAACATGACTAATTATCATAACAAAGCTCGCTAATGGCATGACAATAAAACTAATAAATGGTACTAGAATGAGATTAGCAACGAAAGAAAGTAGATGAAATTGATTAAAGTAATAAATGGTAAGTGGAAATGAAATAAATTGCGCGACAAGAGTTACAGATATTGAATCCATCAGCCACTTGCTCTTTTTCTTTCGAGGCAATGCTCTACTAAGTGCTGGAACACCTATAATAAGACCAATAGTAACGATAAACGATAATTGAAAACTAATATTATGTATCATGTATGGATTAATAATTACGAGCGCTAAGGCTACCATTGCAATTAAATGAAGTCCATCTTTTAATATATTCATTCTCGCAGCAATAAGTCCAAGCATTGCCATTAATCCTGCTCGTAATACAGATGGTGATCCACCAGTTAATGCAACATAAAGTGGAATTACTACGAGTAGTATATAAATTATTCGCTCCTTGCTACATCTAAAAATTCTAAGTATTGCTGTAACAATATACATAAAAACGGCAACATGTAATCCTGATATCGCTAATATATGTGTTAATCCTAGCGTAGAAAATTGACGAAATTGCTCAGGGTCAAGCTCTTCACGAATACCTAATATTAATCCTTTTAAGTAGCCACTTTGTTCCTTTGAAAACAATTGATCAAGTGGTGCACTAATCTTTTCGCGTAATTCATCTATGATTGACTTAAATCGATGAATAGAGAAAGATTTGGCATCTGGAAGTTGTTGCAATGATTGTGTTCCTTTACTTTTGAGTAACCAATGTATACGAACGTATCTAAGATATTGTCTATAATCAAAGCCGCCATCATTATTTCTTATGGCTGGCCGCGAAAGTTCACCTGTTAATTGTATATTCAATCCTCGTTCCAATTGTTTAGCGATTTCCAGTTCTTCTTCTGCTTGTAATGTAACGTATACTTTGAATTTTTCTTCAATATTTTGTGCTACTAATTCATTATTCCGATATATTTGAGATGTTACGAGATCAAAAGATACACGATCACCATCAATTTCAACCGTTGAAGTAATCGTTCCTATCACTTTCGTCTCAAATGTTTCGATTTCACTATTATCCCATTCTTCTACTAATGCCGTCTTATTATGAAGGTCCACAATATATCTTTGTCCCGCTCCTAGCATGAGGCAACTCACTAAAATCAAGGCAAGTATCACTGTACAACGACGTAATAATACTGAAATTATTGCGATGACGAGAAGACTTATTATCCATAAGATTGAACTAGTAGTGTCGCTACTACTTATAATAATATTTCCAAGCAACCAACAAATTGTAATAGCTATAATCGGTCGTTTATTAATCATATGTCCCTCCCCTCCAACAAAAAAAGAACCTAATTACTACTCTAAAGAGCAGTAATTAGGTTCTTCCTAGGACAAACTATAATTGTATTATTGCTGAATTTCCATCGTGGCATGTGCTGGCGATTCATATTGATCAAGTGAACGAAATAGTATGCCAACTTGTTCCATTAAGTGACGGACTTTAATATCATCTTTCTTATATGGTCGATGATATACAATTTCTTTCACGCCACTATTGGCAAGCATATTAGCACAAGTCCAACATGGTTGATCCGTAACATATACCACTGAACCTTCTCGGTCTATCCGATCTGTAAATAGCAGAAGGTTTTGTTCAGCATGAATGGTACGAATACATCGTTGTTTTTTGATCATTTGTTCAGCACCTTGATCATCAACGACAACCTCATATTCCTCTGTTATCATACAACCTGCCTCTTCACAGTCTTCTACTCCCATTGGAGCACCATTATAAGCAGTTCCTAATAACTTCTTACCTTGAACAAGTACCGAACCCACATGACGACGATGACATCTTGAACGAGTTGAAACCATATACGCAATGTCCATAAAGTATGTATCCCAGTCTTTACGAACCGATTCTTTACTATTTTCTAACATGATACTCTTCCTTTCATTGCTGCATGTCCACTATGTTATATTGCATCTATTATAAGCGCTCAACGAACAATTTTGCAAAGAAAGTAATTGAATTTATGACTAAGCTTGTTGACTTAATGCAATCGCTTGTTCCAGATCTGCAATAATATCTTGAATGCCTTCAGTACCAACAGAAAGACGAACCATACCTGCTGCAACACCGGCAGCTTCTCTTGCATCATCACTTAACTGCTGATGTGTTGTACTAGCAGGATGAATAATTAGTGACTTAGAATCACCAACATTAGCTAGATGAGAGAATAGTTGAACGGCATTAATTAACTTCTTACCAGCTTCTATACCACCTTTAATGCCAAATGTCATAATCGCACCTTGGCCGTTAGGCAAATATTTCTGTCCCAGTTCATAAGAAGGGTGACTTGGAAGACCCGGGTAGTTCACCCACTCAACTGCTTCATGTGCTTCCAAATACTCAGCGACTGCTTGAGCGTTAGAGCAATGACGGTCCATACGTAAATGTAATGTTTCAAGTCCTTGTAATAACAAGAATGAATTGAAAGGAGATAAAGCAGCACCCATATCACGAAGAAGTTGAACACGAGCTTTAATAATATAAGCAATTGGTCCAAGAGCTTGTGTATACACAATACCATTGTAAGTAGGGTCTGGCTCAGTCAATCCTGGGAACTTATCATTTGCTGACCAGTCGAACTTACCACTGTCAACGATAATACCACCTATCGATGTACCATGACCGCCAATGAATTTCGTAGCAGAATGAACGACAATATCGGCGCCATGTTCAATCGGACGGCATAAATATGGACTTGGGAACGTATTATCGACAATAAGTGGAATCCCGTGTTCATGAGCAATTGCAGCTACTGCTTCTAGATCAATAACATCTCCTTTAGGATTACCTATCGTTTCAACGAAGATAGCTTTTGTCTGTTCGTTAATATGAGCTCTGAAATTATTAGGATCAGATGGATCTGCGAATCTTACAGTAATTCCTAATTTCTTAAAAGTATGAGCAAACAAGTTGTATGTACCACCGTATAGACTAGTTGATGATACAATCTCATCTCCTGCGCCAGCAATGTTGAAGATGGAATATGTTATTGCAGCTTGTCCAGAAGAAACCGCAAGCGCTCCAGCTCCACCTTCAAGTTGGGCTACACGATTCTCGAATACATCCGATGTCGGGTTCATAATTCGAGTGTAAATATTACCAAATTCAGCAAGACCAAATAGATTAGCTGCATGATCTGTATCTTTGAATCCATAAGATGTCGTTTGATAGATTGGTACCGCTCTCGACATCGTAGTTGGATCGATAGTTTGACCTCCGTGGACGGATAGCGTTTCAAGGGAAAGTTTTTTCTGTTCTGACATTAATAATTCCTCCTAAACTTTTTGTTGCTTCTCAAATGACTTCTTAGTTGACAAAAAGTCCCTTCGTAAGCATAAGCTAAACTTTTTGTTGCTTCTTGAATGACTTTTAATAACAAAAAGTCTCTTCGTAAGCATAAGGTAAAGCATGAATGACAAAAAATTAAATAAATGGAATGAAACCACTTTCAGTTCCATTATGACCTATCTATGGCTCGGCTACAATACTTTCTTGTATTCCAGCATAAAGTTTTTCTCCAATTCCTTTAACACGCTTAATATCAGCTATATTTTTATACTTTCCTTTTAACTCACGATCCTCAATTATTGCTTTCGCTTTTGAAGGTCCTATTCCCTTTAGCTGTTGTAATTGCTCAGAAGTTGCTGTATTTATATCAATTTTACTTGATTGTGTTGTAATTGCAGTATCATTCGCTCCTGTTGTCAACGCAGTAGAATCATCTTTCACATTCCCGTTGTTGGTTTGTATTGGATCTACCACTTTGTCTAATGTTACGTCACCTAATTCTTGTGCATTATCCTGTATATTTTCTTCTATACTCGCCGTAAGTTCCTTACCCGCTTCGTCATGTTCCTTGAGCGTCTCTTCTATCAGTACAGTTAACGATACATCTTCTACTTCCTTACTATCAGAATAATGAATAAAGATGGCCACAATAATTAATAAAAGCCCACTACTTAGCATTCCAATCCACATAAATGTTATTGCTGAAATATTTGATTCCTTCCATTTCAATACAATCACCTCATTCGGACTTTATTTATTGACATAACATACAAGCCTTAGGGAATACGATAGATAAAAGAATAGAGCTTTCGTCACTTTCATGATAGCTTATGCTTACGAGGTAACTTTTCGCTGCATAAAAGTAAATATATTCCGTTCGAAAAGTTTTAGGAGGTTATCGCGATGAAAATTGGATTTATCGGAGCAGGAAGTATGGGGAGCCTATTAATTGAATCTTTCATCTTATCGGAAGCAGTTGAGCCTACTCAAATTAAAGTCAGCAATAGAAGTATAGAAAAAGCTCAAGCACTTGCATATAAATATCCTGGCATTGAAGTTGAAAGTAATAATGTACATGTTGTCTTTGAAACTGAAATTGTGTTTCTATGTATAAAACCTCATGAGTTCGCTACCGTAATTTCACAAATCAAACCTTATGTACATGAGGAACAAATTATCGTTTCAATTACAAGTCCTGTACTGCTAACTCATCTTGAAGCTGAATTGAATTGTAGAGTTGCAAAAGTAATACCGAGTATTACGAATAAAATGTGGAGTGGTGCTACGCTTTGTATTTACGGCAATCAGATCGAGCAAATTTATCAGACCAAGTTAGAAAAATTACTTTCTTATATAAGCGAGCCGATCAAAATTGAGGAGAGTTACACTAGAATTGTGTCAGATATATCAAGTTGTGGTCCAGCTTTCTTTGCATTTTTGCTGCAACAATTTATTGATTCAGCAGTGGAAGAAACCGGAATTTCAAGAGAAGGTGCAATGAAAATAGCAAGTAATATGCTACTAGGCACGGGGTTGTTACTTACGGAAGGTGGTATGACTACAGAAGAGGTTCAACAACGTGTTGCTGTGCCTGGTGGAATTACGGCGAAAGCACTTCAGTTGCTAAATAGAGAAACTGTGGGAATTTTTAATGAGCTAATACGGACAACACATGCCAAATACTACGAGGATTTAGAAGTAGTCAATCAAACATTCGATAGAGAAGAAGTTGGCGGACAATAGCTATGTTAGCTATTTCCGCCATCTCCTTTTGCACTAGTTTGCTACGATATTAACAAGCTTACCTTTTACTGCAATTACTTTACGAACAGTTTTACCTTCAATCAGTTCAGCAACTTTCGGTAAAGCTTTAGCTTGAGCTTCCATATCTGCCACATCAAGATCAGCTGCGATAGAAAGACGCTCAATAATTTTACCGTTAACTTGAACAACAATTTCAACTTCTTGGTCAACTGTCCAAGCTTCGTCAAATGTTGGCCAAGCTTGATATGTGATTGTACCTGAATGACCTAACAATTCCCATAACTCTTCAGCTAAATGCGGAGCAAGCGGTGAAATCATTTGTACAAAGTCTTCCATAGCTTTACGTGGTAGAACTTCTGCTTTATATGCTTCATTTACGAAGATCATCATTTGGCTAATCGCCGTGTTGAAACGTAAATTATCCATATCGTCAGTAATTTTCTTGATCGAGCGATGCCATGTACGCATAAATGCATCACTAGCTGGCTCACTATCAGAGACACGCGGATTAAGCTGTCCACCTTCTGTTACAAATAGACGCCATACACGACTTAAGAAGCGATAAGAACCTTCAACCCCATTAGTACTCCAAGGTTTTGTAGCTTCAAGTGGTCCCATAAACATTTCATACATACGAAGTGTATCTGCTCCAAACTCATTAACAATTTCATCTGGATTAATAACATTACCACGAGATTTGGACATCTTCTCATTATTTGTACCAAGAATCATACCTTGGTTAACTAATTTGTGGAATGGCTCTTTCGTATTTACTACACCGATATCATAAAGAACTTTATGCCAGAAACGAGCGTATAGTAAGTGAAGTACAGCATGCTCAGCTCCACCGATGTATAGATCAACTGGAAGCCACTCTGCTTGTTTCTCAGGCGAGCAAAGTTGCTCATTGTTCTTAGGATCGATATAGCGAAGGTAATACCAACAGCTACCAGCCCATTGTGGCATAGTATTCGTCTCACGACGTGCCTTCATACCTGTTTCAGGGTCAACCGTGTTCACCCACTCCGTTACATTAGCAAGTGGCGATTCACCAGTGCCAGATGGTTTGATTGCATCAACATCCGGAAGTAACAATGGTAATTGATCTTCTGGTACTGTTTTCATTGTTCCATCTTCAAGGTGAATAATTGGAATTGGCTCTCCCCAATAACGTTGACGTGAGAACAACCAGTCACGAAGACGGTACGTTACTTTGGCTGCTCCTTTACCATTTTCTTCAAGGAACTTAATCATTGCCTCCATTGCATCTGCATTGTTAAGACCATTCAAGAAATCAGAGTTAACATGTGGACCATCGCCAGAATATGCTTCCTCCGCTACATTACCACCAGATACGACTTCGATTATTGGTAGATCAAACTGTTTAGCAAATTCATAATCACGTGTATCATGACCAGGAACAGCCATAATTGCACCAGTCCCATATCCAGCAAGAACATAGTCAGCAATCCAGATTGGAGCTTTAGCTCCATTTACAGGGTTTACTGCATATGCGCCTGTAAATACACCACTTTTTTCTTTCGCTAGATCAGTACGCTCAAGATCGCTCTTACGAGAAGCTAACAATTGATAAGCTTTGACTGCATCTTGTTGCTCAGCAGAAGTAATTTGCTCAACAAGCTCGTGTTCTGGTGCTAGCACACAATACGTTGCACCAAATAATGTATCTGGACGAGTTGTAAATACAACTAGTGATTCATCAGAGCCTTCAATTGGGAATGTTACTTCCGCGCCTGTGGACTTTCCAATCCAGTTACGCTGCATATCCTTAATGCTTTCTGTCCAATCAAGTTCTTCAAGATCTTCAAGTAAACGTTCAGCATATTCTGTAATTCTCAAAATCCATTGACGCATTGGCTTACGAACAACTGGATGATTACCACGTTCGCTCAAACCATCGATAACTTCTTCGTTCGCTAGTACCGTACCAAGTGCTTCACACCAGTTAACTGGTACTTCTGCAACATATGCAAGACCACGATTGTAAAGTTGAATGAAGATCCATTGTGTCCATTTATAATATTCAGGATCCGTAGTACTAATCTCACGATCCCAGTCATAAGAGAAACCAAGAGATTTGATCTGGCGACGGAAATTGTCGATGTTTACGAATGTAATATCTCGTGGATGTTGACCTGTATCTAGAGCGTGTTGCTCAGCAGGTAAGCCGAAAGCATCCCAACCCATTGGATGAAGAACGTTGTAACCTTGCATTCTCTTATATCGAGACATAATATCAGTTGCCGTATAACCCTCAGGGTGTCCAACATGTAGACCGGACCCAGATGGATAAGGGAACATATCTAATGCATAGAATTTAGGCTTATCTTTATCTTCACCTGTTTTAAACGTCTTATTAGCATCCCAATATTGTTGCCACTTCGGTTCAATCGTTAATGGACTATACCCATGACGTGATTGCTCTGTACTCATTGTTATTCCTCCTAAAAACTTTTCATTGTCTTCACGAATTATCTTCTCAGTTAATGAAAAGTTACTTCGGAAGCATTTACTAAACTTTTCATTGTCTTCACGATTTACCTTCTCAGTTAATGAAAAGTTACTTCGGAAGCATAAACTTAACTTTTTGTAACTACCTGATATAACTTCTTCGAAACAAAAAGTTACATCGGAAGCATTAACCTAACTTACAATGAAGGTTCAAAAGTGGGCTTTCAGAACCGAGCAGCTGGAGCGTTACTTGAGAAAGGCGGAAGCGCAAGTGTACATGGTTGGTACACGCGAACCGTACTTTCCAAGTTCGCTTCAGATGCGATGCCGAGTAACCTACGTCAGCATACCCATCGTTATCAAAGCCCACTTTTTGAAGCATCCTCTAAACAAAAAAACCTCTCATCCCTAGCGGATTAACGCTAGGGACGAGAGGATATGCTCACGTGGTACCACCCTAGTTAGCAGTGATCTACTTGATCTACTACTCACTTTTCACCTTTATCGCAGGTATACGGTGTATTTACTAATTAAATTCATACACTGCTCAGAGGCGAGTTCCGCTCGATCAAGTACCGACTTGCACCAACCGTCGGCTCTCTGACATCTTGATATCGATTGTACTACTCCTCATCAACGCATTACATATTAATAGATAATTTGATTATATAAATCGAATACTACAGTGTCAAGTCGCTAGTCTCTTCTTGTTGCTGATCTTTCTGTTTTCGAGGAGTGCGATGACTGGTCATAAAACGATATCCAATCAATATTAGCAAAGCAGAATGCATAATTACTCCAGTAAGAGCTTCTACACCTTGCATCATAACTGCCATAAACCATAAGCTTACGACCGGTAATTGAATGACAAAAATAATAGCCATAAATATTTCTAAAGGCTTATCTATCATAATCACATTTATCACTTTACGAAAAGCTAAAGTACCAAACATAAGTAAGCCAAGCGACATTGAGACATATCCCCATGTCGTTAAGCTATGCAATAAAAACCCTTTACCAATACCAAGAATCTTATAATCAAACCATGAATACCAAGTATAATTAATTCCCGCTAAACAGGTAAGCACTGCTACTAAGGCCACTTGAGAGATTCGGTAGAACATATGCTACACCACTCTTTCCAATTTTATTTTCCACATCTTACTTATAACTCTTATGTAGATGAAAACGGGAAATATGATCATGCAATCCAACTGCTTTCAACACCTCATATTGATACGGTCCTAGTAAATCAAAATGTGGATAACGGGATCTATTATGAATATATATAGGGTTCAATTGAAATTGTTCACACCAAGCGACTAATTTTGAGACATCTTTACAGCCGACTTTAGTAACTGTTCGAGCATCAGGAAATCTATCATCTAGCCAATAATGTGTTAAATAAGCAATCTGACCTTGTTCAACAGTAGTTTTCCAATCATTCAATTCTGCTCTTGTAATCCCAAAAGCGATAAACAACGCCTCCTAAAACTTTTCATATGCTTGTTAAGTATACTTTTCAAAACTTAAATCTCCATAGTTAAATCAGCATTTTTAATCATAAATCATGTCATTATTCATTATTTGTATAAAGTTTACTATACTTTAGCATACCATATGAAAGGATATGATGCACTTCTTGTTTACAACTGTTATACTATCTAGAGATAAGTAGAAATGAGGATAACGATTAATGACAAATGCATTTAACCAATTGGGAGTAGCAGAGCAGCTTGCGGAGCAGTTGAAGCTACAAGGAATCATCCAACCAACTCCAATCCAAAAGACTGCTATACCTGATCTTCTTAATGGTATAGATATGATTGCCCAAGCTCAAACAGGAACAGGAAAGACATTAGCTTTCACACTTCCTATCCTTCAATTGATCCGTCCTGATAAGGATCATGTTCAAGCATTAATTCTTACACCAACACGTGAGTTAGCTCTTCAAATTACTGCTGAAGTAAAAAAACTTGCTAGCAGCGTTGGTGCTACTGTACTTGCTTGTTATGGTGGACAAGATGTTGCAGCACAAGTGAAAAGACTAAAAAACGCACCGCATATCATCGTAGCAACTCCTGGACGTTTGATGGATCATATGCGAAGAGGAAGCATCAACATCGGTAGAATTTCTCATCTTGTACTAGATGAAGCCGATCAAATGCTTCACATGGGTTTCCTTCCGGAAGTTGAATCCATTATTATGCAGACACCAAAAGCAAGACAAACGATGTTGTTCTCTGCAACTATGCCAGAGGCAATTCGGAAATTAGCCGTTCAATATTCGAAGAATCCTATCAACGTTCATATCAAATCTGAACGTATAACGCTTGATAATATTAAGCAGCGTGCAATCGAGACAACAGATCGTGAGAAACAATCCGCTCTTCTACATCTGTTACAAACGGCAAGTCCGTTTCTTGCAGTAATATTCTGCCGCACGAAACTTCGTGCTAAAAAGCTAACTGAAGCTTTGCAGGATGCAGGTTATAACGCAGATGAGCTACATGGTGATTTGACACAAGCGAAGCGCGAACAAGTTATGAAGAAGTTCCGCGATATGAAATTGCAAATACTAGTAGCTACTGATGTTGCTGCTCGTGGACTAGATGTTGAAGGTGTATCTCATGTATACAACTACGATATTCCACTAGATGCTGAAAGTTATATTCATCGTATCGGTCGTACTGGTCGTGCTGGTCATACTGGTACAGCGATTACTTTCGTAACACAACATGACAGATTGAAACTTGAAGCAATCGAACGTGGTATTTCAGCTAGATTACCACTTCGAAAAGTAGATGGACTTGAAGTTTCCCCTCGCCAATATGGAGAAGATCGTCAAGGTTCACGAAATAGAAAGAGCAAGCCTGGTAGCGGTTATGAATCAAAAGGTCGTAATGGAAACGATTCTAATCGCTTCAATAAAGGCGGTAAAGGATCTTCAGAACGTGGTGGCAAAGGATCTTCGGAACGTGGTGGCAAAGTATTCCCGCGTCCTGTTTCTGCATCTGCCTCTTCTGAATCATCTAAACCAAAAGCAAAAGACAAAGCCAATCCTTGGGGCATTTCCAAATCTGATCTAGATCTTGCTCAAGGAATTAAACCAAGAGATGCTAGTAAATCATATGGTTCATCTCGTACTAGCAGTAGTAGTCGAGGTGACAACTCCAGTAGTACCCGTTCAAGCGGTGGACGCTCTGGTGGTAGAAGCGGTTCAAGAAGTAGCGGCACTCGCCGTAAATAGATAATTGAAACAGGGTGCCTCCTTAGTCTTCATTACGAAGATTGAGAAGGCACCCTGTTATTTTTTATCCAGAAATATTAAAAATGACATTACCATTGCCTTCTAGCAATTAATGCTGTACATCGAAGTAATGAATTATATCAACTGAAGAGGTTATATTACGACCAGCGTTTTTAGAACGGTATAATTGTTGGTCAGCTGCATCAATTAGCTCTACCTCAGAATTACACTGTGATTGTGTTGTCATAGACGCTACTCCAACACTAATTGTTGCATATCCATCTACTCGTTTAATATGAGGAAGCTTCTCATCTTCAACCCCTTGTCGTATTTCATCTGCAATCATATAAGCTTCCGAAAGAAGCATTTTAGGTAAAACAATAACGAATTCTTCACCGCCGAATCGTGCAAACAAACTATTGGAAGGCAGGTAACTCGCTACGATTTCTACCACTTGTTTTAATAAATAATCACCTTGAATATGACCATAATGATCATTATATTTTTTGAATTCATCCAAATCTAACATGATAATTGACAATGAAGAACCTTCTTCAAGTGACTGTTGAAACGCTTGTCTAATATATTCGTTAAAGCGATGACGATTATATACTCCTGTAAGACCATCGATTAAAGCTTGCTTTTCCAATAATTCATTCATTTTCGTCAGTTGTTCAGTACGAAGGTTCACTTTCTCATCTAATGTAGTATTGAGCTGGATTAAAGTCTCATTCAACGATTCTGTTTCAAATACTTTTTCAGCATAACTGCGACTCATCAAAATAACATGAATGACGACATATATTCCAACTGCGGGCAAAGATAAATTAATCGATTTAATCCAACCTTCACTAATTGCAAAATCGTTCAACGAACCAATGCTTACAATGACTAACCCAACCATATTCACAATATCTTTCTTACTACTTGTGAGATATCCTTTCACAATAACCACTATAAAATAAACTACTAGTGGAATAGCTAGATAAAAAACATTAAAGTAAAGTGCTTCGAAAAATACTGGTTTTGTAAATACCGTAATTACCATTAGAACTGAAATAATATAAGTTATGAAGACAAGTAATTTCTTGGAAAATTGTTGCTTATACCATTCCGAGATCAGCCATGTAAACATCAAAATACTGGCTTCAGTAAAGATATACTCCAATCTTGTTCCCCACAACCAAGGTAGTTCAAGTATTGTGAGCGTGTAATAGAATGGATATCCGTAAAAAGAGCGTACGGAGAAAAATAGACAGAATAAACCAAACATAAAAAATACACGTTCCTGTCTGCGGAACCATGCAAAAAGAATCATAAATAGACCCATGATACAAATACAACCATTAACAAACAATGTCCATATTATTTTCGTATTAAATTTTTGAGCTACGACATTTGCTTCACCGATAAACATTGTATTTTCAATTCCACCACGAATATGTTCAAAACTAGATACTTGCAAAGTTAGTAATATTTCATCTGTTGTTGGTACCATATACCCTAATCGTGGCGCCATCTCTGCTTGATGCGAATTTTTATCACTCCCAACTTGCCCATTACTGGCAATTTCAATTCGATCCACATACAATTTGTAAGCGCTGTATTGAAAAGGAACGTGAATAGCTAAAGTACGACCTACATACTCTTTAGGTATTTTCAACCTTGTTGCGTACGTTGCATAAGTATTCGTTGAACCTGAATGTTCTTCGAATGAACTAGGAAGTTGCACGGTGCCGGCATAATCTCGCAATATATATGAATGTACTTCAGTTGGTGAAAGTAACATTTCAAGAAAGATGAACCACTCTCCATCTAGAGCAGAATAGAATGGATGTTCAGCACTTACAACTTCACTAAGATTGATAAGTGCAGCAATCTTATCATCATCTGAACTATTTGCATGAGAAATAGTTGGATTAATATTGACAAATACAATCATCATCACGAAAAAAACTAGAAATATTGTACAAACTTTTCTTATAGGAGTAGACAATTTCAGACCGCCTTCTCATGTTGATTTCATTGAATTGAAAACAGTTTACCATAATTAAGGAAAAAGCACATGAAATATATTGTAAAACCAACGGTCATTACATAAATAATCTTCTCTCTATAATGCAAATACGCCCTTACTGTTTCATGTATTATTGATACAATACATGAAATAATAAGAGCGCACTAAGTGAACTAACCTTGAACTAGTTTAGTTCTTATTTTATTGGAAATCACTTCAATTACAAGAATGAGTACGATTAGCCCAATGAGTATTGAGCCTGCCTCAGACCAACGATATGAATTCATTGCAAAAATTAAAGGAGCACCAATCCCTCCCGCTCCTACTAACCCGAGTATCGCTGCATCCCGTAAGTTCATATCATAGCGATATATAACGATCGATAGAAACATCGCTGTTAATTGAGGTATAATTCCAAACCTTATTTTTTCAATGGTTGTACAGCCTATTGATTCCATCGATTCTAACACTGACGTGTCGAGATCTTCAATAACATCAACGTATAATTTAGAAAGCATTCCGATGCTTGTAAGTGACATCGTTAGTACACCTGCAAATGGACCAGGACCCGTTACACGGATGAACATAAGTCCATAGACAATAGCAGGAATTGTCCTAATTATAATAAGTAGAAATCTAATAACGACTGAAATCGGTCTCGGAACGATATTAGATGCCGATAGAAATGCCAGTGGTATCGCTAATATCCCGCCTACAATCGTACCTAATAAAGCGATCGCCATCGTCTCCAGTAACAAATATGAGACACCTTTTTGCGTAAAGTTGAAAAGCAGATTGAGATCGGGATTAACTAGACCTCTCAATATATTTCCTGCTATTTCAAGCCCATTGGCCGTCAAATTGTTCAATTGAATTGCAGATGTCGACCATAGAAATAATAGGATTACAGCGAGCGTTGAGATAATTTGCTTCCAACGCATCGCAGGCCGTTTCAAGTATTGTTTGTCTATCGCATTCATGGCATTGCTCCTAAGTCAATTTTTTGCGGCAATATTCACTAATGGTCTCGATAATATATACCGTTACAACAAGCATAATTAGAATCATTCCTACATTGCTATAATTTCTCCAACCCAAACTTTCATTCAACATTAAACCAATACCACCTGCACCTACATAACCAAGGATCGCCGCATATCTAACATTGCCTTCAAAGCAAAAAAGTGCTGTGGACAAATAATTTGGAAGAACTTGTGGAAATATTGCATAGCGGAACGATTGAACTGTCGTTAAACCCATTGCTTGCATCGCTTCATATGCGTCCATATTAGCATTTTCAATTTGTTCATATAGTAACTTTCCAACGTAAGCGATGGAGAATAGAAAAATCGCAACTGTACCTGCCATAGTTCCTAGTCCAAATACGAACGTTGCAATTAATGCAACAACTAAAGTTGGTAGCGTCCGTAGCAAACTGAGTACGAATTTCATCGTTATAGACAGCCATTTCATACCATTGATATTACTTGCTGCTAATATTGCTAATGGTAAAGCACTAAGTGAACCAAGCAATGATCCGAAGAGAGACATTTTAATCGTTGCAATAAGTGGGCTCCATAATTGTGAGATGTAATCCCAGTTAGGAGGTATCATATCTTGAAGAATGACGAAAAACTCATTTATTCTCCGTACTAACATTTCCATATTAAAACCAGTCAATTGAATCGAGTAATAGATCAGAACAAGTGCAAGGATAAGATATATCGGGAACAAAGAACGACGTTCATGCACCACTTTTCCGTTTGGTAAAGTAATGGTCCTAGTTAACAACTTGGTACTTTGCATCGGGTTCTATGCCTCCCTCCTCAACATTTCCATTATAAATATATTGCAACACCTCATCATTCACCTCTGAGGCAATTCCATCAAATACTACTTCACCTCCGCGAATACCAATGACACGGGAAGCGTAGGCAAGTGCTAAGTCAACATGGTGAATATTGATAAGGATAGTCATATTCGTCTCTTCATTAATTCTTTTGAAATCATCCATAACTTGATGAGCTGTTATCGGATCTAATGATGCGACTGGTTCATCAGCAAGTATAATGCTAGGGTTTTGTGCTAAAGTTCTTGCTAACGCAACGCGTTGCTGTTGACCACCAGATAATTGATCTACTCGTACGTAAGCTTTATCAAGAATAGCTACCCGATCCAATGACATCAATGCTTTCCTCTTCTCTTCCTCTCTAAATATCCCAAGAAGCTTTCTCCACCAAGCAATTTCGGGAACAAATGCAACCAACACATTTTTAATAACAGAAATTCTAGTTACTAAATTAAACGATTGAAAAATCATACCGATATTACGTCTTAACTTTCGAATTTCTTTTCCCTTTAGCTGCTTTATTTCAGTTCCATTTACTTTTAAAGAACCATCCGTAATATGATGCATACGATTTATGCAACGCAGCAATGTAGACTTCCCTGCTCCAGATAAGCCAATAATTGCTACGAATTCTCCTTGTTCAATGGATAAATTTATGTCTTTTAACGCTTGGTATCCATTCGGATATTGCTTGTTCACATGATTAAATTGAATCATTATTAAAATCTCCAATCATTGAAAAAATGAGAACATGTACGATGTTCTCATTTTTTTCCTAGTATTAAGTTACAGCGGTAGTTCAAATAGCTGACCTTGTTAATTAAGTGTCGCGTTGTAGCTTACTCGATATCGAATATGAAGCGAACTTGCAATTATATCAAACTACTACTTCAATTGTTGAACAAGTTCTTGTGCTTTTCGCTCATTGTCGTAATCACTATCTTGTGCGATTTGATATCCGCCGTGGCTGTAGATTGCAATAACTTCTTTCCCAGCTTCTGAATTACCAATGTTAATAAACGCTTGCTGTAGTGCCGCCTTGAGATCATCATTCATAATGGGTGAGTTTTTACTTACACTGATCGTATCATTATAGATCGCTGGCATTACACCTAGTAGATCAGTTTCTTCCCAAATCGAAGCTGTACGACTAAACTCGGAATTCCATTTATCAGCATAATCACGCCTAGCGTCCGCATAAGTAACCAGCACATCTGTTTGACCCATTGCTAATCGACCAAATGCACTTGCGTACGAATCAGCTTGTACAACTTGAGAAAGATCAGTAATTGTTTTACCGAAGTTCTCCTTCAACCAAAGTGCAGGATAGATGTAACCAGCAGGAGATGAAGATGACATAACATTCCATGAAACATCATTCAAATCTTCAAACGTTAGAGCTGTCCCAGCATTAACTTTTGCAGCTAATGCTTTACCTTTTTCAGAAGGACCAGCGATTAATAATGCGCGATAGGAAGTAGCTTGTACTTCTGTTCCTTCTGTCGGTTCGTTATTATTCCAATCTGTAGGATTATCCGAATCATTATTAAGTCCAGCACGTGTTGCAGTAAGAATAACCTCTGCACCATCGTCGTAAAGCACGTACGTGCCACCTGGAATTAATCCTACATCTGTAGTTCCAGCGGATAACGCTTCTCCTACAGCCTCATAGTTCGTTCCTACTGTAATATCTACCGTTCCTACTTCATAACCTTGTGCAGTAAGTTCTGTCTTCAACAATTGCTTCAACGGTTCTGTTGCAGTAATGATTTCTTGCGGGTCACGTGAAGGTACAAAGCTAATAGACAGTTTGTCTATTTTTTTGTCTTCTCCTGTCTTCGTTGCATTTCCATTGTTACTACCACCACATGCCGCTAACAATACAATTATCATTAACGTACATAAACCCATTCCTAATTTTCTCATTAATGTTTCCCTCCTATTTATCTAATACTAGGTGAATATAACAATTATTTGTAATCGGAATGTTATCCTCATTTTAAGTATTGATTAATATTAGGAAATTCAATAAAAAACAATTTATTATTGTAAAAATAAGGCGTTACCAAATTTAGATACTATAATTAGAAGTACATTTCATATTCAATAGAGATAAAGAGGTGAACGAATGTCAACGCACACGATTCAATTACTCGTTACAAGTGATATTCATGGGTACATAATGCCCACTGCATATCGTGGTGTGAATGAACCACTTGGACTTGCTCAATTAGCCACCAGGATAGACGAGTTACGTTCATACTATCCAACCTTATTAATAGACAATGGTGACCTTATTCAAGGCAGTCCACTTACTTATTTCAAACAGACGTATCGACCTCTAGAGCCCAATCCAATCATTGAAGCGACCAATGAACTTGGATATGATGCGGCTATATTCGGAAATCATGAATTTAACTATGGTAGAGAAAATTTGGATCGCATTATTGAACAGTCAAATTTCCCTTGGCTCAGCTGTAATATTAGAAATGTCGATGGATCAAATTGGGTAAAACCATATCAAATATTTGTTGTTGATAATATACGAATCGGCGTCATTGGCGTAACTACACATTTCATCAAAACTTGGGAAGAACCTGCTCATTTAACAGGGCTACAAATTGAAGACGCGTTGTCATCAGTAACTTATTGGCTTGGGGTTATGAAGGAACTAGAAAAAGTGCATGTATCTGTTATTAGCTATCACGGCGGATTTTCACATTCGTTAGAGACGGGAGAACTAGAGGAAACCGATTCTGACGAGAATCAAGGCTTTCAAATGTTACAGCAACTAGATTTTGATGTATTGATTACTGGACACCAACATCGTGAGATTAGTACCATAGCTTACGGAAAATCAATCGTGCAACCTGGATCGAAAGCAGTCAAAGTTGGTCAGATTATACTAGATATCACACTCAAGAATGATGAAGTTATTCATATTCATCATGAGCCGAGTTTAATATCTATTGATGAGCATGATCATCTTCACCCTAAAGTTGTTGATTCAGTAATTGCTTTACATGAGGCAACAGAACAATGGTTGGACGAACCAATTGCCACTGTACAAGGAGAAATGCTTTATGAGAATGCAATGGATGTTCGGATCAATAAGCATCCATACGTACAGTTTCTTCAACAGCTTCAAATGGATGTTACTGGCGCTCCAATCTCTTGTACTTCACTATTTCACGATCAACCAGGAGGCTTCAAACCAGTCGTTACAATGCGCGATATTGTGACTAATTACATTTACCCTAACACACTTAAAGTAGTCGCTGTGACAGGAGAGCAGTTAATGTTAGCATTAGAACAATGCGCTTCTTATTTCACATTGGAAAATCATCAAATCGCTGTAGATCCTTCATTCCTTTATCCAAAAGCACAACCTTATAATTATGATATGTGGGAAGGGATTAACTACACGATGGATATATCGAAGCCAGTTGGTTCTAGAATTGTACAAGCCACTTTTAATGAACTACCGATTGAGCCTATGAAAATCTACCACGTAGTAATGAATAATTATCGAGCCACTGGAGCAGGGAACTTCCCTTATTTTGCTAATTGTCCTGTAATCTCAGATATGCAGATTGATATGACGGAAGTCATAGCTAATTACTTACGTGAGCATCCTGTTATTCATGCCCATGTAAAGCATAACTGGACGATTATTAAGTAGCTTCTGGTAATACTATGTTTAAAAGGAAAAAAGTTTCAGTAAAAAGATTTCACCACAAAACAGGCTACCCCATCATCTATATCATGACGATAGGGTAGCCCTTATTATGTTTCAATGATTTTGAATACTGTATTCGTCTAATTTGGCCATCACAGTTATTCCATTATTGAGCTTTCAACTGATGAAAAGCTTTCTTGTGCCTTCTCCGAAATGCAAGTGGTTTAGTCAAATCAAACGCAGCATCTACTCTTTGCTTAGACGCACTAGCACATCGTTTACATACTTTAAGCACAGTACCATCTGATTTTTTCTGCGTATCAAGCAACTTTATTCTTGTAGCCATACAGATTGGACAAGTACCGCGACTTCGTGAAGGTTGTCTATATAATAATTTTCCTCGATTATTTTTCGCCATTATATTCCCTCCAAACATTTCATTAGTATTCATACTCATTGAGTAGTGAATCTCTTATATTTAATGCGTTCATAGTCTAATATATTCCTACTTCACTAGATTTTTTATAAGTGGAGAGCATTTAACCATTTAAACCAAAAAACAGTCTAATGTTTGAGTGAATCCTCAACATTAGACTGTCTTCATATGCAAATATTAATATTATTAGTCGTGATATTCTTCAAGTCTCTCAAGAAACTTATTCGCAGTCAATTTTGGAGTCCCTGCATTGAGACGATAAATTTCATCATTTCCAGGCTTATTAATTCCTGGACGAGTTGTAAAGAATAACGTTACCCCTAAATCTGATAACACCTTTTTGGATTTTTCATTAAATGCACCAAACGGGAATGCAATCATCTGATAATCATTATTTAACTCTTCATCTAAACGCTGTTCCATAAGTGATAAATCTTTAGTAATTCGAGCGAGATATTCCTTATCAGTCTCTACTCTTCCTTTATCCTTTAGATATAGAGGATTTGATAGCATTGGGCCTGTTTTACTACCATCTTTATTGAGTGGACCATAATTATGTAAGTCATAAGTATGACTGTAGAAACTATGTCCTTCTTGCTTCATGTCACGCATATCTTCCCATGTTAAGTGAGCAGTTTTTACATTATGTAGATCAGAGCTAGTTCCAATAATAAAGTGAGTTCCGACCATACCGTACTTTTCCATAATCGGTACTGCGTACTGACGGAAACTATCATACCCATCATCAAATGTAATGACTACTGCGTTATTTGGAACTTTTATTTTCTTTTTCATGAATTCAGCAAATTGCTCTACACTAATGACGTTATAACCCTTCTCATCTAGCAATTTCATATGAGTGCCAAATCTAGCGGGAGAAATCGTTGCTCCACTTTCTGTTTTATCAATATGATGATACATAAGAACGATTACTTTGTTCTTATAATAGATTTTCGCTTTTTTCATCTGGCTAGCATAAACCTCTGGAATACAAATAATTAAAACTGCCAATATTAAAATAATGATCGATGTTTTCTTTTTACTCATGTCATTCACTCCATATGATTTATTTATATATTGGTGGTTATCAAAGTCCGCTTGTTGAACTACCTCTTCCAATATAAGTTCAACAAGCGGGCTTTCAGAATCGAGAAGATGGAGCGTAACTTGAAGAAGGAGGAAACGCAAATGTACTTTATTGGTACATGGGTACCGGACTTCCCAAGTTCGCTTCATATTCGATGTCGAATATACTACGTTAGCCTATCATCGTTATCAAAGTCCGCTTGTTGAACCTCCTCTACCTCTACAACTGAACCCCTTGTTGTTTTTCGATAACAGTCTTCCTCTTCGTTTTCGGTAAGTTCCCGAATACAATCCAGTTATAAGGCACAAATTTAGCGAATAATGTTACGACCACCCATGATGCGACTAATGCTACTAAGAAACCATTCAGATACCATAGATGGTGAAGATAGATATTTCCTGATGTAGCTGGGAATTTACGATAGAACATTAAAATGAACGGATGGAATAGATATATCCCAAATGATAACTCTCCTAATCTAGTAGCTAACCCGCGTATAAAGGTTGGTAGTTTGCGATACAATATAAATGAAAGTTGCAATAATACAATAGCAGTTAATAACGCATGAACATTCCATACGAAATCCATCCATGTTGTATTATAAGTAACTGCATTTTGACGAATTTGATAGTAGATATAGACGTGATATAATCCTGCGATTAACCATAAACAAAGGGTAGATATCCACAGCGTTAGTCTTTTCTTCGTAACATTATCCTTTGCTACTATGATCCATCGCTTCAATTCATTAAAGTAGATCCCTATATAAGCTCCCAAGAAATAATATGAGAAGTAACTTAATGACCAACTACCTCTACTTTTAACTGGTACATCAAATCCAAAATCATGTCCAAATTTATTAATAATGAAGAAACTCCATTGAATGATGATCCCTATTGGAATTAGCCAATGTGTAAGTTTAGGTAACTTCTTAAATAACCAAAGCAAAATTGGAAACATTAAATAAAATTGAATACTAATATAGACAAAATATAGATGATCATGTGCTTTTCCTATTAATAGTTGACCCCATAGTTTACTTAACAATTCTCCTAATGAAAGGTCTGATGAGTTAAGAAAATACTTCAGGAAAAAGTAAAATAATGAGAATACTAGATAAGGAATAATAATATATAACAACCGTTTCTTATAAAAACCTACGATTAAATCTTTCGTAATCGGCCTTGAATAGTAATTGTAGAACAATACAAAACTACTTAAGAAAATAAAGGTTGTTGTACCAAACTTCAAAAAGATATTAGCAAAATTGTACAAAAAGAATAGATTAGAATCTATCATCCCAGTACTTACCGCAACAGATGTCGAATGAACCGACAGTACTCCAATGATCGCTATTGCTCTCACGATCGAAAGTTCAGGAATCGCACTGTTTTTTTTCAATAAACTCGCATTCATATGTAATTGCCTTCTTTCTATTTCTCTAAAACTAGAAAAAAATAACTTGGTTAAATTGTTAACTATTGCCACGTACAATTATCGACCAATTTGTTATTTATGTCAAATAGAAGGAAGTAATATAGTTAAAAACATAAATGTATGTAATCCAAAGGCATTCATAAATAATGACATATAAAAAATCCTCTTACATAGACATTCCCATAATTTATATGGGATTCTCTACATAAGAGGATTGATGTTCGACTGTTCAGTCAACTATGAAATTGTATCAATGTTATTTGCCTGTCCCGCGGTGTTGTTTAAGCAATGTCACTTCATGATCCGTTAATTCACGATATTTACCTAAAGGTAAGTTTGCGTCTAATTGTAATGGTCCCATACTCAATCGCGTTAACGATAATACTTGCTTACCTACAGCAAGGAACATACGTTTCACCTGGTGAAACTTACCTTCAGTAATCGTTAGCTGTATTCGAGTACATGGTCCAGCATCAGACTGTGAACCCTCAATGATCACTAGATGTGCGGGCTTCGTAACATAACCATCATCAAGTGTTACACCTTGCTCGAAAGCAATTTTATCCGCATCATTAACTTCTCCAAGCACTAACGCTTCGTAAGTTTTATCTACATGCTTTTTCGGAGACAGAAGTTCATGTGCAAGCTGACCATCATTCGTTATCAATAATAAGCCTGTTGTATCTTTATCCAAGCGTCCTACTGGAAAAGGACTTAACAAATTGTCTTCAGCTGACAGTAAATCGATCACTGTACGCTCGCGACCATCCTCTGTAGCAGAGATTACACCTTGAGGCTTGTTCAACATAAGATAGATGGTAGACTTATAATGTACCTGCTCATCATCGAATGATATCATTTGGATATCTGGTTGTACTATTATTCCACTATCTTTAACTTTCATGCCATCAATGAATACACGACCTGCTTTAACTGCCTTTTTAATTTCACTACGTGTACCGTAGCCTGCATGAGAAAGTAGCTTGTCTATTCTTAATTTTTCTAACACTATATCAGTCTCCATCCCGCTGGAAGTTCATTTTTGATCATACCGTCTACATACTTTCCGAATCCTACTGGACAGTGGTCTACACAAATTAATACGTAGCCATTGTGTTTAGCCCCATCTTTAATTATAAGTTGATCCAATTCAATAAAGATAGTTTCGCCTTTCAGATAACGTTGTAGCAAGTCATCAGTACTTGTAAAATTAATACTTCTAATCGCTTCATCCTGCCTCATACCCATCGCTAACGGATGAGAAGGTATGAACTTTCCATTTTTTAATTCACCGATATACCAACCTGCACGAACGACTTTCAAGCCCGCTAATGAAGGCATACCCTCTGGTTGTAAGTATACACGATTTCCATAACATATAGCTTCATAATTCAGATGAGGAACAATGGAAAGCTGTTCCTTAGCAAATTTGTTCCACATCTCCTCAGAAGTAGCTTCTGAATTTATTGAATTTCCATGATTCAGGTTCTGTTGACGCTTATCTTTTTCTCTATTATAGGAATGATCACCTTTACTTGTTTTCAAATGTTTGGATTCTTTCCTATCACGCTTTGTCACTGTATTGTCTATATCTCGCCACGTAATATGACGTTCAATTTCGTAATTTAATGAAGGTTCTGGACTCACTCTAGCTATACCTTCACGTTTAAGAACAGCTACATAGTGACCTTCACCTTTCATTCGATGAGGCCATAAACGTATTGTTCCATCTATAGAAAGTAGTTGATCTTGACTAAGTTGATCCGCTACTTCATCACTTATCCATCGATGATTCCCATGTGCCCAGCCCCAATTCTCATCAATCTGTATAACTGAAAACTCGGGTTGTCTTGTGAGGAATCGTGCGATCTGTTCTTCATTTTCTTCAGGTGAAAATGTACATGTTGAGTAGACGATTTGACCACCTGGTGCAACCATCTTAGCGACATCATCTAATATTTCACGTTGCATAATACTGCATCGATCAACAGAGAAATTCTCCCACTCCTCAATCATACTTTCGTTCTTTCGAAACATTCCTTCTCCAGAGCAAGGAGCATCAATCAATACTCGATCAAACCATTGCGGAAAGGTCTTTGCGATCTGACTAGGATGCTCATTCATTATAACTGCATTTCGTATACCTGCTAATTCAATGTTTTTCGCTAATACTTTTGTTCGCTCTGTTGCAATATCGTTACTTACTAGAATTCCTTGCCCTTGAAGCTTACTTGCTATTTGCGTCGATTTTCCGCCAGGCGCTGCGCAAAGATCTAGGACACGTTGGCCGGGTTTTACATCCAAAAGCTCAACTGGTACCATTGCACTTGGTTCTTGAATATAATACATACCCGCATGGTAATGAGGATGCTTTCCTGGACGATCTTGCTCTTCATAATAATAAGCATTATCAGTCCATAGAATTGGCTTAAGATGTTCTTGAAATGGAGTAAGTCCAAGCCATTGCTCATGACTCACCTTCAATTCATTAACTCGAAGACCATAATACCGTTGTTCATCGTACGATGACATAAAATCGTCATATTCATGGTTTAGTAAAAACTTCATCTTTTCTAGGAAAGACGCGGGAAGAGTGACACTCATGCAGTTGCCTCCAATAGTGTAGAAATATTTCATCTACGTATAAAATCGTGTATAATATAAAAAAGTAAGTAAGTAACAATAACACTTACATGTACTTGAAAAAAAGTTGGAGGTAATCATCAGGTGAATAAGAAAAAGAATCAAAAAAAGAAATCAAACATGGTATTAGTCTACATCGGAATTATTGTTGTATTACTAGTAGGAATTTTTGCAATGGGTAAGCTAGAAAAAGACAATCCATTATACAATAAGCCTGCTAATGAATTAAATGCTGCAACACGTGATTTACTTAACAATCCGGATTACCAGAATATTATTTTACCTGAAGAACTAGATCAAAAGATAGTGGATAAAGAAGATTTTGTTGTTTATATGTTCTCATCTAGTTGTGTTTACTGTAAAGCTACTACACCACAAATCATGCCAATCGTTAATGAACTAGGTATGGACTTACCGCAATTTAACTTGTTAGAATTCCCTAAATATCAAGCGAAATATGGGGTAGAATACACTCCAACGCTAATTGCTTTTGAAGATGGCGTAGAAGTTGAGCGTCTAGTAGGTGGTATCGTAGCAGATGGATCTCCAGAAGGAGCTACACTTAGTGACTTCCGCACCTTCTTTGAAAAATATAATAAGTAAAGAGGATTTTTAATGGAAACTAATGAACAAACGACAAATTCAGATCAAACACCAGCGAAAGAAAGTAATTCGTCTTCACTCATGTATCTTTTTCTTGTAGGTTTCGCACTTATTACTTTATTAGCAGCATGTAGTATGGACAAGGAAGAACATATTCATACGGTTGGGTCTGAAACGTGGGAGACAACTACCTCAGCAGATGAACTTCCTACTTTCTTAAGTAACCATACTGAACTTACTTCAGAGCTATATAGTCATGTTGGTGAACATGCTCATATGATGGGCGATCTCCCTTGTTATTGTGGCTGTATGGACGGCACAGCGATCGATGAAGCCCATGATTCATTACTGAGGTGTTATTGGGCACAACATCCTGCCGATGACGGAGCGGTGACATGGACTGATCATAGTACGACATGTGGCATATGTAAGCATGAGATGGAAATGGTCATAGAAATGTCGAACAAGGGCAGTTCATTAGACGAAATTAAGCAAGCGATCCAAGAGGCATATAAGCAACCATAGTGAAAAAGCACCGTATTTACCAAGTTGGTAAATGCGGTGCTTTTTCATGAGTTACATAGCAAAATCTGCTCGCATGGGTAGCAAACAGGAATGATTATGAATTATGGTTCTTTTTCGCTTTTGCAACTTCTGCAGCAAGATCAAGCGACAGTTGTTCCAGTGCCCAGTAATCTTCCTTATCAAAATATTCATTAAACTTATTTTGATATTGAGCAGCTAAGCGAACTTGATGGAAAGTATATAATTTTTGAATACCCCACAGTATTGAAGCAACAACGTTAGAATGATCTTCAAAACTAGTCTGAGCATCCAAAATTTCTTTGCGAATACTTGTCATCTCATTGTCTAGTTGAGAAGCAGCCTCTGCAGCTTTTTGAAGACGCTGTTGAACATCTTCTGGCAATGCTTTTTTATATTTGTAATTCAAGGAATGTTCAATTGTCGCCCAAAAATTCATAGCCAATGTACGTATTTGAATTTCTGCCAATATGAGAGTATGTCCCATTGCTGTTTGCACTGGGTATTCGATAATCATATGATAACTGCGATAACCACTTTCCTTATAATTAGCTATATAATCTTTCTCATATACCAATTTCAAATCTTTGCGGGTACGAATTAGTGATGCTACTCGATAAATATCATCTACGAACTGACACATAATACGTATTCCTGCTATATCCTCTATCCCTAGATGAAGCCGATCTTCACTTACATTCAAACGTTTTGCTTTATCAAGAATACTAGAAATTCTTTTCACACGCCCTGTGACAAATTCAATTGGCGTGTAATCCTCTCTAGCTTTTAGCTCTGATCGCATCGTCTTTAGTTTTACTTTCAACTCTTCAACCGCTTGCTCGTACGGCTGCAGAAATAGGCTCCAATCTCTGCCGTCCATTTGGCCGCCTCCTGTTTTATCTATGATCTGCACCAATTGCTTCGACGATATTACTAAAGCCGTCTTTACGTAAGCATTCTTTCAAACCATCTGTTAACTCGCGTAATACTTCAGGCCCTCTATAGATCAACGCCGTATATATTTCTACTAATGAAGCACCGGCACGAATCTTATCGTATGCATCTTGAGCAGTAAAGATTCCACCTGAACCAATAATTGGGAGATTACCGTTAGTTAACTGATATACTTTACGGATGATCTCTGTTGAGCGATCACGCAAAGGCACTCCACTTAATCCACCAGTTTCCCCTTGATTCTGATGAATAAGCCCATCGCGAGACAATGTTGTATTCGTAGCGATAATACCAGAGATTTGACTATTCTGAATCGTAGCAACGGTATGTTCTAATTGCTCATCTGACATATCTGGAGCAATCTTTACAAAAATCGGTTTGGCAGGTGCATTACGTTTACGTGCCTGAATATCCATTTCTTCGCATACATGAACTAGCAAATTATGTAATTCATTACCATGTTGTAATTCTCTAAGTCCTTGGGTATTAGGAGAACTAATATTTACTACAAAGAAATCTCCATCATCATATAAAGTCCTAATACAAGAACAATAATCTTCATGTGCTAATTCATTAGCAGTAATTTTGTTTTTTCCGATATTTACTGCTATAGGCATTTTATGTTGTTTACGACGTTGAAGTGATCTTGACATCGCTTCAGCACCTTCATTATTGAAACCCATTCGATTAATAAGTGCCTCATCTGGAGGCAAACGGAACAATCGGGGTTGATCATTTCCTAATTGAGCTTTTGGAGTAACCGTCCCTACTTCAGCAAATGAGAAACCAATATTAGAGAAACCATCAGTTGATACACCATTTTTATCTAAACCAGCGGCTAGACCGACCGGATGTTCAAACGTTAGACCCAAGACATTCGATTTCAATTCGGGTGATGGCTTTACACCGTACATCCCATTCATAATGGCAAGTGTTCCAGGCAATTTACTCCCCATTGCAAGTCCATCTATGACAAGATGATGAGCCTTTTCAGGATCCATCTTAAAGAAAAAAGGTTTTAATACTTTACTATATAACATCTAGTCCACTCCGTTTCGATATCACTGCTATAACAATAATTGTATCCTTTTTAATACAAAAAAGAAAGTATTCTTAACTGGATTGACACAATGATGACGCTATCATGTTGCCAGTCCAACATAAAAGCATTACAATGGACATACAAGCATTGAGAAAACCTCTATCCGAGGCTATTCAAGGATGAGCGACCGCATTTTATATGGTAGCTTTTATCGCCAAATAGAATTTGTCCAGCGCTATGCTCGGTATTTCATAAATTCTATTGTGGACAAAAAAAGATATAGAAAGGTTGAATGAGTATGAGCGCACCTAAACGTAAACCAGCAACAATGAAAGTTAAACCAAAAGAAGAGGTAAACAAAAAAGCTCTATATTGGGTAATTGGCGCTGCAGTTGCCGTTGTTGTTGTCATTTCTGTATTGCTTATTGTGTTCTCATAATAAAAATAGGTATACATATGAACAGCCCTACTTCGAAAAGCGAAGTAGGGCTGTTCCTTTACGCTATACAATTAAGCATTGAAAGGCTCGTCAGCAATGCGAATGGAATCTGTTGGACATCCGTCACAAGCATCCTGCATATCTTCAAACATATCTTCAGGGATTTCAGTAATCCCTCTGTTAGCGTCACCTTCAAAAATAACTTCTGCTATACCCTCATCATCGTAGTCATAGATGTCTGGAGCAGTTGCACCACAAGCACCACATGCGATACAAGTGTCTTTTTCAACCCAAGTAAACTTAGCCAATGCCATTCCCTCCTAGTTCTATCACAGAAAGCAAAATAAAAACATGCTGTATATATACCAAAAAATATTATAACACAAAATTATTTAATATGCTTACTTACTTTTATCACGATCTTCATAATCTTTTTCAAGCTTTTGAAGTGATGTTCCTCGAATTTTCTTATCACGAATTAGACTAGAAGGATCATCAGTTAGCATCCCTGCAGTTAACACTGCACTCTCACCAAATTTATCACGTAATTTGTCCATCACTTTCGTTAGTGCTTCCTTCTTCGGTTCTTCATTATAACTGAATAGATCTAATTGAATGGCCGAAGATTGTAACGGTTGTAAATTTTGTAACGTAACTCCCAACAATCTCACAGGATCACCATAGCGCCAATGCTGTGCAAACAATCGTTGAGATTGTTTATAAATCTCTTCCATATTATGTGTTGGAGTGTCCATTGTATAAGAACGAGTAATCGTCGTCATATCTGGCTTTCTTATCGTTATTTGTACAGTACCCGCAACTAGACCTTGATGCCGTAACCTTCTTGATGTCTGATCTGATAAGTTTAGTAATACGCGATTAATGTCTTCGCTATTCGTCAAATCTTCTGGTAACGTTGTCGTATGTCCTATCGACTTATTAACTTCCCGTTCCGATTTGACTTCATTATTATCTATGCCATTAGCTGCGTCCTTCATCCATGCACCCATTACACCGAAAGACTTAAGTAATAATGATTCCTCTGTACTAGCCAGTTCACCGATTGTATGAATGTGAAGTTTTTTCAACTTCTCTGCTGTTTTCTGACCAATTCCGAATAATTCAACACAGGGCTTCTCCCATAATATATGCGGTACATCCCTTCGACGTAACACTGTGATACCATTAGGTTTCTTCATATCCGATGCCATCTTAGCTAGTAACTTATTCGGAGCGACACCAATCGAACAAGGAAGATTCCATTCTTGCTTAATGCGTTTCTGAATTGTTTCAGCAATATGAAGTGGCGTGCCGAATAATTTAGATCCAGTGATGTCGAGATAGCATTCGTCAATCGAGACTTGCTCTATTAGCGGTGTATATTGATTTGCGATCGACATGAACCCTTTGGAATAACGACGATACAAATCAAAATTCGGAGTAATAAGGATGAGATTAGAATCAATACGTAGTGCTTCCCTCACATTCATCCCTGTACGAATGCCGAGTTTTCTAGCAGCGTATGAACACGTTACAATAATCCCTTTTCTCTGCTCAATACTTCCAGAAACAGCTGTAGCTTTTCCTGCATATACTTCCGGTTCTTCCGCCTCATGTACGGAGCAATAAAATGCATTCATATCTAAATGTAGAATTACTCTGCCATTTGCAGGGTAATGTCCATTAATATTATTATCTTCCACTTAATTCACCACCATTTTGATAACAGGTATGCAAACCGATCATTATATTATAGAATTAGCATAGACAACCATTTCACTTGAGTCAATATGGATAAATGACAACTACTTCCTCTTCAAGCGGAGAAAGTGCTATAATACGTAAATATAGTCAGTATTGTTATCATTTAAGGAGGCGTCAATCTAAATTATGTCATCTAAAATATTCATTTTCGATACGACGCTGCGCGACGGTACACAAGGTGAAGGTATTAGCCTGTCCGCAGATGATAAACTTAAAATCGCTCAAAAACTCGACTCTTTAGGAGTTAACTATATTGAGGGTGGAAATCCAGGTAGTAATGGTAAAGACATTGAATTTTTCCAACGAGTAAAGTCGTTGAAATTGAATGCCAAACTTACCGCTTTTGGTAGTACTCGTCGCAAGAATAGTATTGCCGAACATGATGCGAGTCTACTTAGAATTATTGAATCAGGTGTGCCTGCAGCAACACTAGTCGGTAAAGCATGGGATTTCCATGTACATATTGCACTACAAACCACTCTTGAAGAAAACTTAGCAATGATCCAAGATTCATTCGCTTTTCTGAAGCGTAATAGTATGGAAGCGATGTATGATGCAGAGCATTTCTTTGATGGATACAAAAACAATCCTGAGTATGCGATTGCTGCATTGAAAAGCGCCCAAGCAGGTGGAGCGGATTGGCTAGTTCTATGCGATACGAATGGTGGAACATTGCCTAATGAAATCGCTGAGATTGTCTCTCGAGTAAAAGATGAGCTTGATGTACCAATTGGTATCCACACTCATAATGATTGTGAGTTAGCTGTTGCAAATACGCTTGCCGCAGTTGGTGCTGGTGCAACTCAAGTTCAAGGAACAATCAACGGCTATGGAGAGCGTTGTGGTAATGCTAATCTTTGTTCTATTATTCCTAATCTTCAGTTAAAAATGAATTATGATTGTCTTCCTGACAATAAAATAACTACATTAACAAATACAGCACGTTACATTAGTGAAATTGCAAATGTTCATATGCCAGTTGGTCAAGCTTATGTAGGTAATGCTGCGTTCGCACATAAAGGCGGAATTCATGTTTCTGCGATTATGAAAGACTCAAAAACATATGAGCATATCCAGCCTGAATTAGTAGGGAATAAGCAACGTGTGCTTGTCTCTGAACTTGCAGGTCAAAGTAACATTATCTCTAAAGCATCTGCTCTTGGGCTTAATGTTAATACGAATAATGAAAAAACTAAAGAAATTATGGATCACATTAAAGAACTAGAGCATGAAGGTTATCAATTCGAAGCAGCTGATGCTTCTCTTGAATTGTTACTTCGCAAAGCTTTCGGTGATTGGGAGCCTGCTTTCCATGTAGATTCCTTCAAAATCCATAGTGAAAATAAAAACGACGTAATGATATCTGAAGCTATCGTCAAAATTACAGTTGATGGCAAACAGATATATACGGTAGCAGAAGGTAATGGTCCTGTTAATGCGCTTGATACTGCACTTCGTAAAGCACTTGTGCAGCATTACCCTGATATTGAGCATGTTCATCTTACTGATTATAAAGTCCGCGTAATTGATGAGAAGGATGCAACTGCCGCTAAAGTTCGTGTGCTCATTGAATCTACTGGTAAGTTAAATAGTTGGAATACCGTTGGATTATCCGGTAATGTTATTGATGCGAGTTGGGCGGCAATAGTTGATAGCTTCCACTATGCATTAATTAGTTTGAAAAAAGCTAATATTGAATCTCTACCTAATGCTTCCTTAGAACATGCTGGACTTGCAAATCTATAATACATTAAGCTTGAATCTCTATGTTGAGATTCAAGCTTTTTTTATGGTTTGACCTCCACTCCTCCACCTACTTATAGCATGACTTTGGCAGTTGCATCGCACAAATTAGACTTATCCCATAGCTTAGGGCAAACAATATAAATGAAAACTCACGATAAGAACTATTGACGACAGTAGTTGCAACAATTGGCGCTAATGCTGCCCCAATAAACAAAATAAATGTATATATCGATGTCGTTAATCCACGATGCAACTCTCCATAAATTCCTACTAACGCAATGACAATCGGAACAAGCCAAGCAATTGAGAAGGTAAATACGATACTAATCAATATATAGACACCCAACTGTTGTTCAAATGTTAATAGCAGTAGTGCTAGTATTGCGAGCGATAAAACAAGTCGTAGCATAGTTACGAGTGTCAAAGGTATAAATCGAACAAATGGACAAATTAGCATACCAATTGCACCATATGCGCGAAACCACAAAAGTTGAGAGCTTGATAATTGATATTGCAACACATCTGCAAAGATCGTGTAACAGCCTACAAAGCCAAATAAGACTGTAAACGTAATTACGTAAACCAATAACAATCTTTTAGTGTGAAAGTCATTAGCGACGGTAAGGATTCGCTCTCGTGCATTATTTAGTGTTGTACGCTTCAATAATTGATTAAAATCAAAATAGTGAAGCAAATTACCTTTTGGTCTATGATCTATGTTCGGTAACCATATAAAAACAATTATTGCTAGCAAGCCATATATTATCCCCATCCAAATATATAAATGTTGCCAGTATTGATAAGACGCAAAATAACTTGCAACGAGCTGTCCTACAATTCCACCAAGTAGAAATCCCATACTAATACAACCGACAACGAGTACTCGCTTCGGTAATGTAAAACGTTCCGAAATATAAGTAAGTGCCACCGGCGAAAAACTTGCAGCTGCAGCACCTTGTAATGCTCGCAATGATAGAAAGTTCTCATACTCTTTCACAAAAAAGCACAAAATCGTAATGATTGACAATGAAATTAGACCAATGACAATGATGGTCTTACGACCAAAATAGCTAGAAATAGGTCCATATATTAGGCAACCTAGAGCAAAACATATAGAAAATATAGTACTACTCCATGCCGCTTCAATATCATTAATATTCCAAGCTAATTTCAAATCATTAATAATCGGCACAGTGAAGTAAACAGCTGATAATACAAATAATGCTGGTAAAAATAGAACGAGTATAATAACAATATCGTAATGGTTGCGAATTTTAATCATATGTTGACCGCTCTTATTTCCCATCATATTCACCTTCTAACTACCATTATGCATTAGCCTATTCGAGATGCTATAAGATTGTCACCTTTATTTACAAGCAAAAAAAGAGTTGTCCCATATGTCATATGAAAATGACATATGGGACAACTCTATTAACTACATATATTGCTCAATAATTCTTTCCCATTGTTCTAATGTAATGACTCCGTTAATACGCTCACGAATTACACCATCACGATCAACTAGAAAACTAGTAGGGAATGTTCCAACTTTATATAAATTTGTGATATCGCCTTCACGATCAAATAAAATATCAAATGTAAAACCTTGATCTTCTACAAACTGTCTTGCTTGACGTTCACGGTCAGTGTTTGTAGCATTTACCCCATATAGAACAAGAGAATCACTATACTTCTCATGTATTTTCTGTAAATCTGGCGCCTCAAGCTCACAAGGACCACACCAAGATGCCCAGAAGTTTATCAATTGCAACTTAGGTTGAGCAGATCCAAAACTTTTCATCTGATCATTAAGATCAGGAAGTTCTTGCGTCGGAGACAATTGTCCCGCCTTTGGCTTAAAATCTTGAAGAGATACGCCACCGTTAGAGAGCATAACTTCCGACTGTCGCCCATCTATGTAATTATAAATCCCCAAACTAGCAAGCAACAACGCTACAACAATAATGGAATATATTCTTCTCATGTCGTCCCTTTCCTATAGCCAATACTCTATCCTTATCCTATCATGAGTTGTAACTTGCAACAAGATAACGATATTGCAGAATGATGAACATACCTCTATTGTTAACCGTCCAAGTGATCGTTATACTAATGTACAATAATAAGACTAGAGGTGAACTATTGAAAAAGCTAAAGATGACATCTTCCTGCTACATGGAAATTATTTCATATGGGTATAAACAACTGCCCCTTGAGAGTTGTGGTGTATTAGCTAGTAGCAATGGCTACCTTATCGATACGTTTATTCCCATTATTAATGATCACCCTAACCCGTTGCATTTTTTTTCCTTTCAACCTCAATCATGGATTAGCACTCTATATCAGTTGCAACATGATGACCTACAATTAATTGGCTATATGCATACACATCCGAATGAGGAAGCGATACCTACTTCATCTGATATAGTAGGTTTTGACTATCAAAAACAGCAATTACTATGTATTGTTAGTTACAAACAAAAAGACAGTCCCTATATTCGATTGTATCAGCATTTGCCGACCAAAGGAATGAAAGACTATCCGTTAATGTTGACTTAAATAGGCGTAAACATCACCTAGTGTGACTATGTTTTTTTTGAGCGAAATTTTGTCCATATATTTATTCCATAACTTTGCTGTCATAATCGAATCTTCTAATGCATGATGACGATTAGCGATTGGAATTTCATTTCGAAGCAATAATGTATCGAGATCATACTGAGGAAGGCCTGGCTCAAGCCATTTTGCAAGCATTATTGTATCAATAACTCTATGATTTAAGTTTGTCTTAGAGGTGCGCCATAAAGCTTGATTCAGAAATTGCTTATCATGCCCTGAAGCATGAGCAACTAGTATCCGTTTACCAATAAAGGACATGAAACTACTTAATACTTGTATGAGATCAGGGGCATCCTTAACCATTTCATTGCTAATTCCGGTTAATTCCGTTATGTTAGGTGGAATATGCCTCTTAGGATTAACTAAAGAGTAGAAACTTTCTTCTTCAATTACCTCACCACCACGAACACTAACTGCACCAAATGAAATGATTTCATCACCGTTGTTTGGACTAAACCCCGTTGTTTCCAAATCAAACACAACAACCTCTAAACTTTCTAATGTCCCATCTAGTGCTGAGGTTCTGCGTTGTTCGCGATTCATATTTCGAATTTGTGCCATATGCTGAGCATTTTGCGACCCAAGCATCGAGGCTATAGCAGGTGTAAAGCCACCTGTACGATACAAATTCCACATTCTGCCAACACCATTAGGCTCTTTCATCTCTACACCGTCCTACTTTACCTACCAAATTCCCTTAATACATGCTTCTGGATTTCTTTACCTATCTTCAAGTTCTTTTTAAGGTCTCGCGTTTCATCGGAACCCAACTTTTTCAGATTAAGTTTGCTAAAACCTTCATAATATCCTTCTTCCAATCGATGCCCTGCTCTCAAACGCAAGCTCAACATTTGTAAAAAGGCCTCTCTATATTGATGATACTCACTTACTGAAATAACTTCTTTATCAAATAAACTGTCAATTCTACATAGAGTAGATGTACTAGTCACATGATTATTCAATGCTAACCAACGAATGGAATTAACTATCGGTATGTATGCGCCATATTTGACGTCTATACTACCGACATGATCACCATATCGATCTTTAATAAATTGTCCAAAAATGCCAACAAGCATTTTGTACTGTACCGTATTATCAATCATTCGTTCCATTATTGTTACATGACGAAATAACCCTAATCTGTAATAGTCTCTTATTCTATTAAAGAGTTGTTCATCACCAGCAACACTTCTCGCATCTGCACAGATGAGTAAATAACGAATGGACTCCCATGAGGCATCAGTGAACCAATTTTCCAACTTCTCTTTCCATTCCGTTTCTGATTGGCACCACATTAGCTCATTACTTTGAACTTTTCCATCACACGGCGGATAACCAAGTTGTTTCAGCATGTCTACAACTCGTCCTGAGAAATTGATGTAATAACGCTTCACTTCCTCATTGTTCAAAGCATCTTCATAGATAAGAGCACTGTCTTGGTCACTAGCTAGCGTCTGTTCACTTCTACCGCCACTTCCAAGCAATAGATATGAATATGAGGTAGGAGGGGGCCCGAAGCCCTCCCCTACCATCCTTAATTCTGCTAATGCAACGGTTTTCCTAATCAGAGTGTCATGTACATCATTGATATGGAAATTCCATTGTTCAATGTCATATGCGCCATGCAGTTGCTCAATATGCCCTGTTGATTGTTGAAATTGATCTCTCAAGCCACGTAGTTGTATTATATTTTTAGCACTCGAAATCTCATCTTTCAGCTTAGCAAATTTAGCAAGTTCCAACTCTATCGACTCCTCATAAAACCGTAGTCATTATCTTAGTATTATGCTTTTTCACTTTTCGTTAATTGTTCTGGATATCCATATGCACCATGTTCAGACAAGTCAAGACCAACAATCTCTTGCTCTTCGGTAACACGGAAGCCCATTACTTTCTTCATAATACCAAGTACGATGAATGAAGAAACAGCTACGAACACTCCAGCGAATACAACTGACTCGATTTGAACCCACAGTTGCTTGAAGCTACCTGTATCGAGCAAACCACCTTGACCAACACCAACTTTTTCAGCAAGTGCTTGAGTAGCAAAGATACCATTAGCAATCGTACCCCATATACCAGCCATACCGTGAACAGATAATGCATAGATTGGATCATCAATTTTAAGTTTCTCGAACATTTTAACACTATAGAACACAAGCACACCAGCAATTAGACCGATAACTGCAGCTGCCCAAGGATCTACGAATGCACAAGATGCAGTAATTGCTACCAAACCACCAAGCACACCGTTAAGCATTGATGTAATATCTGCTTTACCGCTTACTGCCCATGAGATTAATAGTGCAGAAACACCACCAGCACCTGCCGCAATCATTGTAGTGAATCCTACGTAAGCGAAGAATCCATCACCAATTGCTACGGTAGAACCAGCATTGAAACCGAACCAACCTACCCATAGAAGAAGAACAGATAACGCTGTAAATACTTGGTTATGCCCTAGAATTTCATTCGGGGAACCATCTTTATTGAATTTACCAATACGCGGTTTAAGTAAAATTGTTGCCACTAGAGCTGCTACTGCACCTGATAAATGGACAACTGTCGAGCCAGCAAAATCTTGTGCGCCATGTTCAGACAACCAGCCGCCACCCCAAATCCAGTGAGCTACTATTGGATAAATAAATGATACATAGAATAATGTGAAGATGACATATGAACCTAATTTAGCTCGTTCTGCAAATCCACCCCATGCAATAGAAAGTGAAATTGCTGCGAAAGCTAATTGGAATAAGAAGAATACTGATGCCGGATAACTTTCTCCTTCAAGAACTTCTGTTGCTGGAGAGAAGAAGAATTCACCCCAACCCATAAACCCACTAATACCACTAGAACCAAATGCTACACCATAACCTACTGCCCAATACACAATTGCCGCTAAACCTACTGTGAAAATCGTTTTACCTGCTACATGCCCTGCATTTTTCATGCGAGTGGAACCAGCTTCTAGTAGAATAAAACCACCTTGCATCAATAGTACTAGGATGAATGCTAACATGATCCAAAGTGAATCTAATCCAATAGTTAGGTTTGCAATGTCTGCTTCAGAAGCGTATGCTGCAAGCGGGAAGACCATCGATATCAACCCTAAAGCCAGTAATGTTTTTTTAATCATAACAACCACTCCCTAATAGATGTAATGTTATCTAACATATTTCGTAAGAATTAATGTTATTGTACCGTTGTTAGAGTGGTAAAAGAATATATTTTATGTATTGATATTTGCACTATTATGCATAGTTAATCTAAACAATAAAGTTTTCCATCATTACCTAACATAAAACTATGTTTTTCTACAATCAATAGCACTAACTAATGATCAATCCATTCCAATGATTTTGTAATATTCTATATTTCACTATTAATATCTATTGCACTTTAACGCTATCAGGAACATAATCGGAGGATATTCTTCTATTGTTAGAATTAAGTGAATATTTTTAATTCACTATTATATGAGGAGACGTTTGACGAGAACCACCCTTTACTATTAAAATCAGTAGAGAGGCTACAATGAAGGACGGTGAAATTCTTGAACGAAGCAATATTATATCGGATTGGTGAACTTTCGAAACTTGCGAATATTAGCCCTCGAACAATTGATTACTATACATCTATTGGACTTATTCTACCTACTATGCGCTCAGATAATAAGTATCGATTGTATAATGTTGAAACCTTACACCGATTAGAACGTATTGAATCATTAAAAAAAGATAAACATACGTTAGATGAGATAAAAGAGATTTTGGCACAATGGGAGAGCATTACTTCTCAAAAGAACTTAAGTTTAAAGCTTTCAGAACTCGAACAACAACTTTCTGTACTTCAACGTGAAGTTAAGCAGTTAGAACCAGTTCTAGATCAACTTAAGCCTAAACAAGCAAAACATCTTTACACACGTTTGTTACCTCAAACAGCTGCTTGTATAGAAGCTTTAATGCTATTAATGAACAAAAGCTCACTTATGTAACGTATTCATCTTGAACATGGAGGAATTTCAAATGATGATAGTTCTCATTATTTTGGCCTTTGGATTGACAATTTGGGCACAATTCAAAGTTAAAGGCACATTTAAGAAATGGTCAACTGTTCCAACTTCTAGTGGATTGACAGGGTACCAAGCAGCTCGTCGCATGTTAGATAGCAACGGATTACAACACATTCCAATTGAACCGGTTGCTGGTTCTCTAACAGATCATTATGATCCCATTAATCGTGTAGTTAGACTATCTGAACCTGTCTACTACGAAACATCAATTAGTGCTATTGCAGTAGCTTGTCATGAGATTGGGCATGCTATTCAACATAAAGAATCATATCCATTCTTAGTAGCACGCCACAAAATATTCCCAGTAGTTAATTTCGCTTCTGGTGTAGCACCATTTTTATTAATCGCTGGTTTCCTTTTCCAAATGATGGGTCTCGCTCAACTTGGTGTCGTATTCTTTGCTTGTACAGTATTATTCCAACTTATTACATTGCCTGTTGAGTTCAACGCAAGTAATCGAGCACGAGATGTGATGATATCCGAAGGTTTTATTCGTAGTGACGAAGAAAAAGGCATAGCTAAAGTCCTTAACTCCGCTGCTCTTACATACGTTGCAGCAGCATTACTTTCGCTATTAGAGCTTATCCGTTACGTACTGATCGTTACACAAAATCGCGAATAACATTGAACTCTTATACAAAAAAAGAAGCTATTGCCTAGGCGATAGCTTCTTTTTTTGTATAACGATACGTATCTTCAATTCTTACTTATTTCTTTCTTGTAGAGTAATTCATCATTACAATTACTTACGAGCGAAATAATTCATAAGAAAATTATAAAATACTTTTGCTACTAGTGGTAATTTCTCATTAGTACGATGTATAACTCCAACATTTCGAGTAATGACGGGATCGATCACCTTTACGATTGCAATAGGAATAGGTGCAACAAACTCAACAGCCATCTTCGGTAGTAGACTCACACCCATTCCAGCTGCCACTAGACCACGAATCGTATCTGTTTCTTCCCCTTCAAATGCTATATTTGGCGTGAAACCTGCAGCTTCACAAGCATTCATTACAATCGGCCTTAAGGAATACCCTTCACCGAATACGATAAATTGATCATCTTTCAACTCACCCAGACGAATTTCATCTCGATCAGCTAACGGATGGTTACTTGGTAATATCGCAAATAATTCTTCTGTAATCAACACTTTACCTGTCACTTGATCTTGTTCATTTGGAACAGGAGAAATGAACGCCAAATCTATGTCACCTTTAACCAAATCGCGAATTAAAGTTGGATACATCCCTTGTCTAAATCTAAACTTCACATCTGGATTATGATGTCTAAAGGCAGCTACGACTTGTGGCACTAGAGAAATACCTAAGCTATGAGGAAATCCAAGACGAATTTCCCCCTTCTCTGGATCAAGAAATTCATGAACTTCCTGCACTGCGCGATCCAATTCACGCAATATTTCATCTGCACGCCTTAGAAACAACTGTCCTACTGGTGTTAATTGTAAATTCCGTCCCTTTTGAACGAACAACTTTACCCCTAATTCTTCTTCTAGCTGATGGATCTGCCTACTTACTGCTGACTGAGCAACATGCAACTCTTCCGCAGCTTGCGTTACATGCTCCTTTTGTGCCACCTTTACAAAGTAATAAAGCTGTCGCAATTCCATAAGTTAAAATCTCTCCCACTCCACTTTTATCCTTTTCTCTTTCTTGCTGCTATTCGATCAAACAATCGATATAACACAAACCCCGTTATTAAACCTCCAACATGTCCCCATAAATCTATGTTAGAATACACGAGCGAAAAGACTACACCCGAACCAACAATCCAATATATCGTCCTAATCGATGAGGGATCAAGCCACTTTTTACGAAATACTACAAGAAACAGATACGCACCTAAGACGCCATAGATCGCACCAGAGGCCCCCACAGCCATATGTACACCCTCAATGCCTACATCGCCTACAAGATTATTAACACACGCTGAAATAAAGTTCCCGCCAATACCACATAGAAGAAAGAAAATAAGGTAGCGACCACTTTTCATAATACGCTCAAGAGGCGGAGCCATAATGATTAACATCATCATATTTTGGATGAGATGCATAAAGTTTGCATGCATGAAAATAGAGGTGACGTATCTCCAGGGCTCATCCAAACCGAAGGGATTATCTGTCGGATGCGCGTAAAAAACACCATATCCATACATGTGAGTTAGATCACCCATAACGAATATGAACATAAAGTACAGTGTACAAAGTGCAACGATTGTTGAAGTTACCGGAAAACTTTTCAAATATCCACGAAAACTTTCATATCTCAAAAATATCATAGTAAGAAACACTTCCTTTAACGTAATTGGACAAGGTGATGTGTGTAGGCTTATAATATGAACGTAGTTAAAACCCTAAATTCAAGGAGGAAATTCTAATATGTCTCAAGAACGTACTGGTGTTGCAGCATTTAAAGGTAGTCCTCTTACATTAATTGGTCCTCAATTAAACGTTGGCGACCAAGCTCCAGATTTCAAACTTAACAAATCACTTGGTGAAATTGTTTCCCTCGAAGATTTTGGTGGCAAGGTGAAACTTATTAGCGTTATCCCTTCCATCGATACTGGCGTTTGTGAAGCTCAGACTCGTCGCTTCAATGAAGAAGCTACTAAATTAGGTGATAACGTTGCTATTCTAACTGTAAGTGCTGATCTTCCATTCGCTCAAGCACGCTGGTGTGGCGCTGAAGGTATTAACGACGTTATCCTATTATCGGATTATAGAGATAATAACTTCGGTATCGCGTATGGAGTTTTCATTAAAGAATTCGCAATTGATATGCGTTCTATTTTTGTACTTGATCAAAATAACGTGATTCAATATGTTGAATATGTAAGTGAAATGAGTAGCCACCCCGATTACGAAGCCGCTTTAGCCGCTGCTAAGCAACTTACATAATTGGTTCTTTGTAAACAAAGCGAGTGAAGGTAATAACCTTCCTCGCTTTTTCATTAGTTGTTATGCAATTTATATGCAGCTAGCTTTTTATCTAAAACACGGTAAATATCCATAATTACTCGGTAGTTAGAACCAAGATCTCCCAATGAGCCGCGAGACGCTGAATAAATATCTACTGCAGAACGCAATGGATCAACACTTATTACAGAAACTGTAATATCCATTGTTCTCCCAAAAATCGTACGTTTTTCAAGTACGATCTCTCCTACAGATTGAACCTCATGTAATAGACGGTAGCCTTGCATTTTTTTCAAAATGGATACTACTTCATCCCAAGCTTTATCTTTCGAAAGCTTATATAGATGCGACTTAAGTGCTGGATCTTTAACTCTATCGCCCGTTCCGTCAAAACTACGAACTAAGCCGATTAAGGTACGTTTTAACAACTAAGATCTCCCCCTCTTATCTCTACTCTTCCATACATGATAACATGTTTTTGCCTATGAAAAAAGAGCTTTCACTGGCAATAACCAGTTAATCGCTCTCGATCTACAATAAGTACCCGCAATGCCGTTAAGCCCAAATGTTTCTGAACCCGCTCTAAGCAGGTGGGTGCCCTCATCTATACATTTGAGATCCCGTTTGCAGGGCATGTCAGCCGTATAAAAATTTGAACTCCCTTGAAACAGCCATTGGTTCAAAACAACGAAGAGCCTTTACGAACACCGCAGGATGTATTGTAATTATAGACCGAATTAATCAAAAAGTAAACGAAGAATAGCTTGTAATTATTTGGAATCCTTGTAGTCCGTTTTAACCAGGTCTTCACGATCCAGTTCAGCTGTGATTTCAGGTTCCTCTTCTTCACTTTTCTTCATATCATCTAATTGTTGTTGTAACTTATTGTAGATCGTATTGAAGTTCCAATAAGCAATTGTCGCAATGATACTACCTGTGAAGAAAATTAATAACCACTGGAATTGAGTAAAGCTGATATAAAGTACAGCTCCACATAATATTGCTGTTGATAAAGAACGGAAAGGTTTACCGATCGTAATCAAAATTGCATTTTTAATTAATTGAAACGTCTTCATATGATAATGAACAAGCATTGAGAAGAAGTTCAATAATGAGATAACAACTAGAACAACAAGACCTATGAAAATACTTGATACAATTTTTCCACCATCACTGCTAAAGAAGAAATAATAATCTACCACTAGTACGACAATTAAAATGGAATAAATAATTCCTGTTAACATACTTTGTTTAAAATTATCTCTGTATCCTCGGAAAAATGTTTTAAACATCGGCACATCCGTATCACCAGTTACCCATTTCCGTGCAATAGTAAACACCGCAGCTGTAGACGGGAAAAATGTAAACGGCGCCAGAATCGCCAACAAGATTGACGTCTGTTGTATAAATGGAAGTAACTGATCATCAGGTACACCACCATTTAATAAGGATAGTAAGCTCATCCCAAAAAAGATAAAGAACGGAGAACCACATAGTATCCACAGTAAGTTAATACAGGATAATCTCATGATCCATTCAGATGCACGATATAACCCACCCATTATGCCTCTAGGTTCCATTGAATACGCCTCCATTTCCAATAAAGAGAAAAGTTTTATAGTTTAGCCCAAAAATGAGTAATATAGGTATCCGTCTAATCCATCCCGTAACTATAGCATAGTATAAGGTATGTTCCCCAACAAGAAACTTAAAGGAGGTTGCTACTATGGGCAACGCATCATATGGACACTGTGGTAATAATAACAATTCATTTGCAGGAATTTTAGTATTATTCATTCTTCTAGTAATTATCGTTTGTACCCTTGGATTTGGCTGTTAATAATTGAAACAATGAATATTATGTAGAAAAAGTCCGTGTTGCCCGCTAGGCAGCACGGACTTTTCCGATTTTACTCATTACTAGTTGTTGTATTTGGACGAGGACGACGGTTTTCTGACGGACGACGTTGCTCAGAACGCCCTTCACTACTGCCACTACGTTTGTTGTAGCTGCTGCGTGCACCATCTTTAGAACCTTCGCTACTGTTACCTTTATAGCCGCCACCAGGACGACGATCTCTTGAACCGCTGTTACCGCCACCACGGTAACCGCCGCCACCTGATCCACTACCACCGCGATTGAACGGACGACCACTAGAACGAACATCTGGTCTACGTTTTTTTGCACGAAGCGGTTCTTCAGGTGTTAATTCGATATTAACTTCTTTCTTATCTCCTGTAAGCAATTTCAATGCTGCAGCAACTAATTGCACAGAATCATATTGCTCAAGCAATTGAATAGAAAGACCTTTGTATTCTGCGAAATCACCATTATCTACCAATTCGATAACACGTTCAGCAGTAATACGTTGTTTACCTTCGATAGCCTCACTTAAGCTTGGCAAAGGTTTTTTAACCATTTTTTGACGAGTGATTTTCTCGATAAAGTGTAAATGATCAATTTCACGTGGTGTTACGAATGACCAAGCTTTACCTTCTTTACCTGCACGACCAGTACGACCGATACGGTGTACATAGCTTTCAGGATCTTGCGGAAGGTCAAAGTTGATAACATGCGTTACGCCAGAAACGTCTAGTCCACGAGCAGCTACGTCAGTAGCAACTAGAACATCGATGCTTCCATCACGGAATTTACGCATTACTGCATCACGTTGATTTTGTGATAGATCACCGTGAAGGCCATCTGCACTATATCCACGTTTTTGTAATGCTTCACTTAACTCATCTACACGGCGTTTTGTACGACCGAATAGAATAGCAAGATCTGGAGATTCCATATCAAGCAAACGGCTTAGAGCTTCAAACTTTTGGCGTTCATGAACTTCAATATAAGACTGTTCAATGGACGGCGCTGTAACTTGTTTAGGAATTACAGACACATGTTCAGGCTCACGCAAAAATTGTTGTGCAAGACGTTGAATGTTCGCAGGCATTGTAGCTGAGAACAACATTGTTTGGTGATCTACTGGAACTTGTTTAAGGATGTTTTGAATATCCTCCATAAAGCCCATGTCCAACATTTCATCCGCTTCATCTAGTACAACTGTTTGAACATCATCCAAACGAATTGTTTTGCGGTTAATATGGTCAAGTAGACGACCAGGTGTACCAATAATGATTTGAGGTTTCTTTTTCAAAGCACGAATTTGACGGCCAATTTCTTGTCCACCATAAATTGGCAATGAACGAAGTCCTTTGTATTTCGTAAGCTTTCCGATTTCTTCTGAAACTTGTATTGCAAGCTCACGTGTAGGGGTCATAATAAGCGCAACAATGCGCTCTTCGCTAACCGGAATTTTGTTAATTAGCGGAATCCCGAATGCCGCTGTCTTACCCGTTCCTGTTTGAGCTTGGCCAATCAAGTCTTTACCAGTTAATCCAATCGGAATCGCTTTATCCTGTATAGGTGTTGACTCTTCAAATCCAAGCTCTGTAATTGCTTGTAACACTTTAGGTTCCAAGCCAAATTCAGCAAATGTTTTCAAACTATTCTCATACTCCTTCTATTTTAAAGCCTCTAAAAAAAACGTCTTTACTATTATAGCACAGATTGTCATATGAATACTAGTTGTGGTTTATTACCCATAATATAAATGTAACTACAATTGAGATAATATAACATAACGAAATGAGCGAGTGCCAAATGACTTCAGTTACATTTAACAAAAAACAATTTTTATTGCGACTCATTATGTTTACACTGAGTTCTGCATGCATTTCCTTCGGATTCAACATGTTGCTCATTCCAAGTCAACTTCTCAGCGGCGGCGTATCAGGCGTTGCGATGCTTATAGGTTATATTAGCCATAGTAATATCGGTTGGTTATACTTAGTACTCAATTTACCTATATTAATATGGGGTTGGTTTTCATTAGGGAAGAGATTTGTAGTCTGGAGTATTTACTCCGTTATTACTGCAACGTTTTTCATGCAAATAATACCAGTACATGCATTGGCGGATGATATTCTACTAGCGTCCGTATTTGGCGGTATTGTCGTGGGATTTGCAAGTGGACTAGCTCTAAGAAGCGGCGGTTCTACAGGAGGATTCGACATTATCGCCTCCATTATTACTCAGAAGAAAGATGTGCCCGTTGGCGTTATTCTTTCTGCCCTTAATGCTTTTGTCATCGTAGTGCACATTATGTTCACAGGCAATTGGGAGCTAGCATTATACTCTCTGGTTGCGATTTTCTGTGTCGGAAGACTTATAGATAGCATCCATATCAAACATTTAAAAGTTACTGTATTTATCATCACCACTAAGACCGAGGAAATGCTCCAGTCCTTACTGTCTCATCCGAGAGGGATCACAATTATTAAGACACGAGGGGCATATACATCTAGTGATCGTGATATGTTAATGACGGTAAGAACAAGATATGAACTTGCTGAACTGAAAAAGAATATTCTTTCCGTTGATAATCAGGCGTTTGTCACTATAGTCGAGACCGTTGGTGTACTAGGTGAGTTTCGAAAATATAAAGAAACATAGTCCAATTAGAGCCCATATTTTCAACTTTCTGTATTTTATTGTTCTCGTTATGATATAATAAAGACGTTCTAATCAACTGTTTCGAGATAGAGTTTTCTTTCGCAAGTAACACTTTAACGATTGGGGTGTTGTTGAATGGATACGGAAACTGTTACACTTGCAACAATTGTTGAGCGTCTAGCACCTGAATTAGTTAATTGTTTGACCATTCAGGAGTTAGATACGAAAATTGTATTGCGTGATGGCATCGAATTGCTTGAACCTGAAGATGCAATGGAAATTGTACAATTCAGTATTTGTCGAGGTCAAACGAGTATGATTTTGCATTAAATGGAATGAACACCGCTTATTGCTTCATTAATAAAGAAAGCCTATGCCAACAATGAAATGTGGCATAGGCTTTTCAATTTTTTATTAGATACTACTGAGACAAGCGAAGTGCTAGATCATACATATCCATATCGAACGGACGTTTCGTAGTTGTTACTAGATCGATATCATTAACAACAAGTTCACCGTTGACAACGCCACAACCTTTACCAGAAACACCTTCCATTAATTGACGCACTGCAAAATCTCCAAGACGACTTGCAAGAATACGATCTTGTGCTGTTGGAGTACCACCACGTTGAATATGACCAAGTACCGTTACACGAGCATCAATACCACTAATTTCAGTAATTTTCTGTGCAACATCTTCACCTTTTCCAGCGCCTTCAGCAACAATAATAATACTATGACGTTTACCTTTTTCAAAGTTAGCTTTCATACGCTCAGCTACTTCAGTAAGATCATATGGCACTTCAGGTACGATTATTGTTTCTGCTCCACTTGCTAGACCAGCATGAAGTGCAATATCTCCACAGTGACGTCCCATTACTTCTACAACAGAAGTACGTTCATGAGATGACATTGTATCACGGATCTTATTAATCGCATCTACTACTACACTAACAGCTGTATCGAAGCCAATTGTAAAATCAGTAAATGGAATATCATTATCAATTGTACCTGGTATACCCATCGTTTTAATTCCTAGTTTACTTAATTTGTTTGCTCCTTGGTAAGAGCCATCTCCACCAATAACAATTAGTCCATCGATTCCTCTTGCCTTCAAAATATCTGCACCACGTTGTTGACCTTCAGGAGTTGTAAACTCTTTGCATCTTGCTGTTTGTAGAATCGTACCTCCGCGTTGAATAATATCACCAACACTACGTAGATCCATTGGACGCAAATCATCGTTCAATAAACCTTGATAACCACGTTGGACTCCAAATACTTCAATTCCATGGAAAATAGCACTACGAACGACAGCACGTACTGCTGCGTTCATCCCTTGTGAATCTCCACCGCTAGTTAATACTGCAATTTTTTTGACTGATGACATAAATACTCCTCCACTTTCCTTATATATATTAAGCCTGTTGCTTACGTATCCATACACTATTCACAAAAAAGAATAATCGAGTTAACGGGCTTTTCTTCATAAGTTGTCTTGATACTTTGCGAACATCAGATTGCTGCTGTACTTTCGGATCTGACAAATATAAAGCAAGTAAGCCCTCTATAATTAAGCGGTGAAAGCCCGAAGCAGGAAGTTGTTGTACATCCTTCCTAGCTCGATTCACTATCATAGCGATACGGTCAACAAGTGTAGCTTCACTTTCATAGTAATTGCAAAAATTCAAATCTCCACCGGCCTTATCTTCTTCTTGATCAATAAGATAATCAAGTAGAATATGTAATGCACAAACATGTGGGAAATATATGTTTTTGATTCTTATACCATCTTCCTCGGTAATTCCCTCTTCGGTAGCAGTAAGAAAAAGCATGAACATCGCTAAAGTCGAACCTGATGCTGCAGCAAACTCATTCCACTGCAAATGAGGATACTCAAACTTATGCTCTTCCCACCATCCAAGCAATCTCTCTTCTCGGAGATCTCTAGCAATATGCTTGTACACTTGCAAGTCACCATATAATGATACCAAATGTGTAACATGGAATTGCACAGCGCCATAAGAAGGTAACAACATAATTTGTTGTTGGCATTGTGACACGAGATGATGTAGATAACCACCATCATCCTTCTCCTCACGGAATGCATAATAGTCCTTCAACGATGCACCAGGTGTAACAGCATCTAGCATAGATTGATGTAGCATTCTGAAATCTTCAGCGTCTAGAGATGTACTTCTATCACACAAATTATCCAAATAATCACTAATCGTTTGAAGCGCCACAATTAGTGGTATTAAAACTGTACGATATTGCAAATTAGCTGCGGCGTATACTCCACCACCCTGACAGTGAAATTTCTTATCTTGAATACTATTTAGAGCTTGCATTCTAAGTTCCGGATCAGGTATCAGTTCAGCACGATTTTTAAGCCTTTCTAGCTCAAGTGCCACATCCGGGAGTACATATTTGTACACACGATGCATTAATCTAATGGCACCATTAGGCGCCTTTCTTCGACTTTTAGTGATAAGAATGTTGATGCACCTCCTTGATCAGTTAGATCAGCACAAGCAGATGAAAAGTGCAAATTTCTATTAGAGATCATCTACATGTAAATGTAACATATTATTACTGCAATAATCTAGCCATCAGCATACACAATTTCTGTTATACTAATTTTACAATCCCTTAATATTAATCATATTGGAGTGAACATCAGCATGCAAGACACAGTTACTCACCCCAGTCCTAACGCTAAACGTGAGACACTAGCACTAAGAAGTTATAGCTTCATATCTTACTCTACCCAAGCTTTAGTCGTTAGCTTTCTGCCGTTATTTTTTCTTGATAAAGGCTATAATGAGAGCCAAATTGGATTTCTCTACTCTGTAGGACCAATGATTTCGATATTTGCAAATATGTTTACTGGTTTCATTAGTGACAAAAATCAGACAATTGTAAAATTACTTCGTATTTTGTTTATTTTCCAGTTTATAGCGATTGGTTTATTACATCAGGTCGATTCCTTTTCGATCACTTGTCTCATTATGACCTTATTCTATTTTTGTCAAACCCCAATCAATCCTTTGAATGATAGTTTAATATTACTATCCAGCAAGTATACAGGGACACCTTATGCTTTAGTTCGAATATTTGGTTCACTAGGATTTGCCATATGTGCATATAGCTTTGGACTTATACTGAAAGAAGTTGGTACCGGTCAGACATTAAATCTGCTACTACTAACGATTACTGCATCCATACTTGGAACCTTTATCATTAAAGACTATCATGGCAGTTCAAAGAAATTTGATATTTCAGGACTAATGACAATATTAAAACAACCTAAAGTAGTCTATTTCTTTATTTTACTCTTTTTTATTAGCACAGCACATCGTATGTATGAAGGATTTCTCGCAGTAACACTTCGCCATATTGGAGCATCGGATTCTTTTGTAGGACTAGCCTGGTTGATTTCTGCATTAAGTGAAATACCCGTACTCTTTCTATTAGGTAAATACGGAGATAGGTTCAAAGAAATTCCATTATTAATCTTTGCTTCCATTATGTATGCACTGAGGATGTTTCTACTTTCATCCATCACAGAACCCTATTGGGTCGTTGTCACACAGTTGATGCATAGTGTTTCATTCGGAATTTACTTCTCTACTGCACTTCGTTATATGTCACAATTACTTCCAGATCATTTCCGAGCATCGGGTCAAGCAATATTTACCATTATATGGATGGGGATTGCAGGAAGTATGAGTGGCTTAGCTGGAGGACACATCTACGCTAATTTTGGTCATCAGCTGTTCTATCAGCTCGCCACTGCATTTGCTGTCGTAGGAGCTATCGGTTTCTTTTTCTATAATTTCAAGTACGGAGATCGTTAGACAAAGAAAGAGGGCTCACCTCCATCAAGTGATGGTAGATAGCCCTCTTGTCTCATCTCAATCGATATCGTTCTGCTTTTTGAACTTAAATTGTCATTCGATCTATTATAACTTTGTAACATTCGCAGCTTGCGCACCGCGATTGCCCTCAGTAATATCAAATTCAACCGATTGTCCTTCATCTAAAGATTTAAATCCATCTCCTTGAATCGCAGAGAAATGAACGAATACGTCTTCGCCATTTTCAGCTTGAATGAAACCATAACCTTTTTCTGCATTAAACCATTTAACTGTACCTTTCAAAATAAACAACCTCCTAGAATTGACCACTGCAATTACAGTGAATACGGTCATTATACGATTAATCCATAATAATTGCAATTTTTACAAATTATGAATATTTCCTATTATATTGGTGATGATATAAAGTTATGCCTACGAATTGTTAATAATTCACCGGCTTTTGTTGATTGTCATCCCAATAATAGCTATGATATTAATATTAACGTATTTCAATAAGAAAGAGAGATCATTATGTACAAAAAACACGTAATCTACAAACGCGATAAATACAATATGCTGACGGTCGAAGTTCAAGGGAAAACTCTTGTCATTCGTGAAATATCTGATCAGTGGGGCGAAGAAGGTCATCAATTTATTAGTCGACCTGAAATGCTTCATTGGGCTGCCAATCATTTTCGCGCAGAAAACTTTGTTGGTCGCGAAGATGAACTGCAAGAAATTATGGACAACTTCCGCAATGTCTAAATTATAGTTTTATTTTTATTAATCATTCATTCTCATTCTTGAAAACGGAGGTGAATAATCATATGGATCCATCCATTAGTCTCGTATTCATTATAGTTGCATTCTCGTTAGGCGCGGTTTTAGTCTTGAAAAAGGATACCATTCCACCTTCTTTGAAGAAATGGCTAGCTATCTTTTCTATAGTAATGATTTTATTTGCATTTTTCATTATTGTAGCTTCTTTATTAAAACTAGGCACATAATCTAAGTAAGACCACTCAATGTAATTATATAAGGGTGACATATTGAATAACTTCGAGTAGCGCATAGTTTCGTTCATTTCGGATATAGTATATGGGTATATATGCTATCTGAGGTGAACCTATGAAAAAGTTAAATATGGCTAAATTAGTTTGTTGCATTACGCTGGTAGCATTAGTACTATCTACAACATTACAAGCTTCCAGCGATGTGTACATAAGTAAATCCAAAAAGGATCTAAGGAGGAATAGTATGAGTACTGTACCTAAACGTGAAGAAGTTGCAACGGAATTTCAGTGGGAGCTTGAACATATCTTTGAAAGTGAGAAAGCATGGGATCAGGAATATGATCAAGTTAAAGCATTAATTCCACAATTCGCAGCCTTCCAAGGAAAGCTATCTTCCGCTGCTGAAGTTAATAAATGCTTCGAGCTAGAAGATACATTATCCATTTCATTGGAGCGCTTATATGTATACGCTAATATGCGTTTGCATCAAAACATGGCGAATACAAAGTATCAAGCTTTATCTGAAAAAGCTCGTAAAATTAACGTTACAGCGAGTGAGGCATTGTCTTTCATCACTCCTGAAATCCTTGCTTTATCCAACGAAGAATTAGATGCATTAATTAATAATGAACTACTGAAAAAATATCGTCATTCGCTGGAAGAAATGAAACGTTCGAAAGCTCATATTCTATCTCAAGCTGAAGAAGCTTTAATGGCTCAAGTAAGTAATATTAGCTCCGCATCGAACAACATTTTCAGTATGTTAAATAATGCTGATATGAAGTTCCCTAAAGTGAAAAATGAAAAAGGTGAAGAAGTAGAACTAACTCATGGCACATACATTCAATTTCTTGAAAGTAAAAATCGTGAAGTCCGCCAGGAAGCATTCAAAGCAGTGTATGCTACATATGGCAGCTTGAAAAACACGCTTGGAGCAACATTTAGCGCTAATGTTAACAAAAATCTATTTTATGCTAAAGCAAGAAAATACGATTCTGCGCTTGATATGTACCTTTATGGCGATAACGTACCTACTACTGTTTATACGAATCTAATTGATACAATTCATGAAAACTTACCATTAATGTATCGTTATATGGAACTTCGCAAAAAATTACTTGGTGTAGATGAGCTTCATATGTACGATCTATTTGCTCCTTTAGTTGATGAGTTTGATATGAACATTACATACGATCAAGCCAAAGATATCGTCGAGGAAAGTCTACAGCCGCTTGGCGAGCAATACTTATCTGTATTGAAAGAAGGTTTAAATAGTGGTTGGATAGATGTTTACGAGAACGAAGGTAAACGTAGTGGCGCATATAGTTGGGGCGCTTACGGTACACATCCCTACGTACTATTGAATCACAATGATAATTTGAATAGCATGTTTACTTTAACTCACGAAATGGGTCACGCCCTTCACTCCTACCATTCTGATGAAGCGCAAAATTATCGTGATGCTCAATATCCAATCTTCCTTGCAGAGGTTGCTTCTACATTGAATGAAGCACTACTCATGGATTACTTGCTGAAGAAATCAACTGATCCTAAAGAGAAATTGTATCTGCTTACTTATTATGCTGATCAATTCCGTACTACGGTATTCCGCCAAACGATGTTTGCTGAGTTCGAGAAAATCGTTCATGAGCGTACAGAGCAAGGCGAATCGTTAACTCCAGAAGATCTGAGCAGTATCTACTATGATTTGAACGTCTTGTACTACGGTAAAGGTGTTAAAGTTGATGAAGATATAGCGATGGAATGGGCTCGAATTCCCCATTTCTACACAAGCTTCTACGTGTACAAATACGCGACCGGCTTCTCTGCTGCTACAAGCTTCTCCAAACAAATTCTTGATGAAGGCGAGCCCGCAGTTGAACGCTATCTCGGTTTCCTGAAGAGTGGTGGCAGTGACTACCCTATCGAGATTTTGAAACGTGCTGGTGTTGACATGTCTTCTCCAGAACCAATTCAACAAGCTATGAGCGTGTTCGAAGATCTTATCTCACAAATGGAAGAGCTAGTTAAATAAGCTCCACACATTAAAAAGGCTCTCGTTATGTCTTCGCATTTTGCGAGAACGTAACGGGAGCCCTTTAGTTGTATAAGTTATTCTACTGACTAATTAGCACCCATTAGTATAGCTGTGATGATTGCAAAAATAACAACTCCAAATAATATAGATGCAAAAAATACACTATTCAAAACATCCAAGTTAGGAAACTCATCTTTTCTAATAATTTTCCTAAAGATGCCAACTGTCATGCCGTACCATATCATTGCAGCTATCGGCGCTACCACCCATAAAAAAAACATCATAGCAATTACACTTTCTCCTTCACTTATTAATTGAGATATGAGTATGCTTACTATGTTGAGATTTCTTCTACCGTTAGTTATTCTTAGTTGTAATCAAAGAATAATGAACAGTAATCCTAATGTGACCGCTCCACCTAATATACTTGATATGCCATTGACCCTATCATTATTCATCCAAGATAGTCCACGCCAATATTGTGTCTTAATACCACAATGCGTTTTTCGCTCAATAATCTTGCCACAACTTTCACAGCGATACATCACTTGTAACCTTGCACCCATTATTGAATCAATCATCGCTCCTATGAAGCCTGCAATTGCCCCAGCTACGATATAGCGGTAGTCAAGTTGCATATATAGACTACTAATTAATCCAATCAATGTCGCTCCTGCTAATGATGCTAAGCTCCCTAACCAACTTATGCCACCACTGGTTCCTGAACTCACTCGTTTCCAAGTAATGACGGAGATCGGCTCACTTTTGCTTAGTGCCCCTATTTCCGTTGCCCATGTATCAGCTGTTACACTAGCCATAACGCCTATGTAAGCATATAACCAACCTTCATGTGGCATAATGGCATGACCAATACAGAGCAGTAGACCTATCCCACCATTTGCCCATACTTGACCTGCGTCACGTCTACCACTTTTCTCATAGTTACCTTCAGCTTCCCGCTTCTTAGCTACAGAACGCTTCCACTTTGACCAGAATGTTGAGCTTATGAAAAATACAATTAATAATGAGAACCAGATTGGCTCTCCAAACACGACAAAGCCCGTACCCATTATCATTGCCGACAACATACCAGAAAGGGATAAAGATTGTTTACGATAGGCACTATATCCAATCAAACCACTTCCGATTACACCTAGAATTAATCTTATCCACCATTCAGAAACGATTGTTACCACGAATTATTCCTCACTTTACTTGTTACATTGCTATTCTCTCGTTAAGGCTTTGTTAGCGATAATTTACCACGATCATCAATTTCAACGCCATTCAATGAGACATCTTCTAAAAACTGAAGCATCTCTTTTGCCTCTTCATCTTCTACTGGTGTAGGCTGTGCATTAACAATTTTCATCGGGTAAAATGTCATTTCGCATTCCGCAGTAATATTACAAGTCGCACCTAATACCCCAGACTCCGCTTGCTTACCTTTCGGATGTGAAGCAAATACGAAATTTCCTAATGAGTAGGCAATCCATTTCCCATTATATTGTTCAAATCCTTGCAATACATGAGGATGGCTTCCGACAATCATGTCAGCACCTGCATCAATAAGATTACGTGCCAATTGCAATTGATATGGTGCTGGCTTATTGTCTCGCTCCACGCCCCAATGAATCATTACAACTGTAACATCTGCTAGTTTCTCTGCTTCTTCAATCGCTTGTAATGCTCTACTTGCTGTATCATAAGCTTCTGCTAGTCCAGCAGTATATTTGTTCGCTTTCCATGTTGTATAAGGCAAGACACGACTAACCCCAATATAGGCTACTTTAATTCCATTAACCTCTTGAATAACAGGTGCATATGCTTCTGTATCATTGTTTCCTGCACCCATATGCTTAATTCCGTATTCATCCAAATGTGTAATTGTATCAAGCAAACCTTCCACACCATAATCTAATGTATGATTGTTAGCTAATGAGACGACATCTATGCCCGCATCAACTAATCCTTGAAGCCCTTCTGGTGCTCCTTTGAATACAAATGTCTTCTCTTCATCAGCAGTGCCTCGTGTTGTTATCGGCATTTCCAAATTTCCCGCCGTAATATCTGCTGAACTTAGGTGGAACAATGCTTTCTGAAAAGGATAACTATAGCCTTCTTGCTGTAGCCAACCGTTAATATATTCCCCTTGCAAAATATCTCCAACAAAAGCTAGATTAACTGTAGAAGATGCTTTGTCAATCGGCGTTATCTCTTCCTCTTCTACAATTGCTGGTTCTTCAGTTACTACATTATCATCAATTGCAATTGTTCCTTCATCTGTACTGCTATCATCAATAGGTTCATCCGTAACTAGCGGCTCAGTGGTCTCAGTTTCTTCGTTAGTAACTGCTGAACCATCTATTACGTTCTTTCTCGGTGTGTCGTTGAACATCGACAATTTACTTACTTGCTCTTTGGCAGTGAGCCATAAATCTTCCCCACGATAGAATATTGCTACAACAATAATAATTATGGCCAGCAGCGTTGTATTGACTAACCACAAGCGACGCTTCTTTTTTTTGTTTCGTTCCTTTGTTTGTTGCTCACGTTGCTTCGTTTCCATTCTAGATAAAGACATAAGAGAACTCCTTTTCATATGTAATACATTCACATATTCCAGAACTTCTCTCATTATATCGTTTAATTGATAGTCTGAGTTAATATTTTCTAATTTACTTCAATGAAAACCAATATATTTAATTACAAATACTTACAAAGTATTTACATCTTCTATGCTTTGAACTTATATCACAATATTCCGGTACAAAAAAAGCTACCTTATCCATCATAATGATTTATGATGAATAAAATAGCCCCTCACTATATACCTTACACTATTGTTCCCTGACTACAATATCTTGCAAATAGTCTAGCATAATTTGAGCGCCTGCTTTCCCTTGGCGTATGCAATCAGGTAATCCTACGCCATCGAAAGCTGCCCCAGTTACCCATACTCCTGGCAGTTTCTCACTAAGTTCGGTTCTCATATCCCTTATAGCATCTACATGTCCAATTGGATATTGTGGCATAGATTGATCTAATCTCGTAATCTCTGTGAATAAAGGTTCAGCGGTTAAGCCCACTGATTTTCTAATATCTTCACGTACAGCCGCTATTAACGATTCATCATCAAGTTTAACCGATTGTTGATCCTCTGAATGCCCCACATAACATCGCAATAACACCCTATCTTCAGGTGATGAATGTAGCCATTTATTCGACGTCCATGTACATGCTGTAATATGTAATCCTTCAGAACGAGGCACTAAAAATCCCGATCCATCAAAATCTACGCCAAAATCAGATTTGTCGAAAGCCATCACCACATTCGCTACAGATACATAACGGATATTAGCAAGTGATTGGCTGTTTATATGAGGACTTAGTAATCTATTAGATACAAACGCTGGTGTTGTTACGATAACACCCTGTGCTTGTATTAATTCTCCATTTTCCAAATGAACGGTATAACCTTCTTCCGATTTTTCGAACTGTGCTACTTTGCTATTGCGCTTAATTGTTATATTAGATAATGCCTTCTCTAACGCATCTACCATTGTTGAAAGACCGTTACGGAAGGTCATAAAAGTTGCTGGCGTTTTACCTTGATTCTGTGCTTCAGTTACTCGTTTATTATGACGAGAACCAAGAATTACACTACCAAATTCCTTCTCTGACTGTGCAAATTGCGGGAAAGTCGCATTAAGACTTAACTTATACAGATTACCAGCATATATGCCGGCTAGTAGTGGCTCAGCGATTTTTGCTACAAGCTCTTTCCCAATCCTTCTAGCTAAAAAGCCACCAAGCGATTCATCTCGCTCCGCAGGAGTTGCTTCTTTCAATAGATCAGTTAATGCGGCAAGTTTACCTGCTGGACTTATGAGATCACTTTGTAAAAAACGAATAATATCTGTTGGTATACCTAGTACTAGACCAGGTGGCATTGCGTGTAAATGAAGCTGGTTCATAATATACGTTTTTGAAGCATTGGGATTTGTAGCTACTAGCTCATCCTCTATGGCTAGATCATGCGCTAGATCAATAATCGCTAATTTACGAGAAAGAAAAGAATCTGGACCTTTCTCAATGACAAATCCTTCTTTTCGTAGCGTATTAATTTTCCCACCTAGATGATCTTCCGCTTCAATTAGTACAATACGAATGGTTTGACCACTTTCTCTAGCTAATTTTTGCAAGTAAAAAGCGGAGCTCAGTCCGCTGATCCCTCCGCCTATCACGACAACTGTATCAATCGTTTCTGCACTCCGCATTATGTCATTCCTTCCCTAATTGCGCACTTACTGTAATAACAGATTCGGCTAACGTATCCATATATAATGGATCTGTGTTCAACATAGCGATTCGTTCAAAAGAAACGCCAAGTTGTTCTGCTTTCGCTTTCGCTTCAATATCAAGATCATACAACACTTCAAGATGATCAGAAACGAAACCAATCGGTGCAGACAATATTGCTTTATAACCTTGTTGTGCTACTTGCTCCATTGTATCCAGAATATCTGGACCTAACCACGGCTCATGCGTACGTCCTGCACTTTGCCATGTGAATTGCCAATCTTCAATTTCCGTATTTTCAGCAATCGCTTCAGATGTTTGCATTAATTGGTGTTCATACGGATCACCCAGCTCTCTAATCTTCTCAGGCAAGCTATGTGCGCTGAAAAGAACTTTCACTGGCTTAGCTCCTTGTAATGGTGCCAGTTGTTCATATACGGTGTTAACTCTATCTGTTAAAGCTTCAATAAGTTTAGGATGAAGATGGTATGACTTAACGAATTTCATCTTAATACCTAGTTCATCTGCTTTTTCTTGTGCACGTTTTACATAACTACCGACACTCATTACAGAGTAATGAGGTGCGAGTACGATTCCAATAGCATATTTAATACCATCTTTGGCCATCTGCTCTACACCGTCTTCGATTAATGGTGCTGCATGTTTTAAGCCTTGGTAACAAACATAACGATCTGGTGCAAGTTCATTCAGCCTATGTTGCAATCCTGCTACTTGAGCATCAGTATTTTTACGTAATGGGAATACTCCACCTACAATTGCCTCATAGCGATCAGTTAAATCTTTCAGTTGTTCAGCAGTAGGTGCATGGCCACGACGAATATGAGTGTAATAGGCTTCTACATCATCTAAAGATTGGGGAGTACCGTACGACATAACTAATACCCCTATTTTTTGCTGTACCATCGACTTATTTCCTCCTAAAACTTTTTATCCTCTTGGGATACTACTTGCATATAAAAAGTAGCTTCGAAAGCATACTCTAAAACTTTTTATCCACTTGGGATACTACTTGCTTTATTACAATGAAGGGTTAAATTGTTCGCTTGTCATATCCGCCGCCGAGTTCACATCGAAGTTTGTACATCGTGATCACAAGTGGACTATTTAACCGTCCGTGCAATAGCTTGCTCTGAATAACTATGAACAAAGTCTGTCAAATCCTTCAACTTCTCTAGTGATGCCTCAGGGAAAAGTCCATGTCCCAAATTAAATATAAAGCCTGGTTCTGTAATACCTTGATCGATGATTTCTGCCGCATATTTCTCAATAACCTTTTGCGGAGCTTGTAGAATTGTCGGGTCTAAGTTTCCTTGTACTGCAAAATGATGATCTAATCTTCTACGTCCATCCGCAATCGGAACACGCCAATCCAGTCCTATAACATTAGCTTTTACATTTTTCAATTCAGGTAATAACTCTCCTGATGCTACGCCTGGGAAATAGATTTTCGGTTGTGATATATGCTCAAGTTCAGCGAAAATACGTTGAATCGTCGGCAACACGAATACTTTGAAATCCGCCGGCGACAATGCACCTACCCAGCTATCAAATAATTGGAACGCTTTACCGCCTGCTGCAATATGAGCACGTAAATACGTAATTACCATATCACCGAGCTTGTCCATCAATTGATGCCATACTTGTGGCTCACTGTACATTAGTTCTTTTGTTTTCAAGTAGTTTTTTGAAGGACGACCTTCTATAAGATAACTAGCGATTGTAAACGGAGCGCCTGCAAATGTAATTAGCGGTACCTCTAGCTCACGATCCAATATTTTGATCGTTTCAATAACATGAGATAAATCTTTATCTACATCAATTGGTCTTAACTTCTCCACATCCGCAGCTGAACGGATCGGATTATGGATGACTGGGCCTACATTTGCAACAATGTCAAAATCAATCCCTATTGAAGCTACTGGATTCATAATATCTGAATACAGAATAGCCGCATCAACACCTAATTTGTTAACTGGCATCATTGTAACTTCTGCTGCTAACTCAGGTTGCTTACATATTTCTAGAAGTGAATACTTTTCTTTAATTTTTCTATATTCGGGATCATATCTACCAGCTTGACGCATATACCATGCAGGGATGCGTTCAACCTCCTCTTTCATACATGCACGTATGAATAGGTCATTGTAAGCCATTGCAGAACCTCTTCTCTATGTATTATTAACTATCTTTCATTATGCCCCTTTTGTTATTATCTAACAACTAATAGTGACGGCTACGTATGACAATACCATGACATTTCATGATATTCTTTCATCATAAATAATAATTTTCAAACATGCTATACTATAGCTATGACACAATGGAAAAAGAATCTTATCGTATTATGGTTTGGCCAATTTCTCGTTATGGCTGGCATGACGATGATTATGCCTTTTCTAACGTTATATTTGCAAAATGAGCTAGGTGTCACAGATCCTCATGAAATAGGAATATGGGCTGGTGTAATTTTCGCAGGTAATTTCGTAACTGCTTTTTTATTTCAGCCACTTTGGGGAAAGTTGTCCGATCGTTACGGACGTAAGTTAATGTTACTTCGCTCTGGATTCGGTATGGCAATTGTGATGGTTCTCATGGGATTCGCAACAAGCCCTTGGCATTTATTGTTGCTCCGCTTACTTAACGGCGTAATCTCCGGCTTTAATCCAGCATCTGTAGCATTAGTTTCTGCCACTACACCAAAGAATAAGTTAGGATTTGCTATGGGAACGCTGCAATCTGGAGGAATTGCAGGTACAATTCTTGGTCCACTTATTGGTGGAATTCTTGCAGACTCTATTGGCTACCGTCCAATTTTCTATGTAACGGGAGTTTCTATATTCATCGCTTCGTTACTCTGTTTGTTTATTGTGAAAGAATCTTTTGATCGTAAGCAAGCTGCTAACGAAATACAGATGACAGTTGTCGAAGGACTTAAAAAGATTATATACATTCCGCAAATTACTGCATTGTTTGCTGTTACATTGCTTATTCAATTCGCAAATATGAGCCCGATGACCTTGATTCCGCTTTACATACAACAATTAAGTCCTAATGTTGCTAATATCGCTTTTCTTGCAGGGCTAGTCGCATCAGCGACAGGATTATCTAATATGCTCGCCTCACCTATACTAGGTAAATTAGGCGATCGTATAGGTTCTGAAAAAATATTAGCACTTAGTCTTATCGGTGCCGCCATTAGTTTTATTCCACAAGCACTTGCTGATACTGTATGGCAACTGCTTATCGCTAGATTTTGTCTCGGATTTTTCCTTGGTGGTCTAGTGCCAACTGTGAATTCTTTGCTCGCTAAATATTCACCAGCCGGGATGGCAACACGAACGTACAGTTTCAATAGTAGTATGATAAGTTTAGGTAATGTTATCGCTCCTATCGCAGGAGGTTTCTTCTCTGGTTGGATTGGTATTAACGGATTGTTTATCGCATCAGCAATACTTATGGGACTTAATGGTGTGTGGGTATGGTTTGCCCTTCTACACAAACGACAAAGCAAGCAAAGCAATCAATAGAAAGTGCTAAGTAGCGTATTGCTGCTTAGCACTTTTGTTATGTGTAGGGTAATTCTCCGTATGAACCTCTCGAGTTACAAGTTCATTATGCCGACCTCTCAGTTCGAAGTGAATCTGTTATTTATTATTAAAACGTACTAAGCCGTAGTTCATAAAAATATTGTACAATCGGATGCTTCAAATTCATCTTATCGCTCATATTTAAAATTCGTTTTTTCCCAACTCGTCTATCCACCAAAGCTAAAATATTCAATAAGATATCATTGCTCTCTATACTTTCCTCGATAGACATAGATAAAAACTTATTCGCTACAACGATGAAATTCGATTTACTTAATGTTGACTGCGCTGACAGAAGTTCCTTTGCAACTTCTGATATTTTTCTACTTCTTGCAATTACTTTTAGACGATCCTCAGGGACTAGCCCGTTCGTATCTTTTCTGATCGCTTCTATTTCTTCATCGTTGATCGGAATTTGAATATTCGAATCATTCTTTATTTCCAGGTCTGTCTTATACCATCTGATTAAAGTAGTTGCATCACTCATATTGAGCATATTTTTTTTATCTACTGAAATATAACAAATTCCTGCTTTATCGGGCAGATATCGGTAACTAGTTGAGCGGTATTCGACCTTTCCATGTAACGCAGGACAGAGAAAACTCTCTAGTTGTTGCTTCAATTTACTCCAGGACATGTCATCCTCCTAATTTCTATGTTGTATATTCTAAAAGCCTATTGCGATAGTCACTCTATTCTCTATAATACAATAACCTGCACATCGATCATACTACATCTAATTGTTCTAATAATTATACCTTCTATACATGCAGTTACTTCATTCCAATATAAAATAAGAGGTCATTCAAAAGTAGATGTATTCTACTTCTGAATGACCTCCTTTTTATCTGTATTACATCTAAGTCACTATTACAATGAAACAATGCCTAGCCTAAGTTAAAAATGACGTTGCTGTAATAACGGAATAAAATGCAACATTAATTAACTTTACGTGAAACTTACTTCACTCTCGCTAGTGCTAATCCATCATATCCAGGTAGGATCGTACTCTCCAATCGAGGATCGCTTACAATTTGTTTGTTAAATGCTCGAACCGCTTGTACTGCTGGCCCTTGCTTTGCTTCGTTCACCGTACGACCACGTAGTAATATATTGTCCGCTATAATTAATGCACCGGCATCTGCCATCTTGATTGCATACTCCAAATAGATTGGATAACCTTCTTTATCTGCATCAATAAAGAATAACTGATATTTCTGTCCCGATTGATATAACTCTTCTAAACTTGCCTTCGCATCGCCAACTTTGTAGCTAATGCAATGACCGAAGCCTGCTTCAGTTACATGCTTTTGCGCAACGTCTGCATACTGAGGCAATAATTCAAGACAAGTAAGATGTCCTCCCTCTTGCAAGCCACGTGCAAGACAGACACCACTATAACCACCTAAAGCTCCGATTTCTAGTGCATTGGTAACTCTATTCATCGATACGAGCATCGTTAGTAACTTGCCATATCCATCAGCTACGGCAATATCAGGCATACCTTGCGCTGCCGTTCCAGCACGAATTTTCTCTAGCACTTCATCACGCTCAAACAGACCATCTATATACTGTTCTTCTATGTTCACAATGATATTTCCCTTCATTCTTAAATAATTATGCAAAAAGCTATATTTTTGCCTACACTTTATTGTATGATTTTATAGGCATTGTGACAAGAAGCGCTATTATTACGTAGCACTTTGTTATTACGCCAATATGAGATACAATTAGGCTAATAGAAAAAAGAAATGAGTGTTAACAGATGGCAAAACTGAATTTAATCGCTACTGCTCCAATGGGACTAGAAGCAATTGTAGCTCGTGAATTGAAAGAGCTTGGATATACAGATACACAAACGGAGAATGGTAGAGTTAATTTCACAGGAGATTTCCTTGATATTGCTCGTACGAATCTGTGGTTACGATCTGCTGGTCGTGTACTTGTTAATATGGGTAGATTTCAAGCTACAACTTTCGATGAATTATTTGAAGGTGTAAAAGCTCTAAACTGGGATGAATGGTTACCTGCAAATGCTGAGTTCCCTGTCAATGGTCGCTCTCACAAATCACAGCTGACAAGTGTACCGGCTGTACAAGGTGTCGTCAAAAAAGCAATCGTTGAGAAATTGAAAGAAAAGCATAACACGGAATGGTTTCCAGAGGATGGTCCACTATATGTGCTCGAAGTAACTTTGCTGAATGATGAAGCGTTACTTACCATTGATACATCAGGTTCAGGACTTCATAAACGTGGTTATCGTATCGCTTCAACTGCTGCACCACTTCGCGAAACGATGGCTGCTGCAATTGTTTCTCTATCTCGCTGGACGCCTGACCGTCCATTATACGATCCTTTCTGTGGATCAGGCACTATTCTTATTGAAGCTGCTATGCAAGCTTGGAATATCGCACCTGGAACGCGTCGCAGCTTTGACAGTGAGGCATGGGACAACATTCCTGGTGAGCTTTGGGAGCAAGCTCGTGAAGAAGCCTTTGATTCTGTCAAAGACGATGTGAAGTTGCAAATTACAGGATCCGATATTGATCCACATGCAATTGATATTGCAACGCAAGCAGTTCGTCGCGCTGGCTTCGGCAAAGAAATCAAGCTTCACGTACTACCAGTTGCCAAGATCAAGCCTGAAGGAGACTATGGTGTTATTATCTCTAACCCTCCTTACGGTGAGCGTCTTGGTGATGAGACGGAAGCTGAATTAGCACTTCGTCAGCTTGGCAAGGCATCACTTTATTATCCAACATGGTCACATTTTATTTTCAGTCCTTCACTAGAAGTTGAACATTATATGGGCAAAATTGCAGACAAGAAACGTAAGCTTTACAATGGTCGCATTCAGTGTAATCTGGTGCAGTTCTTTGGCCCATTGCCACCTCGTAATAAATAGAAATAAAAAATAATTACACATAGCAATAACAAAACTCCAAGCGTTTGGAAAAACAAAGACATCCTCACACACCGTTAAGGTAGAGTGGTTGTCTTTGTTTTTCTTGTTTCTAATTAAAAGGTTTAGACAATACAGACAATACCTTCCTCCTCGTATCATCAAGCATCAGCTTCTCCCCCTTCTATATCGCCCATGATGAACCATTCTTTTTTGCGAAAATATCGCATGCTGTTTTGGCTAATATTCGAAACGAGTGTAAATGCCTGTAATAGTTTGTACACGATTCTGAATCAAATGCGCTAGTTCCTCGGTCGAGCCTTATTTGCCATGGTCATCCTCGCTTCCGATCACTTGTCGTGTCATGGGATAGAATGGGGAATTTTATCAAATGTATGTATGTTGGTTAAACAATACGGAAAGATATCTTGGCTTAAGTTCAAAGCTCTCCCCATTTTCTTTTGTCTGGAGAAGTCTCCACTCACCTGTTTGTTTGCAGTATCCAATGGATAAATGAACCGTTTGGGTCACTACTTAATTCATGCGTGACATACTCCTTCCTTAAAAGTCCTTGTTTGCAAAAAGAGTAAGAGCTGTTTGAATAAAAGCATCTGTTGCTTTGGATATTTCTTTAATATCTAGCACTGCTATATTGATATCTCTGAACGTATCTGGTTTTAATTCACGAAAAACGACTTGGTCTGGCAAGGACCAAATATTTTTTTTAGTTGTAATGGTGATTCCTAACCCTTCTTGTATCATACTTAATCCTGTCTCTATATAATCCATTTCAAACCGTACTTTAGGAGTCAAGTTATAATCTTTGAATAAAGCATGAACCTGTACCTCATAACCCCCTTTTCCAATTAGTATATCTTCACCTTGTAAGTCGGGAATACCTATTGTTTCTTTCTGATATAAAGGATGGCTCGAGTGCATAAGCACAATCAGTTGATCTTTCATTAAAGGTACGATATCAAAATCTTTATCAGGAGGAATAATAATTCCTACATCAATGTACTTAGAACGTAACCACTCTTTAACTTGATCTACACTTCCTTCAGAAAGTTTGATTTCTAGACCAGGATATTGATTCTCCATTGCACGTATGATCTTAGGTATAAATCTAGTACAAGCAGTTCGGTAAGCTCCAATGTGTACCTTCCCAATTTCTAACCCTTGTTCAGCTGCAACTAATTCATCTACTTTTTGTAATTCACTCAGAATCTTTCTGAAAATAACTAATACACGCTCTCCTACATCAGTAAAAAATAACCCATTTTTCTTATCTCTTTCAATTAACTTTGTTCCTAGTTGCGATTCAATTGTTGCTACGGTACGACTTACCGCAGGTTGTGTCATATGTAGCTCTTCCCCAGCTTTTGTAAAACTTCCTGTTTCTGATATTCGAACAATAAGTTCAATTTGCGATTTGTTCATAACTATTTTGTTATCTCCCATATAATTAATATGCATTTTATTTATATCAAAACCTACTGTATCATGAGAAAGGATTAAACTTCAAGAAATTAATCGGAGGTAATTAGAGTGAACAACCGCAATAAATTATTTCTATTTGCACTCATACTAGCAGCATTTAATCTTAGGCCTGGCATAACTTCAGTTAGTCCAGTTTTGCACGGAATAACAAAGGATTTAGGTATGAGTTCTGCTTCGGCTAGTCTACTTACATCTATTCCTTTATTATGTTTTGGTTTATGTTCTTTATTCGCTGGTCGTCTAGCAAATCGCTATCAATCAGAGAAAATAATCACATTCTTTATCGCTTTTATAGGTATTGTAACGTTTTTGCGTGTCTTTACAAATTCGTCAATCTATCTATTGATAACAGCTTTATTAATTGGCGCGGGAATTGGGATTGTAAGTCCTTTACTCTCTGGTTTCATTAAAAGTCACTTTCCGGAGAAGGCAGCATCCATGATAGGCATATATTCTACTTCAATGGTAGTTGGAGCATCCATTTCTGTTGGGCTAACGACACCACTTCAACACTGGCTCAATAATTCATGGAAAAACGGATTAGCATTCTGGAGTATTCTTGCTCTATTCGCTGTTCCACTTTGGTTAATGGTAATTAAACATTCTCTTACACATACAGCATCACAAAAGAGAAATGCCTCCTTACCATTAAAAAATAAAAAGGCGTGGCTATTAACCTCTTTTGTAGGACTTGTAACTCTTATGTTTTATTGTTTTGCAGCTTGGCTACCAGCCATCGTAGAGGAAAAAGGATGGACGTCAGCATTTGGTGGTCTTGTAGGTACAGTAGCTATGATTGCACAGTTGCCAGCTACTCTTTTATTGCCTAGTCTCTTGAGGGTGCTACCAAGTAGAAGACTTTGGATTACAATCTTTACCCTCAGTGTAATGACTGGCTTATCCCTTTTATGTTTTACAAACGTGACACCTATTGTTTCTAGTATATGTTTAGGGATTGGTAGTGGTGGTCTTGTCTCGCTAACTTTATTATTACCGATAGATAAGGCATCGTCCCCTATGGAAGCAAGTACTTGGTCAGCAATGACTCAAGCAATTGGATATATGATTGGTGCATTGGGCCCATTTATAATCGGCTTTCTTCATGATTGTCTAGGAAGCTTCGTTCCTATATTATTTCTTCTTATACTATTAGGTTTCATTATTATCTTATTGGGATGGAAAATTACTAAGCCAGCTCATGCTTGAACTTAAGTCTATTGTTCTAGAAATACAGAAATAAAGGTGTGATTTATTTTGTCAAATATGCGAAAAATTTATTTATTAGCTGCCATTAGTTTCCTTAATGGAACATCAGAATATGTTATTGCCGGAATCTTAGACAGAATTGCTGTGGCCAATAACATTTCAGTTTCATCTGCAGGACAGCTAATTACTGTGTTCTCAATAGCTTTTGGAGCAGGGACACCTTTTCTAATTGCTATGACTGCTCGAATGGAACGAAAAAGACTTCTTGTCTATGCTTTAACCGTTTTCTCGTTCATTAATATTCTTATTGCAATTATAACAGGATATGAAATGCTGATGGTAGCTAGAACCATCTCTGCTCTTAGTGCCGGCGTTATTCAAGTTACAATTCTAACTCTTGCTGCAGCTTTAGCAGCTCCAGGAAAGCAAGGAGGTGCGATTGCTACAGTTGTTATGGGAAATAGTACTGCTTTGGTTCTCGGTGTACCTATAGGAAGAGTTGTGGCTTCACATTATGATTGGAATGTAATTTTTATTGGGCTTGGTGTAGTAGGATTACTTTTCTCCGCCTTAACGTTGTTCACTATACCAAAAACAGTTGCTGAAGATACTGTACCTTTGCGTGAGCAGTTTAAGTTTCTTATGAAACCACGTATCTCAGCATACTTGCTCATCACGTTTCTATGGTTAGGTTCATATTCCGTTGTATTTACGTACATTTCCCCGTATTCTCTAAATATATTGGGAATGAGCAATCAAGGGGTAACTACAGCTCTCTTTATATTTGGTATTGCTAGCGCTATTGGGTCTAAATTGGGAGGTTTTAGTACAGATAAGTGGGGATCATTTCGTACATTAGCTGGAGGGATGTTACTCCATACTATTGCACTAATGCTATTCCCGTTTATCGGTCAATTTGCTTTTCTTTTCTATGTATTGCTTATTTTTTGGGGGCTTTCAGCTTGGTCTTCCGGCACGCCAATACAATTACAGCTTATAAGCCTTGCTCCTGCTGCTGCAAGTATTGTGCTTGGTTTACACAGTGCTTTTGGACAACTTGGAATGGCAGCTGGAGCTGGTATCGGCGGTATTGCTGTCAAAAATGGTTTGTTGAATTATATTCCTTGGATTGGGGCTTTTGCCCTTGTCATTGCTGTCGTAGTAATTATTGTTGACAACGTTCTATCTAAACGAAAACAAACTAAACAAACTCAGAGTAACCTTTGTATAGAAAGATAAAAATCCACTATCAAGCGTCCGTAAATGCAGAACGTGTAGCCAAAAATAAAAAAAATGATTGTTGATCTATTGTGGCAAGGGGAAAATTGAAGGACTTGATAAAACAGGGAAACGTCGGCAGCCGGGCTTGCAATTCTGCAATCAGCTTTTTGCCATTGAGCACGATCTGAAAGACAAGTCACCAGAAGATCGTTACACTATCCGTCAGGAGCAAAGTCTCCCTGTTCTGGATACGCCATTTGCCACCTCGTAATAAATAGAACACCATATAAAAAAGGGATGCGATAAGATGATCAGCCTACTACTGGCTATCCTCTCGTTGCATCCCTATTTCTATTATGTAATTACGTTGCTTACTTTACGATCTAACATCTACTACATCCAAATAGGTTTATTACAACGTTGTATCAGGTTGGTGTTCAGATATCCATGACAATATATCATGAAGTGAAGTTACTGGCACAATATTGAGCTCTGGTGCACCCGTAGTTGCTTCGAGCAAACCTTCTTGCGGCACGAAAAACACATCCGCTGTCGTTCGACTAACCGCATAAGCCTTCTGTGCTATTCCGCCTACCATACCAACCGTTCCATCGGGTTCAATTGTACCTGTCCCTGCTATTTTTAACCCACCCGTTAGATCAGCTTCAGTCAGTTGATCTAGAAATGCTAAAGTTAACATCGCTCCATGTGAAGGACCCCCAGCATGAGCAAGGTAAGACTTAAACGTAAGTTTCTCCTCCATTTGTGTACGATACGCATTTTGAATAGATACACCAAGAACTGCTCGATTGTCCCCATCCGTTGAAGCGACAGTAGAAACGGTAGATTTAACTTGTTGACCCTCTCGTAACAGTTCAACTTGAACGTTATCACCTGCTTCTACCTTTGAACTCATATACGCAATGAGTGCTGCAGCATCGTGTAACGTTTCGCCATTAATAGCAGTAACAATATCTCCTGCTTGAATAACACCATCTGCTGGAGAATTGGCCACAATTGCGATGACTTGAATTCCGTCATAAATTATCGCCTCGCCTAACCCTGCTTGTTCCCATGCTACTGCAGCTGCAAGTTTATCTGCATCTGTTTTCATCTCTGCCACTTGACTATAGGTTTCAGTTATACTTGGTTCATTCGCTTCTCGCTTATTCATCTCATAGCCTGGTAATATTACGCTGTACAACCAATCAATTGGAAACGCAGGTCGCTCGAATACGAGTACACCTTCAATGATTCCATTGTTATCAGACCGCTGCTGGCCAATCGTCGCATAGGTGTTCATATTCATCGTCATACCTGGATAGGTCACATTATAACCAGTTGGGCAAATCAACACGAGAAGTATGATGCAATACACCACAATCGGCCCAATTAGTGAACTATAGTAATGTCTAAACGGTTTGCTTACAATCTGTGAATTACTTCGCACATCAATCACTTTGCTCCATACTAATTCACCAACAATAACGGCAACTGTAATAGCTGTCACAATAATAAGCAACTGTAAATGTTGCAATGGTTGCGTTAGTATCATGATCATCGTTACTGATCCAATCATTACAATAATTCGTAACATCGTTATCACTAGACTGCGCTGTAGATGCTGTCTACTACGCCATATCGCACCAATTAACCAGCACAGTGGGATTAATATAACGACATAATACAATTGATCAATATATTGTATCCATTCTTTTGAACTTGCAAAAAAGAATGCATCCGGTAACCAAATCATCTGAAATATGATAATCGCAAATAGAATACTGACAAACCCACTCACATACCAACTTTTATTCATCTGTAGACTCACCTTCTATTGTCAGCAAAAAATCCTTCAACTTATGGAAAACCATCTAAGTGAAGGACTCTATGTTGCGCTATTATTATTTTTTAAGATGAACTAGTGCTTTTTCTATCGCTTCATCTTCCGTTGCACCTTTAATATATCGACCATTGATGAATACAAACGGAGTTCGTTTGCATGGTCCACAATATGATTTGCAGCCTACTTTAATTTCAGAGTTAGGTGCAAGTTTCTCTATCTTAGCAACCGTCGTCTTCATCTTCATATGTCTGCACTGATCGCAGACTCTAATATCATTCGTCGCCATTCTTCCTCTTCCCATTTCCCCTATGCTTTTTGTTACAATTAATGATCCCCGTGATTTCCTTTTGAAGGGTTTGTAATTGCAAATCCTTCTTCAGGTGTGTAGAAATAGTCTACACGAATACCATCCAAAAATTCATTGTCTTTTTCTAGAATAACATCAATTCCGCTATCCGTCGATACAACAACATCTTTATCAGTAGGCTCATCTACGCCCATACCATAATGTGCGTGATCCCCATGAGCATGAGTTACAAATACACGTAATAATTTGCCTGCACTTTCCGGCTTATCTAATTCAACTTTCAATACTTTTGCTGCGTTACGAGAAATTTTGCATTTCATTGCTTGTCCGCTCCTTTTGCTCTGTGTAGTTAACATGGTCTATCTTGTTATATTATACTTCTTCGCCATTCTACTCGCAAACCATTCTGCTACAATCATCGTAAATGCGATATCGTCAACCGGAAGAAATGGCATAAAATCCGGGGCTATCCAATAAATAAGAACAGGTATAACAAATAAACCCTTTTCCCATAGTGCAACGGTCGGAGATGTAATAATTTTATAAATTAACTGAAAGGTATGTTTCCAATGTCCTAGTGACAATAATTTTCTCATTTGCCTACTCCTCTCGGACTTCCAAGGTCACTTCATATTCGATGCCGATTATGCTCCAAGTAACTTCGCTATCTCCGCTTTTTGAACTTCCTCATCATTTTAGTTTTAGTATATCCCACTATTTAATCCTTACCTACTAGACTTTTAGCTAGTTAATGATTAGGCTATTCCACTAAGACAACATTAAGGGGATAATTCAGTGGCATCTAGCCCAAAATTACCCCCTGCTATTATATATTACAATATATGAATATTATTCACGCTACTTATCCACTCCGGTTCATACTGATGGAGCTCATCTGCAAGCCATTGTCTCACTATCGCTTGAAAATTCGTTGGATTTCCACTGCATATAAAGCAATGCTTCCTTATTTTCGTATTCGCAATAACGGATTCACTATCTAAGGACTCACTTGTACATTGACTTGTCGCCACGCTTGCCTCATGATCCATATGATCTGCGATTTGCTCATATAGACCTTGCTTTTCTAAGATGGCAATGACTTCAGTTGTTGTCTCTTCCGCAGAATGTATAAGGGTAACAGATTCACCCATTACCTCTGCTATTGTACCTGCAAGAAATGGATAATGCGTGCAGCCTAGTATTAAACAATCTATTGGATATGAACGCATATGCACAATGGAATCATAGACGATCTTGTAGGCCTTAGATGACTCGTATTCACCCTTCTCAACAAGGGGAACGAAAGCTGGACATGCCTCACTTACAATCTGAATATCTTTTGCAAGTTGATAAAGTGCTTGATCGTAAGCCTTACTCTTAATCGTACCTTCTGTGCCGATTACTCCAATATAACCTGTCTTTGTGCCACGAAGCGCTGCTCTAGCACCAGGCTCAATAACGCCAATAATCGGAATTGAAAGACTTGCACGAATATCTTCGAGCGCAACAGCTGTTGCTGTATTACATGCAATGACGACAAGTTTCGGATCATACCTAAGCAAATATTGTACGACTTCTTCCGTAAACTGCATAACTTCGTCTTTCGATCTTGGACCGTAAGGTGCACGAAGTGTATCGCCGAAATAGACAATTTCTTCTCGCGGTAATTGCTTTAACAGTTCTTTCACTACCGTCAATCCACCTACACCAGAATCTAATACCGCTATTGGTCGCTGCACAATTCCACCGCTCTCTTCTCTCTAGACTCTGCCCATTAAGTAGTATCAATTATTGCGATTTAATGCAAGTATTAATTATGCGGAGTTTCTTGCTCTACCGTTTCTTGTTCATTAGCAGCACATATTTGCTTCCTACCACCAACGATATTTTGCATACCAAGCTTCGCACCAGAGACAATCTTTACCGTACGATCTTCAAGTTGCTTGCTCGCTTCATAAACAGTTTCTGACACATGATCAACAGCCTTTACTGTTGCCTCTGCTACCTTTTCTGCACCTACTTTAATATCTGAACGTAATTCTTTGCCGCTTTTCGGCGCAAATAATAATGCTGTCACACTGCCAACTACTCCGCCCGTAATGATTCCTGCCAAAAATGCTGTGCCACGTTTAGTTATTTTCATCGTCAACACTCCTCTATAATTTTCATTTACACCCTTAACATTTCGTACTTTCTGTAGTTCACTAATCTCTTTCCGCACTACTATCTAATTGCTTCTTGCGTACACCTTGCCATAATTGCCACGCAGACACCGCCAGCTCCGCCCATTGTATTGCATCATCCACTTGACGCTCAGCCTTCTCTTGCTGTACATACTTCAATGCTCGATGTGAAAGCTTACCCGTCACCTCATCCACCATTGCAGCGGTATGTTCAATCGTTTGGCTAATCTGTCTTGTTGCCTGAACAATTCCTTGTGCCGCTTGCACACTGCTTGAAATTGCTTTAACTGTCTCATCAGTGGACTGAATGAGACTACTGCATTCAAGTGATAGTCTACTTATGTCTTGCTTCATATCAGTTGCTGTTGCTGTTAATGCATTCATACGAACAACTAATGATCGTAATGTAACAATTAAAGCAATAACAAGAATGACAAAGGCTCCTGTAGCGATCCAAATACTGATTTCAATCGTTAACATAGTTCCTCCTCATACCGATAAATTTGGACATAGTCATCGCTCACTGTCTTTGCAGTCAATTTCTTGTAACTAGACATATGCCTATTCGCGTAACACAGTATAAGCAGATTGGGCTTGTTTTGACACAACATTTCACATTATTTTTCAAAAACATATTATGAGCGCAGAAAGATCATTGTAATACTGCTATTTAACCTCTAAGTTGCTGATGGGTACACCAAGTTTGAGAATTCAAATGATAATCTTGTTCTTTTAGCGAGTAATAACAACACGCATTGGTATCTCAGTTCTGGTAGCACTGGAATTAACGTTGTTGATAATCATATCGATGATCTTGTTGGTGAAATGTGTTAGTTAAAATCCCTATTACGTTTGATAACTAATACATGTACAAAAAGAGGCAACACCCAAACGTCATCATTCCATGACATCTGGGTGTTGCCCCTCATCAATTTCTAATATAAGATTTACATGCTGTTCATCTTAGCTTTATGCTTCAACTTCAGCGTTACTGGACATTTGAATACGATAATTGCATTTCGTTCCACCTTTAGCTAGACACTCTGTACGCTCTACCTTTGTCCCTAATAAGTCTTGGAACAACTCCAGCTCACATTGGCATGCTTGATGATAACGATCCGCGACACCTTTTATCGGGCAATTGTATTCTTCGATATAATAGTAATGCTGATCCCGCTTCGCTTCAGCCATATAACCGCCAGCATTTTGAATAGCTACAAGCTCATCAACCTTTTCGGCTAAGTCCTTTTGTGCCATTCTATCTTCATAGCGATCTAATAACTTACGCTTACGTCCTTGAAACATCATATTAATATATGGTGCAGTTTCTGGATTATCATCTAGTTCACTAAGTAGGTCCACGGTAAGCATATGATAATTTTGCGGAAATAGTTCTTCTGATTTACGCGTTAGTTCATAAGCATGACTTGGTCGTCCCATACTTTGCTTCACTGAAATAATTTGCACATAATCTTGCTTTGCTAACTCGTGTAAATGTCTTCGTATCGCCATTTCTGTCAGCTGAAGTTGTTGGGCTAATGCGCTAATTTGCATTCGCCCTTGACTACGTAGTTTATACAATATAGCGTCACGAGTCGAACTAGTTGGCTTCATTATTACCCACCTCGCTTCCATCACAATACGAGCTAATCCATTAAGCTAGCTCTTTTTCAATATACTGTTCAACCGCCACTTTAAATTCTACTAGCAAAGCCGGTAATTTCTTTAGTAACGGATGTAGCTCTGAACTCTTCCAGCTATAATAATCTTGCACAAGCGGTTTACGAAGACGTACTAGTTCCAATAGCTCAGGTACTATACTTTCTGGAAAGACACCCTCACCACTTGTTATTTCAATAATATCTTCGTAGCTACTTGCATCACGCATAATAAATCCATCTATTAGATAACTACCAATATCGGTAACAATTTCTATCGCTAGATGTAATGCTCTTTCTTGCGCCAATGCTTGTAATGTTGAGCCTTCCCATTGCTTACTTAATTGCTCCATTGCTGCAGTTAGCGTCGGAATTGTCGCTAGTCGAATAGCTATCTGTTCATGATTGACGTAATACACGAATTCACCGCCTATAGCAAGTTATTAATTGTTGTTAGACTCGTTCTTTTTCTTTGCCTTACGTTTAAGCCAAACTCCCATCACAATACAACTTATAATAATGATGGCAAGATATGTGGCCATTTCATATACATCGCGCATAATTACCTCTTAGCTTTCGTAGTCAACAGCTACAGAAGATTCACGCACAGTGCTCATATGCTCGATCACCTTTTGGTGAACGGGATGCACTTGATATGCATCAAGATCCGCCATAGTATCGAATTTCGTAACAAGTGCAATATCGTATGAACGCTCAGAGTGGATAACATCTACTCCAACTTCAATGAATTTCAATTGCTCAATTTTACCTTCCATATTACGAAGCACTTCTGCAGTAACTTCGACTTTCTCAGGACTATTATCCTTTAATTTAAAAAATACAATGTGTGTAATCAATGAGATTGCCTCCTATAATTCACGATATTTGCATTAATATAATGTTAGTACTAGTCTTATGATAACCCAAGTTGCTTCTAGCCGACAACTACATAATACATAGAAGAGGCTGCCGAGATCAACTCGACAGCCTCTTCTACTTCTAACTTATTAAGCTGCTGTAATAATAAGTTTAGCGTGCATTGTTTTGTGACCTTGTCCACAAGGAATATTACATTCAATCAGATATTCGCCTGGCTCTTCAAACGTCACTTGTGTTTCTGGATTTTCTTTGTTCAATTTCACTTCCACACCGTTAATGTCAACTAGCTTTTCATTGCTAACGGTATTTCCAATGTCAATACCGTGTAGGCCACTCTTGTTAGAGAACTTCAAAATAACAGTTTCGCCAGCTTTAGCAGTGAATTCTTCTTGGTTAAAAGTAAAATCTTCATTCGCTTCAATTTTCATGATACTATTTACGCCTTCTGGTAGTTCTTCTGGTCCAGTCTTTGGTTTTTCTGGCAAACCGAAAGCAAGTAAACTTGCAGCCATAACTGCAGCAATTGATACTAGTGCGAACATAATCCATTTTTGCATTACAACGTGCTCCCCTTTATACTCATAATGTCTAATTCCTATATTACCTAACAATACCCAATTTACTCAACCAATTACTAATATAAACATGAAATTTTTTCGAAAATTATGACAAACTGATGAACATTTTGCGAATTATACCGACATATATTTTTTCAAGACTCGTTCACACTCAACCTTTACAAATCCCCATAGCATAAAAATTTGATGATGATAACCTCGACAGACGTATTTTGCTAGTAACCCATCTTGTTGTTGCAGCTCCTCATAGATTTTAATGCCACCTTTACGGAACATTCTACGATGGTCTGCCATATCTAATAATACACGATCCTGAATGCCGCGTAACATCGATTCATATAATCTAGGCAATTTAATTTGCGATAAGCCGATAGCTTTCACATCATGATCAATAATACGTAATATCATTTCAAGCAACACATATTGTTTAATAGCATCCGCTTCAAATTCTTCTTGAATTGGGGCATGTGACGCTTTTTCTTGTACATGCGAATTTATTTCAGTTGTTTCTTGCTTAACATTCATCTTAGTTCCCCCTAAAACTACTCATTGGCTTCGAAAGTACGTTTCTTTCACATATGAAAAGTATTTTCGAAAAACAATATTACTATCGTTCCCTATAAAAACATTGGATATAACAAGAACATATGTTCTCATTATATCCAATCGATGCTTGTTTATGCAAGTAAGGAAACGATACATAATTTTCATGTAGTAAAAGCTTTAACAATCGGGATCATTGCTGTAGCTACCTGCGTTACTTCGTTATTAGAGTCTGCTGTTTGAACTTCCTATTTCAATCAAGGTTCAAAAAGTGGGCTTTCGCAAGCCGAGAAGATGGAGCGCCACTTGTGGTAGGAGGAAACGCAATGTACGTGGTTGGTACATGCGTACCGGACTTCTCAAGTTCGCTACATATTCGATGTCGAATAAGCTTCATTAGCATAATCATCGTGATCACGAGTGGATGCTTTGAACTACCTCTTCCAATGAAAGTTCAAAACATCCGCTTGTCAGCACCAAGAAGATGCCCCACAGCGGAAACAGTAGCACAGCGTACGTTTTGTGTACGTGAGCACACGCAGGCTTTCGATGGGGGACATATTCGATGTCGAATAAACTAAGTTAGCATGTTCATCGTGATCACGAGTGGATGCTTTGAACTACCTCTTCCAATGAATGTTCAAAACATCCGCTTGTCAGCACCAAGAAGATGCCCCACAGCGGAAACGAGTAGCACAGGTTTGTGTACGTGAGCACACGCAGGCTTTCGATGGGGGGCATCTTCGATGTCGAATAAACTACGTTAGCAT